>Ga0207684_10001720_pt1 | contig 23190 bp, 20 predicted proteins | sample KBSK5501metaG_FD_184342 | JGI IMG/M metagenome (GOLD analysis project Ga0207684, IMG submission 184342) | Corn, switchgrass and miscanthus rhizosphere microbial communities from Kellogg Biological Station, Michigan, USA - KBS K5-50-1 metaG... | ecosystem: Host-associated > Plants > Roots >...
CGTGCACAGGGCGAGCAGCGCGATCACGGAGGCCGAGACAGCGACCGCGGCGCGCCAGCCCAGCGCCACGCCCAGCAGCGGCATCAGGAGGGCGCCGAGGGCTCCGCCCAGCGGCAGCCCGACCTGTTTGAGTCCGACCACGGTCGCGCGCTGACGGCGCGGGAACCAAGCCATGATGGCCTTGGCCGAGGTGGGGTTGAGCATGCCGTAGCCTCCGCCCGCCACGACCAAGATCGGGATCAGGAGCGCAAATGTAGGCGAGCCGGCGGAGGCGAGCAGCCCGAGCGCGATCACGGCTTGGCCCGCGACCATGGTTCCCAGCACGCCCCAGCGGTCGCCCATCCAGCCGGCGGGCAGGGACATCAGCGAGGCCCCCACGTAATAGGCCGAAAGAAAGGAGCCGGCCTGCGCCACGGTGAGGGCCAGGTCATCGCGGATCAGCGGGGCGATGGCGGGAAGGCCGAGCGGCCCGACATTGGCCATGGTCTGGGCGGCCATGATGAGAGCGAGGACCGCCCAGCGGTTGCTCACCGGCCGCGGGATGCCAGCAGGGCCTCGACGGCCCGGAGATCCTCCTCGGTGTCCACCCCGATGGTCGGCTCGGAGGTCTCCACCACACGGATCGGAATGCCCGCCTCGAGCAACCGGAGCTGCTCCAGCTGCTCGGCGCGCTCGAGAGCGGACGGCGGCAGCGAGTGGAAGGCCTCGAGCACCGCGCGCCGGTAGGCATAGAGGCCGATGTGCTTCCAGTAAACGACGCCCCCCTTCTCGTCGCGATCGAAGGGGATGGGCAAGCGCGAGAAATAGAGGGCGTCGCCGTGCACATTGGTGACGACCTTGTTCGCCGTGCGGCTGGCCACTTCCTCGGGCGTGGCCCGGATCTTGAGTGTCGTGACCTGCACCTCCGGCTCGCGGAGGAAGGGCCGCACCATGGTCTCGATGTGCTTGGGGCTCACCAGCGGCTCGTCGCCCTGGATGTTCACGTACACGTCGGCGGCGCGGGCGCGCGAGACCTCCCACAGGCGGTCGGTTCCCGACGAGTGGGTGGCGGACGTCATCACGGCCGGGACATGGTGGGCGTGGCACACCTCGATCACCTCGTCGCTGTCGGTGGCGACCAGCACGTCGGAGAGCAGGGAGCAGCGGCTGGCGCGCGCGAAGACGTGGACGACCATGGGGAGCCCTGCGATTTCGCGCAAGACCTTGCGCGGCAGCCGCGTCGACTGCAGCCGGGCCGGGATCACTCCCAGAATTTTCACCCCGCTAACCTACCAGAAGTCCCGCGGAGGCGGGGATCCAAGACGTCGCGGAGCGCGTCGCCCAGCATGTTGAAGCCGAACACGGCGAGCGAGATGGCCGCGCCCGGCCAGAATGCCATCCAGGGCGCGCGCTGCATGTAGGAGCGCCCCGAGCCCGCCAGCATGGCCCCCCAGGACGGCTGGGGCGGCGGCACGCCCAATCCCAGGAAGGACAATGAGGACTCGGCCAGGATGACGCCGCCCAGGCCGATGGTAGCCAGGATGAGGATGGTGGCCGTGACATTGGGCAGAACGTAACGGACGATGATGCGCAGATGTCCGCCGCCCAGCGCGCGCGCGGATTCGATATACGGATTCTGCATGACGGAGAGCGTGGCGCTCCGGATGACCCGGGCGGACTGCGCGGCGACCAGGATGGAGAGCGACAGAATGAGATTCAGCACGCCGGGGCCGAGCACCGCCAGCAGCGACAGGATGATCATCAGGTAGGGGAACGACATCCAGGCATCCACCACGCGCTGGACCGCCATGTCATAGACGCCGCCGAGGTAGGCGCTCGACACTCCGACGACGCTGGCGACGAGGGTTGCCAGCGCGATGGTGACGAAGCCCACCGTGACCGACACGCGCGCGCCATACACGACGCGGCTCCACACGTCTCGGGATAGATTGTCCGTGCCCATCCAGAACTGGGGGCTCGGTGCTTTCATGCGGGCGCCCGGAATGGAGGCGTCAAAGTCGTAGCGGGCGATCCAGGGCGCGCCCAGCGCCATCAGCAGCATCACGGCGACGATGGCGCCTCCGATGGCGCCGAGCGGCTTTCTGCGGCAGAAGAGCAGCAGGGCACGAGTCCTTCCCCCCAGCCCCCAGATCTCGCGGGGGACTTCCGGGAGGACGTAGGCGTCCGCGTACTTGGCCATTCAGGAATATCTGATCCTCGGATCCAGCACCGCGTAGGTGAGATCCACGAGGAGGTTGAGCAGCACGATGATGGAGACCACCAGGAGGTTGATTCCCTGGATCACCGGGTAGTCGCGCTGGAGGATGGCGTCGAAGAGAAACCGGCCCATGCCGGGCAACTGGAAGATCGACTCGATGATCACCGTCGCGCTGAAGATCTGGGCGACCTGGATGCCAAACACCGTGACCACGGGAATGACGGCGTTCTTCAGGCTGTGCTTGAGCACCACGGCGCGCTCGCGCAGGCCCTTGGCCCACGCGGTGCGCACGTAGTCCTGGCGCAGCACCTCGAGCAGCATGGCGCGCGTGAGCCGCATGATGCTGGCCCCCGAGGCGATGCCCAGGATGAGGGAAGGCAGGATGAACTGGAGGACGTGAGCTGTCGGATTCTTGCTGAATTCGGTGAAGCCGAGATGCGGCGTCCAGCCCCACCACAGCGCGGGCAGGATGATGACCAGGGTTGCGAGCCAGAACCCGGGCACCGAGAGCCCGAGGATGGCCGCGCTCCGCGCCACGTAGTCGCGCAGGGTGTCGGCGCGTACCGCCGACAGCACGCCGATGGGAATGCCGATGATGACGGCAAAGGCGGCGGCCATGCCGCCCAGGAGGAGAGTGACCGGGAGGCGCGCCGCCAGCTCCTCGGCCACGGTGCGTCGCGTCCAGAGCGACTCGCCGAGATCCCCGCGGACGACCTGTCCGAGCCACGCGAAGTACTGGACGTAGATCGGCCGGTCCAGCCCGAGCTTGTGCCGCAGCTCGTCCAGATCCTTGGCGTACGCCTTCTCCTCCAGCATGAGCTGGACGGCATCGCCGGGTAGCAGACGCGGAAGCGTGAAGACGATCAGCGACGCGATCAGGAGCGACGGAATCGCGACGACGAGGCGCTTGAGGAGGTAGCGCCTCAGCACGGGGTCAGCGGTCGAGCCAGGCCACCATCAGGCGCCCGCCGTAGTCGTGGCCGATATTGGGACCGAAGTTCTTGACGTAGGGCTCCCAGGCCGCCACGGCGCTGACCGACGGGCCGTAGAGTCCGTACACATGCTGGGCGACATAGCGCTGGATGTCGTAGACGATCTCGCGGCGCTTGGCCGCGCTGAATGTCCGGCGCTGGAGACGGATCATCTCGGTGAGCTTTGGATCGTTCACCCCGGAAGCATTGAGCGGCTGTCCCGGCATGAAGTAGCGGTAGAGGTAGCTCTCCGGGTCCGCCCAGAGGCCGAAGAGCCCGCCGCCCATCTTGTCGAATTTGCCGAAGAGGGTGGTCGACACGAAGGCGCCGTACTCCTTCAGCTTGAGGTCGGCCTCGATCCCGGCCTTCTTCCAGCCCGCCAAGGTCACCTGCACCGCATCCATCCAGTCTGGGCCATAGCCAGCCGTGGTCTCGAGCGTGGTCTTGAACCCGCTCGGATAGCCGGCTTCGGCCAGGAGCCGCTTGGCCTCGCGCGGGTCGTGCTCGTACAGCCTCCGCCCCTCCGCCGGCAGCTGATCGATGGGAATGGACCAGTCCCTGAACGCCGCGGGTATAGCCGGGTTGGGCGCCCCATGCCCCTGAGACCACGCATTGGTCTCGAGCACTTCCTTCCAATTGGTTGCAATGGCCAGTGCCCGGCGCACCCGGACGTCCTTGAACGGTTCCTGCTCGAGCTTGATCCAGGTGATGCCGCCAAAGCCCACGATGTAGTCCTGCATCTGGAGGCCGGGCTTGCGGGGCTTGACCGCGTCCAGATCGCTCCGGCGCACGACCATCCCGTATTCGGGGGCGAAGTCGTACCGGCCCGCCAGCCATACGGCCAGCGCCGTCGACGGGTCCGTCTCGAGCGCGATGTCCACGCCGTCGGCATGGGGCAGCCCCGGGAGAAAGTAGTTGGGGTTCCGCACCCAGGTGAATCGCACATTGGGTTCGTAGCGCTCGAGCATCCAGGGCCCGGTGCCGATGCAGGCCTCGGGCCTCTTGAGATCGCCATACTGCTCCACGGCCTCCTTGGCGATGATCCAGGTCGAGGTTGAGGCCAGCGCGTCGAGGAACCACGCGAAAGGCTCCTTGAGCGTGAACTTGACCGTGTACTTGTCGACCGCCTCGATCTTGTCCACCTGCTCGAGCAGACCGCGATTGGGATTGCCCGGGAGGGTGAGGAAGCGCTCGTAGGTGTACTTGACGTCCTCGGCCGTTACCTCGCGCCCGTTGACCGGAGGCTTCGGGTGCCAGCGCGCGCCGCGGCGGAGCTTGAAGACATAGGTGGTGTCATTGGGCTGGGTCCAGCTCTCGGCGAGGTCGGGCTCGAGTGGGGTAGTTCCGGGCTTCACCGAGGAGCCGGCCTTGACCTTGACGAGCCGGCTATGGCTGAAGGACAGAGGCACCATGGTGGAGAAGGCGACGGTCTGCTGCGGATCGAAGTGGACCGGGCTGACGGCGAGGCGGAGGCGGAAGGTGCCGCCGCGCTTCGGAGTCTGGGCGGCCGCGGGCTGCGCGGCGAGCAAGCCGGCGCCCGTCGTGCCGGCGGCCAGCGCCGCGCCACCCAGCTTGAGCATGTCACGACGAGTCAGGGACGACGCGGGCTGGTCCATGGCGAATCTCCTTGCCGCCGGCTAGCGGTCGAGCCAGGCGGCCAGGAGCCGCCCGCCGTAGTCGTAGCTCACGTTGGGCCCGTAGTTCTTGAGTGCCGCGTCCCAGACCGCGATCTGGATCGGCGACGGCATCTGGACGTAGTACTGCTGCTTGGCCAGGTAGCGCTGGATCTCGAAGATGACCTCGCGCCGCTTGGCCACTTCGTGGGTCCGGCGCTGGCGGATCAACATGTCGGCCACGATGGGGTCATTGATGTGGCTCTGGTTCTTGATCTCACCGGGATAGTACTGGCCGTACAGGAAGTTGTCCGGCTCCTGGAATCCGGTCTGCGGGCCGAAGGCCATGGAGTCGTACTTGCCGTAGAAGGTGGTGGCGATGTAGGCCCCGTACTCCTTGGTGTTGAGCTTGGCGTCGATTCCCACGTCCTTGAGGTGCTTGAGGATCAGCTGCGTCGCGTCGATCAGGATCTGAGAGCCGTAGGTGGTGAAGTCGATGGTCGCCTGAAGCCCGTTGGGATGGCCCGCCTCGGCCAGGAGCTTGCGCGCCCGGGCCGGATCGAACTTGTAATACTGCGCGCCCTCGCCCAGCTGGTCGAAGGGCACCGACCACTCCTTGAGCGCCGTCGGCACCGGTGGGTTCATCGCCGCGACTCCTTCGTACACGGAATCAATGATCTCCTGACGATTGATGGCGAGCGATATGGCCCGACGCACCCGCACGTCGCTGAACGGCGTCTTGTCGGTCCGCATGTAGATGTGGTTCATCACGGCATTCGGATACTCGGCCGTCTGCAGCCGCGGGCGCTTTTGCTTGAGCGTGTCCTTGAGCCCGAGCCAGTCAGTGCGGTTGATCACGCCCTGGTACTCCCAGCCCAGGTCGTACTTGCCCGCGAGGAAGGCCGCCATGCGCGAGGCATTGTCCTCGTCCACCGCGACCTCGACGCGATCGATGTGGGGCAGTCCCGCCAGAAAGTAGCCGGGATTCCGGACATAGGTGAAGCCCACGTTCGGCCGGTAGCTGTCCAGCATCCACGGCCCGCTGCCCACCGTGGCCTCGGGCTTTTTCAAGTCGCCGAACTTCTCCACGCATTCCTTCGCGATGATCGCCACGGCATGGGAGTTGGCGAGCATGTCGAGGAACCAGACGTAGGGTTCCTTCAGGGTGAACTTGACCGTGTACCTGTCGGGGGCTTCGACCTTGTCGAGGGAGGCCAGCATGTAGGCATTGGCATTGCCTTTGATCGTCCGGAAGCGCTCCACGCTGTAGACGACGTCCTCCGACGTCAGCTCGCGGCCGTTCACCGGTGGCTTGCCCTGCCACCGGACTCCCTTCCTCAGCTTGAAGATGTACGTCGTCTCGTTCGGCTGGGTCCAGGACTCGGCCAGATCGCCTTCGATCGGAAACGTGCCCGGATGGACGGCCGGCCCGGCCTTGTGCTTGAGGAGCCGGCTGTGGGTGAAGGAATAGGCGATGTGGGTCTTGTACGAGACGGTCAAGTCGGGGTCCCAGTGCGGCGGGTCCCACAGCCTCAGGCTCAATGTTCCGCCCCGCTTCGGCGTTTGCGCGTGGGCGCCGCGCAATCCGAGCTGGGGTCCGATGGCCGCGGCGGCCAATGCTCCGCCCCCTGCCTTCAGCAAGTCGCGCCGGGTGAGAGCGGTCTCGCGACGGCTGCCCTTCATCGAGGTCCCCCTTCGCCGTCGCTCACGCGCGGCGCGGCCTGCCCGTACCGGAGTTGCGACACTCTCGCGGCAATCCCCCCCGATGTCAAGGGGGGGTGACTGCGTCAACGCCGATGGGCGCGCCTCAGTCGAGCAGGCCGATGCGGCGGTAGCCCGGGGCCACGCGCTCGCTCATCAGCCCGAGCCGCCCGAGGCGCGGGATCAGCACCTCGGTGAACAGGAATCGGTTGAAGGCCTTCACGGTTGGGGCGTTCGCGATGACGTCGCGCCAGGTCTTCTCGGGGTCCCAGCCCATCTCGCTCCAGACGGTCTTGATGGACTGGAAGCCCGTGCGCTCGTCGCGGCCGTACATGGCGTCGCAGGCCTCGAAGGCGAAGTCCTCGAGCAGCTCGACTCGGGCCGGTTCCATGACGGGGATCGCGCGCTTGAGGGCGAAGTAGCCGAAGTTCACGTGCCGGCCCTCGTCCTGGAGCACGTAGTCGAGCAGGTTCGCCAGCGTGGAATCGCCGGTCTGCCGGCGCATCAGGTTGAAGGCGGCGATGGCCAGCCCTTCGATGAGCATTTGCATCCCGAGCAGCTTGAGCTCCCAGAGCTCGGAGCCCAGGATCCGGTCGATCAACCCCTTGAGGAGCGGGTCGACCGGGTAGATCTTGTGGAGCTTCTTGACGTAACGCTCGAAGACCTCCACGTGACGTCCCTCGTCCACCACCTGGGTCGAGGCGTACAGTTTGCAGTCCAGCTCCGGAACCGGGTTGACGAGCTGGCTGGCGACCAGCAGCGCTCCCTGCTCGCCGTGGAGGAACTGGGACAGGCGCCACGACGAGACTTTGATCTCCACCTCCTGCCGCTCCGCTTCGCTGAGGCGCGCGTAGAAGTCCGTGCCCTGGAAGGCGGCCTGGATGTTGAGGACCGGTCCTTCCTTGCCGATCGGCCGGCTCCAATCGATGGCCGTCGTCCCGTTCCACTGGTTCTTCTTAGCCGTCTCGTACAGCGTGGTCAGCTCGTCGTGGGTGGGCTCGTAGTCGAAGTCCCACAGCGTGTCCATCTGGTACGAGACCCTGCGGGCCGCCTCCGTCTGAGCCGTCGTCATCGAGCGCCTCCACTCGGTTGGGGATCGTGAGCCGGCCCAGCATACACCGAACCGCCGTCAGCTTCCGCGCAGGCTCGGCAGCAGCCCGCCCGTCGCGCGCTCGAGCTGCTGCATCTGGTCGGGGCCGGCGAAGCGCAGGACGACCTGGCGCGCGCCGGCTTCGACGAAGCCCGCGAGCCACTCCCGGCAGCCGGCCGCGTCGCCCGCGTAGCAGCCCTGGCGCGCCGCGATCACCTCGTGCGGCAGGCCGTAGTACGCCTCGACGAACCGCGCCATCTCCTTTCGGGCGAGCTCGGGATCGTCGTCGAGCCTGACCGTCGCGTACAGTGCCGGGACCACCGCCGACGATGGGCGCTTGGCCTCCCGGGCCGCGTCGAGGACCATCTTCCATCCGCGGCCGAAGGCCTCGGGCGTGGGGCTGGTCGGGAACCAGCCGTCGGCCGTTTGCCCCGCGCGCCGGCAGGCGGCCTCCGAGCTGCCGCCCATCCAGATCGGCGGACCGCCCGCCCGATACGGGAGGGGCAGCACCTGGACGCGATCCAGAGTCCAGTACTTGCCTTCGTAGCTCACCCGATCGGCCGTCGAGCGCGCCGACCACAGGCGACGGCAGATGGCGAGCGATTCGACCATTCGGCCGGCGCGCTCAGCGAAGGGGACCCCCACGGTCTCGAACTCGCGGCGGGTGGGCGGCCTGTCCGTGGCGACTCCCACTCCCAGCACGAGCCGCCCTTCGGCAATCCGGTCCAGGGTGCCGACCGCGTGAGCCAGCAGGAGAGGATGTCTGAGCGCCGGGAGCAGCACCGCCGTGCCGAGCGCGACCCGCCGCGTCCGCGCCGCGGCGGCGGCCAGGAGCGTGAGCGGCTCGAATCGGGGGCGCGCCAGGAGCGAGTCGCCGGCCCATATTGAATCGTAGCCGGCCGCCTCCGCGCGCTCGGCCATCGCGAGCAACGGCTCCGCCTCGGAGCGCCCGGACATCACTGCCTCGCGAGTCGGCAACAGGATGCCGACCCGCACCGGAGCGCCCGCCATGTCAACGATTGTCGTCGGGCTTGTCGCGGCCGGGCTGGGACTCGGGCGTGGACTTGAACAGGTCCAGGATCTCGGGCAGGTCCGCCGGCTGGGACATGACCTCGAGGCGGGTGATGCGCGTCATGCGGCTGACGATCTCCTCGACCCGCTTCACCGCCTCCCGGGCGCGCTCGATGCGGCCCAGCGCCAGGGGATTGGAGGAGACTTGGTGGCTGAGCAGGTCCAGGTCCACCATGATGACGGCCAGCGGATTGTTGATCTCGTGGGCCGCCGCATTGGCCAGGCGGGTGACCGAGCGCAGGGCCTCGCTGCGCCGTTCCGCATCCTCGGTTCGGCGGCGCTCCGTGATGTCCCGGACGAAGCTGCGGATGATGGGCGGCCCCTCCAGCGGCACGCGCGCCACGGCCAGCTCGACCGGGAACTCCCCGCCGCCCGCGCGCATGGCGGTGACCTCCACGCGCCGGCCCGCCAGCTCGCTCTGACCCGCTGTCACGAGCTGCATCAGGGCGCGGCGGTAGCGCTCGCGCCCGGCCGGCGGCACGATCAGCTCGGCGATCTCGCGCCCGATCGCGTCCGCGCGCCGGTATCCGAACAGGCGCTCGGCCGCCGGGTTGAAATCCAGCACCTTGCCCTCGTGGTCGATCGTGATGATGCAGTCCACGGTGGTCTCCAGAATGGTCCGCTCCCTGGCCTCCGCCCGCCGCCGCCGCTCGTGGAGGGAGTTGATGAGGGCGGCGGACAGCGCGAAAGAGGCCACCCGGACGGTTTCCTCCAGCCCCTGCGAAAGATTCTGGACCGGAGGGATGAAGTAGTAGTCGATGGCGAGGGTGCTGAGCGCGGTGGCCACCAGGCCGGGGCCGAGGCCGCCGAAGAACGAAGTCAGCGTGACGGCGGCGAAAAACAGGGCCGTCGGCAGCTTGTGAAGGGGGGGCGCGGCGAGCGTGAACGCGCACGCCAACGCCGCCGTGAGCAGGGCGAAGCCGTAGCGGCGCCAAGCCGGAGCGGTGTCGCTCAGCACGGCTGCCGGACGGACCGGCCGCGAGGGAGCGTCGGGAGGCGGCTCACTGGATGACGGGTATGAGAACGGATGGGAATCCCTCTGACCTCAACCTAGGGCCGAGGTTCCCCCTATGTCAAGTGGAGGGGGCGTGACCCGCGGAAAACCCCGGGTCACGCCGATGCGCGGGCTCAGGCCTTCAGGTGCTTGTTGAAGAAGGCAAGGCAGCGCTTCCAGCCGTCCTCGGCCGCTTCCTTCTTATACGCTTGTGGGCGGTCGTCGGAGAAGAAGGCGTGCGGCGCGCCGGGATAGAGCACGAATTCGACGTTGGGATTCTTCTTCTTGAGTTCGGCCTCGAAGCGGCGCACGTCGTCGGCGGCGATGCCCGTATCGGCTTCGCCGTAGAGGCCGAGGATGGGCATCTTGAGCTGGTCAGTCAGCGCGAACAGATCCAACCCGGGCTTGTCCCTGTACGTGAGCTTCAGGTGGCCATACCAGGGCACGGCGGCGGTCACCCCGGCATACTCGGTCGAGAAGTGCAGGGTGGTCGCACCACCGCTGCAGAAGCCGGTGACGCCCAGCCGGTCAGCGCGGGCCCACGCCTGCTTCTTGGCGTAGTCGGCCGCCGCGGCGATGTCGCCCAGAAACTGGGCGCGGGTGACTTGGCGCGAGATCTTGGCCATCTCGGCGAAGTCCTTGCCCTGCATCCCGCCCTCCCGGAAGAAGAGCTCCGGCGCGATGGCGTAGAAGCCCGCGTGGGCGAATCGGCGCACCACGTCCTTGTGGTGCTCGCTATTCCCCGTGAAGCCCGAGATCGCCACGATGATCGGATACTGTCCTTGGGCCTCGGGGCGCGCGTCGTAGCCCGGGATCATGGTTCCAGCGACATTGAGCTGGATGTCACGGGCCGTGATTCCCTTCGTCTCGGTGACGATGGCCTGGGCCAGCGAAATGCCTGGCGTGAGCACGCCGCCTACCGTGGTGTAGGCGCCGAATTTGAGAACCTCTCTGCGGCTCAGTGGATTGCTCATGAGTCCTCCTTGGCGGATGTGTGGGGCCAGTACAGCCTCAGGGGAACCAACCACAGGGTGCGGCCCACGGTTCCCCGCGCCGGCATTGTAACCCCCCCGCCGGCGCGCTCGGAGGAACGCGGCCCTTGACACGAATTGCGTAACGCGTTACTCATTCCGCACATGCTCGCTCCGGTCAAGGGCCGCCGCCTCGCCGACGAGATCGCCGCGCAGATCCGGAACGCCGACTAAGGAGGGGACCATGGGGTCACGACGACTCGCATCACTCCTGACTCTCACGCTGGTCTTGATCGCGGGCCTCACCCCGGGGGCCACGTGGGCTCAGGCGCCGATCAAGCTCGGTGAGATCAATTCCTACAGCGGCATCGGCGCGCCGTTCACCGGCCCCTACCGGGCTGGCGTGGAGATGGCCGTCGAGGAGATCAATGCCAAGGGCGGGGTGCTGGGGCGCAAGCTCGAGGTGGTCTTCCGCGACGACAAGGGCCAGCCGGCCGAAGCGGTCAAGCACGCCCAGGAGCTGGTGGAGTCCGAGAAGGTGGCGCTCATCGCCGGCACCTTCCTATCCAATGTGGGCCTGGCGGTATCGGACTGGGCCAAGCAGAACAAGACCATGTTCGTTGCTGCCGAGTCGCTCACCGAAGCCATCACCTGGGCCAAGGGGCACGATCACGCCGTGCGCCTTCGGCCCAATACCTACGAGCAGGGGCGCATGCTGGCCGAGAAGGCCGGGAAGATGAAGTACGTCAAGTGGGCGGTGATCGGCCCCAATTACGAGTACGGCAAGCGCGCGTGGGAAACCTTCCGCGACCGGCTCAAGGAGCTCAAACCCGAGGTGCAGGTGGTGGGCGAGCAGTGGCCAACGCTGGGTAAGATCGAGCCCGGCCCCATGGTCACGGCCATCCTCAACCAGAATCCCGACGCGCTCTACGTCTCGCTATTCGGCAGCGACTGGCTCGCCTTCGTCCGCGAGGCGCAGAAGCGCGGGCTCTTCCAGAAGACATTCGTCGTCGGTATCCTGCTGGGCGAGCCCGAGTACATCGACCCGCTCAAGCTCGAGGCGCCGGAGGGCATGCTGGTGACGGGCTATCCCTGGTACGACATCAACATCCCCGCTCACAAGGACTGGGTCGCCCGCTACATTAAGCGGTCCGACAAGACCCCGGTGCTCGGCTCGCTGATCGGCTACATCACCTACCTGTCCGTCGCCGAAGCCATCAAGAAGGCAGGCGGCACCGACACGGACAAGATCGTCGCGGCCTTCAAGGGGCTCAAGGTCGAGACGCCCATCGGGTCTATCACCTTTCGGGCCTCGGACGGACAGTCCACCATGGGCGCCTGGGTGGGCACGACCAAGGTCGACGCCAAGCGCGGCGTCGGGATCATGGTCAATCACGAGTACATCCCCGGCGAGAAGGTGTTGCCGTCCGATGAGGAAGTGAAGAAGCTCCGGCCGGCCAATTAGGTCGGGACCCTCACCCTGGCCCTCTCCCTGACAGGAAGAGGGGATCGAACTCCCTCTCCCCTCCGGGGGAGAGGGCTGGGGTGATGGGCGAGTCCCCATGTCCTTCCTCTTTATCCAGCTGCTGAGCGGCGTGGCCAATGCGATGGTGCTGTTTCTCATCGCCTCCGGTCTCACCCTGATCTTTGGCGTCACCCGCATCGTGAATTTCGCCCATGGCTCGCTCTACATGCTGGCGGCGTATCTCACCTACTCGCTCGTGAGCGCGCTGCCGCTGGGGCCGGCGGGATTCTACGTCGCCGTGCCGGTCGCCGCCGCGCTTGTCGCCCTGTTCGGCGGGCTGGTCGAGATCGTCCTGCTCCGGCGCGTCTACCGGGCGCCCGAGCTCTACCAGCTCCTGCTGACCTTCGCCCTCGTGCTGGTCGTGGCTGACGCCGTGCGCTTCGTCTGGGGCGCTGACAATAAGACCGGGCCCGAGGCCCCAGGGCTTGCGGGCTCCGTCCGCATCGCCGGCCAGCTCTTCCCCACCTACGATCTCGCGATGATTGCCTTTGGGCCGCTCGTGGCGCTCGGGCTCTGGTGGCTCTTCTACCGGACCCGCTGGGGCATCCTCATCCGCGCCGCGACCCAGGACCGCGAGATGGTCGCCGCGCTCGGCGTGGACCAGCGGCGGCTCTTCACCGGCGTGTTTGTGCTGGGCTCGTTCCTCGCCGGCCTGGCGGGCGCGCTCCAGGTGCCGCGCACGGCGCTCACCACGGTGATGGACACCACCGTGATCGTGGAGGCATTCGTGGTGGTGGTCATCGGCGGCATGGGCTCGGTGTGGGGCGCCCTGCTCGCGTCGCTGCTGATCGGCGTGCTGAGCGCCTTCGGCATCCTGATCCTGCCGCGCATCTCCATCGTGCTCATCTTCATCGTGATGGCCGTCGTGCTGATCATCCGGCCGTGGGGGTTGCTGGGCCGGCCGGACGTCCAGTCGCGCGCGGCGAGCGGCGCGGCCGGGCTCGAGGCGCCGCGGGTGCCGCTGCCGAAAGCGTGGCTCGCGGGGCTGCTCGGCGCTTTGGTCGTGGCGCCGCTCGTCCTGCCCACGTTCTACGTCTGGCTGCTCGTCGAGATGCTGGCCTTCGCGCTGTTCGCCACGAGCCTGCACCTCCTGATGGGCACGGGAGGCATGGTATCCTTCGGCCACGCCGCCTACTTCGGCCTGGGCGCGTACGGAGCGGCGCTGCTGATGAAGAGCGCCGGCCTGCCGATGCCGCTGGCCTTTCTGGCGGCGCCGGTGCTGGCGGCTGCGGTCTCCGTGGTCTTCGGCTTCTTCAGCGTGCGCCTCACGAGCATTTACTTCGCCATGCTAACGCTGGCCTTCGCCCAGATCGTCTTCGCCATCGTGCACCAATGGTACGAGGTGACCGGCGGAGACAATGGACTCCTGGGGGTGTGGCCGCCGCCGTGGCTGAAATCACCAGCCCACTACTATTATTGGGCCCTCGGCGCCGGCGCGGCGGGGATCGCCCTGCTCAAAGTCGTGGGGGGCTCCCCCTTCGGTCTCACGCTGCGCGCGGTGCGCGATCACGCCCGGCGGGCGGAGGCCGTCGGCGTCAATATCCGCGCCCACCAGCTGGTCGCCTTCGTGGTGGCGGGTTTCTTCGCGGGGCTGGCGGGCGCCGTGTTCGTCTATCTCAAGGGCAGCGTGTTCCCGGTCTACGTGGACGCGCCCATGTCGGTTCAGCCGCTCGTGATGGTGCTGCTCGGAGGAGTCGGATCCTTCGCCGGTCCGGCCATCGGGGCCGTGGTCTACAAGCTCCTCGATTCCGTCATCACGCGCTACACGGAGTACTGGCAGGTGGTGCTGGGCGCCATCCTCATCCTGCTCGTGACGACTTTCCCGCGGGGTATCGTGGGAGTGCTCGGCTGGAGGAAGCCATGAGCGGGCCCTCGGTGCTCGAGACCCGCGGGCTCTCCAAGTCCTTCGGCGGCGTCCGCGCCGTGGACGGCGTGAGCCTGGCGCTTCCCAAGGGCGAGATCCGCGCCCTCATCGGGCCCAACGGGGCGGGGAAGACCACCTTCTTCAATATGCTGACGGGCCAGCTCCAGGCCGACGCCGGCCAGGTGCTGTTCAAGGGCGAGCGGCTCTCCGGACTGCCGCCCTGGGCCGTCTGGCGCCGCGGCATCAGCCGCACGTTCCAAATCACGGCCACCTTCTCCTCGCTGACGGCGCTCGAGAATGTCCAGGTGGCGCGCCTGTCGCACGCGCGCCGGACGTACGCGCTCCTCGCGCGGGCCTCGCGGCTCGAGGTGGAGCCGGCGCGCGGGCTGCTGGCCCAGGTGGGGCTCAGCGACCAAAGTGGCCGGGTGGCCGCGGTGCTCGCCTATGGCGACCTCAAGAAGCTCGAGCTGGCCGTGGCGTTGGCCAATGATCCCGAAGTGCTGCTGTTGGACGAGCCCACGGCCGGCATGGCGCCGGCCGAGCGGGGCGCGCTCATGGCGCTCACCGAGCGGATCGCGCGCGAGCGCGGGCTTACCGTGCTCTTCACCGAGCACGACATGGATGTGGTCTTTTCGGTTGCCGATCGGATCATGGTGCTGCACCAGGGGCGCGTCATCGCCGAAGGCAAACCCGCCGAGGTGCGCGCCGACCAGGAGGTCCAGCGCGTCTATTTGGGAGGCGAGTAACGATGGCAAAGACTCGAGGGACGGGGCTGCTGATGCTGTGGACCGACGTGGATCCCCAGTACGAGGACGAGTTCAACCGCTGGTACAACGAGGAGCACATCCAACACCTGCTCGAGGTGCCGGGGTTCCTCAGCGGCGGCCGGTACGTCGCGCTCAAAGGTGGGCCCAAGTACCTGGCGATGTACGAGCTCGAGGATCACAACGTGCTGCGCACGTCCGCTTTCCTCGACGCCGTCCGCTACAAGCCCTCGCCCTGGCGCGCCAAGGCGTCGGGTGGGCACGTCGGGCGCAACTACATCCTCAATGCCTATCGCCAGATCTATCCCCCCGCACCAATCCCGTCGAGCTGACCATGGAGATGCCGCGCTACCTCCAGATGGGCCGCATGGACATCCCGGCGCACATGGAGGAGGAATTCAACGTCTGGTACAACACGGTGTACATCCCGGATTACCTGACCGTGCCGGGAGTGATCCGCGCCCGGCGCTTCGCCGTCATCGACGGCCAGCCCAAGTACCTCACGGTCTACGAGTTCGAGAATCCAAAGGTCCCCGAGAGCGAGCCGTGGAACAAGATCCGCGACCGCAACCCCTGGACCCACCGGATTCGACCGCATATGCGACTGGACGAAGACTCGCCGGCCGTGTTCGAGAGGATCTATCCCAAGTGAGCGCGCGCCGTCGATGAGCCGCACGATGCTCGATCTCGTTGACGTGCGCGCGGGATACGGCCTGTCCGCCGTGCTCCACGGCGTGAGCCTGGAGGCGCGCGCCGGGGAGGTCGTGTCGCTGCTGGGGCGCAACGGCGCTGGCAAATCCACCACGCTGAAGTCCATTGTCAATCTGGTGGAGGTCACCGGCGGCGTCGTGCGCTTCGACGGGCATGACATCACGCGGCTGCCGACCCACGCGATCAGCCGGCTCGGCGTCGGCTGGGTGCCCGAGGACCGGCGCATCTTCGGCGACCTGACGGTGGAGGAGAACCTGCGCGTGGGCGCCAAGAACGGCGACCAGCGCCGCGGCAGCGGATGGTCGACGGATCGCGTCTATCGCTTCTTTCCCAAGCTGGGCGAGATGGCCCGCCGGCGCGGGGGCAGTCTCTCGGGTGGGGAGCAGCAAATGCTCACCGTGGCCCGCACGATGATGGGCAATCCACGGCTCCTGCTGCTGGACGAGCCCTCCGAGGGCCTGGCGCCGGTCATCGTCAAGGCGCTGGGGGAGCAGATCCTGGCGCTCAAGCGCGAGGGGCTGACGATTCTCTTGTCCGAGCAAAACCTCAGGTTCGCCGCGCGACTGGCCGACCGCGCCTACATCATCGAGAAAGGGCAGATCCGGTTCGAGGGGCCCATGGAGCGGCTGCTGGCCGACGAATCCATCCGCCGCGCGTACCTGACGGTCTAATCGTTCCCTCTCCCCCTCACCTTCATCCTCTCCCCCGCAGGGGGAGAGGGTAGGGTGAGGGGGAGAGGGTAGGGTGAGGGGGAGAGGGTCAGCGTGAGGGGGAAGATGAAGACCTTGATCAAGAACATCGGGCAGATTGTCTCCGGCGACATCGCCAGGCCGCTCCTGGAAGGCGACTCCATCGTGATGGAGAACGGGCGGATCGTGGCCGTGGGCCGCGGGCTCGACGGTGACGGTGACACCGTCGTGGACGCCAAGGGGACCACGGTGATCCCCGGGCTCATCGACTCGCACTGCCACCCGGTCTTCGGCGACTTCACGCCGCGGCAGCGAACGATGGACTTCATCGAGTCGGGGCTCAATGGCGGGATCACGACCATGATCTCGGCCGGCGAGGTCCACCTGCCGGGACGCCCCAAGGACATCGTGGGGCTCAAGGCGCTCGCGGTCGTCGCGGCCAAGGCCTACGCCAATCTGCGGCCCGCCGGGGTCAAGGTGCACGGCGGCGCGCCCATCCTGGAGCTGGGCATGGCGGAGGAAGACTTCGCCGAGATGGCCAAGGCCGGCGTCAAGCTCGTCGGCGAGATCGGTCTGGGCTCGGTGAAGACGGGCAAGGACGCGGCGCCCATGGTCAAGTGGGCCAAGAAGTACGGGATGACCGTGACCATCCACACGGGCGGGCCCTCTATTGCCGGCTCCAATCCCATCGGCGCCGAGGTGGTGCTCGAGGCCGACCCGCACGTGGTCGGCCACATCAATGGCGGCACCACCTCGATGAGCGAGAAGGAGATCGATTCGCTGGTCGGCACCCAGATGGCGCTCGAGATCGTCCACTGCGGCAATGGCAGGACCGCGCTCCACACGCTTCAGCGCGCGCGGGAAGCCAAGGCGCTGCCGCGGATCATCATCGGCAATGACGCGCCGTCGGGCACGGGCGTGGTGCCGCTGGGGATCCTGCGCGTCATTGCTCATCTCACCTCGCTCGGCGGCGTGAGCCCCGAGGAGGCCGTGTGCATGGCCACGGGCAATACGGCGCGCGTCTACGGCCTGCCCGTGGGCGTTATCGCGCCGGGCAAGGAAGCCGACGTTTGCATCGTGGACGCGCCAACGGGCTCGGTGGGCAAGACCGCGCTCGAGGCGCTCAAGGCTGGTGACCTGTGCGGCATCTCCATGATTCTCATCGACGGGGAGATCAAGGTCGGTAGGAGCCGCAATACGCCGCCGGCCGCGCGCGCGGCCGAAGTCGTCAAGGGGCATGGACCTGGAGGAGGCGGGCACTGATGAAGATCCGCAAGCTGCTCACGATCAAGGAAGAGATCCTGGAGGACGGCGGCAAGAAGGCCGCCAAGCCCATTACGAAAGTAGCGGCGGTGGCCGTGATCGAGAACCCCTTTGCTGGCCGCTTCGTCGAAGACCTCCAGGAGCTGGTCAAAACCGGCGAGGAGCTGGGTGACCTGCTGGGCCGGCGCGCCGTCGCGGCGCTGGGCGCTACGGTCCATTCCTACGGCAAGGCCGCCGTGGTGGGGCTGGACGGCGAATACGAGCATGCCGCGGCCATCCTGCACCCGACGCTCGGCACGCCGTTCCGCAGCGCGGTCGGCGGCGGGAAGGCGATCATCCCGTCGGCCAAGAAGCTCGGCGGGCCCGGCACCGCCATCGACGTGCCGCTCCACTACAAGGACGCGGCCTTCGTGCGCACGCACTTCGACGCCATGGAGGTGCGCATGGTCGACGCGCCCAAGGCCAATGAGATCCTGGTCGCCCTGGTCGTCACCGACGGCGGCCGGCCGCATCCGCGCGTCGGCGGCCTCACCGTGGCCGAGGCCAAGAAAGAAGACGGCCTGCGATGAAATTCGGACTGCGCATCCCCAGCTTCGCGCTGGGCCCAAAGACCGCCACGCTGGCCGAGATGGGCGCCTATCTCCGGCGCGCCGAAGACCTGGGCTTCGACTGCGCCGTGAGCATCGATCATCTGCTGCTCACGCCTCCGGCCTATGCCTGCACCTGGCTCGAGCCCGTCGCGCTGCTGTCGGCGCTGGCCGGGGTGACGCGCACGATCAAGCTCGGCACCATGGTGCTGGTGCTGCCGCTGCGCAATCCGGCCTACTTCGCCAAGGAGTGGGCGACGCTGGACCTGCTTTCGGGCGGCCGGAGCATCCTGGGCGTGGGCGTGGGCTGGCACGAGGAGGAGTTCGCCCTGATGGGCGTGCCGCACAAAGAGCGCGGCCGACGCATGGACGAGATGCTCGAAGCCGTGACGGCCCTCTGGGCTGGGGACGGCGTGAGCTACTCGGGCAAGTACTACCAGTTCAAGAACCTCACCGTCGACCCCAAGCCCGCGCAGAAACCACACCCGCCCATCTGGATCGGCGGCGGCAGCCAGCCCTTCGAGAAGGTCTACGGCCAGACGGTGACCAATATCGATCCCGTGCTCCGGCGGATCGCGAAGTACGCGAAGACCTGGGTGCCGCATTCCTCCGCCACGGCCGACATGGTCAAAGGCGATTGGGAGAAGATCCAGCGCTTCATGGCCGAGTGCGGCCGCAAGCCCGGCGACATGAGCAAGGTCTACTCGAACTTCGTCTGGGTGCTCGGGAAGGGCGAGAAGCCCGAGTCCGCGGCCCGCCACTTCAAGGTCTACTCGGGCATGGACCTGCCGTACTGGAAGGAGTACTACCTGCTGGGCGAGGCGGACGAGCTGGCCGAGAAGATCCGCGCCAAGGTCGCGAACCTGGGCGGCTGCGAGTACGTGGTGCTCAACCCGCTCAATTGGGGCATGGAGCAGCTCGAGCTGCTGGCCGGCGAGGTGCTGCCGCGCGTGGCCAGGGCCTGAGTTGGAGCCCGGCAGTCATCCGGGCGGCGCCACGCGGTACATCGGCGCCTCGGTGAGGCGCGTGGAGGACCCGCGCCTGGTATCGGGGCAGGGACAGTTTCTCGACGACATTCGGCTCGACGGGCTGCTTCACGCCGCCTTCGTCCGGAGCCCCCACGCCCACGCGATCGTTCGCGCAGTGGACACGGCCGCGGCGCAGGCCGCGCCGGCCGTCCACCGGGTGCTCACCGGCCAGGATCTCACGAATTCGGTGCGGTCGCTCTCGCCGCGCTTCGAAGGTCCCGGCTTCACGTCCACCGCCTGGCCGGCGCTGGCGCGCGAGCGCGTGCGCTTCGTCGGGGAGCCGGTGGCGGCAATCGCCGCCGAGAGCGCCTATGCGGCCGTGGATGCCCGCGACCTGGTCGTGGTGGATTATGAGCCGCTGCCCGCGCAGGCCGACGTGACGGCGGCGATGGCGGCCAACGCGCCTCCGCTCCACGCCGGGCATCGGAGCAATACGCTCTTCGAGCGGCGTCGCAGCCAGGGTGAGGTGGACGCGGCGTTCAAGGGCGCCGCCGTGGTGGTGAGGGAAACTTTCAGGCACGGGCGCTGTTCGGCCGCCCCGCTCGAGCCGCGCGGGCTCATTGCCGAGTGGGACAGCGACGGCCTCACACTGTGGTGCGGCACCCAGGTGCCGTCGGTGTATGGCGCCGCGCTGGCGCGCGCCTTCGGCCTCGACGAAGGCCGGGTGCGCGTGATCGTGCCCGACACGGGCGGCGGCTTCGGCCAGAAGATGCACGTCATGCCCGAGGATCTGGCCGTGGCGGCGCTCGCGCGGATGACCGCGCGGCCCGTCAAGTGGACCGAGACGCGCAGGGAGAACCTGGCGGCGGCCTCCCACGCCCGCGAGGAGCGCGTCGAGATCGAGGCGGCCGCGGACGCCTCGGGAGCGATTCTCGCGCTGCGCGCGCGCCTGTACTCCGACGCCGGTGCCTACCACATCCACCCGCTCACGGCGGCGCTCGAGCCCATGGGGACGGCGGGGATCCTGCCGGGGCCGTACCGCATTCCCGCCTATGCCTTCGAGATCGTGGCCGTCGCGACCAATAAGCCGCCGCTCGGCGCCTACCGCGGCGTCGGCATGACCATGGGCGCCTTCGTGATGGAGCGGACGCTCGATCTGGTCGCTGACCGGCTGGGACTCGATCCGGCCGAAATCCGGCGGCGGAACCTGATCCCACGCGACGGCTATCCCTATACCTCAGCCAGCGGTTTCGTCTATGACAGCGGGGATTATCCCAAAGCGCTCGAGCAGGCGCTCGCCCTCGCGGGCTACGAGCATCTCAAGCGGGAGCGTGACGAGGCCCGCCAACGTGGACGGCTCTTCGGCGTGGGTCTCTCCTGCTATACCGAGTTCACGGGCATCGGCTCGGAGACTTATCGGCGCCGCGGCATGGTCGAGATGCCGGGGCCCGAAGCGGCGACCGTCACGATGGCCGCCGACGGCGGCGTGACGTGCCTGCTGTCCTTCTCGTCGCAGGGGCAGGGGCACGCGACCACGGCGGCGCAGCTGGTCGCCGACCACTTGGGCGTGCCGCTCGAGCGCGTGCGCGTCCTGCAGCCCGACACCGCGACCTCTCCCCCGGGCACCGGCACCTTCGCCAGCCGGGGCGCCGTGGTCATGCGGGGCGCGGCCGGCGCGGCGGCCGTCACGCTGAGGAAGCGGCTGCTGGATATCGCCGGCGGAGTGCTCGAGGTGAGCGCCGCCGACCTCGAGCTCCGCGATGGTCGCGTGAGCGTGCGCGGCATGCCGGACCGGGGAGTGGACCTCGCCGCGATCGCCCGCGACGCCGGGCCGGCCAGCCTCGAGGTGACCGAGATTTTCGACCCGCCGGGGCCGACCTTCTCCGGCGCGATTCACGTGGCCTCGGTGGAGGTGGACCCGGAAACAGGGCGTGCGTCACTGCGGCACTATGTCGTCGTGGAGGACTGCGGGCCCGTCATCAACCCGCTGATCGTGGAGGGCCAGATTCACGGCGCTGTCGCCCAGGGCGTGGGCGAGGCGCTGGGCGAGCGCCTCGTCTATGACGAGAACGGCCAGCTCCTGACGGGTACCTTGATGGAGTACGCCCTGCCGGTGGCCGAGACGCTGCCGTTTCTCACCATCGGCCATCTCGAGACGCCTTCGCCGCTGACTCCGGGGGGTCACAAGGGCATGGGTGAGGGGGGCACCATTGGGGCGCCGGCCGCCATCGCCAATGCCGTGGCCGACGCCGTCAAGCCGCTCGGCCTGGGGATCACGGTCCTGCCGATCCTGCCGGAGCGGCTCCTGGCGCCGCGCTCGTCCTCGTCCACGTCGCGTGCTCCTTGACGGAGCCAGGGTCTCCGGCGCAGGATCTCAGCCATGAGCCGTACCGACCATCAACGCGAACAGGAGCCGACATGACCGAGTTCAGGATCTGGATGAACGGCAAGCTGGTGGAGCCGGCGCAGGCCGTTCTACCCGTGAACAGCGCGGCGGTCTTCTATGCGACCAATGTCTTCGAGGGCCTCCGCGCCTACTGGAACGAGCGCGACGGCGAGCTCTACGGCTTCCGGCTGGCGGACCACTTCGCGCGGCTGCGCGAGTCCATGAAGATGATGCGCTTCAGCGTGCCGTATACCGACGACGACCTCTTCGAGGCCGTGCGCACGGTCCTTGCCGGCAACGAGGTCCACGAAGACGTCCACATGCACCTGGTCGCCTATGTCGGAGGGACTGGGCTCGACGCCACGGCGCCGACCGGGCTCTATATCAACCCGCGGCGCCGGGGGCGAGTGGTCGAAGGCAAGGGCGTGAGCGCCTGCGTGTCGTCGTGGGTGCGCACGTCGGACAATGCCATCCCGATCCGCCTCAAGTGCGGCGCCAACTACCAGAACGGCCGGCTGGCCCGCCTGCAGGCCAAGGCCGACGGCTACGACGAGCCGATCTTCCTCAACGGCCGCGGCCGGGTGGCGGAGGGCACCGGCGCCACGCTCTTCATGGTTCGTAAGGGTCGGCTGTGCACACCGGGCACCAGCAACGACATCCTGGAATCGATCACCCGCACGACGCTCATCGAGGACCTCTGCCCAACCGTCGTCGGCATGGAGGTCCACGAGCGCGAGATCGACCGCACCGAGCTCTACACCGCTGACGAGGTGTTCCTGTGCGGCAGCGGCTACGAGATTACCCCGGTCACCTCGGTCGATCGCTTCCCGGTCGGCACCGGAGAGGTCGGGCCGGCCACCCTGGCGATCTCGAAAGCGTACATGAGCCTCGTGCGCGGCATGGACACGCGGCACCCGGAGTGGCGCACGCCCACCTACAAGCCGGTGCGGCTGTAACGCGCGGCGCGCGGGTGGTCGAGCACCACCTTCCGCTCTGGATCAAGCTGTTCGCCACGGCCTTCGTTGCCGTTCTCGCGCCGGTCTATGCCCGGCATTACGGGTGGGCCAACTTCCTGTGGTTTTCCGACATCGCGCTCTTCAGCTGCGTGGTGGCGCTCTGGCTCGAGAGCCCGCTGCTCGCCAGCATGATGACCGTGGGGGTCTTGCTCCTGGAATCCGCGTGGATCCTCGATTTCGCATGGCGGCTTCTCATCGGCCGCGGGCTCTTGGGCCTGACTGACTACATGTTCGAGCCGAAGAACCCGCGTTTCATTCGCGGCCTGTCGCTCTTTCACGTCGCGATGCCGTTCCTGCTCCTGTGGATGGTCTCGCGCTTGGGCTATGATCGGCGCGCATGGCTGGCGCAGACGCTGCTGACCTGGGGGGTCCTGCTGATTACCTATTTCGTCACGCGGCCCGACGACAACATCAACTGGGCCTTCGGGCTCGGCAGCAAGCCGCAGCACCGCCTTCCGCCGCCCGTTTACCTCGTCTTCCTGATGCTCGCCCTGCCGATTGTCGTCTATTGGCCGACCCATCTGCTCTTGACGCGGCTCTTTTCGTAGCGACTCGCGCGGGTCTGCGTTCGCGAGTGACCTCTCCTCACATCTGCCAGACTATGACCAGTGGGCCGCCCAGCATCGACGGGTTGGAATTCATATCGAGGAGAAGATCAGGCGGCTTCATGAGCGCCAACGAGGCCACCGGTAAAAAGCGGCGGCACCCAGGACTTCGAGCGCCGCCGTCTGAACAACGACCTACCGACCTAGCGGCTACTACCGCCAGTAATGCCGATGAGGCGCGTAATACCCAGGCCCCGGATAGGC
>Ga0207684_10001722_pt1 | contig 23184 bp, 16 predicted proteins | sample KBSK5501metaG_FD_184342 | JGI IMG/M metagenome (GOLD analysis project Ga0207684, IMG submission 184342) | Corn, switchgrass and miscanthus rhizosphere microbial communities from Kellogg Biological Station, Michigan, USA - KBS K5-50-1 metaG... | ecosystem: Host-associated > Plants > Roots >...
GAGACGTACGCGCGCTTTTGGGTTGTTGGTGGGACGTGTGGACGGGCCATCGCACGGCTCTCAACGGTCTCCGGTTACGTCGAAGGGAGGATTGGGCTCACCGTGATCGTGGTTGGTACCCTCGCGTTCTTCGGCGTCGCTCAATAACGGGAACGCGCCCCTGCGACCGCAACCGTCACCAGGTACGGCGCGGGAGCCGACGGCGGTCTGTTGCATCCTTTGATCGCACGATGGCGGCGGTCAGGTGCGACCATCTGCCGATTCACCGGGCGCTCGTCCGTAGACCCAAGTAAGCCGACCACCACTGGACCCAAAATCAGCCGTAGGCAGGTACGTATGGCCCTACCCGCTGGCCCGGCGGTATTCCAGCATCGGAAAAGTGCTGACGGCGCTCGGTATCGTGCTCACTCTGCTCGCACTGCTGGCGTCGTACACCATGATGAGCCGGTCGATATCGACATCTCATCAGGCGCCGGGAAGGGCTGGTCCGCATGAGCCTGCAGACGCCTAAGCCGCCGATCCAGATCGAGGAACGGTACACACGCATCCAGCGCTGGACTCGCTTCGCGGCTTTGGAGCACATCACTGGTGCAAGCAGTGAGGGCGGCGGTCACTGTATCATCTGTGAGCGGTTCATTGACCCTGGCGAACCCGACTTCATCATCATCTTCAAGGGCGCAGTTACCCTACGGTTCGATCAGGAGTGCATGGACCTTTGGCACCAAGCGACCGAGTCCCCGCCGACTCCGACGTAGCAACTCACACGTAAACGCGCGCCGCCCGGGCTTCGAGCGATGCGCTCGCTTACGGAGGCCCCCGACGCCATAGGCTTAAGCCCGCCTAGGAGAGTAGCGAATGGCTGATTTAGCCCTGCAGCGACGGCTTGATGCTGGCGCATGGACGATCGCTCAGCACCGTGCCGGCGATCATGTGCACCAACCAGCGCGGTGCCGCAGGTGCGGTGCCGGGGCGCTGAGCGGTGACCGAGTAAGCGCCGAGCGATGATTGTCCGGCGCGGCGCCCAAACTGCCTCGCGGGCTGGTGCGCTGCTCTCGCTCCGGGCGGAACGCCAGGCGGTTCGATAGACTCGATGCCGAACGAGCCTGAGAGCATCGCCGCCCTCTTCCGTCGCGCCCTCCAGCCGCGCCCTGATCCGCTGGACGTCGAACGCCGCGAAGTTCAGAGGATCATCAATCGAGCATTGGAGCGCGAGGCGCAGCGGGAAATGCGCCGAATGCTCCGCACCCTGTTCGCGCGCCTCGTGGTCGGCCTGGCCGAGCACGGCTGGGCAAGCGGCGGCGCCGGCGTGTGCGCCGAGTGCGCCGGCGACGGGCCACAGTATCCGCTCTGGTCGAAGGGACGCCCGCACTACGTGACGTGCCCGCGGGGACACCGGCTACACATCGAATGCCTTCGTCTGCGCGAAGTGGACAGCACACTCGGATTTGAAGCTGCGTGTCCGCGTTGCGTGGCGGCATGACGAGTATGTGCGGGCGCCAGGCTCGTCATGGACCGCGACCGCGCCGAAAACCATGCGGGGAATTGGTCGCAAATGGCCACATCATCCACGGCCAGTTTCATTGTGCAGCATGCCGCGGCCTTGAACTCGTGGCCTTTCTTGACTGGCGCCAGTCAAATTCGGCAGTAAATTCAGACGGACCAAGCAATATCGGCCGGCGAATGCCGGACCATGTCTTGCACGAATTCAGGGCGAAGAGCCACGAAAGACGTCGCGGATTTCGTAGTCCAGCGATCCGCCGCTGCCTCTCTTTGCCCGGCTTTCCGATCGCTATCACCTTGTCGCGCCCGACTACCCGGGCTTTGGACACAGCGACTGGCCGGCCCCGCAGAAATTCGCATATACGTTCGATCACTACGCCGAGATCATGAATCACTTCACCGAGGCGCTCGGGCTCTCGCGCTACACGCTCTACGTGCAGGATTACGGCGGCCCCGTGGGGTTTCGCATGGCCTTGGCCCACCCGGACCGGATCATGGCGCTCATTGTCCAGAACGCCGTGGCGCACAACGAAGGCCTGGGGGCGATTTGGAAGCCGCGGCGCGCCTTTTGGGCCGATCGCGCCGCCAACGAAAGCACGCTTCGCCAAAACTTCCTAATCGCTGCCGACGACCCGGGCGCGCCATGTCGGAAACGATCCCAACGTGGAACGCTATGACCCGGACCTCTGGGCCGATGAATTCACCTTTCTCAACCAGCCCGGCCAGGCCGACATTCAAAGCGATCTGTTCTACGACTATCGAACCAATGTGGACGCCTACCCGAAATGGCAAGCTTGGATGCGCGAGAAGCAGCCGTGCCTGTTGGTGATCTGGGGTCAGTATGACCCCTCGTTCGACCTCTCGGAGCCGGGGGCCTATCGACGGGACGTGCCGAAGGCCGGAGTCCACGTCCTCGATGCGGGCCATTTCGCGCTCGATACGGCTGCGGATCAGATTGCGCAGCTCGTTCGTGGCTTCATGGAGTAGCGGGCTCCAAAGAAGTGCGGATCGATATCGGCGCGTCACCGCTCGCGCACTACCCGCGCAACGCCTACCTGCGGTTGCCCAAGCGCGACGCGATCACGGTGGAACACCTGGCCTGACACACCGCAACCCGTACTAGACGTAAGCACGCCAAGGCGAGGATGGCCATGACCATAAGGCTCAACGTGGCCGGCTCGGGAACAGCCCCGTAACTCTTTAGCCGGAATGAAACATCATCGGTGATGTTCCACGTCGTGGTGCCGTTTTGCATTTGGCGCCCGCCAAACGTGTCTACATTTGCACTCAGCCAGACCCAGAGCGTCTGGAGCAGCGTCGAATACTGACAACCAATACGGAGTTCCCGGCGCGGCACTGAAGGGCGTGCTCAGAGTCGCAGAGTAGAACGTGACCGGGTCGAATGGGCTGCCTGCAGTGGCACTCGAAGATGCGGGAACTACGGCAATGGTTGACAAAGGCAAGCCGGGATTCCCGCTAGAATCCGGATAGAAGGTAATCTGAAAACTGGTGCCGCCACTGCGCAGTGTGCCCCACCACTCTACGGTGCTCACCGTTCCGCCGCCCGCGAGTTGAAAATTGTCCGCGACCCGGAACCCGGGAGTCCCCCCCAAGGTTGTTTAGCGTGCTTGAAATGAGCTGACTGCTTGAATCCGCCCCCGGCAATTGCTCGAACAGCGTCGCCGCGTCGGACACATTTGGTCCTAGAATCAGAAACACTGCAATCAAGAGTCGAGATGTTGTCACAGGTTCCTCCCCTGAGTTTCGGTGCGCCGGTGGAACCGCAACACGCAGTAGATCGCGCTCGCCATGTTCAGACGCTTTGTCCCTGCAACAGGGTGGCACCGCCAGGCTCAACCGCCACGAGGGTTAGGAACGCCACAAGCAGACCCGTCTTTCGACCTACCCGTCAGGTTTGCTTACACAACCGGTCCCTGCCATAGACTCATCGGGACCGACAGCAACTTGCAGGCCACCTCGGAGCACGCTGGGTTGACGCGTCGGTAGGACGCACCGCTGGGAAGGCGAGGATCGATCTGTCAGGTATGTCGACGTGGCCCGCATCGGAAGGACGAAGCTCCAGTAGCGTGGGCGTCTTTCGTGCAATGATGGAGCTTGCGTCTCTTCTGTTCGTCAACGACGTCCTTTCGCGTCCGGGTCAAGACGCCTGACTTCCCAGGCGGCCGTAACGGCGTCAGAGCAGGCTTCGGGGGACCGCATGTCCGACAAGAGCAGTCCGTACTCTCAAGGGCGCCAACCATGCGGCGCCTTTCAGGAAGATCGTCTAAACAGGCCGAGGACGTGCCCGCAGTGCGCGACACTGGTTCAGTGGTGTCGGGGTTGCGCGCGGAATCATCACTCGGGCGGCTGGGAGACGTGCCCGGAACAGAAGCAGATCGGCAATCGGCGCGGCGCGTAGCCTGAGATGCTACCTCGATTCAGCCGAGAACTATTCGGGCTCGATGTGTTTTCCCGTCATCGGCCAGCCTGAGGCTGAGATCGCCCGTGAGGAAGACGCCGTCGACCTCCACTGACGACACTCCCCGCGACACACCCCTTGGGTTCTCCACGGTGAGGTGATAACGCGCGGAGCCATAGCGGAACATGAGTCCGAAGCCGGGCCACGCACGGGGGATACAGGGGTCGACCACGAGCCGCGCGCCGCGCAGCCGAAACCCCAGGATCGATTCCAGTCCGGCCCGGTACATCCAACCTGCTGATCCCGTGTACCACGTCCAGCCCCCGCGGCCGACGTGCGGCGGCTCGGCGTAGACGTCCGCCGCGATGACGTAGGGTTCGACCTTGTAGCGTTGGACGCCCGCTTCGGTGCTGGCGTGGTTGATCGGATTCAACATTGCGAAAAGCTCGGCCGCCGTGTCTCCTTCACCGAGCGTCGCGAATGCGATCGCCGACCAGATGGCCCCATGCGTGTACTGCCCCCCGTTCTCTCGGACGCCGGGCAGATACCCCTTGATGTAGCCCGGCTCCAGAGACGTGTCATTGAACGGGGGCGTGAAGAGCAATACGAGGCGCTCGAGGCGACGCACGAGATACGTGTCGACCGCCGCCATCGCGCGCGCCTGACGTGACGGTTCCGCTGCGCCCGAGATCACGCTCCAGGACTGCGCGATGGAATCGATCCGGCATGCGTCATTCACGGCGGAGCCGAGCGGCGTTCCATCATCGAAGTACGCGCGTCGATACCAGTCGCCGTCCCAGGCCTCGCGCTCGAGCGAGTCCTTCAGCGCGCCCAGATACCGACGCCATCGCTCGGCGCGCTTGGCCTCGCCGCGCTCGTCGGCCAGCTCCGCCCATGCGGACAACACAGTGTGAAGGAACCACCCGAGCCAGACGCTCTCTCCCTTCCCGTCAGCGCCCACTTCGTTCATCCCATCGTTCCAGTCCCCTGTCCCCATGAGCGGCAGGCCGTGCGGTCCGGCCGTCAGGCTGACGTCGAGGGCGCGCGCGCAGTGTTCGAACAGCGTGGCTCGGTCATCGGAGAGATGGGGCTCGAAGTACGACTCGGCCTGTCCGACGGCGAGTGTCGGGCCCTCGAGGAAAGGAACGATCTCGTCGAGGACCCGCCCATCGCCCGCGACCTCCACGTACTGGCTCACGACGTACGGGAGCCAGAGCAGGTCATCGGAGATACGGGTTCGGACCCCCTGACCGCCGGGCGGGTGCCACCAGTGCTGGACGTCGCCCTCGCCGAATTGGCGTGCCGCCGCGCGTAGGATGTGCTCGCGTGCCAGGTCGGGCGCCGCGATCGTGAGCGCCATCACATCTTGAAGCTGATCCCGAAAGCCGTAAGCGCCGCCGGCCTGATAAAACGCCGAACGTGCCCACAGCCGGCACGAGAGCGTCTGGTACAGAAGCCAGCAGTTGAGCACGATGTCCATGGAGCGGTCCGGCGTCGTGACCTGCACCGTGCCGAGCACTTCGTCCCAGCGCTCGCTGACAGCCCGCAAGACCGCGGCCACGTCGCAAGTGCGGTAGCGAACGATCAGCGCTCGCGCCTCCTCGGTGCTCGATGCCTCGCCGAGGAAGAACACGACCTCAGCTCGACCTCCAGCCGGGAGCTCGATCGTCATCTGCAGCGCGGTACACGGATCGAGGCCGGCACCGACACGTCCCGAGAGACGATGTCTGGGCACGAGCGCGGCCGGATGATCCGGCGTGCCGTGACGTCCGAGGAACTCCGTTCTATCGGCGGTCCACGCCGTTTGGGAGCCGCCCAGATCGGCAAACGCGACGCGAGTGCCGAACTCCCGCCTCCATGCGTTGCGTGCGAACATCGCTCCCGTCTCTTTGTCGATCTCGGTGACCACGAATGGAGCGGCGGCGCTTCGTGACACTCCCAGAACCCATTCGACATAGGCGGTCACAGAGAGTCGCCGCGGTCGCCCCGACTCGTTCGTCAGGGTGAGACGCGAGATCTTGATGGGGTCGTCACGCGGCACCAGTTGCAGCAGTCCCAGCGAGATGCCGTGCGAGACATGCTCGAAGCGCGTGTAGCCTTGCCCGTGTCGGATGACATAGGGCGAGGTGCCCTCGCGGATCGGCAGCGCCGTCGCTCCCCACAGATCTCCCGTCTCTTCGTCCCGGACGTAGATGGTCTCCCCCGACGGATCGCTGACCGGATCGTTCGACCAGGCGGTGAGCTGATTCTCTCGGCTATTGACCGCCCACGTATATCCCGAACCGGACTCGGAGACCTGGAAACCGAAACTCGGATTGGCGATCACATTGATCCATGGCGCGGGCGTCCATCGCCCCTCGCGCAAGATGATGACGTACTCGCGTCCATCCTTTGCGAAGCCGCCGTGACCGTTGAAGAGCTCGAGATCCTGGGGCAGAGTCGCCGCACCGACCGTCGGTTTCGTCGGCGCCAGCCGCCGTGGACGATGGGGCAGAGCCCCGTCCGGTCGCTGCGCGCGTGTCAGCTGCTCGGCCAAGGTCCCGCGTCGGCTCGACAGCACCGCGCGCGCCACGGACTGAAGCACGTCACGCTGCGACGCCGTCACACGATCTGCCCGCACGATATGGACGTTCCCGTGTGGCCCGTGTCCATCCTCGGGTCCCGCCGACTGGCTCGTGCGGAGGAGCGTCTGGAGCAACGCCTGCAGATCCTGAGCATAGGAGGACGCGCGCTCGTTCAGGATGACCAGATCGACTGCGAGCAGCTTCATCCGCCAGTACTCGTGGGCGCGGAGGAGCTGACGTACGATGCCGACGTCCTCGGGCTCGTCGACCTGAACCAGGACGATCGGGAGATCGCCGGAGATCCCATACGCCCACAGCGCGTCGGGACCAGTCATCTGACGCGCGAGCACGCCCGCGGGGGGCCGCAACGCTCGGTCCGAGTACAGAAGGCGGCTGGCGAGACTCTGGAAGAGGTGCGCCTCGTCGGGGCCGATGCCCAGGTGGTGCTGCTGAACCTGCGCCTGCGTCCAGGCCAGCGTCGCGGCACGATCGAACGTCGCGGTATCGTGATATTTCTCGGCAAGACTCAGCGCCGTCGCTCGTGACGTCGTGACGAGCGTCGTGAACGTGACACGTGCGGTGTCGCCGGGTGCGAGGCGGACACGACGTCGGAGGCTCACGATCGGATCGAGCACGGCGCCGACTGTGTTGGCGAGAGGCCCGCCGTCGATCACCGCCGCTGGAGTCTGGACCCCGCGGCCGCGCCCGAGGAATCGGGCGCGATCGGTCTCCCATTGCAATCCCCCAACCGTTTCGCCTTCGACGACAGCCACGTGAGCCAGCCACACCGAGGCCTCAGCTCGCGACCGTCGCCGTCGTGTCGCCAGCAGAGTGTCCAGTTCGGGTACGCACTCCGTCTCAACGCTGAGATTGGAAAACGCCGGATGGGCCGCGTCCATCGCTGGTGGCGCCAGTACGACTTCCGCGTACGACGTCACCTCGATCTCCCGTTCCTTCGTCCCAACGTTCGTGAGCGAGACGCGGCGGACCTCCGCGTCGTCCTCCGGCGACACAATCACCTGCAGCATGGTCCCGATGGCGTGGTCTCGCCTGACGATTTCCGCCCGATCTTCTGAAAACGTGACCTCGTAAATCTCCGGCTCAGCGCCGCACGGCTGGTAGCCGGCCGACCAGCTGTGGCCAGTGTGGACATCGCGAAGGAACACATACGTTCCCCAACCGTCGCGGGTGACGTCTTCCCGCCACCGCGTGATTGCGAGGTCGCGCCAGCGGCTGTATCCCGAGCCTGCCGTCGTCAGCATCACGGCGTAGCGTCCGTTCGACAGGAGCTGCGTGCGCGGTGTCGCGCTCTGTGGCGAGGTGAAATGCCGATCGACCGGCGGGACGAACTCGCGCACGTCGCCGACGGCCTGCACCTCGTCGGTGCGTGGTCGGGCCACCGCCACGTCACGCGGCGTCCGTTCTTGAAGGAGCAGCTCGGTGGCCTGGACACTGGGCTCGGCATGGAAGCGCGCGCGCATCATGCCGCCGTGGAGGGCATTCGCGATCGCGACGACGATCATCCCCTGGTGGTGCGCCATGTAGGCGCGAACCACCGCGACCTCGCCCGCCTCCGGAAGCCGCGGCGCAGTGTAGTCGAGTGCCTCGTAGAGCCCGTAGGCGCCGCTCGCCCCGGCGGCCGCTAGACGTCGAAAGTTTTCGACCGCTTCCGCGGGGTCGATCATCGTCGCCAAGCCCGTCGCATACGGTGCGATCACGACGTCCTCGTTGAGCCCCCGTCGTAGCCCGAGCCCCGGCACGCCGAAGCTCGAATACTGGTAGGTCATCTCCAAATCCCGCGCGTTGTAACCCGATTCCGACACTCCCCACGGCACGCCGCGCTCGCCCCCGTACGTGATCTGCCGACGCACGACGAGTCGCGATGTTTGCTCGAGCAGGCTTCCCGCCGGCTCGCGCATGACGAGCTCCGGCATCAGATACTCGAACATCGACCCGGACCACGACACGAGCACGGAGTCCTGTTCCACCGGTGTCAGCGCGCGACCGAGCCGGAACCAGTGCGAGACGGGAACGTCGCCTTTTGCGATCGCGACGAAGCTGGCGAGCCGCGCCTCCGAGGCGAGGAGATCGTAACGGCCGGTATCGAGGCTACCGTCGGCGACGCGGTATCCGATCGCAAACAGCTTGCGCATCGGGTCGAAGAGGAAACCGAAGTCCATGGCGTCCACCAGTGCCCGCGCGCGCAGGGCGAGGATCCTTAGACGACTGGTGAGCGTGTCGAGCAGTGCGAGGTCGCGCAGGTGGCTGTCGACTGTCGCGCAGAGTGACTCAGCCCAGACGACGAGGTCCGTCTGCGCGCTCTCAGGATCTTCGTCGACCAGCGCGCGCGCGGCGTCCAGCACCGTTTGAGCCCGTGCTTTCATGCCGGCGAGCCATACGAACCAATCGGATGAGTCGTGGGGGAACTCCTGAACTCCCGCCGTGACGGCCTCCAGAGCCTCCTCCAGTCGCGCGCGAGTGGCCGGGCGCAACCGTGCATGGCCGGGCGCCCCGACGGACAGGCGGACGAGCTGAGCAGTATCGTCGATCGCGCTGAGTGCCGAACCGAGGCGGCGCGGCTGGACAGCCATCTCCTCACACGCGTGTGCGAGCGCGATAAGATGGCCGGCAAGATTTCCGCTGTCCACGGACGACACATACTTCGGCTCGAGAGGAGAACACCGCGTCGTGTCGTACCAGTTGTAAAAATGGCCGCGGAAGCGCTCCAGGGTGTTCATCGTCTCCAGCGTGGCCTCGAGCCTCTCGACGGTGTCGAGCGTGCCGAGCCACCCGAAATCGCGTGCCGCCACCGTCGCCAACAAGTACAGTCCGATGTTCGTGGGTGACGTGCGATGCGCCACCACCGGGCTCGGGGTTTCTTGGAAATTGTCAGGCGGCAAGGCGTGGTCGTCGGGACCGACGAACGTCGCGAAGAACCGCCACGTGCGACGCGCGATCAACCGTAGCGCGCGCGCATCTGCCGCCGAGAGCGGCCGGGCGCTCGCCGTGCTCCGTGGGAGGCTGATCCATCGAGCCACCGCGGGCGCGGCGAGCCAGAGCAGGAGGAAGGGCACCGCGGCGGACAAGGCCGCCGGCCGCTCCCACGCCACGGCCATCGCCGCGGCGGCGGCGAGCGCGACCCCGCCGCTCATGCGACGGCAGAAACCACGAAGATCGAGACGGAGCCCGGCCTTCGCCTGCGCCGCCGTCACCCATTCCAGCATCCCGCGGCGGGTGACGTACACGCGCAGGAGCGTCCGCACGATCGCATCGCTCATGAGCCAAGCCTGGTGCGCCAGCGTCGTGATCGTGAGTCCGATCCGGGAGGCAGCGAGAACGATATCCCTGGCGACCGCTCGGATGTGACTGCGCTTCGAGATGCCGCGTCTGTGAGGCATCAATCCGCTGAGCACCGGCAAGAGCGGGGGCACGGCGATGGTCGTGAGGATGAAGGCGCTCCAGATCGTGGGCGACGCACCCGGAACCATCCACGCAGCCACCAGCGTCAGGAAGGCCGCCGGCGCGGACAGGGTGCGACGCAGATTGTCCAGCATCTTCCAGCGCCCGATCACCGGAACTCGACTTCCAAGAATCCACGGAAGCAGCTGCCAGTCGCCGCGCGCCCATCGATGCTGGCGCGCCGTCGAAACGCCATAATGCGTCGGCGCGCTCTCGAACAGTTCGACGTCGGTCACGAGACCGGCGCGCGCGAACACACCCTCGAAGAGATCGTGACTCAGCAGAGTGTTTTCCGGTACCCGTCCCGCCAGCGCTGTTTCGAACGCGTCCACGTCATAGATGCCTTTGCCTGTGTACGAACCTTCTCCCCAGAGGTCCTGGTACACGTCGGACACCGCGGCCGCGTACGGGTCGATACCGGCCGTGCCGGACGACAGACGCTGGAAGAACGAGCCCGCCCGCCCGGGAAGCGGCGGCGTGACTCGCGGTTGAAGGATCCCGTAGCCTTCGACGACGCGCCGTTCTCCGAGGTCGAACCGCGGGCGATTGAGCGGATGCGCCATCGTGCCGACCAGCCGATCCACCGCGCCACGCGGTAACCGCGTGTCCGAATCGAGGGTGATGATGTAGCGCACGTCGGAGGGCACAACGCTGCCCGTCGGCACGAAGGTCGTATCGGTCGCCCCGCGCAGGAGAAGATTCAGCTCGTGAAGCTTGCCCCGTTTGCGCTCCCAGCCCATCCACGCCCGCTCGCTCTCGTTCCAGATGCGTCGACGGTGAAAGAGTAGGAATCGCTCGCCACCCTCAGGCGCAGCACCGTGACGCCGGTTCAGCCGCGCGAGCGCCTCCTGCGCCGCCAGCAGAGTCTTTTCGTCGCCGGGCATGCTGTTCGTGGATGCGTCCATCCAGTCCGAAAGGATGGCAAAACGAATATCGCCGTCCGGATTGGCCAGGTAGTGCACCTCGAGTCGCTCGATCTGCTCCTCGACCTCGACGCCGTCGGTCAGCAGCATCGGTACGACGACCATGGTTCGCAGGTGCGATGGCACGCCGTCGCGAAACTCGAACCGAGGCAACATTCCCGGCGTGATGAGCGCGGTGACGCTCCGATTCAGAAGCGCGATCGCCAAGTCCGACGCCGGGACGGCGGCCAGCAGGGCGAGCACAAGCACGCTTATCGGTTCGACGCCAGGTGCACTGGCGGCGAGCAGGGGCAATGTCAACATCACGCCACTGAGGGCAGCGATCGTTCCCAGATATCCGGGCGTCGCCGCCGCGACATAGGCTCGAAGGAGGCGGCGCATCGGCGGTGCTCGGTAACCAAGCGCCCGCTCGAAGACCAGGCGCCCGTTGCCAATGAGGTAAAAGCCGGGATCGGCCCGCCGTTCATCGTCCCCATCCGCGCGGTGCGCGAGCGCCATGGACTCCCGGGCAACATCCAGCTCGGGCCGGCCCGAGCCCCGCGCGAGCTCTTCAATGGCATGGCGGTAGCTGTTGCGGGTCGCGAAGTCCAGCGCGGCGTAGTTTGGGTTCGCTTGCAGCACCTCGTCGACGAGGCTGACCGTCTCGAAGAATCCCATCCAGTCCAGCGCAGACATCAAGCTCATGCTCAGGATGACGTTTCGGACGCTCACGTTCATCGCGGCCTGCCGCTGATGCTCCACGCGAACGATGTCGTCGGATGTCGTCCCCTGCGCCTCTAGCCGCTGGTTCAGCCACAGCAGCGCCGGAGTGACGGCGGGATCTTGCTCGCGCAGCCGCTGGACGAGCTGCACGGCGAAGGCGGTCACCAGAGGGCCGCTCTCGAACCTCGCGAGTCCCTTCGCCGTCGGTACGACGGGCTCGTCGTCGCCGACACCGAGTAGCTCGTCCGCGAGAGCGTCGGCCTCCTGACGCGCCGCGCGACCGCGGACGATGCTCTCCGCCAAGCGCCGAAGGTTTTCGACGAGCACGACGCGCAGTGTGATCGCTACCGCCCACAGCTCACCGATCGTCAGCGGCTGCACCCGCTGGTACGCGTGTAGGAACCGCCGGAGCGACTCGGGGTCGAACCGGCTATCGGTATGGGCAACGAATGCCCAGGCGATTCCGTAGACACGCGGATAGCCGGCCAGTGGCCCCTCGGCAAGCTTCGGCAGCTCGCGATAGAATCCAGGCGGCAGGTCGTCGCGGATCTCGCGTAACTGTTCGTCGACGACGTGAAAGTTGTCGACGAGCCATTCCGCCGCCGGGGTGATGGCGCGCTCCTCACGAATGGCGTTGGCGATCACGCGATACGATTCGCGGAGGACGCGACCGTTGTCCTGGACGCGTGGCAGCAGTCGCCGCCCCCGGCCTGACGTCACACCCTGGGCAGTCGCCAGGCTCGCGGCGTGCTGCTCGAGGCGCTCGATGCCGAAGAGCTCGGCGCGGATCGGGTGTTCGAACGACTCTCGGGCGATCAGCGTCACGCCTTTCTCGGGAGCTTTGTCACAAACCATGAAGGTCTGGGCACGGTGATGTCGCGATAGCCCGATCGAGGCGCAAGGATGGCGCGACTCGCCGCCACGCCGCGCCCGTCGCGGCGGCGAGTGTAATGCGCGGTACTACGCGGTACTACTTCGAAGCGGTCTTCAGAAGCGCGGTCGCGCACGCTTCAGCGACGTCACGATTGGCATCCCCGCTCCCGGGGACGGTCGCCCAACCGGTCTTGGTCACAAAGTCGCGTTGTTCATAGGACGACGTGAGCGCTTTGAGTTCTCCCATCTTTTTCACCAGGCCACCATCGGCCTTCGACTGCGCGATACAGAGCGGCACGAGTGCCGTGGTCACGGCCGTGTCAGCCTGTAGTTGCGCCAGGCGCGCGGCGGTACCGCTCGTCGTCCAGCCGCCATAACTGAAACCGATGATCATGGTCATCACGCTTCCCGCAACAGCACCCCATACGACCGGTTTGATCCACTGCGGCATTGGAGTCTCCCTTCTCTCTCACAGTTCGTGATGCGCCAGCGCCACAGCGGATGCCATAGATGGAGATCGCCGTCGCCTGGAGTTGACAACAACATAGCGGTGTGGCGTCGCGAAGGACATTGGACGAAGGTCCAATCTGTGAACAGCGCTTTCTCAGTCGGACGTTCTATCGGAATGGTACGCGACCACCGGCCGAGGGCCAGCAGAGATACCGAAAGGTCGTGAAGTAGCGACGGCTCTCATCCCACACCTTGATTCCGTCCGAGAGCTGTTCGGTTCGCGGTCCTTCGCGGGGCCGGGCCTCGAGCCAGAGCAGCCACGCGGACAGTATCACTGCGAATACCATGTGCGTCTTCATTCTCCAGCTAGCGCTCGAACTGCCATGCCGCATAGCACCGCGGGTGAAGCTGATAGAAGGCGACGAACGGCGGCGTCGGCCGCCTGAACTCGAGCTCGAAAGCCAACTCGTCGCCCGTAATCGCCCCAGCACAGACCGAGCACGCCGAGCCGTTGCCGGAGCAGGCAAACGTTCGAGCCGACGCCGTCGCCGGTAGGCGGCCGCTTCGAAGAGATTGCCGGACCGCTTCACGAAGCACCACCTCATCCATCACTGGGGTGAGCTTGAGTAGATACGAGCGGAGCGATCCGATCTATTGGACCTTGGGTCCATCGGAGATCGAGGCAGGCCCAGCTGGTGCGCGGAGAGTTCTCGACTAGAGTGCTCTCATATCGATCGGACAGACGGCCGGGGGGCGGCCTGTGACGAGGGCGGCGCACCGAAATAGTCGATGGCGTCGTCAATGCGTTTCTTGCGGTCGACGTCGACGGCGAACAGCTGTGAGCGCACGATCTCGCTGCTCGCGGTGCGTTTGGACACGTCGGCGTTGACATGGGCGAGGCGTCGCTGTGGCATGAGGAACCCCCAGAGGGTTCGGGTTCGCGGCGAGTACGACGGTTTCATCGTCGCTGACGTTAGTCGACGCAATGCCGCCGGCCTATTGGACCAAGGTCTACTAACTTCGCCGATTCGAAGGGAGACGGGATGCCGCAGACACCGCACGTCGAGACGCACTTCACCTCGTCGGAGAATATCCGGGACATCGTCATCGGGATGTCGGACGGGTTGACGGTGCCCTTTGCCTTGGCCGCCGGCCTATCTGGGGTCGTGGACTCGACCGGGCTCGTGGTCACGGCCGGGCTGGCCGAGGTCGCGGCCGGGGCAATCGCGATGGGTCTCGGGGGCTATCTGGCCGCCCGGACGGATGCCGAGCATTACGACTCGGAGTACGCGAGAGAGGAACGGGAGACCTTCAGGGTCCCGGAGGTCGAGATGGAAGAGGTGGCGAGTATCTTTCGCTCCTACGGCCTGCCGGAGACGACGGTCACGACCGTCGCCGAAGCGATTCGGAGCGATCGCCGCCGCTGGGTCGAGTTCATGATGAAGTTCGAGCTGGGCGTGGACAAGCCAAACCCGGCGCGGGCTCGCGTGAGCGCGCTGACGATTGCGCTGTCCTATGTCGTGGGCGGTCTCGTGCCGTTGGCGCCGTACTTTGTGTTGCGAAGTACGCGGACCGCGCTGGTCGTCTCCATTCTGACAACGCTGCTCGCCTTGCTGATCTTCGGCTACATCAAGGGAACCTTCACGGTCAAGAAGCCGATCCGCAGCGCCTGGCAGACGGCGGTCGTCGGGGGGCTGGCGGCCACGGCCGCGTTCGTGATTGCGAAGTTGATTGCGTAGCGGCCAGCCATAATACCCTCGTGCAGGAAGGTACGATCGCGGAGGGTAGGAAATGGCTACGGACGCCCAGATTCAGAAGTTCGTCCAGCGCCACCATGGCTTCGTCCCGAAGACGGGGTGGATCGCTCACGTCAAGGAGGTTCACGGCATACCGACGCTGCGGGCAGCGAACCGGGCTCGTCGTCATCGTGACATCGAGCCCTGCCCGCCTGAGAAGCGTGAGGCGATCGAAGAGGCGCTTCGGCATTTCGGCATGATCTGACGCCGGCGAATGGAACACGTTTCAGATACGCGCTGATTGCCGGATTCGAGTAGACGCCAAAGGCGTCGACAAGCGTTCCACGGACTCCGCTCGAGCTCTCGAGCGCGTAAAGAATCGCCATGTCGTCGGGATCTGAGACTCCCTCGAAGCGGTCGTACTCACGGATGATGACGTCCCGAGAGCCGAAGGTCGTGAAGCCCCGGCGGACGAGCCTCTCCATGGCCTCAGACAAGGTCTTCATCGTCGTTCACTCGGGTAGTCGCGGTTAGCGCGCTCGAGTTCATCGACGAGCTCGCGACGCTCGGCGAGGAGGCGTCTCGCTTCCTGAGCGCGCGTGAGGAGGAGCGCGCCGAACCTGAGCTGGTGGCGCAAGCGCTCGGTGCCAACCAGGTACCGATACGCGATCAGCCCCCCGAGTGGGAGTGAGAGGAAGAAAGCGAGCGCCCAGCCGAGACCGGCCACCCACCCGACGACCGACGTCTCGAGCGTCCAGAAGAGCGGAAACGCGACGATGCTCGCGAAGAGTCGGGTCGTCGCGTAGTCCGTCTGCCTGCGCGACATCCGCCCCGCGAGCCACCCGGGCAGGTAGTAAGGAAGGAAGTTCACGGCCGCGCCGTACGAGAAGAGCGGGAGGCCGACGATCGTCTGCCATGACCGTGCAACCCGCTGCGGCTCCGCCGTCGGCTCGAGGCCAGTTTCCACCGCCTCGTCACGGAGCCGGTAGGCGGCAAGTCCGGCGCGGTAACCGAGAATCCGCTGCCAGAGCCGTTCGATGCGCTCGGGGTCGTGGTTGCGAACGTCCTCGAGCGACCCGGAGAGCTGTGCCGGGGCGTGGTGTCGTTCCGAGCGCCCGCGCTCACCCCACAACTCATGCTCGAGCTCGCCGCGATAGAGTGCCTCCACGGCGCGGGCGAGCGCCGCCGTGTCGATGCGCTCGACGTGGACCACCTCGCGCTCCATCGCCCGCTGGATCGCCGTGGTGAGCGTATGGAGCGCCTTCGCCGGCTCCTCGCGATAGGTGGCGAGATACGACGCGACGGCCACCGGCTCCCCGAACGAGACGAGCACACGTCCACGAAACCTCTTGCGGGCCTCGAAACTGAGCCCTACCGGCACCACCGTAAGGCGCCCCGGGGCGTGCGTTTCGTAGCCGAGCGCGATGCGCGCCGCGCCCGTCTTGATCCGCTGCACGTGCGCCTCCGCGCGGGTGGCACCTTCGGGGTAGATGGCGATGAGCCGGCCGCGGTCGAATGCCTCGTCACACGCCGCGAACATCTCCAGATTGCGGTCCATGTTGTCGGGGTCGTCCGCCTTCCGGTAGATGGCAATCACCCCCAACGCGGCGAGGCATCGCGCGATGAGCGGGTTCCGGAAGAGTGCGGCGGTGGCGAGGTAGTGCACCTTGCGCGACAGAACCGATCCCACGAGTAGCGAGTCGATCAGGTTGTTCGGATGGTTGATACAGAGGAGGACAGGCCCCATGCGCGATACGCGCTCGGGGTGCCGGACCTCGACGCGCTCGAAGAAGAACCAGATCCAGAACCGCGCGATCAGCCTCACGACGGCATAGAAGGGCGAAGGTCCCTCGGCCGGTTCGCGATCCAGACGCTCCTTCCCGATGCGACGATTCCATCGCCACACCCAGACGACTAGCATCGCCGCAAGCGCCAGGACGCCGGCGAGACCGAGCCAGCGCTCTGCCCGGTGCACATCGGCCATGATGGCTTTGATCTGATCCGTGAAGAAGTAGGCCAGCCCGAAGGCCAATGGGACGCCGAACAAGGCGGCGCCCGCGTCAGCCACCACGAACTTCCAGAACGGGACGCCGGCACTGCCCGCGGTCAGAAACGCGGCGGCGCGAAGTCCCATGACGTGCCGCGCGGTGACGACCGTCTTCAGTGCATGCCTTCGATACGCGGCCTTCAGCCACTGCTCCCGCGCGGGCGACAGCACCAGCCGGGCCAGTCGCCAGTTGAGGACCCGCTCACCGCAGTGCCGACCCACCCAGTAGAGCACCATGTCGCCGGACAGCACCCCGAGCAGGCAGATAGGCAGCGCAAGCCACCATCGGACGACATGCTCATGGCTCAACAGGGCGGCCGCGATGATGGGCATTTCCTCCGGGATTGGCACTCCCAGGCTCCCGAGCAGGAGTACGGCGAAAATGCCGAGGTAGGTAAAGTTGTCGACGTACTCTTGAAGTGCCTCCATCTAGTCCCTAGTCCGGACCGCGCGCCTCAAGCGTCCTCTCCACCACTCAGCCTCCGTAGACTTCTCTGCACTCGCCGTACTGCCGGCATTTTGAATCTAGGCGGTGTCGTCCAAGCGGGATAGTGGACCTTGGTCCATCCGCGCAGATGAGATAAGAAGCTAGCGCCCTGCTCGAGTCAGTCGGCGCACCCGGTTGAGCGATCCTCCTGCAGGGCGCGCGGCGGACACGTCGTCGCTCGGTGTCATCGCAGTCGCATCGAAGCGTCTGGCGTAGACTTTCGTGAACTCGGCGCCGAAGAAAACGATCTGCGCCGAGTAGTACACCCAGAGCAGGATGACGATGAGGGACCCGGCGGCGCCGTACACCGACGCCACCGTGCTGCGGCCGAGATAAAGTCCGATCAGCGTCTTACCGATGGTGAACAGGACCGCCGTCACGGCCGCGCCGGTCCACACGTTCCGCCACGCGATCGTCACGTCCGGCAGCAGCTTGTAGATCAAGGCGAACATGAAGGTGATGACCACGAACGACAGCAGAGCATTGGTCGTCTCCATCATCGCCGCGGGGAGTGGCAACAGCCGGGAGAAAAACTTCCCGAGCGCCGCCAGCCAGGCACTCGCCGCGAGCGAGACGAGCAGCAGGAACCCGATGCCGACGACCATCGTGAACGACCAGAAGCGCTGCTTGATAGCACCGATGACGCCACGGCCCGGCCTGGTCGTCACGCCCCAGATGGTGTTCAGCGCGTCCTGCAACTCCCCGAAGACGCCCCAGAGTCCGAAGAGGAGCGTGACGGCGCCGAGGCCGGTGGCGAGAAGGCTGCCGCCGGCGTTGCGGGCGCTCTCGATCGCTGCCCGAACCGCCTGGGCTCCGGCCTCGCCGGCGAGGTCCTGGACCTGGCTGATGATCTGGCCCTGGGCCGCCTCTTTCCCGAGGAGGAGTCCGGCGAGGGCAATGATGAGGATCAGCCCCGGCGCCAGTGCGAAGACGGTGTAGTACGCGAGCGCCGCCCCCAGCCGCGGCGCGCGGTCTTCGTACCACTCGAAGAACGTTTCGCCGAGCAGCGACCAGACGACGCGTGGCGTGAGACGGGATGGCGCAAGGCGGGAGATACGCGACACGATCCTGCGCGACGTCATCGCATTCGACGCTCACCGTAACAGCGTGGAGGAACGCCACCTAGTGGGCTTTGGTCCAATAGGCGGGGCGTGATCGTGGCGACTAGAGTGAGGCAAATGCGATGAACCGGTTCTTCCTCGATCTCCGGACGGCGCGCGTCGCATGGACCATTCTGGTCATCCTCGTCGGCATCGGACTCACGTATGCCGTCCGACGAGTGCTCCTGCTCGCCGCGCTTTCGCTGTTCTTCGCCTACCTTCTGTTGCCACTCGTCCGGCTCGCGCAACGCTGGCTGATCTCGAGCCGACCGTTGGCAATCGCGGTCGTGTACCTGGTGGTGCTCGCGGCGCTCAGCGGCGCCGTGCTCGCGATCGGGCCACCGCTGACGATCGAGGTTCAGGCCCTGGCGCAGAAGCTCCCCGAGATGTCCAAGCGCGTCCAGAACCAAGAGATGGTCGGGAGCCTCGTGCAGACGCACATGGGTGAGATCATCGCCTATGCTCAGCAGGCCGCGTCCGCGCTTCTCAAGTGGCTCGCCTCCGCTTGGGTGATCGTCCTCATCCCCGTCTTCGCCTTCTTCATCCTCAAGGACGTCGAGCGATTCACCGCCGCGGCGATCTCACAGTTGAGCCATCGAGGACATCGAGGGATGGGCTGGGACATCGCCGAGGATTTGCACCTCTTACTGGGCCAGTACGTGCGTGCGCAGCTGCTCCTGGCGCTCATCACGTTCGTCGTCTGGTCGGCGGTCTTCTTGACGGCGGGCGTGCCTTACGCGCTCGTCCTCGCGGGCATCGGAGGCGCGCTCGAGTTCATTCCCGTCGTCGGTCCGCTGACCGCGGGCATCGTCGCCGTCGGCGTGAGCCTGTTGGGCGGCTATTCGCATCCCTGGGCTCTTCTGGTCTTCGTCCTCGTGTGGCGGGGGATCCAGGACTACGGGACCAGCCCTCTCGTCATGGCGCATGGCATCGAAGTTCATCCTGCGCTGGTGATCGTTGGTGTGCTGGCGGGCGGCGAGCTCGCCGGCGTCGCCGGCATGTTCCTTTCGGTCCCTGTCATGGCCGCCGCCCGAATCGTCTGGCGGCGTCTGCAGCCGCCAGCGTCCGAGACCATCCCATTGGGCGACCGGGAACTCGACTTGCGGCTGCGATGAAGTCAGCGCGAGCCGGCCGCCGAGCGTTGTTCACGGTGCGCCGACGGTAAGCCGCCGTCGGCGAGTGTGGCCTGCGTCCCGATGATTGCGACGAGCCCGACGGTCGCAAGCGCGCGGATCACCAGCCACGACGGATCGAATTCGCACCGTCGAACGCTGAACTTCGGCGAACGCGGGTGTGCGTGGTGATTGTTGTGCAGGCTCTCGCCCGCCGTCACCCAGGCGAGCACCGGTGAGTTGTATGCCGTGTTGCTGAAGTTCTGCGCCCCGCGCCAGTGACCGAGTCCGTTGATGAGCGGCGCGAGGACGAAGACGTAGAGAACGGCATGCACCGATGCGGCGATGATGCCAGGCCAGGTGCCGAGGACGAGGCACAGCACGGTCGTGCCCAGCGCGACACCTACCAATCCCCTTGAAAAGACGACGCGATCGAGCCGGTCTTCGCGTATGTCCGAGGCAAACCGCCGAATCGTCTCGGGATTTTGCGCTTCGCGCATGTAGTAGTAGGCGTTCAGGAGCTGGACACGCCAAAGGCCGCGCAGCTTCGGGCTGTGAGGGTCGCCGTCCCGATCGGTGAATGCATGGTGTTTACGATGGACGGCTACCCACTCGCGCCGATCCTGTCCCGTCGTCAGCCAGAGCACAGCTCGGAAGAGCAGATCCGCGGCCGGGTGGACGACCAGCGAGCGGTGCGCCAGGGCGCGGTGCAGATACATCGACGTCGCGATGACCGCGGTTTGGGCCAACGCAACAGCAACAAGCGGAACGATCCAGAGCGACGTTATCGCCATCGGGCGTGCGCTGCGGCGCCGAGAAGGAGGCCAGCAGCCAGGCGACCCCGAGCGGACGTCTCGGGCTCGGCGATCGTTGCGCCAGCGACGGCGTCGGGAGACGGGGGGCGACGTGATGGCTCAGTCCGCATCCGCTCGAGGAGCTGGGCAACGGACGAGGTTCCGATGATCGCGGTCTCCGAGCCTCGCTCCGCCGAGATCCGGGAATGTACCTGCGCGAAGATTCCGGCGATCTCCTCATCCACAAAAGCCACATTGTCACCGGTGTACCGCTGCACGATCGTCACGAAGGACTGCGTGAGCACGTCCCTGAACAGTCGAATGAACTCGTGCTGCTCCTGGGGCAAGAGGCCCTTCCAGTGTTGCCCGAGGGCCCGGCGGGCTATCTCGTAGACGTCGAAGAGCTCGTCGGCCGCGCGGCGGATCTCCGCGCGCCTGTCCTCGCTCGTGTTGAGTTCGACCCGGTGCGAACGCAGGCTCGCGAGCCCGCGCGACACCGACGAGGTCACGATAGCGAGCGGCCTGATCTCAGGATCGGCGATCGACGTGACGCCGTCGCCCGGCGCCGCCTTGTCCCCGAAGCCCTGACTGATGACCGAGAGCACGAGCACAGGGATCACGAGGCCGGCGCGCTTGATCACGCGTCAACCCTACGTCGCCGTCTCTCGGTCTCGTAGTGGACCTTCGTCCAATGGAAGCAAACGGATCAGCGTCGGAAAGAGCGGCCTCCTGTACGCGGTCACCCGCGACGATCTCCTCGCCTCCTATGGCTGGACGACGTCCGACTTTAGGCAGTCGCTCGAGCTCGGGCTCGCCGAGCAGAACCGGGCGCTGTGCGCGAACAGCGTCGACGCGATCATGTTTCAGGCGGCGCAGCCCAGCGGATTCATCCAGGAGGCAACGATCGGCTGTCCAGCCAGGCTCCTGCGCCTCGAGGGGCCGCCGATCGCCCGGCTCCTCTCGGCGCATCCCTATTACGTCGCGTCCGTGATCCCGGGCGGCATGTACGAAGGGAATCCGAGCGATGTCCCGACGTTCGGGACGCAGGCCCTGCTCGTGACATCAGCTCGGCTATCGGAGGACGTGGGGTACGCCGTCGTCAAGGCGGTGATCGAGAATTTCGCCGATTTCCGGCGCTTGCACCCCGCCCTCTCCACGTTGAAGGTCGACGACTTGGTGCCGAGCAGCGCCGTGACACCGATCCATGCAGGGGCGATGAAGTACTACCGCGAGGCGGGGCTTATCCGCTAGCCGCATCGTCCAGTGAACCTAATCGACGTCGACAGGCGTGCCTAGTAGACCAAGGTCTACTAGCCGGTGTCTCTTCCGGCAGGTCAAATTGAACGACGGGGAGGAAGAGAGATCAGAGTCCAGCGCATCTTGTTGCTCGCCGGTGTCACCCTACTCGGCCTCGTGCCTGCTGCGTGCACTCGAGTGCCGTCCCACTTCGCGCTTCCGCAGCTGGCGGCCGCAGACCGTGCGTTCATTCCGACCCTCGAGGCCTATACCATCGCGCCGGTCGGCGGCGGCAACTCCGTGGACGTGCTGCTGAATGGCGATCAGATCTTCCCCGCTCAGCTGGCGGCGATTCGCTCCGCGCGCGAGACGATCACGTACGCTCAGTATTTCTACGTGGAGGGCCCCATCGGCCGCGAGATCGCGGACGCGCTCGCCGATCGCTGCCGGGCGGGCGTCCGCGCGCACATCCTGCTGGACGGCTTCGGGACCAGCCAGATGCCGACCGAGTATTGGGACACGATGACGCGCGCGGGCTGCGAGGTCGCCACGTTCCGGCCACTGAGTCCCCTGAGCTTGCTCGCCGCCGTCGGCTTCGGGAGGGCGAACAAGCGCAATCATCGACGCATCCTCGTCGTCGACGGGCGGGTCGGGTTCACCGGCGGATCCGGCATCAGCCCGAAATGGATGGGCGACGGGAGAACGAAAGGGCAGTGGCGCGAGACGGATGTCCGCGTCGAAGGTCCGGTGGTCGCATCACTCCAGGGCGCATTCGTCGAAAACTGGCTCGACGCGACCAGCAACGTGCTCGGCGGTGAGTCGTACTTCCCGCGACCGTCCCGGCCCGGGTCGGTTTCCGCCCAGATCGTCCGGAGCTCCCCCGCCGGCGGAAGCTTCTCGATGTACACGATGTTCTTGCTCGCCATCTCCTCGGCGCGACGCTCGATCTACATCACCAATCCGTACTTCCTTCCCGACCCCCGGATGACCCGCGCGCTCATCGAGGCGGCCGGCCGCGGCGTGCGGGTCGTCGCGCTCTTGCCCGGCGCGATCGACAACAACATCGTTCGCCATGCGAGTCGCTCGAAGTTCGGCGAGCTGCTCGAGGCGGGCATCGAAATCTACGAGTATCAGCCGGGACTTCTCCACGCGAAAGTGATGACTGTCGACGGTATCTGGGCGACCATCGGAAGCACCAATCTGGACAGTCGCTCGTTCGCGCTCAACGAGGAGCTCAACGCGGTCGTCTACCACACGACCGTCGTCGCCCAGCTCGAGGACGTCTTCGCGGAGGATCTGAAGTACTCGCGCAAGATCGAGTACGAGCAGTGGCGCGGCCGCGGATTCTTCAACCAGGTGCTGGAGTTTCTCTCCCTCCCCATTCGCGAGCAGCTCTAAGCGCGGAAATCGCCACGGCGCGTGTGGCGAAGCCGATCTCGCGGCTCTCGCTCACCTGGCTGCCGTCGACCTCGCTGGCGAAGGGCCCGCCATTGTCGCCCGAATGGAAATTGGACCTGGCTCCATTGGGGTGAAGACGATGAAACTTGCGCCCAGCCTTTGCAGCGGCGGCGTGTCACGCTCCGCCGTGAGCGCGGCCTGTCGCTCCAGGTACTGGTCGATGCCGTCCTCGATCGCGCGCGGGAACTGCGGCACCGGTCCGACGAGCTGTCCCTCGGCCTGGCCGCAATCTATTTCTCGCCGGCTCCTCCTCGTCTGCTTCTCTCCCTCCACCCTATGGTCGGGCTGCAAAGTTGCCTTTCCCTGATAGTGGCCCAGTTCGCA
>Ga0207684_10001723_pt1 | contig 23174 bp, 21 predicted proteins | sample KBSK5501metaG_FD_184342 | JGI IMG/M metagenome (GOLD analysis project Ga0207684, IMG submission 184342) | Corn, switchgrass and miscanthus rhizosphere microbial communities from Kellogg Biological Station, Michigan, USA - KBS K5-50-1 metaG... | ecosystem: Host-associated > Plants > Roots >...
CGGATCAGCGAGCACGACACCTACACCAGCGCGGTGCTCGGCCCGACCATCGTCATCGGCGCCGGCGCCGCCCTGCTGTTCGTCACGCTGTCCCTGGTCGCGCTGAACCGCGTCCCCGAAGCCGACTCCGGGGTGGCCTCCAGCCTGCTCAACACTGGCCAGCAAGCCGGCGGCTCCATCGGCCTGGCGGTCCTCGGCACCGTCGCCTGGACCGTCGTCGCCAACAGCATCCACGCCCAGGCCGCCCACGCCGCGCAGGCCGGGCACCCGGTGCACCCCGGCGGGCCGCTGGCCGCCGCGATCTACCACCACGCCCTCGCCACCGGGTTCGCCCGCGGGTTCCTGGTCGCCGCCGGGATCGCGCTGCTCACCCTGGCCATCAACCTCGCCGTGATCCGGGTCCGCCGCGCCGACCTCGCCGGCGCCCAGCAACCCGAACCCGCCCCGCTCGCCCAGCCGGCACAACCGCCGGTGACTGCAAAGACACAAACGATAGGAGAGACCCCGACGACAACCCCCGCATCTGAGCCTGGCTGACCACGAGGCCCGCAGCGCGACGGTCATCGTCCGCTGACGAAAACAGAAAAGGAACAATGTCATCCAAGACCTCTGACGGCGGGCCCATGCAGCCCTGCGCAGCACCAGAGTCCGTGACTGCCACTCCACGTTCGTAAGGCGCGCATCGTCGCCGTTATGCCCGCATCCAGAGTCGGCCGTTGTGGTCGTGGACGGCGCACAGAAGTGGCTGATCTGGTGCGGCCAGCCAGGTCATTGGCAGGAAGCACGGGCGCACCGTCGTGACGCGGCGACGGCACGCTGATCTCGTCACCATCCCCATCGCGTAAGCGTCTGGCTAACTCTCGCGGGCTTCCAGCTCCTGCAAGACAGCGTGCATGAAGGCATCGGCAATCTCGCGGCGTCGGGCCTGCCCGGCTACTGGCCGCAGCTGACCCCCGGCCACACCGCCGGAAACGCGGCCCTGAGCCTGGCCGACCGCGACGTCCTGATCGTGGGCGACACGCTGGCCACGCTCAGCCTTCCCCCCGGCGAGTCCGGGCCGCAACTGCTGCCCCGGTTCCTGAACGAGGATCACGACCGGGCCCTGGCCTCGCTGGAAAAGATCGAGCCGGTCCAGGCTCGCTGGGTCCTGCCCGGTCACGGCCTTCCCTGGCAGGGAAGTCCGCAGCAGGCCGTCAAGCTGGCCCGCCAGATCGCGGCCCGGACACGTGGAAAGGCCTGCCCGGCTCACCGGCGAAAAGAACTTGATCAACCCGGCGCCGCGCGGGCGGGTCGCGGAGCGCCGCCACGTCGAGGACCGTTGGGCGCCGGACCGCGACCCGGTTGAGGCAGGCGGAGACAGTTTCTCGTCCATGACGTTCCCGGCCCAGGAGGGCACACACGGCCAGCAGGGGAACAAGACGCCGTCGTGGTCAAGATCCCGGGTATCCGGGCGGGAGGACTGGGGCGCCGTAGTAGGCGTTGTCGATGAGGCCGGTCCCGTGGTTGACGGCGGCGTCGAGGCGGTTGAGCAGCTTCGACAGCTTGCGGCCTGCGCGAGAGCTGGGGCTCGTGGTGGTATAGGCCCGCGCCGCCGCGGTGGCGTATCCCGCCGCTTGGTAAAGGGCGGCGCAAGCCTGCCTGGCCAGCCGGTAGGTGGGCCGGAGCGGGCTGGCCGGCGGGCCGAGGGCGGCCAGTTCGGGCGTGCAGCGGCGCAGCGCGGCGGCGGTGCGGCGCAACGACCCGGCCGTTATCACCCCTGCCGGCAGGGCGTTGTTCATCTGCTGCCGCAGCCAGCCGAGGCCCTGCAGCCAGCGCTGCGGGCTGCCCGCCGGCGGCGCGGTCCCTGGTGCGGGGCTCGCGGGGTAGCCGGCCACCGTGAAGGTGCGCAAGACCTGTCCGCAGGCCCGCGTCACCTGCGCGGCGTGCGCCCGCGTCTGCTGGCAGTCGATCTGGTACGCGGTTTGGCCGGCGAAAGCAATGACAAGCCTGCTGGTGATGGCTACCCCCGAGTAGGAGCGCCCGGAGGCCCGGTACTCCAGGGCGGGCAGCCCGCCGGCCGTGGTCCGTTGCGGCCCCGCCAGCAGCGCGCCGCCGTCCCGGGCGGTAACCCGCCGGACTTCCCCTGTGACGAGGGGGGTGACGACGCCCAGGTTTGCGGCGGTCACACGGCCGGGTGCCGGGTAAGCCTCGACGACAATCGCGTCCGAGGGGCCGATGAACAGCGCGGTCCGGCACACCGGATGGCTCACCACGCGCTCTTGGGCTGGTACCTCAAGCCACCCGGCGGGGTGGTCGAACGAGACGCTGTGACATGGCTTGGTGGCCGCGGCCGGGGCCTGGCCGGACGGCGGGCCCGAGGTCACCCGTACGGACAGGCCGAGAATGACCAGGCCGGCCACGATCCCGGCGACCACCGCGTGCCACCGCCGGAGGGTTGCCCCGGCCACCACTGCGACCTCGGTCCGGGCGGCGAGGTCGCCGAGGCGCTGCCGCCGGCTCCTCGTGGCCAGCATGCTGATGAAGCCGGCCAGGTACAGCACCGGCAGCCAGTCGACCAGCCGCAGCAGCGTCCGCGCGGCGATCGCGGCCGCCGATGGCCGGGTCCCGTCGCGGGAGGTGACCCGCAGGCCGAGCAGGAGCTTGCCCACAGTCCGCCCGGTCGCCGCCTCCAGCGCGAAGTAGTAGGACAGCACCAGGGCCAGGTACAGCGCCAGCCACCACCCGGCCACGGTGACCTCGCCGTACCTGAGCGACCAAGTGCCAACCTCGGCCGCGCCGACGCCGATGTTCACGGCACCGGGCGGAAGGGTGTGCGTCGGCGTCCTTCCGGTGGCCTGGCCCAGGATCAGGAACAGCACGGCCAGCAAGGCGATGTCGACCAGCGCGGCGCTGACCCGTCGACCGAGCCGATTCGGCGGGGGAATGGCGTCGGCTTGCAGGGGACGAGCGCCCGCCTGCGGGGCGAACGGGCCGGCTTGCGGGGCGAACGGGCCGGCTTGCGGGGCGAACGGGCCGGCTTGCGGGGGAGGCGGCGCGCCCGGGGCGGCCGGTGCGCGCGCGCCGGGGCGCCACAGGGAGGCGAACTCGTCTCCCGTGGGCACGGTGCCGCTGGCCGCCGCGGTCTGCAGCACCAGGTCGAGCCCTTCCCGGCGCATCCGCAGGTCCACGTAGAGGAGGACGGTCACCCCGGCCGAGATCGGGCGCGCCACGGCGCCGGCGACGATGCCGCCGACGGCGCTGATGACCACGCCCAGCAGGCTCCCGGTGGTGGTGCCGGGGAGGTGGGAGTTCCCGCCGCCCGCCGCCCCCGCGATCACGGTGAACGGGATCTGGAGCACCAGCGCGGTGACCACGACGATCAGCCAGGCCAGCAGGCTGATGCCGAACACCCGCCAGAAGCTGCGCCGAACGAGCCGCCACGACCTGGCCAAAGACCGGGCCGGCCCCTCGCGTTCCAGCACCACGACCGGACCCACCATCCGGAACATGACACCGAACCAGATCGTCAGCACGGTCGCGGCGATCACGCCGAGCAGCACCACGGCCCGGCCGAGGAAGAACACCAGCGAGCCGAAGACGACCCAGATGCCCACGAGGGTGAGCAAGACAAGCAGCGTGGCACCGATCAGCGCCGGCAGGCGCGGGCGGGCGATCCGCCACGCCTCCGCGGCGGTGATCTTGTGCCCGAGCATGCTGCGCCCGATGACCACTGTGAGCAGGCCGGTGAGCACCGTGTCCACGATGAACGCGAACACCGCGGTGAGGACCAGGATGGGGACGAAGACCCCGGCGTTCGTGAAATGCTGGCCCTGCGAGGGCAGGGTCACCGACCCCAGGTGGTGGACCAGGAGCAGCGAGACCGCCGTGGTGATCACCGCGGAGAAGGTCAGCAGGACCGCGGCGAGGCCGAGCGTGGCCTTGGGGTTGCGCCTGATGGCGGTGAAGGCGCCGTCCAGGATCTCCCCGACGCCCAGCGGCCGCAGCGGGATGACGCCCGGCTTGGGCGCCTGCGACCGCCCGGCGCCCGGTGGCGGCGGCGGTACAGAGCCGACCGGCTCGGCCGACGGCGGGAACCAGGGCTGCCGCTGGGCGGTGCCGACGCCCGCCTCGCCAGCCCCGTTCCGGCCCGGGGACGGATCGTCTGTCATGTTTCTCCTCACCGGCAAGGCGCACGCCAGTGCCGGACCGGCACCCAGCCGGCCGGCGGCGCCTTCTGCGCCGGTGCTCGGTGGCGGGGCGGCCGGTGACCCGGCGCCCGGGCCGGGCACCGGGCCCTCACGCCCGGTGCCGGGCAGTTCGGAACGGTTATGCTGGCCATGCGACCATAGACGCATTGCCCCCCGATTAAGCGGCGGTTGAGCGGCGATTGAGGGCCCAACCCCGCGCCGCCGCTCGGGCTCGCCGCTATCGGGCCAGGCGTCAGGCCCGCCACGCTGCCCGGCGCCCGGAAGCGCGCCGGGGCGGGGCGCCGGGGCGCGGGGTGCTCGACCAGTGCGGGGCGAATTCGAACTGGTAACGGCGTCCTCAGCCAACGGGATCGCAGCCTCACCGAATGCCAGTCTGGTGGGCATAGTCGATGCACAGCCGGATCGGCCGCCGGAGAGGTGCGATGCGGGCGATCCAGAACGTGATCTGGCTGGTGCTGTGTGGCGCGGACGGAAGCTACCACGCTCCAGCCTCGCCGGTGGCAGGCGGTGACCAGGCTGGCGCCGATGCCCGGGGAGCCGCCGGTGATGATGGCGGCCTGCTGGCCCTTATCGCTCATGGCGTTCCCGTCGGCGCCGTGGTCGGCGGGTAGATGATCGCCGGGTCGCTGGGGTGCGGCGACAGCGGCGTGGTGTCCACGGTCATCCAGGGGGCCAGCGGCAGCGCCTCCAGGATCGCCTGCAGCTGGGCGGCGTCGCGGGCTTGGTACAGGCCCAGCGCGCGCCCGTCGGGCAGGGTCCACAGCCGGAGCAGGTGTCCCTGGCCGGCCAGGTCGTGCGCGGCCTGCGCCTCACGGGCCCTGGTGTCCGCCACCGTCTGGCCGGCCATGCCCGGCGGAACGGCCAGGGTGAAGGTCACCAGGAACTCTGTGGCCGTGACGGCGCTGCTCGCGGGCGCGGGGGGCGGGTCGTTCGGGTGCGGCGAGAGCGGGGTGACCTCATCGGTGCGCCACACCCGCAGCGGCATCGAGGCGAGGACCTCCTCGAGCTGGTCGCCGCCGGCGGCGGCGAACAGCCCGAGGGTGCGCCATTCGCCTGGTTGCAGCGGCGGGCGCCACAGGCGCAGCAGGTGCCCCTGGGCCGCGAGCTCGCGCGAGCGGGCGGCCTCGCGGGCGCGGATGTCCTGGACCGCTTCGTCCGGCGTTCCGTCCGGAACGTAGGTGGTCATGCTGACGAGGTATTCCATGGTCAGGCACCTCCTGGATTGTTGTAGACGCTGTAGATGACCAGCGAACCGCCGCCCTCAGAAGCGAGCGGCTCGCGGGCCATGCCGCCGGGCTTTCCTGGCTGCAGCCTGGCGGTCCACTTTTCCTCGATCTGGCCGTAGCGCCAGATGAGCATGGCGGCCAGCCAGGTGACGATGAACATGGCCACGATCACGAAGCCGGCCGTGTTGAGAATGAAGCTGGACAGGAAGCCCCACAAGCCGTGGCTGCGGCTAGGCCCTGCGATCTGGTGGGTGAGCAGGCTGAGGGCCTCGACGCCGCCCCATGAAGAAGCAGATGGCCACGGACAGCGCGGTGATGGCGAGGTTGTAATACACCTTGCGGGGCGAGTTGAAGAAGGCCCAGCCGTAGGCCAGGTTCATGAACAGTCCGTCGGTGGTGTCCATGAGCGTCATCCCCGCGGTGAACAAGACCGGCAGGCACGCGATCGCGTACCAGTGGATGTGCCCGGAGGCCAGTAGCGCGGTCGTGGCCAGCAGGGCCCGCTCGGTCGCGGTGTCGAAGCCCAGCCCGAACAGCACCCCGACCGGGTACAGCTGCCACTCCTTGCTGATGGCCTTCGTCCAGCGGCCGAAGAACCGGTAGAAGAACCCGCGGGCCTCCAGCTGGCGCTCCAGCTCGGCCTCGTCGTACTGTCCGCGGCGCATGGCGGTAAAGAAGGTGCAGCCCGGCGATCGCGCCGTACATCGCCGTTACCCGGGTGCGTTCGGCCGGGGTCATCGCGGTAAAGGACTGCAGGACCATCGCGCCGATGCGCGGGGACCCTGACACAGTCAAACCGGACATGGTGCCCTCCTGACCGGAGGGCATACAAATCCGGAGTCAAGCGGGATCATGGATGCCCTCCGTTCTTCCCCGGCCAGCCAGGCCGCCGCCTTCGTTCGGATCAGGAACTGGCCTTCGGCGGGTTCGGCGGGCCAAGGTAGGGGAACTCGTTCAGCAGGTCGTCGTGCGGTTTGAGGCCGGACGGGGGGACCTTGCCATTGGTCAGCCAGGCGAAGCGCATGCTGTACACGTCGTCGGTGGGGATGCGGCCGTTGGGGTAGGTGGCGGGCTGGGTGGGGTCGTAGCGCAGGATGTCGGGCAGTACTTCCAGGGCGGCGGCCCTGGCGGCTTCGGGGGTGTAGCCGCCGGCGTTTTCCAGGATCGCCGACCACGGCTCCAGGTAGTTGGCCACGTCGTCGGCGGGCTGGCGGGAGTTGAACAGGTTCTTCTCGCCGTCGGGGTTGATGAACGGGTTGATGGTCGGGTTCCCGCCGCGGTCCAGTTGCTCCAGGGTGCCGTCGTCGCGGTAGCGGCTGATCGAGGCCCAGACGCCAATGACCGGGCCGCCGAGCATGTCGTCGGGCACCTCCAGCACGATCGAGTCGACGTTGTTGCCGGCGAAGTCGTCGTGCCCGGTCCAGGCGAAGCCGTGCAGAGCGCCTTCGACGTCGGCGAAGAACGGGTCGCTGCGCAGCCCGGCGAACAGCCGGATCCGGCCCGCTTGCACGGGCTGGGCGGTGCCGTCGAAGCTGACCGGGATGGCCTCGGCGACTACCTCTCCGCCGGGTTCGCCCTGGCGGGCCTGGGCGCCGGTGGCGTACCAGGCGGTCCCGGTCTGCTTGCCGTCCTCGTACTCGGAGAACACGAACGAGAACGCGACGTCGGCCTGATTGTCGCCGTCGGTGTCGATGTTGATCCGGTAGATCGCGCCGGGGTAGAACTCCGGGCCGGTCACCGGGGCCGGGATCGGCGGCGGGGCACTGGTCGGGTTCGAGTCCATGATCAGCACGGTCGTGCCGGGGTGGTGACGCTGAAGCAGTGTGTGGTGATGTTCCGGGCTGGCGGACGCCTGGAAGACGAACACGTCGGTGAGGTCCAGGCGGCGGTCGTCGCCGGGGAACTTGAGGTTGTCGGCGCTGAAGTGGTTCGACATGAGTGTTCTTCCTTTCGGGGCGGAGAGTTCGGCTGCGTTAGCTGCGGATGAAGTCGAGCAGGGCGGCGTTGACCTGGGCGGCGTGGGTCCAGGGGATGGCGTGCGGGCCGCCCTCGACGACGGTCAGCTGCACGTCTTTGATCAGGGCGGGCAGCCGCTGGCCGGTCTTGTCCAGCGGCAGGACCTGGTCCGCGCCGCCGTGGATGACCAGCATGGGCACGTCGATTTCGGGCAGGTCGTCGCGGAAGTCGGTCGCCCAGGTGGGGATGCAGGCCACGGCCGCGGTGGCCGACGCGGTGACGGCCAGGTTCCAGCTGGCCTGGTAGGCCTGGTCGCTGACCAGTGTGCCGCGAAGGGTGTCGGCGTTGTAGAAGTTGTCCAGGAATCCCTTCATCCACGCCGGGGTATCGGCCCGGGCGGCCTGGGCGAACCCGTCGAACAGGGCCTGCGGCACCCCGTCGGGGTTGTCGGGGGTCTGCAGCAGGAACGGGGGGATCGGGGCGACCAGCACGCCCTTGGCCACCCGCGCTGACCCGTAGCGGCCTAGGTAGCGGGTGACCTCGCCGGTCCCCATCGAGTGCCCGACCAGCACGGCGTCGGACAGGTCGAGGTACTCCAGCAGGGTGTTGAGGTCGGCGGCGAAGGTGTTGTAGTCGTACCCGACGGTGGGCTGGCTGGACTTGCCGAACCCGCGCCGGTCGTAGGTGATGACCCGGTGCCCGGCGTCCAGCAGGGCCGGGACCTGCTTGTCCCAGGCGCGGCCGCTGAGCGGGTAGCCGTGGATCAGCACGACGGGCTGGCCAGCGCCGTGATCCTCGTAGTGGATCTCGATGTCGGCGTTGTTCTCCTGGCCGACGATGACTGTGGGCATGAGATTTCCCTTCCTGTCGGGGCGTGGCCTGCATCTGTGCGGCGGGCCGGGTGCCGGTCGGCTTCGGTCGGCTGCGGGCCGCGACTCCACTCACGATTGCGCTCCAGGGGGGCGCCTCGCGCCCGTGGTAACCACCGGCCGGTGCTCTGGCCTGCGGTCCGGGCCGCGCCAGTAGTCGCCCGGGACCATCTGCTGAGCGTTCATCTGCACCAAGCTGAAACGAACATCCGGTTGCCGCACATGCGGCACGATCACCGAGGGCAGCGGGGAGTAGCGGCCCTGCTGACGGCGACCGGACCCGGCTGGGCACTGGGTGGTGTCGGACGAGCTTCCGGCGCGGTCACCATGGTCTGGTTGACGGAGGCGCGGTCACCCCGCCAGCCACCCGATGGCGGGGGTAATGGCGCAGATCTCCCCATCAACAGGGGCCGGGCGCCTGGATTTCCTGGTCCGGTCCCCCCAGGTAGGCTGGCGGGCGGGTCAGTGGTGTCCGGCAGGGAGGCCGTGTGAGCGCTCATGCCCGGCCGGGCGACCGCAGCGCAGCGTTCCCGGTGTCGCCTTGCCGCAGGAGGCGCTGCCGCCGCCATGGTAGCTGTGTGACGCCGGGCCGATGACGGCACATTCTGGTATCAGGGGGCCCGCCGCAGGGCTGACGGGCCGGCCCAGGGAACGTGGCGTACTTGACCGGTTCGTGGTCGGCGTGCGGGCCGGTGAGGGCCAGGCCTTGGTGGTGCGCGGCGAGCCCGGCGTGGGCAAGACCGTGTTGCTGGACTACCTGGCCGGGCGGGCCTCGGGGTGCCGGGTAGCGCGGGCAGCGGGCGTGCAGTCGGAAATGGAGCTGGCTTTTGCGGCACTGCATCAGCTTTGCGCGCCGATGCTGGATCATGCCAAGTCCCTCCCGGTTCCGCAGCGTGAGGCGCTGCGGACCGCGTTCGGCCTCAGCGCCGGCCCAGTCCCGGACCGGTTCCTGGTGGGCCTGGCCGTGCTGGGGTTGCTGTCCGAGACGGCGGGGGAACGCCCGCTGATCTGCATCGTGGATGACCAGCAGTGGCTGGACCGCGCCTCGGCGCAGGCGCTGGGGTTCGCGGCCCGGCGGCTGGCGGCTGACCCGGTGGGCCTGGTGTTCGCGGCGCGGGTTCCGGGCGAGGACGTGGCCGGGTTGCCGGAGCTCGTGGTGGAGGGCCTGGCCGAGGACGATGCGGCGGCGCTGCTGGAGTCGGTGCTGACCGGGCCGCTGGACGCGCAAGTCCGTGACCGGATCATCGCCGACACGCACGGCAACCCGCTGGCGTTGCTGGAGCTGCCGCGAGGGCTGACGCCGGCGCAGCTGACGGGTGGTTTCGGGGTCAGCAGCGCGATGCCGCTGGACGGGCGGATCGAGAAGAGCTTCGGGCGGCAGCTGGAGACGTTGCCAGCGCAGACCCAGCGGCTGGTGCAGCTGGCGGCGGCCGATCCGACCGGCGATCCGGTGCTGGTGTGGCGGGCGGCCGGGCGGCTCGCGATCGGCCCGGGGGCGGCGGGGCCGGCCGCGGAGGCGGGACTGGCAGAGTTCGGCGCCCGGGTGCGGTTCCGGCATCCGCTGGTGCGCTCGGCGGCCTACCGGTCGGCATCGGTCCAGACGAGGCGGGAGCTGCACGGCGCGCTGGCCGAGGCCACCGACCCGGCCGCCGATCCTGACCGGCGGGCCTGGCACCGGGCCCAGGCCGCGCCGGGCCCAGATGAGGAAGTTGCTGCCGAACTTGAGCACTCCGCAGGCCGGGCACAGCGCCGTGGTGGTCTCGCGGCGGCGGCCGCGTTCCTGGAGCAGTCCGCCCGGCTGACGCTCGACCCAGCGCGCCGCGCACAGCGGGCGCTGGCCGCGGCGCAAGCCAAGCACCAGGCTGGCGCCCTCGACGCCGCGCTCGGCCTGCTGGCCATGGCACAGGCCGGGCCGCTGGATGAACTGCAGCGTGCCCGCAGCGACCTGTTGCGCGCGCAGATCGCGTTCGCCTCCAGTCATGGCCGTGACGCGCCTCCGCTCATGCTCAGCGCGGCCAAACAGCTCGAGGCGCTGGACGCTGGGCTGGCCCGCAAGACCTACCTGGAGGCGTTCACCGCCGCGCTGTTCGTCGGCCGCCTGTCACCGGCGGTCGGTGACGTGGCCAGAGCAGCACGTACGGCGCCCGCGCCACCGGCCCCGGCACGCGCCCCCGACCTGCTCCTGGATGGCCTGGCGCTGCTGGTCACGGAGGGCTACGCGGCCGGGACGCCCGCCCTGCGACGAGCGCTGCTCACCGCCCGCAGCCAGGACATCTCGGCGGAAGAGGGGCTGGGCTGGCTGTGGCTCGCCGAACGGGCAGCCATGGCGGTGTGGGACGACGAGACATGGCACATCCTGGCCAGCCGGCACATCAAGCTCGCGCGTGAAGCAGGGGCACTCAGTGAGCTTCCCCTCGCGGTCCGGTCCCGGATCCTCCTGCACACCCACGCGGGCGAGCTGCAGCAGGGCGCGGCGCTCATCGCGGAGGCGCAGGCGGTCGCCGACGCGACCGGCAGCCAGCTCGCGCCCTACGGTGCCACGGGTATCGCCGCGTTCCGGGGCCATGAGGCCGAGGCCACCGAACTCATCCAAGCCAACATGGACGGCGTGACCAGCCGCGGCGAGGGGAGAGGAGTGACCAGCGGGTACTCTGCCGCCTTGCTTTACAACGGCCTCGGCCACTACGACAAGGCCCTCGCCGCCGCCGAGCAGGTGTGCGAGTACGACGACATAGGCGTCCTCGGCTGGTCGCTCACCGAGCTGGTCGAGGCGGCCGTCCGCAGCAGCCAGCCAGCCCGCGCATCCGACGCCCTGCAGCGGCTTACCGAGACCACCCGCGCCAGCGGCACCGACTGGGCGTTTGGCACCGAGGCGCGCTCGCGTGCCCTGCTCAGTGAGGGTGAGACCGCCGAGAACTGCTACCGCGAGGCGATCGAGCGGCTCGGCCGTACCCGCATGCGCCCGGCCGTAGCCCGCGCCCACCTCCTGTACGGCGAATGGCTGCGCCGCGAGAACCGGCGCCGGGACGCCCGCGCCGAACTGCGGACCGCCCATGGCCTGTTCACCACAATGGGCATGGAGGCGTTCGCCGAGCGGACCCGGCGTGAGCTGCTGGCCACTGGCGACACGGTGCGCAAGCGGACAGCCGAGACGGCCAGCGAGCTCACCGCCCAGGAAGCGCACATCGCTCGGCTCGCCGCCGACGGCCGCACCAACGTAGAGATCGGCACCCAGCTATTCCTCAGCACCCGGACCGTCGAATGGCATCTCAGCAAGGTGTACACCAAGCTCGGAGTCGGCTCACGCCGGGAACTGCGGCGAGCCCTGGCCAGCCCCCGGCAGGCAGACCCACAGGCCTAGCGACCGGTGAGCCATTTTCGTTTTCGCTCCCTTCTTTCGCCTGGGTCGCTGCGGCCCGCCAGAGAGTTGGCTCGCGAAACGGTCGCCGGCTTTGTCACCTCTTCGGGCGCGAATGGTTCGGCGCGGCCGGCCGCGAGCGGCCGGCGATCTCGGCGGCGCGGCCGGTCGTGGCTGGCCGCCGGTCAGGTGGCGGGGACCATGACCATGCCGTCGCCCGCGGGGGACTGGCCCGCAGGGCGGGCGGCACCGCCATGCGGCCAGAGGGTTAGGCCAGGCCGATCTTCTGGTAGAGGGTCTGGCCGTCCCAGAACAGGAACTCCTCATCCATCGTGCCCTGGCGGTTCCAGATCCCGACGGTGATCATGTCGATGGCGAACGCGTTGCCGGTGGGCGCGATCGTGCCGCCCTTGCCGTCGGGCATCGGCTGGGTGAAGGTGCCCTTCATGACGCCGGTGACGGCGGTGAGATTGTCCTTGGCCACCCGCACCGGGTGGGCCTGGATCCGGAGGTCGGGGGCCCAGACGAACAGGGCCGCCATGTCTTCGGTGTGCCTGTCGAGGCCGTCGGTGTAGTGCCCGTCGGGCCAGTGCACGCGGATGTAGGGGGCGTGGCTTTCACCCAGTCGTGACCAGTCCTGGCGGGAGAACACGTCGAAGTCCAGCGCGTCGAACGTTTCCAGGTTCGCGCGTTCCTCAGCGGTCAGGTTCGCCGGGAACGGCGGGCTGATGACACTGCCGTCGGCGGGGTCGGGCATCGGGGTCCAGCCCATGGGCGGGCTGTCGCCGCCCGCCATGGCCAGGGGTCAGGCCCGACTGCACGGCCCCGAGAGCGAGGACGCCGAGTGCGACGCTGTGGCCGGACGTCAGCGGGTAACGAAGTTCCATGATCACGGTTCCCTTCTTTCGCAAGGGTTAACGATGAAAGGGAGTGGGCACCTGACCTGCGGCCGGATCGGGCGCCCTCCCCGGACGCCGGACGCGGATCCGTGCGGTCGGCCGCCATGGTTAGGGGTGGATGCCGAAGGGGCCCAGCACGCCGCCGTCTTCCCGCAGCGCGAACTCGAACACGGTGTACGCGTTGTCGAAGGTGAATACGTCGGCGGCGGCCAGCTTGCCGAGATACTTCTTGGTCACCGGGGCGGCCGTCTGGGCCGACGCTTCGGCGAAGTAGGCCTTGATGATCGCCCAGGTGTTGTTCCCATATTTTTGGAAGAGCGGCGCCGGATGCCAAGCGGCCCGCCGCTAGGCGCGCCGGTCTCAGTCTGCCCGGACTTTGTTAACTGGGCCCGGAACTGATGTTCTGTCGCTGCGGCGAGGCGGTGACTGGCCGGACTCGCTGGCCTAGCTTGTGCTCGGCCCGGCTGGCCACCTGACAGGTGCCGGCGGGGAGCCCAGGCGCTAGGAGTTCATTTCGGCGGCGAAGAACAACCCGACCAATGTGCCATCGGACCGGGTCACCAATACCCCGGTCACCTCGGCGTGACCCATCCGGTGTACCAGCGCCACGGCGTCTTCGCTGGGCCGCACCGTGGACACGCCGAAGCGCATCACCGCGCCGGGTCAGGTTAGGGGAGCTGGCTCATGACCGTGGCCTTGAACGGGGCGGCCAGCAACTCGAGCAGCGGTGCGTATGCGCCCGTTGCTGCGGCTTCTTTCATGTGGGCGTCCCGCGCCTCGGCGGACTCCCAATCGGCGATCTCGACGAGGACGTCGGGGTCGCCGAGCACCCCGTACCGCGTGCTGCCAAGAAAGCCGTCCTGGCCCCGTCCTTGCGTCGCGATCAGGCTCTCGAGCACGCGCTTGAGCTCATCCCGCCGGCCGGGTTTGGCCCGCAGTTCGACAAGCACCTTGATGGCCATGCGGTCCTCCCTATGCCGGAGGGTCAGCGGGCACGGCGCCGAGCTGCTGCATGAGCGACAGCATTTCCGCGACGCCCCAGTGCTCGCAGACCAGGCCAGCACCCACACGAGCGCTACGCATGGGCCAGCGTTTCCACCGGCCCATGCCCGCACGCCTTCACACGTGGTCGGACGCCTTTTCGAAGATCACGATCGTTTCGGGACGGACACCATCGAACTTCATCGCGTCGGCCCCGGCTTGGGACTGCAGGAGCTTCTGGAAGGCTTCCATGTCGGGTATTTCCAGGATCAGCCCCACACGGTTGGACTTCGAAGTATCCGTGAAGAGCTGGCCCGTGATGCCCATGGGCCCGAAGAGCTCTTGCCGCTTGGGCGAGTGAAGCCAGTGGTCGACGTCGTCGACTTCGTGGAAGCCAATATACGTTGCCATGTGACGAACCCCAGGTCTCAGGATCGGGCCAGAGGCAAATCTGCCTATGACCGCATTTGCAGCAAACAGTCAAATGACTGCATGCGATCCGATTGTGCTGGCGGCCGACGGCGAAGACATCACTCGATCGAGTGATGGACCACGGCGGCGAGCGCAACCCGGTTCGGTACGCTCAGCTTGGCGAACACGTGCCGCAGGTGGGTGTTGACAGTGTGCGGCGAGATGTACAGCCGCCTGGCCACGGCGCCGTTCGTCAGTCCCTCGGCCACCAGCAGCGACACCGCCCGCTCGGTCGCGGTGAGGCTCTGCCAGCCGCCCGCCGGCCGGTGCCGGGGCCCGCGCGGGCCAGGACGGACGCCGAGAGCCCGCAACTGCGCCCGGACCCGGCCTGCCCAGGCATCGGCGCCCGCCTGCTCGTAGCGTTCCAGTGCCTCAGCCAGCAGCGCCGTTGCCTCGTCCCGCCGCCCGCCTCGGGCCAGCAGCCCCGCCGCGTCCTCGCAGGCGCCGGCGTGCTCGATCAGCAGCGGCGCCCGGCGGGCGACCGCGACCGCCTCGATCAGCGGATCGGCCTCGCCGCTGGCCAGTCCCTGGCAGCGCAGCGCCAGGCTGCGCACCGTCGGCACCTCCGGCGCCAGGGCAACTCCTGCCGCGACGGTGCTGGCCACCTCGGCAGCGACGTCGCGATGACCGAGCGCTAGGGCCAGTCGAACGAGATCGGGGGCGAGGTAGCGGTGGTAGAAGCGGCACTCCCGAGCGGCGTCGAACCGCCAGCACCGCAGCAACAGGTCATAGGCGCCCTGCCGGTCGCCCTGGGCCGCCTTCAGCCCCGCCACCGCGAACGCGAGGATGCCCGCGTTGTAACTCAGCTGGTCGCCTTCCAGCGGGCCGGCGATCCCGGCGGCCAGCTCGCCCGCGGCTCTGTGATCTCCCGTGGCCGTCGCGATGATGGCCCGGTAGGCGAGCGATTGTGACACCAGAATCTGGTTACCCTTCTCCTGCGCGGCCTGGCCGCCGGCGATCAAACCGGGAACCGCATCTTCCCACTCCCCGATGACAAAGGCCGCCTGAGCGTCGTTCGTCAGAGTCTCGGAGAGCAGCCACCCCGAACTGAACTCGTCGTCCAGAGCCTCCCGGTACGCGGCTCGCGCCTCGCCGACAAGGTCGCAGTCGAACAGCGCCAGGCCGAGGAAGAACTTCGGGTGGAGCGGGAGCGATCTCATGTCGTGCGAGTCAGCAGCCAGGACAGCGGCCCGCCGGGCGTGGGCCAGCGCCTCGCCGTAGCGGCCTTGCCGCCCCACAGCCACCAGCAACGCCGTCAAGGCCCACACCGTCATCGCCGCATCGCCCACCTGCTCGGCGATGACCAGCGCCCGGCTGGCGACCGATTCGCCCGCGCGGGGGTCGCCCGTATACACCAAGGCCCAGCTCTGCTGGACCAGCATCAGCACCTCATCGGAGGGCCGAAGCTGGGCCGAGCCGGCCAGGCTGGCCTGCGCCACAGTGATGACTTCGGCGGCGCGGTTCTGCAGAGCCAGCGCGGCAACAAGCGCAACGCGCAACGGCGTGTCCACCTCGGCGACGTGCTGCCGGGCGAGCACCGCTTCCGCACGGGCTGACGCCTCGGCCACCTTCCCGGCGCGCAGCAGCGCCTGGACCACCTCCGACGACACCAGATCCGCGTCGCGATGACCGCCTGGCAGCAGCGCCTCAGCGCGACGAAGGAGCTCGACGGTGACCAACGGCGCATGTGCCGACGCCTCACGGGCGGCGTCCCGCAACCATGCCACCGCCTGCTCGTCACCCCGCTCCGCGCCGAGCAGCAGATGATCCGCTACCTCCAGCCGATCCGCGCCCGCGGCCATCAGCGCGACCGCGGCCTCACGGTGCAGAAGGCGGCGGGTCGGCGGCGGCAATTGCTGATAGATCGCGTCGTGCACGAGCTGGTGCCGGAACACGACCCGGTCGTCAGCCTCGTTCAGAAGCTGAGCGTCGAATGCGTCGCTGAGCTGCCTGACGACCTCGGCCGGCGGCCTGCCGGCGACAGCGGCGACATCGCGAAGCGACACGGCATCGCCGAGCACCGCCGTGACCTGCAGCAACTCCAGCGTTGCCGCCGGCAGGTGCCGCAGCCGGCGAACCACCAGGTCACTGAGCGAGGCCGGCAGCTCCGAGCTCGTCGCCTCGACGCTGTCCCCGGCGCGGCGCAGCATTCCCTCATCGGCCAGCGAGCGCAGCATGGCCACAGCCCACAACGGGTTCCCGCCAGCCTTGGCCAGCATGGCGGTCAGGGCCGGACCAGGAGACGCCCCGAGCACGTGACCGGCAAGCACGGCCACCTCGCCGGGCTTCAGCGGCTGCAGGTGCAGGGTGCGCGCGCCCCCGGCCGCCAGATCATCGAGCAGCCGGGCCACCTCGGTCGGCAGCGACGACGGCCGGGCCGTCACCACGACAAGCAACGCCGCGAGCGGCAGCTGCCGTGCCACCGACAAGATCGCCAACAGGCTTGCGCTGTCCGCCCAGTGGATATCTTCGGCCACCAGCAGCACCGGCCGCACGGCGCACGACGTCTCCACCAGGTCCACGATCTCCTCGACGACCTGGTACTGGAGGTCGCCAGCACCCCGCGCCGGCGCCGCAGCGCCCGGGCCGGCCAGCAACGCGCCGATCGCAGCCCGGCGCGGGTCCTGGGACCGTCGGCGCAGACCCAGCGCCGCGGCGACCACACCGAACGGACGGGTGCGCTCAAAGGGATGAGCCTGGCCGCAGAACACCGTCACGCCACGAGAACGCGCATCATCGACGATGCTCTGCACCAGGCGGGTCTTGCCGATCCCGGCTTCCCCCTCGATCGCCAGCGCCGACGCCCGCCCCCCGCTGAGCTGGCGGACTGCAGCCGCAGCCAGGGCGAGCTCGGCCTCCCGCCCCACGAGCCCCTCCGCCGAGGACACCCCCAACGCCTCCCCCACACCCCAAGCCTCCCCCACGGCCAGTGCCAGAGTCCAGCCGCAGGCCAGCCAGGCAAGCCCAGGGAAGGGCAACAGCCTAACCCGCGAATCGGGCAATTGGACTTGTGCCAGTTCACCACCTGGTGCCGAGCCCGCTCTCTGGACCTCTTCGCCGCCCGCCGCGCCGACTTCGAGAGCTTCGCCCGCGGCCTGGCTCCGGCCCGCTGGACCCAGAGCCATCCCCGCACGTCAAGACCGGCGTCCCCTTTCCCGCCCAGCGCATCACGCGCCGTTCCAGTCCCGGCCGCCGCCCACCCGCGATATCCGCCTTTTGTGATCACCCTCTGGAGCGATGGGCAGGTCGGCTGGATCTACGCACAACAGTCGTCAGGCCGATTCACCAGGAGCTGCAGCCCGGCCAGTACCGGCAGCCAGACATCTTCCGCGTCCCGTGGTGAGTCGGCGTGGTCGACCTGGTCGATCTCCAGCCGCACCGTGCAGCCGCCCGGGGCCGGCCGCAGCAGCCAGGTCAGGTACACCGGCGGATCACCCGGCGCGGCTTGCAGCAGGTAGGACAGCCGTTCAGGGCAGCAGGCGTGCATGACCTGGCCGATCACCGCAGCGCGCCCGCCGAGACGGAACTCGATCGGGTCGCCCGGAACCCAGGTCGAGTGCGCCGCCAGGCCGTACAGGTACGCAGCGGTCTGTCCCGGGTCGGTCAGCGCCGTCCAGACCAGCCCCGGATCGGCGCGGACGTGAGCGGCGAAGACGTGCCCGGCGCAAGCCACGCCGCGCGGCGGGCGGCGGGGCTCGATGTCGTGGGAAGTCATGGCGGTGATCCCCTTTGCGCGTGTGCGGCGAAGGTCGGCCGCTTGGGTCTGGCCGCTCAAGCCGGGGCGGGTTGCCCTGTGGTGATGGCCATGGCGCGCTGGTGGTGTCTTGTGTGACGGCGCGCGTGGTGAGCGTCGAGGTCGGGGACGTCCACGAGCACCGCCACCCGGTTGGGGACCCGCGGGTCTCGGCGGGAACGGGATTCGCACACGATCCTGCCGATAGGGACGATGGGGCTACCTGAGGGTCACCTGCCTAGCCCGTCCACTCGTCGCAGACCGTCAGGTCGGTGAACTCCGGCGGGCCGTCGAAGATGTCTGCCATCAGCGCCCTCGCGGCTTGCAGCGCTTCCTGGCGGCGCGGATCCTGCTCGCGCGCGCGTGCCTTCTCCTCGCTCTCGAAGACCACCAGCGCGTACACCTGGCTGGGATCCTTCTGGTCGTGCATCACTAGCGTCCTGACCAGTCCCGACCCGGGCTGCTCCGCGGCCCGGAGCTCTTTATCAAGCTCCGCCGTATCGTTGTCTGGCTTCAGTTGCATCTTGATAAGCTGTGCCCACATATTCCATCCTTTCCTGACCCGGATCAGATTCTGCTGGTGTCGAAGTCGAGCACCAGCTCGGGCGCGGTGAATTCTTCTTCCAAGGCGATGCCATGGACCTGGCGGACGTGGTCGCGGAACCAGCGGTCGAACGGCTCAGCCGAGGTCCCCAAGATCGTGAGCGCGGTGGCCAGGTCGTCGGCCTCCAGGTAGACCACGGCCACATCCCCGCCGGGTGCGGGCTGGATCCAGACCGCTTCCCTGACGATGCCCGCCCGGCGCCGGGCGTCCTGGTAGGCCTCCTTGCGCGCACCCGCCTGGCACGAGGCCAGCGCGCCTCGGACCGCCTCGGCCTGGCCGGGCAGCAGGCGAACAGCGAAAGCAACTGACCGCACACGATCGATGGTGCTGGCGGCCGGCGGCGAAGACATCACTCGATCGAGTGATGGACCACGGCGGCGAGCGCAGCCCGGTTCGGTACGCCCAGCTTGGCGAACACGTGCCGCAGGTGGGTGTTGACGGTGTGCGGCGAGATGTACAGCCGCCTGGCCAGGACTCAACTGAGACAGGACCAGGACTCAACTGAGACAGGAAATGAGACACGGGCTGTGGGATGCAGCGCAGCGCGCGAACATGATCCAAGCGCGTCGTCGCAGGTCAGCGTGGCGGAGGATAGGAGATTCGAACTCCTGAGGGGTTGCCCCCAACACGCTTTCCAAGTGTGCGCCTCAGCGTTCGCCACCGGCCGGGGCCGTCCGTGACCTGGGACGACCGTAACCAGCGGGGCTCGGCGGACGCTCGCGAACTCAGGCGAATGAGACTCCGTATGAGACTACGGCCTGATGGCGTTAGGCGCCCATGTGGCGCCTGAAGCTCTGAGCCCTCGTGCGCGCCCGCGGCCCTGATCGCGGTGACCAGCTTCCGCCGCGAACGCGGGCGGCTCCGACGGCGCTAGATTGCCGGCCAGCGATACCCGACCGCCCGGCGGCGTGTGCTGCCGGGCAATTCGGGTCAGCTTGCCGCCGGACGCGGCTAAAGGTGGGCATGTGCCCCCCGGCTACGCAACTCCCGCAAAGTCGCGCTATGGCAGCCACGCGAGTGCCTGGCCGCTCCCGTATCCGGCTGGCTGGTGTGTGACCTGGAATAGGTGTGAGCCGTCGGCGTTGATCGACCAGATGTCGGTTAGGTTCGGGTTGCTGGTCCCTCGCACGAACAGCAGCTGGCTGCTGTCGGGGGACCAGGTCGGGTGCAGCGAGAACAAGCCGCCGGTGGCCGGCGTGAGCTGGCGGAGCCCGGCGCCGTCGGGGTGCATCAGGTAGAGCTCGAACAGGCCGCCGGTTGCCTTGGAGGCCATCGAGAACGCGATCCACCGCCCGTCCGGGGACCAGACCGCATCCCAGATGTTGCCCGAGGGGCCAATGCGCCGGAAGCTCGATCCGTCTGCGCTCGCAATGTATACGGAGTGAATGGTGGTCTGCCAGAAAGGCCCGTTCGCGGCGGCCACGGCGACGTGGGTTCCGTCGGGGGACCAGCTGACGGAGTCGTAGGAGAAGACCACCGCCGTGGTCGTTCCCGGGGGGGTCAGCCTGGTCAAGCCGCTGCCGTCCGCGCCGACGACGAACAGGTCCTGCGGGGCGCTGTCGCTTGTCTGGTTTCTCGCATCGGGACGGAAGAACAGGAGCTTGGAACCGTCCGGCGAGGACTGGATCGGGTAGTCGAAACGCGTCCCGGCATCGGTCAGCCTGATCAGGCCACCACCGTCGGTGGACCGCCGGGAGTACAGGCCCACCCGGGTGGGATCGCTGGGGTCGGCTCCCCCCGAGACGATCCTGGAGTTGCCTGCCGACCACGTGCCGCCCGGCAGCTCAAGCGTCGGATCGGGGATCGGCAGCACCCGGTACCCGGAGCCGTCCACGTTGAAGATGCACGCGCTCCCACGGCCGTCCGGCGCGGGAGCGAAGTCGGTGAATTGCGTGCCATCGGGGGACAGGAGCGCGAAGTCGAGCACCCCTGATCGGATCAGATGCTCGGTGGTCCCCCCGGCGTCGATCCGGTACACGTCCCCCCCGGCGGCTCCTGGCAGGAACCGGGTGAAGACCACGGCGTGGCGCAGGGGTGACACGGTGGCGGTCCGATGGGTCGCACCGGCCGCCACGGAGGTTGTCAAGCATGCGGGTACCAGGACCAGGGCTAGTGCCCATGCCCAGCCTCTTCGCGAGGATGCCATTTGTCCGACCATCGCGTGCCTCCTTCCATTCGACGTAGCCGCGATCGACGCTAGGGGGAAGGAGGGTGCTCAAGAAGGGGGCCCGCCCCCATCTTGGGGCGGGGGCAATCCCGCAATATGCGGCCCAGGGTTAGGGGGTAACCCTTACGCGTCAGGAGCGGAGGAAGGCGAGCACGGCAAGAACGCGGCGGTGATAGTCCGGGGTGTCGTCCAGGCCGAGCTTGGCCATGATCCGGCCGACGTGGGCCTCGACCGTCTTGGGGCTCAGTACCAGAATCTCGGCGATGCCGTGGTTGGACCGGCCTTCGGCGACGAGGGCGAGCACCTCGCGTTCGCGGCCGGTCAGCTCATCGAGGGGTCCCCGCTGGCGGGGCCGTTTGATCAGGCGGGCCACGATGGTCGGGTCGAGCACGCATTCGCCCTCGGAGATGCGCCGGATGGCGTCAGCCAGGACGGCGATGTCTGATACGCGTTCCTTGAGCAGGTAGCCTCGCGCCTCCGGGTGGTGCTCGAGCAGGCGCGTGGCGTACCGCGACTCCAGGTACTGGGAGAGGACCAGCACCCCCACGTCAGGGTATGAGCTGCGGATCTCCTCGGCCGCGACCAGGCCCTCGTCGGTGTGGGTGGGCGGCATCTTGATGTCGACGATCGCCACGTCGGGATGCTCGGTGGCCACGATCTGGAGGAGTTTCTGGGCATCGCCGGCCTTGCCGGCGACCTCGACGCCGGCGTCTTCGAGGAGGCGGGCGGTGCCCTCCCGGATCAGCATGGCGTCGTCGGCGATCACGACCCGCATGGCATCTCCGCTCGTATGGTGACCCCTCCGCCCGCGGCGTGCCCGACTTGGAGCTGGCCGTCCAGCGCACCGACCCGGTCGGCCAGGCCGGTGAGCCTAGCTTCCAGCTCGCGTTCGGGCTTGCCTGCTCCATTCTCGGTGACGTCGACCACAAGCCGGTTGCCGTGGCGCGTGACATCTACTGTCACGCCGCCCGCTGCGGCCAGCGTAGCCAGGTGGCCGGTGGTTTCTGCGATGAGGAAGTAGGCGGCGGCCTCCACCGGGCCCGGGAGCCGCTCTTGTGGCATGTGCATGATCGTGATCCGAATGGGGGTGTGTTCCGCGAGTGCCTCCACGGCCGCGGCCAGCCCGTCATCGGTCAGGGCCGCGGGATAGATCCCGTGCGCCAGCTCGCGCAGCTCGCCGATGGCGGCCCGCAGTCTCTCATCTGCTTGGTCGAGCAATGCTGTGAGGTTCGGGTCGGCACGGGCGCCGGGCTGGGCGCGGGCCAGGCGTAGCGCGAGGGAGAGGCCGACGAGGCGCTGTTGGGCACCATCGTGCAGGTCGCGTTCGAGCCGCCGCCGTTCGGCGTCGCCGGTGGTGACGATGCGGGCCCGGGAGGCCCGCAGCTCCTGCAGCTGGGCGAGCACTTCTGCCTGGAGCCGTTCGTTGTCCACAGCCAGCCGTGTGGCGGCGATGACCTCATCGACGATGGCTGGATCATCCAGCAGCCCCGGGCGGTGGGAGAGCAGCGCCACCGTCTCCCCCCGCCGGGTGAGCGGGGTCACGGCACGGCCCTCCCGTGTTGCCTGGTCCACTGCTGTGCCGGTGGCATCGACCAGCCGTTCGGGATCACCCAGCGGATAGGCCACTTCCAGGTCCGGATCTCCCAGAGAACGCGCCAGCACCTCGCGCAATCCTCCGGCGGGAGGTGATTGACCCAGCTCGACCACCAACGCGGCCATCGCGGAACGGGCCCGTCGGGCCAGCAGCCATGACCATGCCACGCCCAGGCCGATCGCGCACAGCGCAGCCGCCTGGGCGAGCCACAGGCGGTACTCGAACTGGTCGGTGCCGAGCAGGCCGCGTGGCAGGCTGTGGGCGAAGTCGGACCCGGCCAGCAGCAGGTACGCGGCCCCGCCCACGAGGACCGGGGCGGCGGCCCGGCGCAGCGGGGGTGCCGCCTGGGCGAGCCGCCACACGATGAGCGCGGCGATGGCGATCGTCCACACCAGGCCGACCCGGATGCCCCACCGGTTCAGGGACTCGAACAGGCCCGGCCGGGCATCGGCGAGCAGCAGGTTCGGCGGGCACAAGCTGCACCCTTGTTCCGGCGGGTTGAAGAACAGCGCCGGGAGCAATCCCAGGATCAGGGCCGCATCCGCATACGCGACCATGACGGCCAGGCGGTCGAGCGGGGACGGCAGCCGGCCGGGCGGGTAGGCCAGGACCGCGTGGGCCACCACGGCAGGTGCCAGGGCGTAGGTGACCAGGCCGAAGGTGAACGCCGCGGCCCCGAGCCCGGGATTGTCCCATTCGGGGAAGAACCAGGCCACCCCGGCCGCTGCCAGCAGCAGCCCGGCCCGCTTCCCCCGCCGCCACCAGACATAGAAACCTGCGCCGATCACCGCCCATCCCGCGGCCAGTCCGGCAAGACCTGCCGCCCATGATGTCCCGCCGAACGTCGCCCCAGGGTGCGACTGGGCGATGAGGAGCGACAGCAGCCCGAAGCCGAACACGGCCGGCCACATCGCCAGCAGAGCCAGGCGGCTGTGATGGCTGAAGCGAGATGCTGCCGCGCCCATGGCCGAATCCTGGCACCGGGCGGCCCCGAATCCCAGCCGAGGGTTATCCCTCACCCCCGGATGCACAATGAGGGGCACGCCCCGATGTGCTGGCAGGCGGGAACCGGCGAAGCTGCACCCGGATGGAAAGGAGGCCGCCATGAGAAAGAGGCGTTGCGGCCGCC
>Ga0207684_10001724_pt1 | contig 23160 bp, 24 predicted proteins | sample KBSK5501metaG_FD_184342 | JGI IMG/M metagenome (GOLD analysis project Ga0207684, IMG submission 184342) | Corn, switchgrass and miscanthus rhizosphere microbial communities from Kellogg Biological Station, Michigan, USA - KBS K5-50-1 metaG... | ecosystem: Host-associated > Plants > Roots >...
GAACCGAACCGGTTCGACGAAGACGCCAAGGGCCTCACCAACGTGGGGGAGACCGGCGATCCGGCGATGAAGCCCGGCACCTCGAAGATGCTCACGATCGACATGGCCGATGGCCACTACGCGATCGTGTGCAACCTGAACGGGCACTACGCCTCCGGGATGCACCAGGACTTCTGGGTCACGCCGAAGGGTTCGACCCCGATCACCGCATCCCTGTCCGACACCGACCCCACCCACATGGCGATCGACCTGTCCCAGAGCTTCGCGCCGGCGGGCCCGGTGAGCTTCCTCATCACCAACGCCGGCACGGTGGACCACGAGATGGTGGTGCTCAAGACCGACAAGCCGGCCGACTCGTTCCCGATCACCGGGTTCGAAGGGGAACCGAACCGGTTCGACGAAGACGCCAAGGGCCTCACCAACGTGGGGGAGACCGGCGATCCGGCGATGAAGCCCGGCACCTCGAAGATGCTCACGATCGACATGGCCGATGGCCACTACGCGATCGCGTGCAACCTGAACGGGCACTACGCCTCCGGGATGCACCAGGACTTCTGGGTCACGCCCGCCGCAGGCTCGGTCGCGTAACTGCGACCGGCGCCGTGTCGCGAAGCGGTGACGACGATCCGTGAGTAGGTCCGTGGGGTTGAACCCAAGACCGCGCCCGGGGGGGTCAACCCGGGGGCGACCGACGCGAGCTAAAACGGGCCGAGACCCGAGGTTTTCCCTCCGCTTAACCGCCGGCTCACCGACTCCTGGCATGCGCCTGCCTACCGTGGTCTCAAGGCACCGATCGATAAGGAGGTAGTGCCGTGACGAAGAGATCCGCGATGACGATGGCTGCCGGCCTTGCGTTCGCTCTGCTGGCGGGCGTGGTCGCGATATCGCTCACCTTGGGTGCGACGCCCGCGGCGCAGGCGACCCGGGGGCGCAAACCCCTGGTCAGGCACCAGATCCAGACGGTCACGGTGCACCGAAAGGTGGGATCAGCCACTCCATCGAGCGTGCGGGTGGTCCAGCTCCCTCCGACCAGCACCAGCACGTCCTTCGCGGAGTCGAGCTCCGGTGGGGGCTTCGACGATCAAGGCATGGACAACGAGGGTCCCGACGGTGGCACTTTCGGCGACACGTCCAATGTGGCCCAGGCCTCGCAAGGCACCTTCGGAGATGACTGAGCGGGCCCCTTCTTCGCACGCGGCTGCGCCCCGGCGCCAACGGTTGTCGAAACGCACGCTGCGCGCCTGGGCGTGGATCGCGGGCGGCGCCGCCCTGTTCACCCCGTTCGCCGCGCTGGCGGCGCAGCCCAAGGTCGGGATGACCTCCGCATCGGCGCCTCGGCCGGTGATCATCAAGCGGGTCATCCGCCGAGTCGTGGTCGTCGCGGCCAAACAGCCGACGGCCCCTGCTCGCGTGGTCTACGTGAGCGGGGGGACGACCGGGGGCGGGATCGCGCCCGCGCCTGCACCGGTGACCACGACGGGTGGATCGACGGTGCCCAGGTGAAGTCCTCGTTCCGGGCCATGGGGACCGAAGTCGCGCTTTTCGCCGACGAGCGATCCGATCCAAGCGTCTTCGTCGCAGCTACGACGACGGTGGAGGCCATCTTCGCGCGAGAGGAGTCCCGGTTCACACGGTTCCGCGAGGATAGCGAGCTCAGCCGCGTCAACCGTTCTGCAGGGTATTGGATAAGGGTCTCAGATCCCTTCGCTGAAGTGGTCCGGCAGGCATTGGACGGCGCGGCCGCGACCCACGGGTTGTTCGATCCGACGGTGCTCGGCGCGCTCGAGGCGGCGGGCTATGACCGCGACTTCGCCGAGATCGAGTATCTCGAGGAGCCAGGTCCGCCCGGGCCGGTCGGGTGTGGTCGCTGGTCGGAGGTCGGATCCAGTGGGAGCCTGGTGCGGTTGCCCGAAGGGGTCGGGCTGGACTTCGGCGGCTTCGTGAAAGGCTGGACCGCGGACCTCGCCGCGGAGGCGGCGGTCGCCCGAGGGCTCGGATGGGCCTTGGTGAATGCTGGTGGTGATCTGCGGGTCGCGGGGGATGCACCACGGCTCGAGGTTGGGATCGAAGAGCCGACAGCACCCGACGAGATCTGCTCGACGGTTCGAATCTCTGGTGGAGCGCTGGCGACCTCCTCCGTGACCCAACGACGATGGGGTCCTGGGATGCATCACCTCATCGACCCGCGGATCGGGTTTCCTGCTCGAGGGCCCGTCGTGCAGGCGACCGCGTGGGCGCCGACGTGCGCGGCTGCAGAGATCTCCTCGAAGCGGGCGCTGTTGGAAGGTGTATCGGTCCTCGACGATGTGCCGTGCGTCCTGATCCTCGCGTCCGGCGATGTGGTCACCAACTTGATGAGCGAGGAAGCAGCATGACCACCTGGATCATCCTCCGCGCCGCCGGGATCGGCGCTTACCTGGTGCTGTTCTTCTCGGTCGCGTTCGGACTGGTCGGGACGTCGGCGCCGTTCGGCAAGCGCATCGCGAAACAGAGCGCGATCCTGATCCACCAGTTCATGTCGACCGTAGGGCTTGTCCTTCTCGGAGTGCACATCGGTGGGTTGCTCCTGGATCAGTACATCCATTTCGGGCCGACGCAGGTGCTCGTGCCGGGGACGAGCTCCTACCGACCCGTCGCCGTCGCCATCGGCATCGTCGGGATGTACTCGATGGTCCTCGTCGCGGCGTCGTCGTGGTTCCGCAAGCACTACTCGGCGAAGGTCTGGCGGGCGCTCCACATGGCCGCGGTCCCCGCGTTCGTCCTGTCCATGCTGCACGGCGTTTTCGCAGGTGCTGACTCCGCCAGGCCGTGGATGTACCTCATCTACGTCACCACTGCCACGATCGTCGTCTTCCTTCTGGTGCTCCGCGGGCTCACCGTCGGCCTGCGACCGGTGCGACGCGCTCAGTCATCGCCTTGGGACCCCGAGCCGGTGTCTGTCCCGGTGGCGCCGCCAGCGTCGTCGGTGGCCGTACCGGTCGCCGAGACGGTCGCTGACCCGGTTCCCGTTCGATCGTCGGTGCCCCCGCTCGCGGGGTTAGCGGATCGGGACGACGAGCTGCTTGTTCCCGCCGCATCGGTCTCATTAGGAGCAGAAGGGGCAGGGGTCAGTACGGGCGCCGACACCCGGATAGGGGTGGCCGGTTCGGTGAGGGTCGTTCCCGCGACCGCGAATGCACCGACGATCAGCGCCCCTGCGAGCGCGACCCCGGCCGCACCCCAGGCGACGACGACAGAGGTCCGACGGATCATGGCCTCACGGTAGCGACCATCGTGCTAAGTCCCGGTTAAGGGTACCGAGGAGGGATAGGCGACCTGCACGAGGGTGCCGCCGCCGGCAGGGCGGGAGACCGTCACCGCGCCGCCAGCGCGCTCGGCGAGCTCTCGCACGATCGCGAGGCCAAGCCCAGAGCCCGGTGCTCGCGGGCCGGACCCCCGGTAGAACCGCTCGGTTACGAGTGGGAGGTCATCGTCGGAGATCCCGGGGCCACGGTCGCGCACGGCGATGATCGCCCGGCCGTCGCGGGTGCCGGTCGTGAGCTCGATACGCCCAGGTGCGTACGTCACGGCGTTGTCCAGCAAGTTGTCGAGGATCTGCTGGATGTCCGCGATCTGGGCGACCGCCCACCCGGGCTGCACATCCACGATCAGCTCTGCACGGGCCTCCTTGGCGGGCGCTCGCCACCGTTCAGCGGCTAGCTCCGCGAGCTCGCCAAGGTCGACCGTCGTTGCCTCCTCTTCGGCCGGTGAGGCCGTCGCGAGCAACCGATCGACGATCGCGGACAGTCGGTCGACCTCCGCATCGGCCGCGACGAGCTCGGTCCGAAGTTCCTCGTCGTCGGTGTCGGCCAGCGCAGACTCCAGCCGGAGTTTCATCCCCGTGAGCGGGGTCCGAAGCTGGTGGGACGCGTTCGCGACGAACTCGCGTTGGACCTGCATCGTCCGTTCGACCCGGTCAGCCATCTGATCGAACGACGAAGCGAGTTCCTCCACCTCTCTCGGGCCGCGCACCTCGCCCGCTCGGACGGACAGGTCTCCCGACCCGAACCGCTGCGCAACGTCGGCCAGTCGCCGGAGCGGCCGAGCGAGCGAACCCGAGAGCGCGAACGCCAGGATCACACCGGCAGCGAGGCCGCCCGCTCCGATCGCGACGACCCCCCGCGTGACCCGGCGAACGTTCGCGTTCACCTGATCCATCGACCGGGTGATCCTCACGGCGCCCGCGACGGACGTAGCTCCGGAAGGCGACTCATCGACGATGGGCACTGCCGTCGCCATGATGTCAACGCCCAGGTCTTGGCTGAAGCGGATCTCCGAGGTCGGGACGTCGTGGAGGGCCGCTACGATCTCGGGCCGTTGGGGTGTCGCGTAGATATCTCCCGTCGCAGGCCCCTGTGAGTCGGCGATGAGTCGTCCGGCGGCATCGACCACGATCACGCGACCGTCCGCCTGCTCTGCCGCACGCTGCACGATCGCGCGCAGCGCTCGACGACGGTCGGGCGTGAGGTTCTCGGCGCCTACGTCCTGCGCGATCGTTCCCGCCCGTACGAGGTTCTCCCGCTCGAGCTCGGCGCGCGCACGACGGTCGAGCGTCACCGCGAGGGGGATCGTGAGCGCGACGATGATGGTCACCGAGATGTAGGTGAAAGCTACAACGAGCCTCGTACGGACCCTCGTATCGCTCCTCCTCATCTTCCCTCGGCCGGCCGGGGCGCGTGTGGGTCTTCGGGCGACGCGAACCGGAAGCCAACCCCTCGGATGGTGGTGATGTAGCGGGGATGCGCGGGATCGTCCTCGAGCTTCTTGCGGAGCCAGGCGATGTGGACGTCCAAGGTCTTCGTGGATCCGAACCAGTGCGGGTCCCACACGTCGTCCATGATCTGTTCACGACGCACGACGCGACCCGCGTTCGACATCAGAAGCGCAAGCAGATCGAACTCGCGCGCAGCGAGCACGACCGGGTCGCCCAACCGGGTCACGGTGCGTGCGTCCGGGTCGAGCTGGATCGCGCCGACTTGGACCACGCCGTGCGCCGCCGCTCGGGTCCCGCGACGAAGGATCGCGCGGATCCTTGCGACCAGCTCGCCTGCAGAGAATGGCTTCACGACGTAGTCGTCGGCGCCTAGCTCGAGCCCGACGATCTTGTCGACGTTCTCTCCGCGGGCAGTGAGCATCACGATCGGGACCTCAGACGTCGCGCGAAGCTCGCGGCAGAGGTCCCGCCCGTCACCGTCGGGGAGCATCACGTCCAGCAGGACCAGGTCCGGAGCGAGCGCCTGGAACGAGGCGCGGGCCGCCTGCACCGTGGGCGCGATTTCGGCGGCGAACCCCTCCCTGGCGAGGTGTGCCGAAAGCGGCTCGGAGATGGTCACCTCGTCCTCCACTAACAGGATGCGCTGCGTCATCGTGTCCACCATCTTGGCGAAGCCGACGCCCACCCGGTTGGCACGATCGCGACGATCATCTTCCAGCGCTCCCTCGGCCTCACAAGTCGGTCATCGGTGTTGATCCCATGGTCCCGATCTCGATCGGTCCCAGCGCGGGCCGAAGGTCCCGTCTCTGCCAGGCCCTCGGACGCTGAAATGACGGCGCTCCAAGACGTATGTTCGGGTCAACGAAGAAGGAGGCGAACGATGGAACGCTTGGATCCATCCGACGCTGGCGCCGACATCATCCACGACCACGACGGTGCACGCGCCCGGCGTGGCTTCACGGAGATGCAGACGCGGGCCATAGCCGCCTTGATTGGTCTCGATCTCAACCGTGCCCCGTTCGACGTCGACATGTTCCGGCGTGGGTTGGACGTAGAGCTCGAGCACGGGCGACGTGATCCGCAGACCAACGTGACGGACGACGATCCGCTGATCACGGGCAAGATCGCCTGGGCCCACTTGAAGGAACTTCCGGACTACTACGATCGTCTGAAGGTCCTCGAAAGGGGTGCCGACGGACGGGCAACCGGCAACCCGACAGCTCAGACGAAATCGCTGGCTGACAGCCAGTTGCGGTGATCCACTACGAGGGTGGGCGGCTCCGGCCCGATGATCTGCTTCGAGATGTCGAAGCGGATCGCGGGGGAATGAAAAGGGTCTAGGACTGCTGAACCATGCCGTGCTCGCTGCCTCTGAGCCGCGGGGGCTCCCCGAGCTGCTGTGCGTTGTGCAGCCCTTAGCACGTGCGCACTCCCTGATAGTGGGGCGGGTTCGCGCAGGTCAGGGAGTTCTGAGAACACCCCACCGTGGGTCGTTCTCATAACTGAGGCCTCTGACATCTCAGAACTCCCCTCAAGAGGCCACCGTCGGCCCTGTTCGCGATCGCGAAGCGGTGACGCGTGCTGCCGACGTCGATCAGGTCGGGCAGCCGGCACCTGAACGCACGAAGGGCGTCATCGGACCGTGCCGAACACGCCCTTGATCCGAGCCGTGGGGTGATTCGAGGCGGTGGGATCAGTCCGCCGGAAGGTCGGGCCCGCCGGCTGGCCGAGTTCCATCGAGCAGCTGCGCCCGAGTGCCCTTGCGGCGCTTCCTGCGATGCCTCTTGGTCACCATGGCCGCGCGCATCAGGGGCCCTGCAAGGCGGACGCGTTCGCCACCGGCTCGCGAACCGCGATCACGTTGAATGCCGGGATCGGCGTACGGAACCCCTTGAGCGTGAGCTCACCTATAGGTTCCACTTCGACGTCTTCCTCGACCTCCGCGTGGAGACGCTGCGTGATCAGGACCTGGCCGGCCGTCGCCTCGTCGCCGAGCCGCGATGCGAGGTTGGTCACCGTTCCGATCGCCGCGTAGTCGGAGCGGCCCTCGAACCCGACCTCGCCGCATGTCGCGTAGCCGAGCGCGATGCCGGTCCCCAGGCCCAGCTCGTACCCGCGTTTGCGCCACGCCGGCGTCAGCGTCGCCATCTCCTCTCGGAGGGCACAGGCGAGCCGAACCGCTCGCAGGGGCGCGTCGGGGATGTCGTGGGGGTCGTTGAAGAAGAGCTGGACGCCATCGCCCTGGAGGAACCCCACCGTCGCGTCGAACCGCTGCACGAGACTGCCGATCACGTGGTGGAACTCCCCGAGCACCTGCATCAGCTCCTCCGGTTCGACCGCGTCGACGAAGCTCGTGAAACCACAGAGGTCGGCGAAGAGCATCGCGACCATGCGGCGATGGCTGTGGAGGATCGTGTCGTTCCCCGACGAGACGATCGCGTCGACGAGCTGCAGAGAGAGGAACCGCCGCAGCTTCCGAACGCGCTCGAGCTCCACGACCTGGGTGTGCACCCGCTCCTCGAGCGTTCGATTCAGCTCGGTGAGCTCGGCGGCCTGCGCCGTGATCGTGTCGTGGTAGCGCTTGATCCGCAGGAGCGATCGGATCCGTGCGAGCAGCTCGTCCTGATCGAACGGTTTCGCGATCAGATCGTCCGCGCCGGCCCGGATCGCCTCCGTCTTCTCCGACGTGCTGGCCGTGATCATGATCACCGGCAACATCGAGGTCTCGTCGCGCTCCCGGATCGCGCGACACACCGCATACCCGTCCGGCTGCGGCATCACGACGTCGAGCATCACCAGGTCCGGCTTGGCCGACGCGACCAGCTCGAGCGCGCGGGCGCCATCGGTCGCGGAGATCACCTCGTAGCCGCGCGGCACGAGCACGGCTTCGAGCAACCGCACGTTCGGGGGAACGTCGTCCACGACCAGGATCCGGGCGTCGCGGCTCATCCGACCCTCCCCTCGCAGTGCTGCCGAACGATCCCTAGCAGCTCCCGGACGTTCACCGGCTTCGACACGTAGCCGTCGAAGCCGTCCGCCAGGAACCGCTCGCGATCCCCTTGCATCGCTTGTGCGGTCAGCGCGAGGACGGGGATCGTCGCCGTCCGCGCGTTCGCACGCAACCGATGGAGGGCTTTAACGCCGTCAAGGTCCGGGAGCTGGATGTCCATCAGCACGAGATCGGGCGTGTGCTCCGACGCCATGTCAACCGCCTCCCTGCCCGTCGTCGCCTCGAGCGTTCGGTATCCGGTCGCGACCAGGGCGTCGCGGAACAGCTTCATGTTCAACGCGTTGTCCTCGACCACGAGGATCCGCTCGCCCGTCATGACGTGGTCGACCCGGCTGGCAGCGCAAAGGTGAAGGTGCTCCCGCGACCGAGCTCGCTCTCGAGCCAGATCCGTCCGCCATGGAGCTCCACGAACCGCTTCGAGAGCGCAAGGCCAAGGCCGGTCCCCTCGCGAAGCCCGACCCCCGACTCGCTCTGCTGGAACTCCTCGAAGATCCGATCCCGATCCTCGGGAGCGATGCCCGGACCGGTGTCGGCGACGGAAACCCTGACCTCGCCGTTGACCCGCGTCGCGCTCACGTCGATCTCGCCACCGGCGGGTGTGAACTTCACGGCATTCGAGAGCAGGTTGAAGATGACCTGCTTGATCCGTCGCTCGTCACCGTCGACCACATCGACCTCGGGATCCGCGGCGAACGCGACGCGCACCCCCTCCTCCGTGGCGCGCTCGCGCACCATCACCACGCCGCGCTCGAGCGCCTCCCGCAGCGAGAACGGGTGAACCTGCAACTCGACCTGTCCGGCCTCGACCTTGGAGAGGTCGAGGACGTCGTTGATCAGCGAGAGCAGGTGGTTCCCCGAGGAGGTGATGTCGTCGAGGTACTCCGCCTGCTTCGGATTCACGGACCCGACCATCTCGTCGCGCAACACCTGGGAGAAGCCGATGATCGCGTTGAGCGGCGTCCGGAGCTCGTGGGACATGTTGGCCAGGAACTCCGACTTGTGCCGGCTCGCCGCCTCGAGCTCGCTGTAGAGACGCCGCAGCTCGTCGTTCATCCGGTTGACGTTGGCGCCCAACCCCCCGAGCTCGTCTCGGTTATCGACTTCGACGTGTCCGGAAAAGTCTCCGGAAGCGATCGCGGCAACGCGAGTGTCGATCCGCTGGAGGGGCCCGATCAGCGACCACGACAGGACGAATCCCAGCGAGAGGGCGAGGACGAGCGTACCCACCGCGACGCCGATGAATAGGGCCCGAGAACTCGAGAACGACCTCTGGTTGCGGGCGATCAGATCATCGATCTCATCTCGAGTCCCGTTCGCCAGGACGGACGCATCCGTATAGAGGTCGCTCGCGAGCGACTCCACTTTCCTTCGGTGTCGCAGCATCTCGTGGATCGACTCCTGCTCGTTGGTTGCGATGGCCGGGCCCTTGTAGAGCGGGATGAGCTTCTCCTCTATCAAGCTCGAAAGGTGATGGGCCTTCTCTGCGATCTTCCCCAGGAGCTCCAGGTCTTTCGGAGGCGGAGTGAATCCGAGTTGATCCGGGGTCGTCAGCGCCGCGACCTTGTCGGCCGCATCCACCGCGAGCAGATCTACCCCGAGTGAGAAGGCCCCGCGACGTCTGAACATCCCCGGATGTTCGGCATCTCGCCAGATCACGTAGAGGCCGGAGTTCTGCCCAAGGCCCTCTCTGAGGTACTTCGCCGCGGCCTGGAGCCTGCTGTACTCGACGGCCCGTTGCTGCAGTGGCCCGACGCTCACGACGCGATCGTTCGACTGTCCGAGCACGACCTGGCCGAGCAGGCCAACGGCGACGAGGAGCAGGGACGTGCCGACGAACGCGATCAGGAGCTTCGTCCGAACCTTCACCGGCAGGCGGGCGACGCCCCGCACGAGCGGGTTGTCGATCCGCCGCCGCCCCCCGGCTACGACCCGCGGCTCCTGCTCCTCGGTCAAGATCTCAGACTTTCAGGACGGTCGTCCCGCCGACCATGTTCGTGATCATCCACTTCCCGTCGATCCGGGCCACGTCGAAATCGGCGGTCGTGATCGCGGCGATCTCGTCGGTCTTGACATCGAGATAGTGGCACTCGAAATGCAGCGTGCCCCGGTCGCCGTTGACGGTGATCTTGAGCTTGTACGCGGGGTGATCCGAGACCCACTCGTTCTCGACCTTGAAGGGTGACGAGTCCTCCAGCCAGAATCGCCGGATCTCGTCCAGCCCGGACGCGGTCTGCCCCGGTCCCACCGTCATCGTCGCGTTGGGCGCGTACAGGCTCATCATCAGATCGATGTCGTGCTCCGTCGTGGCCTGATGGAAGTTCTTCTCGATCTGATCGATCTGCCAGTAGTCCGACTGCTGACGTGCCTGCTCGGCCGCTGGGTCCGCCGCGTCGTTTCCGCAGGCCACGAGGCCGAGGACGATCCCCGCCACGATCCCGCCGATCAACAACTTCTGCATCGACCTCTCCCTTCCAACGTTCTCGTTCGGGTCGCACCCGCGTTCAGGGGCAGAACCTACGCTGAACCGGGATCCGGGGCTACCCCGTTCGCGGGGTGCCACGGAGGGGGTGCTAGCTGGGTAGTGGCTCGTCGCAGAATCGGCGGACCTCATCCGGGAAGCTCCCGACCGAGATCGGCTTCTCGATCGCGCCGGCGAAACCGGTCGCTTCGAGCCAGTCATCGTTCCCCTCGAGCGAGAGCGCGCTGATCGCCACGATCGGGATCGACGCGGTCTTCAGATCGTCCTTGAGGATCCGAGCCGCCGCCGCACCTCTGATATCCGGCAACCGCAGGTCCATGAGGATCACGTCCGGTACCTGCTCACGGGCCAACGCGATCCCCTCCGCGGCGGTCGCGGCCTCGAGCGTCAGGAACCCTGCGGCGCCGAGCACGTCGCGCGCGAGCTTCCGGTTCCGGTCGTCGTCTTCGACGATCAGCACGGTGGTCATGAGCGTAAGGTTCGCCTGTGCCGATCCGGCTCGTCCTTGCGGAGGATCACTACCTCGTTCGCGAAGGCGTACGCGGGCTGCTCGCATCGCAGCCCGACCTCGAGGTGGTCGCGGCCTGCGGCGACCTGGATACCCTGCTGGCCGCGGTCGAGGCCGAGCACCCGGACGTGGTCGTCACCGACATCCGGATGCCGCCCGGCAACTCCGACGAGGGGATCCAGGCGGCCGCGCGGCTCCGGACGTCTGATCCCGATGTCGGTGTGGTCGTGCTCAGTCAGTACGCCACCCCGACCTACGCGCTCGCCCTGCTCGAGAGCGGCAGCGAGGGGCGCTCCTATCTGCTGAAGGAGCGGATCCAGGACGTGGAGCAACTGGTGTCGGCGATCCGCGCCGTCGCCGAGGGCGGCTCGGTGATCGACCCGAAGGTGGTCGAGGCGTTGGTCGGCGAGAACACCCGCGCGGAGGAGTCGCCGCTCAGCCAGCTGACGCCGCGCGAGCGCGATGTCCTGCGTGAGATGGCGATCGGGAAGAGCAACGCCGCGATCGGGGAGGCGCTGTTTCTGACGGAGAGCTCGGTGGAGAAGGTGATCCATTCGATCTTCCACAAGCTGGGGCTCACGTGGGAGCCCTCGATCCACAAACGCGTGAAGGCCGTGATCCTTTACATGGCGGAGAGCGGCTAGCGTCATCTGGAGCTCGGGAGCCGGCCGACGAGCCGTGTGCGATCGACTCGGAGGCTTCCCCCCAGCGCCTCGACGCGGTCTCGGGAGGCGAGCGGCCACTCCGCGCCGAGCTCGCGATCCACGTCGATCTCGAAGGAGACCGTCTCCTCGTCGTTCCGCAGGCTGATCGTGGCTGACGCGCCCGCGCCGGCCCACTCGATCACATCGGCGAAACAGAAGTAGATCGCGCCAGCGATCTCCGGCGGGAGGATCTGACCGGAGGCGCCCTCGATCGTGACTGTGACGTCTGCGCGCGATGCCGCCTCGCGCACGGCCGGACCGAGCCCCCCCGCCTCGAGCAATGGCGGATAGATTTGTTGCGCGAGCGCACGGGATCCCTCGAGCGCCTGCCGAAGGTCGTCTCGGATCGCCACGAGGAGGGCGGTCGTCGTGGCCGGATCGGCTTTCACGGACGCGGCGGCGAGCTCGACGTTGGCCCGCGAGCCCGACGAGCTGCTGCTGCAGGCCGTCGTGAAGGACGCGCTCGAGGTTGCGGCGCTCATCGTCGCTGGCCAGGGCGAGGCGCTCCCGCGACGCACGCACATCAGCTATCTCGCGACGGAGCTCGTCCAGATCGTCGGTGTGCGGAGCTTCCAGGGCGATCACCTCCTCGGTCCGACCCGGGGAGGGTGTTCTCCATCACCCGGGCGCGTCAAGAGGCTGGCTGCCCATGTGGTGCGAAGGCAGCCTACGCCGAACCCGCCCGCTACCACCGTGGTCACGGCCGGGGGCCCTCCTTAGCGTCGCCGCAGGAGCGTCAACAACGAGGCGTGAGAGGAGGGAACGACGCAACCAGCAGAAGGTTTAGGGCAGATCCAACGCGATGCTCGGTGCATCGCACGGAAGGAGGGACCATGAGGAGTGCACGAAGGAAGAGCGCGTGGATCGGGGTCGCCGGCGCCTGCGCGGTCGCGATCGCCGCGATCGCGGGAGCCGCGCGGGCCACACCGGCGACGGGCACGGTGACGCCCGTGGTCATCGCCGCCGGCTCGATGCCGACCGGCATGGGGCTCACCGCCCGGCCGGGGACGAACACGATCGTGGCCGAGTTCACATTCGGCCCGAACTCATCGACCGGCTGGCACAGCCACCCCGGGAAGACGCTGGTCACGGTGGCGTCGGGGACGTTCACCGTGTACCACGACAACTGCCGTGCCCACACCTACGGGCCCGGTGACGCGTTCGTCGAGCTTCCGTCCAGCGTCCACGTCGGTCGAAACGAGACATCCGAGACCGTGAAGCTCGGTGTCGTGTTCTTCGGGGTCCCGATCGGTGGGAGCCCTCGGATCGACCAGCCGCAGCCGGCTGGATGCGACGTCTCCTGACGTCGACCCAGAGATGCCGAGAAGCCCGGTCCTCTCGGGGCCGGGCTTCGGCATCGTTGCCCCCGAAGGGGCCGTTGACCCGGGCGACGACGCACACATCGCACCGACCCGATTCGAGGCTCGGCACTTAGGGGACGGCGCCATCCGAATGACGCTGAAGACGGTCGTACGGCTTCTGACCTGCTGTGGGTACTGCCCCTCTTAACCTGTGGTTACTCCGACAGGCATGGCCCGTTCCCCCGAGTCATCGAGTTCTGAGAACACCCAACCGACCGACGGGTGTTCTCGATACGGGGACACTGACGTCTCAAACTCCGCCGAAGAAGGCCTCGACTCAGTGTTCCGCGTTATCGAAGTCGGTTGGAGACGCGGCCGGCCGCCGATCAGCCAGGCTGATCAGCCAGTGGGACGGGCCATGGGAGACGTCAAGGGCGTATCGGGCCCTGCGTGGGTTCTTACCGCTTGACCGCGGGGCGTCCACGGCGGTGGAGCCACCGCGAATACGACATCGAGTGTCGCAGGTCGAGCAACTTCGGATCGGGTGACGGCCCCCGCAACAGCTTCGTGGCCGTCACGTGTAAGTTCCGCTCAAGTGTCTCGCGGCCGCCGGTTGCCTCAAGGCAGAGCGCCCACCATAGCCCCTCGCCGATAGCGAACTCGGTGAGCTCGATCGAGCATCCGGGCAGCATCGCTTGATCCACAGGTCGCTCCATCGCCTCGTCCTCACGGACCTCGAACGACCGTCGTCGCCGGGTCTTCTCAAGCGTTAGCCAGCCGACGGCGTCCACGGGCGGCAAGGCGCTCGCGTGAAGCGGGAAGGACCACTTTTCCCACAACTCCAGGCGGCCTCGGCCCACATCGGGGACCGTCAGCTTCCCGAGGCTGCCGCGGAACGCCTTCAGGTCGAATTGGACGGTGTCTCTGATCTTGATGCCCACATCGGGGATCGAGGGCACCACGAAGTAACGGTCCTCCCGACGCTCGATCGGGTTGTCGAAGGGCCCGAGCCAAGAGACCATCGGCCCCGGAACCGGGCCGCGATGGATCCATCGAACCTCGAGCGTCGTCGATGCACGACCCAGTTTCCCGAAGGCCTGGAACTCGCCAAGATCCGGAACCTGGATCAAGGCGTGCTCGCTCACAACCGTCGATCGCATCGGTCTCCTCGGTCCTCGGAGCCATCATCTTCGCCGATTCCGGCCGAACCGTACAGGGCGCTTCGCGGCGTCGGACACGCCCCCAGTTGGACACGTCTACCGGACGGAGGGTGACAGCACGCTTTCGCCTCATCTCTGCTTAGATGATGCGGCGCCACGTGGAAGGGGGAAGCGATGAGTGAGATGGACGCATTGCTCGTGCTGGGCGCTTCGTACGACACGAAGGAGGAGGCCGAAGCCGACTACGACGCGATCAAGGCCCTGTATCACGAGGTTCAGACGTCGCACGCGTTCGACGCGGCGGTCCTCGAGCGGGACGACGAAGGCAAGGTCCACATCGTGAAGAAGCACGAGGAGCCGACGCGGCACGGCGCCGCGAAGGGCCTCCGCTGGGGCCTCGCGATCGGCGCTGCGACGGCGATCTTCCCCCCGATCGGGCTGGCAGGCGGTCTCATCGCCGGCGGTGGTGCTGGCGCTGCGATCGGCGCGGTGACCGGGCACATGAAGGGCGGCATGAGGGACGACGACCTCAAGCAGCTCGGCAAGGTTCTCGAGGAGGGACGGTATGGCTTGATCGCCGTCTACGCGACGAACATGGCCGATCAGATCGCCGCCAACATCAAGGCGGTGAACCGCTACATCTCCTCGGAGATCGATGCAAGCGCCGACGAGCTGGCCGCGCAGCTCAAGGGGATGGAGGAAGCCGGCGAGTAGTAACCGCGCGCCTTCGAACGCACTCCTAGCGGTCGCCCTGGTCCTTGCGGCGTCATGCGGGGGCGGCTCGAACCTTCCGAGCGCTTCGCGCTCGGTCAGCCTCCCAACGCTTCCGTCTCGAACGCCGATCCCCACGCGCACGACGAGTCCCCCGACCAGCGAGGCGCCGACGCGGACCTCGACCTCGACGTCCACTTCCTCGACGACGAGCGCACCCACGAAAACCTCGACATCGACCGCCACGAAAACCTCGACATCGACTGCGACGTCGACCTCGACCTCGACCTCGACCGCGACTTCGCCGGCTCCCCAGACGAGCGTCGCCGGCTCGGTCACCCTCGTCCCGACGGCCACCAGCTCTCCCGTGCCTGCGGCCACGTCCTCGGCACCCGTGTGGCCGTGGATCCTGCTGGCGATCGCCGTCCTCGCTGCCATCACGGCCCTCGTCCTCCGCGCCAGATCGCGGCAGGCCGCGGCCGCGGCGGTGCGCCAGAGAGCGCTGGATGCATACGCCGACGCGGTGGCGCTGCACGACCAGGCCGCGGTACTCCCGATGAGCGCGGACGTCGATCGACCCCGCATGCTCAGCGACGTGTCTGCGTCCCTCGACCGCGTGATCGGCGCGTTCGAGGCGCTCTCCTTGGAGCCTGCGCTGCGCGATGCCTCGGAGGAGATCCGGCAGGTGCAACTGGCGCTCGGGAACCTCCGGGGAGCGCTTCAGGCGCAGGTCGAAGCGGGGGGGATCGACCCCGAGCTGCTCCGAGCGCGCCTCGCCGATCTGGACAGCACCCTGCAGCCGTACCGGCAACGCCTGATGCCGACGGCGCCATGAATCGAGGGTTGCTCGCGGTCAGCGGCGCAGCCTGGCGAGCAGATACAGCAGGTCGAGGTGGAGCCAGACAACCGTGGCGAGCGTGGCCCGCGCCGAATACCACTCCATGAACGAGATGCTTCGTTGGCGGCATCTGGTCGTTAACCCGGTGACTTGTCGAAGTTGCGCTTTGGGCGGAGAATCCGCCAACGCGGGGCCGGTTGCGAGGCAAGAGGAGATCGGATGACGGCTTCGACGAGCGCGGCGACGAGTTCTCGAGTGGACTGGTACTCGCTCGATGCGATCTCGGTTGCGCGCGAGGTGGCCGTCGATCCAGGTCACGGCCTCAGCACCGACGAAGCTCGTTCGCGGCTGGCAACGACCGGTCACAACCGACTCACCGCAGCGAAGAAGGAGTCGGGCTTCCAGGCGTTCGTCCGCCAGTACCAGGACTTCATGCAGATAGTGCTGCTGGTCGCCGCGGCCATCAACCAGCTCGTCACGGGGGACACCGCCACCACCGTGGTACTTGCGGGGCTCACGGTCTTCAACGCGATCATCGGCCTGCGGCAGGAGGCGAAAGCCGAGGAGAGCGTCAAGGCGCTCGCAAAGATGATGAAGACGGTCGCCCGGGTCCGTCGAGACGGTGAGGTGATCGAGATCGACGCGGGCGACCTCGTGCCCGGCGATATCGTCCTGATGGAGGCCGGCAACGTCGTCCCTGCGGACGGCCGGATCTTCGTGGCCGCCACCCTCGAGATCGAGGAGGCGGCGCTCACGGGGGAGAGCCTCCCGGTCGGGAAGACCACCGAGCCAGTGCAGGGCGCCGATGTCCCCCTAGGCGACCGGACGTGCGTCGCCTACATGAACACGTCGGTCACGCGAGGACGCGGGGAGATGATCGTCACCGCGACCGGGATGCAGACCGAGATCGGCCACATCGCGGACCTGTTGGCGAACACCGAGAACGAGAAGACCCCGCTGCAGAAGCAGCTCGACGGATTGTCGAAGATCATCGCGACGATCGCCGGCATCGCGTTGATCTTGGTCGTCGCGATCGGCTTGATCAGGGGCGACTCGTTCGACGACCTGTTCATCACGGGCGTCGCCCTGGCGGTTGCTGCGATCCCGACCGGGCTTCCCGCGGTGGTGACCGCGCTCCTTTCCATCGGCACCCGCGAGATCGCGCGCCGGAACGCGATCGTGAAACGCCTCCCGGCCGTCGAGACCCTGGGGTCGACGTCGGTGATCTGTTCGGACAAGACAGGCACCCTCACGCTGAACAAGATGACCGCTCGGGAGCTGGCGATCCCCGGGCAGCACCGATTCACGGTCTCGGGAGAGGGCTACTCGACCGAGGGGGAGATCCGTCACGCCGGCGGGTTGAACATCGACCTCGACCCCTACCTGCTCCCGATGGCATTGTGTGCCGACGCGGTGCTCGAGGGCGAGAACCTGATCGGCGATCCCACTGAAGGTGCGCTGATCGTCCTCGCGGCCAAAGGCCGGCTCGACCTCAACGAGACCCGAGCCGCCTACCCACGCGTCGCGGAGGTCCCCTTCGATTCGGACTACAAGTTCATGGCGACCTTCCACGAGATGTCGGACGCAGACGGCATGCACGTTGTCCGCTGTTACGTGAAGGGCGCGCCGGATGTGTTGATCGATCGAGGTGGGTCTTACCGCGATCCCGACGGCACGATCGTCCCGATCACCGATCAGAACCGCTCCGCGGCCCTCGAGGCGAACGACCATATGGCCGAGTCCGGGCATCGCGTGATGGTGGTGGCCCAGCGGGAGTTCGATCCGACGACGTTCGACCCCTCGGGAGACCTGATCTCACTCGTGCAGGATCTCACGCTCCTCGCGATGGTCGGGATCGTCGATCCGCCGAGGGCGGAGGCGAAGGCCGCGATCGCCGAGTGCGCCGAGGCAGGCATCCGCGTTCGGATGATCACCGGCGATCACGCGACGACGGCGGCCGCGATCGCGGGGGAGCTCGGGATCCCGGGGAGGGCCGTCACCGGGCAGGCGTTCGCCGCCATGCCCGACGATGAGCTCCAGCGGCAGCTGCCAGAGATCGGCGTGGTCGCCCGGGTCGCGCCCGAGGACAAGATCCGGCTCGTCCGACTCCTCCAGCAGGCGGGCAACGTCGTGGCGATGACGGGCGACGGCGTGAACGACGCGCCTGCGCTGAAGGCCGCGGACATCGGCGTCGCGATGGGCATCACCGGCACGGAAGTCTCGAAGGAGGCGGCCGTGATGATCCTCACGGACGACAACTTCGCCACGATCGTGGGGGCCGTCGAGTACGGACGCGGGCTGTACGACAATCTCCTGAAGTACCTCCGGTTCCAGATGTCGACCCTCGTTGCCTACATCGCGATCTTCATCGGCGCCGGCATCTTGAGCATCGCGGGCGGGATCCCCCTGAACCCGATCCAGATCCTGTGGCTCAACATGGTCATCGACATCCCGATCGCGGTCGCGCTCGGCTTCGACGAGCCCACCAGCGGGCTGATGCGTCGGCCACCACGGCCGGTGGGGGCGCCCGTGCTCTCGAGGGCCAACTGGGTGCGTCTGTGCGTCCAAGGCGCCGTGATGACGATCGGCACCCTCGTTGCGTACCAGATCGGCGAGCCGCGGTACGGCGCCCTCGTGGCCTCCACGATGTTGGTCACCACGTTGTCGCTTTTCCACCTGGCTGCAGGACTGCTCGCGCGCGAGGAGAGGAACACGATCTTCGACCGAGGCGCCGTGCCCGGACCAACGCAGCTCCGTCGGTACGGGGTCGCGCTCCTCGCGATCGTGGCGGCGACCGCGATCGGATTCCTCCAGCGGATCCTGGTCACGACGTCGCTGACCTTCGCGCAATGGTGGATCTGCATCGGGATCGCCGCCAGCCTGGTCGTGGTGGAAGAGGTCATCAAGCTGTTCCTGCGCCGAAAGGAGCGCAGGCAAACCCCCACGGTGGAGGCGCCCATGATGGCAGCCACCGTGCCCGCGTAAGGAGAAGATCGCATGGCGTTCAACCTTCGGAACCGGAGCTACGTGAAGGAGCTCGATCTCACGCCCGAAGAGCTCCGCTTCCTGCTGAAGTTGGCGGCCGATCTGAAAGCAGCGAAGTACGGCGGCTACGAGGGGAAGCATCTCGTCGACAAGAACATCGCCTTGATCTTCGAGAAGACCTCGACGCGGACAAGGACCGCGTTCGAGGTCGCCGCGCACGATCAAGGTGCGCACGTGACCTACCTCGAGCCGAGCGGTTCCCAGATCGGGCACAAGGAGTCGATGAAGGACACCGCCCGGGTCCTCGGACGAACGTTCGACGGGATCGAGTACCGCGGGTTCGCCCAGGAGACTGTCGAGACGCTCGCGAGATACGCCGGCGTTCCCGTGTGGAACGGGCTCACCAACGAGTTCCACCCGACGCAGATCCTGGCAGACGTCCTGACGATGACGGAGCACAGCGACAAGCACCTCACCGAGATCGGGTACTGCTACCTCGGCGATGCCCGCTACAACATGGGCAACTCCCTCATGGTCGCCGGTTGCAAGTTCGGGATGGATGTCCGGATCTGCGCTCCCGAGAGCCTCTGGCCCGACGACGGCCTCGTGAAGACCTGCCGGGAGATCGCCGACGAGACCGGCGCCCGTCTGACGCTCACGGAGGACGTGGACGAGGGGGTCAGCGGTGTCGACTACCTCTACACCGACGTCTGGGTCTCGATGGGCGAGGACGCGAGCGTCTGGGAGGAACGGATCAAGCTGCTGAAGCCCTACCAAGTGAACGCCGACGTCGTGCGGAGGACCGGCAACCCCGACGTGAGGTTCCTCCACTGCCTGCCGGCGTTCCACAACCGCGAGACGAAGGTCGGCGAGGATATCTTCGAGAAGTTCGGCCTCGACGGGCTGGAGGTCACCGACGACGTTTTCGAGTCCGAGCGCTCGATCGTGTTCGACCAGGCGGAGAATCGGATGCACACGATCAAGGCCCTGATGGTGGCCACGCTCGGGAGCTGAGCGGACGCCGATGCGGGTCGTCGTGGCGCTCGGAGGAAACGCGCTGCTCAAGCGGGGCGAGCCGATGACTGCGGAGGTCCAGCGCGGCAACGTGCGCGTGGCCGCGCCCGCGCTGGCGGCGGTCGCGCAGAAGCATCAACTGGTCCTTTCCCACGGGAACGGCCCGCAGGTCGGATTGTTGGCGCTCCAAGCGGCGGCGTATGAAGACGTCGAGGCATATCCGCTCGATGTCCTCGGCGCCCAGACCGAAGGCATGATCGGCTACGTCCTCGAGCAAGAGCTGGGCAATCTCCTTCCGATCGAGGTGCCGTTCGCGACGCTCTTGACGATGATCGAGGTCGACCCCCACGACCCCGCGTTCACCGACCCGACGAAATTCGTCGGGCCTGTCTACGACGAGGCGGAGGCGGATCGTCTGGCCGCCGAGAAGGGCTGGGTCTTCAAGCAAGACGGCGATCGATGGCGGCGGGTGGTGCCGTCGCCCGAGCCGAAGCGGATCTTCGAGATCCGCCCGATCCAGTGGCTCCTGGACAAGGACGTCGTCGTGATCTGCGCGGGCGGCGGCGGGGTCCCGACGATGTACGAGGCGGATCGCGAACGCTGGCTCGTCGGCGTCGAGGCGGTGATCGACAAAGACTTCGCGAGCGAGCTCCTCGCTCGCGAGGTTGCCGCCGACCTATTCCTGATGGTCACGGACGTTGATGGCGTCTACACGGGTTGGGGTACGCCGCAGCGACGCAAGCTCGAGAGGACGACCCCCGAGGAGCTTCGGCGGCTCGACTTCGCGGCGGGTTCGATGGGGCCGAAGGTCGAGGCGGCTTGCCGCTTCGTGGAACGAACCGGTGGCCGCGCGGCGATCGGCGGATTGGTGGAGATCGAGCGCATCGTCGACGGCACCGCGGGAACCCAGGTGTCCGCGGCATGACCTGCGAGCTGATCTGAACGGAGGGACGATGGACGCGTTCGGGGTGCACTCGGAAGTGGGCAAGCTTCGAATGGTGATGGTTCACCGCCCGGAATTGAGCCTCCAGCGGCTGACGCCGTCGAACCATGACGCCCTCCTCTTCGACGATGTGCTGTGGGTCGAGCGTGCGCAATACGAGCACGACCGCTTCGTCGAGAAGATGCGCGACCGTGGGGTAGAGGTATTCCTCCTCCGAGACCTCCTCACGGAGGCGCTCGCAGCGAGCGATGACGGGCGGAAACGGCTGATCGACCTGGCGGTGTCGGAATACACCGTCGGCGTCTCGCTCGTCGATGAGGTGCGCGCGGCGCTCTGGGACATGAAGCCCGAGGACCTCGCCGCGCACCTGATCGGCGGCTTGACCGTCGCCGAGTCGGGGCTGGACCTCGGCAAGCTCGGATCGTCATCGCTCCCGGCGGCGGCGATCACCGACGAGAGCACGTTCGTTCTGCCGCCGCTACCGAACACGCTGTTCACGCGGGATTCATCGTGCTGGATCTACGGCGGCGTCTCGATCAACCCGATGTATTGGCCGGCCCGGCGGCTCGAGGCGTACAACGTCGCGATGATCTACCGGTATCACCCGATGTTCGCGGATGCGGACTTCGAGTACTGGTATCCGCCGCTCGGGGACGACGGCCGCTTCCAGGTCGAGGATTTCGGGCGGTCGTCGCTCGAGGGCGGCGACGTCCAGCCGATAGGCAACGGGACGGTCCTGATCGGTCTCAGCGAACGGACCCAGGCGCGGATGATCGAAGAGATCGCGCGGGGGTTGTTCGACAAGGGCGCCGCGGAGCGCGTGATCGCGGTGGTGATGACGAAGGACCGCGCGCACATGCACCTCGACACCGTCTTCACGATGCTCGACCGGGACAAGGTGACGCTATATCCGAAGGTGGTGGACAACGTCCGCGCGATCAGTCTCCGGCCGGGGGGAGCGAGCGGGAGGTTCCACGTTACGAAGGAAGAGAGCTTCCTCGGCGCCGTCGCGGACGCGATGGGGGTCGCTCGGATCGAGGTCGTCTCGACTGGCGGCGACGAGTACCAGCAAGAGCGCGAACAGTGGGACGACGGCAACAACGTCGTCGCGCTCGAGCCCGGTGTCGTGGTGGCCTATGAGCGGAACACCTACACGATCGACGCGATGCGTCGGGCCGGCGTCGAGGTCGTGACGATCGAGGGGTTCGAGCTGGGGAAGGGGCGGGGCGGCGGCCACTGCATGACGTGCCCGCTCCTCCGCGACCCGCTCTCGTAGGGAGTGCCGAGATGAACGGTGGAGCTCGCTGGGTGATCGTGGTGGTCCTGGTCATCGTGGTGATCGGCCTCGTCGCGTACGCCCGTGGTCCCGAGCATCATCGTGGGACGGCCGTCGGCGAGCGACCGCCGGGCGGGACACCTAGCCAGGTGGCCACGCCGTGAGACAGGTCCGTGACTGACTCGCCGGCCATCCCGGATCGGGCGCCCAGAGCGCCGACCCTCCTAGACGCGATCCTGCCGATCGTCGTCCTGATCGGACTGATCGCGCTAACGATCGTGCTGTTCGGGGTGGACGCGACGAATGGTCCGTTGCAGGTCGCGCTCCTGCTGAGCGCGGCGTTCGCCAGCCTGATCGCGTTCAAGAACGGGTACACGACGGCGGCGATCGCCGAGGCTGCCGTCGGCGGTGTGACATCCGCGATGGGGGCGATCTTCATCCTGCTTGCCGTCGGCGCCCTGATCGGCACGTGGAACATGGCTGGCACGATCCCCACGATCGTGCACTATGGCCTGTCGTTCCTGAGTCCCACCTGGTTCTACTTCGCGTCGGCAGCGATCTGCGCGCTGGTCGGCATGGTCACGGGAAGCTCGTGGACCACGGCCGGCACGCTTGGAGTGGCGTTCGTCGGCATGGCGAAGGTCCTGGGACTATCCGCGCCGATCGCTGCGGGAGCCGTGATCAGCGGCGCGTACTTCGGCGACAAGATGACGCCGCTTTCGGAGACGACGATCCTCGTCCCGCAACTGGTCGGACGTGGCCTCACCGTCGCGAAGCACATCCGGAACATGGTGTGGACCGCCGGACCCGCGATCGGGATCAGTCTGGTGATCTTCCTCATCCTCGGCCTGCGCGCGCACCCGAGCGGTGCCGCGAGTACCGAAGCAGCGCAGCAGGCGCTCGAGGCCGAGTTCCATATCTCGGTCGTGGATCTCTTCCCACTGCTGCTGCTGGTCGTGTTCTCGATCAGGAAGTTCCCGCCGTTCCTGTCGATCCTCGGATCGGCCCTCTTCGCGGGGATCCTCGGATGCTTCACGCAATGGCCGATCGTCAAGGCGTTCGTGAACGATCCGAGCCTCGGGCCGGTCGCGACGGGCATCAAGGCGATCTACGCCTCGATGGCGACGGGCTTCGTGAGCAACACGGGCAACGAGGCGATCGACAACCTGTTCTCGCGCGGTGGGATGGCGAGCATGCTGACGACGATCTGGCTTGTCCTCGGCGCCCTGTCGTTCGCGGCGGTCATGGAGCATGCCGGCTTCTTGGAGCGCCTGCTCCGCCCGATCGTGTCGCGGACGAAGACCCGCGGGGGGCTGATCCTCGCGGTCAGCGCGAGCGGGATCGGCTTGAACGTCATCGCAGGCGATCAGTACGTCGCCGACGTGCTGCCCGCGCGGATGTTCCGTGGTGAGTTCGAGCGTCGGGGGTTCGCGCCGGAGGTGTTGTCGCGCGCCGTAGAGGACTCCGGCACGGTGACG
>Ga0207684_10001725_pt1 | contig 23151 bp, 20 predicted proteins | sample KBSK5501metaG_FD_184342 | JGI IMG/M metagenome (GOLD analysis project Ga0207684, IMG submission 184342) | Corn, switchgrass and miscanthus rhizosphere microbial communities from Kellogg Biological Station, Michigan, USA - KBS K5-50-1 metaG... | ecosystem: Host-associated > Plants > Roots >...
GGATGGCAAAGCCGCGGTTTTGCCGATGACGATGGGCTCAAGGATTTTCCGCTCGACATGAACGCCGGTCCAGTTATGCACGCCTATCAAAACCGGGTTGCAACTCCCGCGAACATCGCGGAAATGGATTCGCGGTTCGTGGAGCAGTTCGGTGGACCAGCGAACGAGCAAGTGCTGGTGCTTCCGCTCGTGCTCAAGGACAAAGTGGCTGCGTTGGTCTACGCCGATGCGGGCGCCGACGGCACCATGGATTCTGCTGCGCTTGAACTGCTAGTCATGGCAACGGGTGCCTGGCTGGAAGTCATTTCGTTGCGCAAGCAAGCGCAAAGGGAAATTGGAGACGCCGCCAGTGCCGCCGAACGAAGCATGCCGTCGCCCCCGGTGCAAACTGTTTCGTCATTTTCGGACCCGTTCGCTGGCCACGCGCCCAAGCATGTTGCGCCTGGTATTCCAGTTGAGCCACAGCAGGGCTCTACAGCAGAGGTCGTTGAGATGCCTGGATCCGTGCACCGGGCCGGAGCCGCCGCGCCCGCTGCTGCGGCTGATCCCTTTGCCGAACTATCCCCGGAGGATGCGGACGTGCATCGCAAGGCGCAGCGTTTCGCCCGCCTGCTGGTAGATGAAATCAAACTGTACAACCAGGCGAAGGTCACCGAAGGACGCAAACACAAAGATCTTTACGATCGAATGAAGGACGACATTGAGAAAAGCCGCTCTACATACCAGAAGCGATACGGCAACACGGCGGCAGCCAGCGCAAACTATTTTCAGCAGGAAGTTGTGCGCAGCCTGGCTGAAGACGACGTCACGATCATGGGTGCGAATTTCCATAATTAAACAGGCGGGCGGCACCTCTGACAACGACTTCTTCGTAAGACAATTCCCGGTGGTTCGATCTGGTCTAATCTGGCGGGTGCTCGCGGTGGCATGGTTTTGCGGGCTTTTCTTGGCCGCGCCTGCCCGTGCGCTATGGCAACAGCCTTGGGCGAGTCAGTCTTCTGAAAGCCAGAGTATCGGCGGAAGCAGCCAACCCCCTTCGGCTCAAGACCAATCGTCATCCCCTGCTGCCAAAGCCCCTACGACCTTTGAAAAAGCCGCAGGCCGTCAGAAGCCTGCAGCGAAGAAGACTGCAGCGAAGAAAGCTCCGGCGATCAGCGGCAAGAGTCGCACCGTCGGCACCAAGAAACGCAAGAGCCGGACCCTCTCTCCTCGAGCACGCCGGATGCGGCAGGCGTTTGTGGCTTCGACCACCCTGCGGCCCATGGCGCAACAACTCTTACAAGACCGTTCGCCAGCAGCGTACCTAGGCGTTGAAGCTTATGCGCGAGCTCACTCCAAGGAAGATGCGGGTGCTCTGGCATGGCTGGTTGCGGGCTATGCCCACGTTCTCGATCGGGAATTCGCCAAGGCGATTGATCCATTGAACCGAGCCAAACCGCAGGCCGGGGATCTTGGCGACTACGTCGCCTACTATCTCGGCACATCTTACCTGCAAACCGGACGCATCGCCGAAGCCGTGGCCGCTCTGACGAATTTTTCAACTGTTTATCCCGAATCGTTGCTTATCAGGGACGCGCAAGTGACCTACGGCAGCGCGCTCTCGGTGGAAGGACGTGCGACAGAAGCGGTTGCACTACTGGAAAAAAACCGCACTCCTGTGCGTGCGGATGTGGAACTGGCTTTGGGGCGAGCCTACGCCGCGGCGGGAGAGAATGTGAAGGCCGTCGAGACCCTTGGCAATGTTTATTACAACATGCCTGCCAGTCCAGAGGCGGACACGGCCTCCTCCGAGCTGAGAAAACTTGGCGCGGGAGGTGCTCTACCCGGAGCGATTTGGACCGAGCGCAAGACCCGCGCCGACTTGCTGATGAAGGGACGCCGCTATAACGATGCTGCAGCGGAATACCGCGATCTGTTGAATCAAGTAAGCGCGGCCGATCGTCCGCCGATCGAATTAGCAATGGCGGATGCCTTATACCGCGGTGGCCGAGGGCGGGAGGCCAGGCAGGTGCTGGTTTCCATGGCTAGCGTCAGCGGCGACGCGAGCGCGCAGCGACTGTTCATCCTGGGGGAAATCGCACGCGGCTCCGATGACAATAACGGCTTCTATGACACCGTGGATGAGCTCCGCAAGTCCGCGCCCGCAAGTTCGTGGCTGGAGCAATCGCTGCTATCGGCGGCGAACCTTCACCTCGTACATCACGAATATGACCAGGCCATCGACTTGTACCGAGAACTACAACAGCGCTTTCCCCGCGGCGCCCGGGCCTCGTATGCGCATTGGAAGGCAGCGTGGTTTACGCTTCGGCAGGGACACAACGAGAACGCTAAGACGCAATTCGAGGAACAGATTGCGCACTACCCGTCTGGTGCGGAGACTCCCGCCGCTTTGTACTGGCGCGCTCGCCTGGCAGAGGAAGACAACGATCCGGTCATGGCGCGGGCGTACTACGAAAAGCTTTCAGAACGCTATCGCAACTACTACTACGCAGAACTGGGACGGCAAAGGCTCGAGCGCATGCCGCAGCCCGCTGATCCGCAGCACTATGCCTTGCTCGATCGTGTGCCGCCGCTCGACATGGGCGGAAAAGTAACCGCTTCGGAGCCGCCCGCCGACGATTTGCGGGTGCAGAAGGCACAATTACTCGGCAACGGCGGCTTGGTGGACTTCGCGGTGCGCGAGCTGCAGGCGGCGGCTAGTGCCGATGGCGGCAGCTGGGCTCCGGTTGAAACCGCCCAGCTTTACCATGAGAACGGGCACTATGACCGCGGCATCCAGGTCATGAAACGTTCGGCGCCGAGTTACTTTGCCCTGGATATTTCCGATCTACCACGCCCCTACTGGGAAGCATTATTTCCCAAGGCTTACTGGGCAGAGTTAAAGCGATTCTCCACCGCCAATGGACTTGATCCTTATCTCGTAGCATCGCTCATCCGCCAGGAGTCGGAGTTCAACCCATACGCGGTGTCGCAGAAAAATGCCGTGGGCTTGATGCAGCTGTTGCCAAAGACCGGCAAACTGGTGGCAAAACAGGTAAAGCTGAAGAAGTATAATGCCAGCCAGTTATTCACTCCTGCAGTGAATCTCCAGCTTGGCACCCGTTATTTCCGGGGAATGGTGGACCGCTTCGGAGGGTCCTTTGAATATGCGCTTGCCGCCTACAACGCGGGGTCGGAACGCGTGGACGAATGGCTCGGTCAGGGCAAATATCGTGATCCGCAAGAGTTCGTGGAATCCATACCGTTCACCGAGACGCGCGAGTATGTGCAAGCGATTCTGCGGAATGCCAACGTGTACAAGCAGCTTTACGGGGCGCCGTAGAAGATTGTGCTTCCACGATTACGGGGTCGCGTGATCTTTCGGTGCCTTGGTGAACACAATTTCAATCACCAGCAGCCCAGCACCAACCACAATAGCGCTGTCGGCGAGGTTGAATACCGGCCATTGATACTGCCGGACGTATAACAGGAGAAAATCCACCACGCGTCCGCTGGCCAGGCGATCCCAGAGATTGCCCAAAGCTCCACCCAGAATGAGAGATAAGCCGATCCCCGCCGGGGTGAGCGCACGCGCATTTGTCCAGAGGAGTGCGAAGACAATCACGAGTGCGACTAGGGAAAAAGCAATAAGCATTCCCGTCTTCCAGTGCGCCGGGGAGTCAGCGAAGAGACTGAAGGCTGCGCCCGTATTCTCCGTGTGCGTGAGGCGGAAAAAGCCCGGGACGATCTGGATATGAGTGTAGAGCGGAATGTGAAGCGACACGAGATGCTTGCTCCAGCGATCGAGCAGAAGGACTATGAGTGCGATGAAGAAATGGATCGCGCGAGCGGAATATTGCTTTGTCATCCCGGATGTTCGCCTGAGAACATCTTAAATGGAGGCCTGGGCTGAGAGCTCGCAGAGCGCGCCATGGAAAAACATTATCGAGCGTTTCTGCGGCTGAAGTGTCTACGCTAAATCACCGCTCCAGTTCCTTCAGCACGGCGCTGCACCGCTCACAAACCGTGGGGTAGTTTTTGTCCTCGCCAACATGCGTCGAGTAATTCCAGCAGCGGTCGCACTTCGCGCCTTCGGCTTTTTGCACTTCGACGTGAACGCCACCGGTGCCGTTGCCTGAGCCTCGCACCAGCTTGACCACCGAGACGATAAACAGGTATCGCAACTCGTCCGCATGGCGGGTCAGGACGGAGTGGATAGGATCTGCCGCGGTTATGGTGACCTGAGCTTCGAGTCCGCCGCCAATGAGTTTATGGTTCCGAGCTTCCTCGAGGGCCTTGAGAACCTCGTCTCGGACCGACCGAAGTGTGACCCACTCGCTGGCGTTGGAATTGGATTGGACCTGAGCAGCAGCGCCCAGAATCTCGGAATCACCAGGAAACAGTGCCAGGTGCACGCTCGCGGCGCGTTCCCCCATTTTCGGGAAAGAGATCCAGACCTCATCACAAGTGAAGCTCATGATGGGAGCGAGCAGCCTCACCAAGGCTTCGCCGATTCGCCAGATGGCGGTCTGGGCGCTACGCCGTGCCTGTGATTTGGGCGCGAAGATGTAAAGCCGATCCTTCAGTACGTCAAAATAGAAAGCGCTCAAGTCCACGATGCAGAAATCATTTACCCCATGATAGATCTTGTGGAAGGCGAACTCTCGATACCAGTCGCGAACCTGGGAAGTGAATTCCGAGGTTTGGCGCAGCATGTACTGGTCGAGTGCTTCCATCTGCTCGAACGGTACAGCGTCTTTCTGCGGATCGAAATCGTACAGGTTACCCAGAATGTAGCGGAACGTGTTGCGGATCTTGCGGTAGTTTTCCGCCACGCGTTGCATCAGTTGTTCGGAGCCCACCATATCTTCGCGGAAGTCGACTGACGCGACCCACAGGCGCACAACCTCGCCGCCAAAACGGTTGGCAATGTCGACGGGGTCCACGTCATTGCCGCGCGACTTCGACATGGCTTGGCCCTTCTCGTCGAGCGTCCATCCAGGAGTAACTACGCCCGCGTAGGGCGGCGTGCCTTCGACGCCCATGGCGCAGAGCAGGGAAGACTGGAACCAGCCGCGAAACTGGTCAGCGCCTTCGAGGTAAAGATCCGAGGGCCAGGGATAGCTGGGTTCGTCGGCTCGAAGCGCCAGGTAGCTCGCGCCGGACTCGAGCCACACGTCGAAGATGTCGGTTTCGCGCTCGAATTTCGTCGCCCCACAATGCGGACATTTGGTGCCAGGCGGCAGCACTCTGTCAGCCTCAGGCGTGAACCATGCGTCTGCTCCGAAGCGCGCAAACAGTGCGACAACCTCGCGATTGACGGCGTGACTGTTGAGTGGCTTGCCGCAACTCTCGCAAAGAAACACTGCAATGGGTACGCCCCAGACGCGCTGTCGAGAAATACACCAATCCGGTCGCGTAGCGATCATGTTCGACATGCGCTCTTCGCCCCATGCCGGATCCCACTTCACGTTTTTGATTTCTTCCAGCGTCCGGCTGCGCAGCGTGCCGTTAGGCATCGGCGCTTCCATCGAGATGAACCACTGTTCGGTAGCACGAAAAATTACCGGATTGTGGCAGCGCCAGCAATGCGGATACGAGTGTTCCGTCGTTTCCGAATGAAGAAGCGCGCCGCGTTGCCTGAGCAATTCCATGATGGGCGCGTTGGCGGCCCAAACTTTCTTGCCCGTGTACTCGGGCAACCCGTGGCGAAGGATGCCTTTTTCGTCCACGTTGCTGGTGGCATCGAGGCCGTACTTCACTCCGGTGGCGAAGTCTTCGGCACCGTGGGAGGGCGCGGTGTGAACAACACCTGTACCCGTATCCATGGTGACGTAATCGGCCAGCACGCCCAGGATCTTACGATCCAGAAACGGATGCTGGAAATTAAGGTGCTCCAACTTCCGTCCAGGAAAATGCGCAAGCTCGCGGGCATCGGGCAGATTGCACGTTTCCGCCACGTCTGCGGCCAGTTTGGCCGCAACGATCGAAACCTCGCCCCCGGACTCGAGCGCGACATACTCCTCCTCAGGATGGAAAGCCACGGCCATGGACGCAGGCAGCGTCCAAGGCGTGGTGGTCCAGATGATGGTGGAGACTTTCTTGCCGGCTAGTCCGGGATCGATCTTCTCTGGATCGTCAAGCAGAGCATACTTTACCCACACGGTTGGGCTGGTGTGGTTTTCGTATTCCACTTCGGCTTCCGCCAAGGCGGTCTCGTCATGCATGCACCAGTAAACGGCACGTAGGCCCTTGTAGACAAAGTTTTTCTCATAAAAGGAAAAAAAGGTCTCCAGAACCACAGACTCATATTGCGGAGTCATCGTGGAATAAGGCCGGTCCCAGCGGCCGAATACGCCAATGCGTTTGAACTGAGCGCGCTGCAAATCGAGAAATTTCTCGGCATACTTGCGGCATGCCAGACGAACGTCGGTCGCTTTCATTTGCAGCTTCTTGCCGCCCAATTCCTTATCCACTTTGATTTCGATGGGCAGCCCATGGCAATCCCATCCCGGGACGTATGGGGCGTCGAAACCGGCCATGGTCTTCGATTTGACCACGAAGTCCTTTAAGCACTTGTTGAGGGCAGTGCCTAAATGGATGGGTCCATTGGCGTACGGTGGCCCATCGTGCAGCACGTAGAGGGGCGCCCCTCGGCGCGCCTGCCGAATGCGGTCGTAGAGCCTCATTTGCTCCCAGCGCTCGAGGATTTTAGGCTCGTTCTGGGGCAGGTTGGCCTTCATGGGGAAGGCAGTCTTAGGCAGATTGATGGTCGCTTTTAGCTCGAGCGGCACTCGGTTGGCGTCTCCCAAATGATTGAATCTTTTCATTATAGGGAGCGGGACAGTGGAACGTCCATGGCTCGAGCACGGAGCAGAAGGTACATGTCTATGTGGGCGCAGAAATGCACCGCCGGAATGTGAGAAAATAGAGGTACAATTTTTAGAAGGGGGCGTTTGACGTTATCAGCTGCGGCGGGTGGGTTGTCACCCCATTGGCAAGTGCGCACAGGGAAATGAAGCAACTTGGCGGGGGAAGTGCTCATCTGTGTAAAGGGAGTGCTTGAGGGCGACAAACTTCTCCCGCACCGGTGTCGGGCACATCGAACAATATGGCAGCGCCAGAGATAAATCCGAGTCCCGGAACTGAGCCGGAACTGCACTTCCTTTTTGCCCAGGACAGTTTTGAAGAGCCGCTCTGGAAGTCCCTTTCCCGCCAGCTCGATGAATTCTTTTTTCCTAAGAAGCTTCCGCCACTGCAACTGGAATCCAAGCCGATCCCGGTTAAGGACATCTGGGGTTTTTACGACTATAAAAAGAATGGCGCTTTAGGGTCGACCGTCGCTCACATTCTCCTTCTCGGCGTGATCATCGGTGTGACGATTCTGGGACGGCGGGTAGTCACTCAAGTGGTTGCTCAGAGAAATGTGACGCCTCTGGTAGATCCCGGCGATATTCCGCCCCTGCGCCCTTCGAAGACGCAGGCGGGTGGAGGCGGTGGCGGCGGCGACCGTGACGTTCTGCAGGCGACCAAAGGCAAGTTGCCTAAATTTGCCATGGAACAAATCACACCGCCCGTAGTGGTGGTACGCAATGAGAAGCCGAAATTGCCGGTAGAACCGACTGTGGTCATCCCCCCTCAAGTCCGGTTGGCCATGAACAACATGCCGAATCTGGGTGATCCCATGTCAGGCGCTGTGCTGCCGTCGAATGGCACGGGCGCGGGAGGAGGCATTGGTTCCGGCGGTGGCGGCGGAGTGGGGTCAGGCAAAGGGCCGGGATTTGGGCCGGGCGAAGGCGGCGGGACCGGCGGAGGAATTTTCCATGTTGGCGGCGGAGTCTCACCACCACGCCCCATTTACCAAGCCGAGCCGGAGTTCTCTGAAGAAGCACGCAAAGCGAAATATCAGGGTGTCTGTGTGTTGAGTTTGATTGTAGGAACCGACGGTCTTCCGAGGAACATCCATGTCGTCAGTTCACTGGGCATGGGACTGGATGAAAAGGCCATTGAAGCCGCAAGAAAATGGCGCTTCGAGCCAGCGATGAAAGATAGCCACCCAGTGCCCGTGGAAATCAATTTGGAAGTATCCTTCCACCTGTACTGAGTGTAGCTTTCTAGCCTCGATCTCCCAAATAGAACGTTGCTGCCTTCGCGTCATTCTGAATTCTTCCGTATCACCGACAGATGGAGCAACACCCGTTCCGCGAATCCCAAGCGCTGATAAAGTTCGATAGCCCGAACATTGTCCTGCCGGACATGAAGAAAAGTCGTTTCGCCACGGCTTCGAATTCGCCGCATCACCTCGGTCATCAAAATTCTGGCATAACCTCGGCCCGTGTGGTCCCGATGAGTACAAACGGCGCTGACTTCAGTAAAGCCCGGAATCTTGAGGCGTTCTCCCGCCATGGCCACCAGCGCTCCGTTACAACGAATTCCGAAATACATTCCGAGCTCGTGGGTGCGGATGCTGAATGGCCCGGGCTGCGTCAATTTAGCCAGCGCAAGCATCTCAGGCGCATCGGCGCTACTCAGTTCAACAATCGAGGGTGGGTCGGAGGAGTCTTTCGCCGATGAGACGAGATCCCCCTGGTGAACCATCTGCAGCATCGGAGCCGCGCCGACGACAGCCCATCCACTCGGCGGTTCTCGTGGAGCCTGCAACGCCAAAGCTGCCACTTCGCCGTCCCCCATCAGGGATGCTAGTGCGTCATAGGCGGCTGGCGTCGGGTCCAGGAACCCCGCCAAAGAGCTTACTTCAGGAACAAATTTTCGAGCGAGCCCATTTCCGTGCGCGAATCTCGCGTGACGAGTGCCGAGAGCCTGCCATATCACATTGTCGAGTGGATGCATGATTGTTTCAGGCGAATGGCTTCCAAAAGCGTGTAGATGCCGTAACTGAATACTAGACACACTAAGTGCCTGTAACAACCTTCCTTTGTACAATCCTAGCGTCCGGCCCTCTTTGGGCGGAGGAATTTTTGTGGCCGCTGCGCTTGTTCCCGATTCGCTATGGAGTTTAATCCGAGCGCTTCCCCCAGCTTCAATGCCGAAGCCGCAAGGTGGTCGGCCACCTGTGTCCGACCGAGCTTGCCTCACAGGTATTCTGTTCGTACTTCGAAGTGGCATTCCCTGGCGGATGCTGGCGAGACAATTGGGTTCTAGCATGATTTGTAGGCGGGGTTTACGCGATTGGCAGCATGCCGGAATTTGGGACTTGACTCACTTCGTGTTGCTCAATTGGCTTTCTCGTGATGGCCAGATCGACTGGTCCCATGCGGTGGTTGATGGTTATTCGGTGCGAACAGTTTTTGGGGGCCGCAAACTGGGGTCAATCCGACCGATCGAGCTAAGCGGAGCAGCAAGCGCCATTTGATCTGTGACGGCGCGGGGTTCCATTGGCAATCGAACTGACCGGCACGAATGGCCACGACTCAACCCAGGCGTTCCCGCTGCTCGATGCCATTCCGCGGTTGCAAGGCCTGCGTGCTCGGCCGCGCTTTCGCCCCGATTGCATAGTGGGAGATCGGGCCTACGACGCAGAGAAAATCCGCCGTGCTCCGCGTGCAGTCACATCTCGCCGCTACTCGCAATGCGCAATACGGAAAACGGCAGCGGTTTGGGACGATAGCGCTGGGTCATAGAACGTACCTTCGCGTGGTTGAACCAGTTCCGTCGTCTTCGCCTGCGTTATGAAAGAACAGATATGCACAAGGCGCTTCTATCGCTCGCGTGCGCTCTGATCCGCTGGAATTTCCTACAGTGTCACTTCCCGTGATCCGCGCCTTCCAAAGCGACGTTTGTAATTTTGTCGTCATAGTTGCTCTCCTCCAATCCTCCTGACGTCGTTACACAACCATTTGGGGCGCGCTGCCGAGAAGAGGTTCCTTCGACAGGCACCCTACTGGAAGGGGCTCGTTTGCTTGCGCGAACTCCGTAATCGCCCGCGATATTCCAGAGGTGCATGGCCGCGTAAGCTCGCCAGGGTCGCCAAGCTTCGGCGCGCTGCTCAAGCTCACGAGAACTGCCTAGATCCAGAGCTCGCAGAAGACCGAGGTCGCCGGATGGAAATGCATCGGGTTCCCCAAGGGCTCGCATCGATACGTATTGTGCTGTCCATTTTCCAATACCAGGAATTTCACAGAGTCGGGTCAGGAAGGCGTCGACCTCCACGATCCCCTCAAAGCTGATGTGCCCATCGCAAACAGCACGGGCGAGCGCCCGAATAGTTTCGGCTCGCGCTGCTAGCAGGCCGATGCTGTCCAGCTTGGCATCGGCAAGAACTTCGGGTGCGGGGAAGACGTGGGTGAGGCCATTGGTGGCACGGAACGACTGTCCGAAAGTGTTCGCAATCCGACCGGCAAGGGCGGTCGCGCCCTTCACCGTGACCTGCTGACCTAGAATCGCTCGGGTTGCCAATTCAAACCCATCCCAGCAGCCCGGCACCCGCAAACCCGGATCCGCTTCAACCCGCCGACCTAATACCGGGTCAGTTCTCAGACTGCGCGCAATGGCGGCCCAATCGGCATTCAGATCAAACATCGAGCGTATTCGCTCGACAATGAAGAACAGCGAGCGCGGATCGCCAAACTGTATCTTCACGACGAGAGTGTCATTCGCCTCGTCGAGTGAAACCTCAAAATAGCCGTGATTGCCGCTGAGGGAAATTGAACGCCGATAAGTGCCTAACTCAACCACTTCGACGCCAGGCGTGGCACGCGGCGCCAGGAATGCCAGCATGCCGTTCCAGTTATACGGTGGGCGGAAACGAAGCCGAAAGAGGTAGTGGTTTTCCGGCTGGATCGCCGTCTGCCTTGCCAGACGCCGGATTTGGGTCGGCGTCCGATGGTAGACCTTGCTTATGCTCGCATTGAAACGTCGTACGCATCCGAAGCCCGAGGCAAGTGCAACCTGGCTCATTGGCAACGTAGTCTCGTCGATGAGCTTCTTTGCAAAGTGCAGGCGGCGCGTCTGAGCCACTGCACTCGGTGTGGCTCCCAGATGTCTGAGAAACAGGCGACGGAGATGGCGCGCACCAACTCCCAGGCGTTCGGCAAGGACTTCCACGCTGCCGTCGTCCAGACCACTCTCGCCGATCAGCCGCAAAGCCCGGGAAACTGTGTTCGACGTTCCCAACCAAGCCGGAGTCCCGGGCGAACATTCCGGTCGGCATCGGAGACAAGGCCGAAAACCCGCTTCCGCGGCAGCGGCGGCACTCGCAAAGTAGCGGACATTTTTCTCTTTCGCGGTGGGCGCAGGACAAATCGAACGGCAGTAGACTCTGCTGCCGAGCACACCGATGAAGAACTTACCGTCGAAGCGCGCATCGCGCGAAAGTCTCGCTCGCGAACACACCTGCAAATCCAGCTTCATATCTTTTCTTTCGCGAACGCATGATAGCCGATCCTATAGGGTAAATTGGACGTTTTCGGACATCACTCCAAGATGGAAACAAGGTCCGGAAACTTCCAACCCAGCGGGAGCAACGTCCGCAAACGTCCAACTCTGTTCTTCCCATCGGCCTACCTTGATGGCCACGAGTGCACCGCAACGCGCCGAGTCGGTTAGCTTTTTTGGGCAGACACGTCACCCTGGCCCTGGAAATGGAAAGAGTACAGACCGGGAGTTCGGTCGCTCAACTTCGGCCACAGATGAAGAAGGAGACAACATGAAATCCCGAATACTTACATGCGTGATCGCAATGACGTTGTTGGTTGCAATGGCGGTGCCGGTTCGGCTCGCCGCGCAATCCAAATACCGCGTAGTCGAGCTAGGCGAACTCGGCGGAACGGCAGGCAGCGCCAACGGCATCAATAATCGCGGTTGGGTCACCGGAGCCGACAACCTGGCGGGAGACGCAACCTCGGTCGCTACGCTCTGGGTCCACGGATCAACCACGCCGCTGGGCACGATCGAGGGAGGACCGAATAGCGCTGTGGCATGGCCGGTCAAAAATAACAATGGCGTAATTGTGGGTATCTCCGAATTGCCGGACGCCGATCCCCTTGGAGAGAATTTTTCGTGTTGGCCATTCTTCGCCGCTGGTGTTCCTACAGGGCGCATCTGCGAAGGCTTTCGTTGGCAGGACGGGATTATGTCGGCGCTGCCGCCTTTCGCTGGCGGTTACAGCAGCTACGCCACCGGCGTCAACAACCGCGGTCAAGTGGTTGGGTGGGCAGAGAATGGGGTCCACGATCCAACTTGCGATCCCTCATTCCAGATCTTGCAGTTCAGGGCAGCGATCTGGCAACCGAACGGCCAGATGCAGGAACTGCCTCCGCTGCCTGGCGACAGCACCAGCGCGGCCACAGCAATCAATGACCGCGGTCAGGTGGTCGGCATCTCCGGCGACTGTGGTATTGCGGTTGGGAGTGTTAGCGCTAAACACGCGGTGCTTTGGGAACGAGGTATTCCGATTGACCTTGGGAACATCGGAGGCGATGCCTGGAACACTCCCACGGCGATCAATAATCAAGGGACGATCGTCGGCTTCGCCAACACGGCCCCTGGGGTCGCAAGAACGTTTGAAGCGTTCATCTGGACCAAAGCAGGCGGCATGAAGTCCCTGGGTAAGATTCCGGGCGATCTCCGCAGCGAAGCCTTGGGCATCAATGAAAGAGGTCAGATCGTAGGTCTGTCCAGAGGGGGGCCGTTCCTCTTCCGCGCGGTTCTGTGGCAGAACAACAAGTTGATCGACATGAATTCTCTGACGGTGACGGGTTCGCCATTTCTGCTCTTGGCGGGCGACATCGATCAGGAGGGTCATATTGTGGGGGAAGCGTTCCATCCCGATACCTTGGACGCTCCCGCCTATGTGGCGACACCCACTCATGACGACGATGATGATGATGATGATCGGTCGCACGCGGTCCGCGAAACCCCGGAGGGGAGTCTGCCCGAGAACGTCCGACGACAGATCGAGCAGCGCCTGGGTTTTGCTTCGGAATTGATCCCATAACCTCGCGATGACCGCCGGAAGAGGAGTAGTAATCGTCATGCTGGAACATGCTGGACGGGCCCGGTAAGTCAACCAGCGTGAACAACCATTCGAGGGATGGGGATATTCCTTACCCTCGTTTTCTCGGCACAGGTATCAGCGAACAGTGGCTAGCGGAGGGAGAGAGGTCCGCAAATGTCCAACCGCCGTCGGTGCCGCAATCGATCTTGATTGAGCGTTCTATGACTCTGCGTATTCGCCACTGTGTAGAGTGTCCGAAATGCTTTACTCGATATGTCATTGGCTTTAGTCCCTATCGCAACGGAGCTCACCTCGTATCGCATCCGGCAGGAGGTTCGGAAGAACACAGGCTGTACTGTTCCTGTGGCAAGCGATCTTCTTCCATCCGATGGAGCGAGTTGAAGACCTGCGCCGTCTCGACCCGAGCCCATGATCGTGGCTTTGGTCCGCCTGACGAGGTTGTACTTGTAAACCATTGAGGGGAAAATGTGCGGCACGGTTAATTGAGATTCGTGGAACAGCGGAGCATCGAGATGAAACCGATCATGCCATGGTTGGTGATCATAGCTTGTATCGCTGCATTGTTCACAACCACTGAACGCCTCCCCCCTGGCGGTGTTTTTTCCACAGAATCCCTTGGGCCGGTCTCCTGCGTGGCGCCCCAGTACCATCAGTTCGACTTTTGGATCGGTGATTGGGACGTCTTTGAAATCGACCGCTCGACGCCGGTCGCCCGTGTCCGCGTTGATCGCATCCTCGAAGGCTGCGTCTTGCGTGAAGACTACCAGGACACAAACGGACTGAAAGGCCAGAGTTTCAGCATCTACGACGCGCCCCGAAAGATCTGGCACCAGAGTTGGGTGACGAATCGTGGACAACTACTCGTGATCGAAGGCAAAATTCAAGGCGGTGAAATGGTTCTCAGTGGGTTGGATCGCACTGCGGATGGGAAGAAGCGGCACGTGCGCGGCGTTTGGAAACCAGTGAACAGTGCCGTTCGTGAAACCGCAATCACCTCCATCGATGGCGAAAAAACATGGAAACCATGGTTTGATCTGGTGTTCCGTTCTCATAAGCCGTAACTTGTCGCGGAGTCTTGCATGAATTCGACAAGCAAGGAGAGAAAGTGAAGACACTTCTGGGAATAGGGATAGCTGTCATCCTGCTGGCCATTGGTGTAAATCGTGTGAACGCGTCCGCTGACGATGATAAGAAAGCCGTTGCTGCGCTCGACACCCAGTACCAGGCGGCGGTTGAAAAGATTGACGCTGCCACCATGGATCGCATCCTGGCGGATGATTTCATCCTCGTCACGGGGAACGGCAAGACGTTCACCAAAGCTGATCTCCTTAAGGAGGCGCGGAAGGGGACGGTTGTCTACGAGCATCAGAGCGACACGGAACAGACAGTTCGTGTCTGGGGCGACACGGCGGTCGTCACAGCTAAGTTGTGGGAGAAACGCACGCAGGACGGAAAGCCGTTCGACTACACACTGTGGTTCAGCGACACCTACGTGCGCAGTCCTACGGGATGGCGATATGTGTTCGGCCAAGCTTCGTTGCCGTTAGCCAAGACTTCGCAGTGATAAACGAATAGCAACGTGGTCCTAGATAGCCCCATTGAGTGTTGGTCCAGAGCCGGTGGCGCCCGGCTTGTCACTCCCCTCCATCCCGCCTAAAATCCCTTCTACGCTTTTCCTGCTGAAGATCCTTCATGGCTCAACACGAATTCACGGGCGGGGATGAGCGCTTCCCCGCCACACGATGGTCAGTCATCGCAGGAGTTCGCAGTGAGGATGGGGGGAGCGCAAGCGAGCGCTGGGCGCACTGTGCGAGGCGTACTGGAAGCCCGTTTACAAATATGTGCGCTTGCGACTGGCACGCTTGTACCGACGGTACCGGTTCTTTGTCTTGTTGATGGCTGCGTACTTACTCATGCGCCTGATTTTGCTCGTGGTTTTGAACCGTTAGGTTAAAGGGAATCCCGGCGCCGTTGTAAGGAACTCCAGCAGCGAAAAGGGAGGGTAGCTATGAACAAGGTCCTGCTCGCCTTGCTCTTGGGTGCACTACTGGGGGCCATTGATGGGGCACGGCTTGGTTCACACCAGCGACGCGTCCGCAAATGGCTGGAATCATCGTGGGCTCGACGATTAAGGGACTAATTGCCGGAGTTGCGGCGGGCGTCTTTGCGCGCAAGGTGAGCTCGGTGCCGCTCGGAATCTTGTTCGGCTTGGCGGTCGGTTTTGCGCTCGCGTTTATAGTCGCGTATATGCAGCATGGCTATTACCTCGAGATCATCCATCCCGGAAGCATCGTGGGAATAATCGTGGGATATGCCACACAGAAGTACGGCATGAAGTCGGCGACGGTGCGCTAGCGGCTGTTTTCAACTGTCCAGGACGGCATTTCGATTCGAGCCACTGTGCATGGCTCCCGGCCACGCGGCAGCAGGCTTACGAAGGACACCCGTGCTTCGCCGGCGCAGCCTGCGGATTCGGGCTCGAAACTTCGATGCACGCGCTTCGTCTGATGGGCGGCGGCCTCTTCGATGAATATCCCAAGCTCAGAGTGATTCTCGGCCACTTGGGCGAGGTGCTGCCGTTCGGCATCTGGCGCGTCGATCCTCGAATATCTAAGGGAACGCTTGCCCCGAAAGCGAAGCGGCCGATGAGCCAGTATCTGCGTGAGAACTACTACACCACCACCGGCGGAAATTTCCGGTATGAATTTGCATTTACTGTTGGTAGAGTTCGCTTCGTTCTAGAGGCGGAACAATTTCTGGGCGTTACGGGTGGGCGATTTTCAGGCGGTCAGGTTCGCTGATGGCAGCCTGGTCGAACCAAGTGCTCGCCTCGGCCACATCCTCGAAGGTGTAGTCCACGCCTCACTTCCTCCAGAGTTGCCACGATCTTTGCCGTCCCACGCACGCTTGATCGTACACCCGCCGACTCGGACCGATTTTCATTCCTATGGGTGGACCGCAGGTCCATGCGAAACTCTTCCATAATGGATGAAGACGATCACTCATGGATTTCCGAGGGCGCGTCGGGCCTTGGCATAGTCGCCAGTGCGGCTAGTCCAATTACTTGCCAACGTCCCGACCGCCCAGAACAGCGCAACCAGAAAAAAGAGCTTGCTCCACGGGACACGCGAACGCCAGGCCCAGAGTGCGCCCAGGGTTGGGACAACGGCGGAACACGTCACTCCTGCAGACCACATAATGGCTCTGGCAATCGGGCTGGCCTTTTGCATAGAGGCCTTCTCCGTCTGCACTCCAAAGAAAGGAAGATGTTCGAACAACCAACGGAGTGGCGCAGGCCAGCCTTCTGGATTCCCGGTCCCACCGACCGTGTAGAAAGCGAAGCGAATGCCAAGCATTCGTCCGACCACCCAGTGAGCAATGGCATGGCAGCAAAAATAGAGGAGAACATATCCCACAACCATGGCGAACACGGCAGCTAAGACCGAATGTGCGGATCGCGCCGCAATGAGAGCAAGATAAGCGGCTACAAGCCCGGCAATCTGCACCGAATTCCCAACTACGATCGAAAGGCGGCCAAAGATTTTGCGCCTCAGAAACAAGTTTGACCCATGCATATGTGCAATCCACTGCCGGAGCCGCGATTATAGAATCAGTGTTTCGCCACCTACTATTTCTGTCATCGCAGCTCGGAGTGGTTTCCCCCGTAAAATCGGCAACCCGTACATGTGGCAACCCTGATTTCGCGGATCCGACGATTTGGACCGCCAGTCGCCAAGCCGGAATGCGTAATGGCGCGCTTCGAGTCTTCTGGAATTACTCCCGCGTTGCCCGTGATCCAGGCGCAATCCCGAGGGGCGGCTCCAGGAAGCTAGCACACACTCCCGACAAAGTTCTCAAACCAGGAACGATTGTATGAACTCTTTTGTGCCAGAGGGCCCTGTCATTCGTAGGGTAACCGGCCCCATCCCGGATCGGCCGCTAGCTCAAACCTCAGGAACGGACAGCACTCTCGCTCTGCCACTATCAATTCGGCTGCGGGTGCAATCCCTTTCTTGTCACCGGGGATTCGGAGCAGGTAACCGTCAAAGACTTCCTCAGTCGTGACGAGAGCAGACTTGAACTGAGCAAGAAGGGGTGCTTCCCGGTTGCGCATCTCTTCGTCAGACAAGCAACAGGGAATTTCTTCAGCCGTGTCATTACCTTTCTCTTAGATTCTGAATCAGCCACCAGCGTCGCACTGCAACCCCAGCCCAGATGAACTCAACAACTCCGAACGGCCAAGCTCCTTGCAGGAAGCCATATGCGGATCCTAGCAAGCACGAAGAGGCGAATGCCAAAATGAACCACGGACTACGCTTCTCCAATGCATAGAAAATCAGCATTGCGGTCACTGCTAGCAGGCCGAAAATTGTGAGTGGAGTCACCTAACTTAATTTCCAACTTTGTCGGGCAATAGCTTGGCGATTCATCATCAGCGACTGCCGCTCATTGCTGATAGCCGTTGACGAACATCACCTGCTACATCTAGAACCGCGCCGCCGAAGAACGCAGGCGCGGCACCCCAGTGGATATCTCTTGGGTAAAGTGCAGCGACATCCCAGATAATGCCATTGCGCTGACAACAGTTTTGGGAGCTGGAAAGCTGTTGCTGCAGTTCTTTGGCGACGAGATGGTCTTTGTCCCAGAACTGCACAGCTCGTGGATCTGAGATGCGTGATTGCACTCTCCCTCTTGGTCGTGACCAGTCAGTGGGCAGCATCGGTTCCCATACAACAAGAACGCGGAGTCGTACCGACGGATTCTGCTTCAATATCTTTTCGATCGCGGAGGACCCCCGCAAACAGTAAGCTCAAGTTGGTGAGAGCAGCAGCACCAAGCGATTGCGATCAGCCGCATCGTTGAACTCCCGTCTAAACTGGTCGAGATTGTTGGCAGTAAGCGATGTGAGTGGTGGCTGGCCATTCGGTGGTGCACCCCGGAAGTACCATAACACTAGGCACGCCAGAGCGACCACGATAAACAAGGGCACGTATTTCATCTTCACACGCATACAATCACCAGCCTGCTACCAAGCTCGCGATGACTTGGGGGAAAAGAACAATCAGGAGAACCAGCGCAGCAGCCATCCAGAACAGCGCGATGCTGAATGGGCTCCCCTTCCTGCATTGATTTCGGCCACGGTACAGCTGCAGAAATCCGACAACCAAGAGGCCGAAAGCTCCGACGAGTAGCCAAGGTCGCGCCGCCTGCAATCTGACGCTTGCTCCTGCCAATCCAACTGCCCCGAGAAAACCGAACGGCAAGCAACAAGCGAGAGTCGAAAGAGCAGCGATAACAGCTGCGACGGGAGTGGCTCGTTCGGCGACTCTCATTGCGCCTTCCCTTTCCTTCGCCCTTGATAGAGCCACCAGAAGCATTGCCTCTGATGGAATACCGCTGCTATTCGCGTATAAGCGACAAGCGAGGCCACGTGTTTTCGTCTCGTTTGGTTCAACATCGGTGCCATTCACACGAATGGTCGGTGAACCGGGAAACCGCAGAGTCTTAGCTTCGGCTTCGCTGTTGACAGGCACTCTTTCAATGTCCGCCCGTAACGATTCGGACAGCAACACCTTCTCGACGCGTTCGACGGCGGGTTGATAATTGGGGCAACCCGGAACATAAAGAACTTCAATTCTCATTTCGTGGCTACCTCTTCAAGGACAGGGCGCACGCGCAAGCTGTGTGTCGCTGCCGACGTTTCAATTCTTTGTTGCATCTGTGTAAATCGGACACAAGCTCAGCTTCGAGCCCGCTGAAGCTCGTGCAGCTTGCCACGAATGTCTGCGCCCTTATGCTTCACCCGCGCGCCAGTGCTCCCATCACGAACAGTTTCTTCCCATCTTTGCTGGGCAGAGGCGAGGAGAAGCTCATTGGCCCCGAGGTGAGCTGGACGGGTTGGGCGCTGGATTTTCCAAACCACTTTCCCTTTTCGGCAAGAGCCCATACATTGCCTCCTGATCCGAAAACGAAATATTTCCCGTGTGTGGTCCATTTGCCGCAACATTCCACCGGAGGAGTACGCCAACCGGGCAACAAGGGATGCAGGTTCGTCCCGTCCACAGAAACCTGCCAAAGCGAGCCTTGTGTAGAGGTAAAGCCCCCGACTCTGAATCGAATCAGCGACCCGTCCGGCGACCACGCAGGGTCATAAACTAGATCGGGCAAAGAGATCAGCTTGTGAGATTCGGACGCCGCTGTTCCGCCAATGATGACGACCTCTGATCCGAGCGCAGACCGCAAAAACTGTCCGGTGGACGAAGAGGGATGACGAAATTTCGCCCATGGGCCTCCCTGGAGCATTGAGTTCATCACATGCATATTGTGGGCAAATACAAGGATGCGCCCCTTGGCACCCTCTTGCTCGAGCAGCCAGCGAACGTTGTCCGTCATGGCTTCATTTCGCGCGCTTACCATGGCGTCGCCGTCGGCCGGAATGCCAGGCGAAGGGGACGGGGATATCGCCAACATATGATTAAGCTGTTGCGCGACAACTACATCGTGTTGCCCACGCTGGTAGTCTTCTTGGCCGCCGTTCGCTAGCAGGGCTGACTTCTTCTGATCCAGAACAGTTCTGATCTCATTGAGCAACGACGCAAGTTCAGTCTTATCAGCTGTCGTCAAAGACGAATACCCCTGTCACCTCCGGTCAGATCCATTCCGAAGAAGTGGATTTTGTGCGGATGGGCACGATTCAGGTTATAGTTCCGCAGCCATTCGACCAGTTCCTGGTTTTCCTCGAAGTGGCCGAAACCCCAGCTCATGTTGTTACTCGTCACTGTTCTGCAATCGCCAGGGCTGCCCTGTATATACGCATCGATGAAATAAGCCTCAGTGAAAGCCTGTTTCCAGCGCGACCGCGGTAAAGCCAGATCGCTCCACGAGGAACTTAATCAGTCGATTTCGAAACTCCAATGGCTCATGTGCGCCATGGGTGGGTTCGCCAAGTGCCACCACTCGACTATTGCCGATGAGCTTGCGAAGCGGCACAAGATCGTTGCCGTCGCTCCGCAATTCGAGCGTTTGGATTGGGATGATTCGTGGTGAAGCCCACTTGGCGAACGCGTCGTGTGACTGGGCGTACATAATAGGCGTGATTCCGACCATCAGCCAGGTCCACAGGGCGACTAACCAAAGCGACGGCTTGCGGCGTGTCTCGGTCAAAATCATGCCAATTCCTCAAAAAGGAAAGATTACACCATATGGGTTGGTTCACCAGAATGACGGCCATAGGCTCTTGAGAGACAGTGGGCGCTATCTTACTTTCCACAGCTCCTTTTGGAATTACGCTACCCAGGGCATCGCTACGAGACCGCCGACCAAGGCGGATCCGATCAAGTATCGAAGAACTCTCTTCTATTTATCAATTGCAGCCCGGTCTCTCGGGGCGGGCCGAAAGTGTTCATATAGGATGTGTAGTCGGCAAACCTTCCCTTACCGGGATCATGGAAGAGCCCGTTACTCGCCAAGTGAGACATCTCGCAGGGACTGTAAAGCCAAGCAGGAAGAAGGAAGATAGAATCCGGCTTACTCCGGCAATCCGAGCCGGCGCATCATATCGGCGTAGCGGCGATCGGAACGGATCGGGTCCAGGGTTGGGTAGCGGATGCAGAGCACCAGTTCAATTTCCTGGGCGGAAAACGCTTTGTCCAGGTATTCGAACGCCTTATTTCGCTCACCCGTGGCCGACATGGCCAGGGCCACCCAGGTCATCGAGTCCGGTTTGGAGAGTCCGGCCTGCGCCAGATCACGGTAACCTTTGGCGTCCGGGCTCGACGATCCCGGTATAGGAATGAACTTATGCAACTCACTTACCGCATTCGCGAAATCGCCAGTCGCAGCATACAACTGCGCCAGCTTGTGATGGGCGGGTCTGAAGTTCGGATCCCGCTCCAGAGTCTTCTGGAACTGAGCGAGCGCCTCCGGAAAGCGATGTGCATCCATCAACGTAGTGGCGTAATTCGTGTTCATGATGGGAGAAAGGGGGTCGAGCGACAGCGCTAGACGGAATTCCTCGAGCGCCTGGTCGAATCGCTTTTCAGGAACGAGAAAGGTAAAGCCGTAGAAATAGTGCGCTGCAGCGCTGTTGGGGTTTAACTCGATGGCGCGTCGATATTCTTTCTCAGCGTCTTGCCATTTCAAGGCAAAAGTCAGCGCATTCGCGCGCGCCGTATGTGCCTCTGGCAAGGAATCATCCAATTCGAGCGCCTTGCGTGTGGCTTCGTCGGCAAGCAATCCCGCTTGCCGGGAGGTTATGCCAGCCCCGTAGCTCGGGATAACGTTGTAAGTATCACCCAACCCGGTATAAGCAAGAGCGTAATTCGGATCGGCGGCAATCGCCTGCTGGAATAAATCGATGCTCTTCTTCAAACCCTCCGGAGTGCGTCCGTACCAGAGTTGCCGCCCTTCCAGATATAGCCGGTAGGCCTCCGGATTCGTAGTCCCAGCGCTACCCAATCGCCGCTGCTCCTCGCCGCTCACCTGCGCTCGCAGGCGTTTCGAAACGTCGCGGGTGATGTCGCTCTGCAACTGGGTGATGTCGGCGGCTTTGCGCGCGTAATGCGAGCCCCAAAGCTCACTGCCGTCCGAAGTGTTGACCAGGTCGGCCTGCACTCCTACTTCCTCACCGTGTTGGGTAATGCTTCCCATCAGGACGGCATTGACTTGAAGCTGTTGCCCGATTTTCTGCGGGTCTTGCTGGTTCCCCTTGAAGCGGAAGACGCTGCTTCGCGCCATGACTTTGAGATCGGGCAACTGCGACAGCGTGCTAATCAGACTTTCGGTCAGCCCGTCGCCGAGGTATTCATTGTTGGGGTCGGAGGTCGCGTTGACAAAGGGCAGCACCGCGATCGAGTCAATCTTTTTATTTCCTACCTTGACACGCAGTAAGTACAGCGCGGTGGCCGCCCCCGCAACGACCAGAATCGCAGCCACACTAAGTGCCAGGAGCTTTCGGGATGGGGCCGGCGCTAGCGCAGGAATTGCACCCGAAGTTCGAGTACCTGAGTCTACGGTCGTTGATGCGTTAGTAGCCGGTGTGTTAATAGCCGTCGAGCGCCCCGAGTCCAGGTCCCTCTTCAGCCGTGTCAGGTCTGAGCGCAAATCGGCCGCGCTCTGGTAGCGGAGATTCCGATCCTTCTCGAGAGCCTTGCTGACGATGCGCTCCAATTCCACGGGTACATCCGGATTGAGCCGGGCTGCCGGCGTCGGCGTTGCATCCAGAATTGCCTTGAAGATCTCCGCCGAACTCTGGCCCCGGTACGGCAACGCACCCGTCGCCATTTCGTAGAGCACCGCACCGAAAGAGAACAAATCGCTGCGCGCGTCCAACTCTCGCGCTTTCGCCTGCTCGGGTGACATGTAAGCTACCGTGCCCAGCGCCGAGCCAGGGCTGGTCAATTGCTGCTGATCCAGGCTGCGCGTCTGCGTGTTATCGGAACTGCTGGCAGAGCCGACCGTCTGGACCTTGGCCAAACCGAAATCTAGAATCTTGGCGTGTCCACGTTCGGTGACAAAAATATTCGCAGGCTTGATGTCGCGATGCACGATCCCCTTCGCATGCGCCGCGTCCAGCGCATCGGCAACCTCGATGGCTAGAGAAACCAGCGTCTCATTGTCGAGTGGCCGTCCTGCGATGCTGTGCTTCAGGGTCCGGCCGTCGAGAAACTCCATCGCGATGTAAGACTGCTCGTCACCCCTGCCGATTTCGTAAATGGTGCAGATGTTGGGATGGTTCAGCGCCGAAGCGGCGCGGGCCTCTCGCCGGAACCGCTCCAGAGCCTGCGGATCGCGCGCCAGCTCCTCGGGCAGAAACTTCAGCGCGACAAACCTTCCCAACTCGGTGTCTTCGGCCTTGTAGACGACACCCATCCCTCCGCCGCCGAGTTTTTCGATGATGTGGTAGTGCGAAATGGTCTGGCCGATCATGGGTGAGAGGAAGGGTTTGAAGTCGCCCTATCTTAAGGAGGCGGAAGGGGTGAGTCAACGACTCATGGTCCTGACATGGTAATGCCGGCCCGAACTCTTTGGCTTCAGGGTAACCTTTGGGACTTCGAGATAATTCCGGTTTGTCGGCAAACCTTACCTTACCGGATTACGGAAGAGTTTCGCATGGGCCTTGGGCCCACCCATAGAGATGAAAATTGAGCCGAGTCGCGTGTCCGATCAGGCGGGCGTGGACGGCAAAGATCGTGGCA
>Ga0207684_10001727_pt1 | contig 23129 bp, 21 predicted proteins | sample KBSK5501metaG_FD_184342 | JGI IMG/M metagenome (GOLD analysis project Ga0207684, IMG submission 184342) | Corn, switchgrass and miscanthus rhizosphere microbial communities from Kellogg Biological Station, Michigan, USA - KBS K5-50-1 metaG... | ecosystem: Host-associated > Plants > Roots >...
GATCGCCAGACACCACCCCGCGAGCGTCGAGAAGCGACGCGCGAGCCGAGGGAACAGGCTCGGCGGCCACTCCGAAGTGTCGACGAGGACGGCGAGGCTCAGGGCCATGAGGCCGCCCGTCCATGCTGATGCCGCCCAGATGTGGAGAAGGTCGATCCCCGCACTCGGCGTTGCGTCCCCCCAATCGCCGGCGTGTCCCGTCATGCTCGTGGTCGCCGCCACACCAGCTGCGAGAGCGAGCGCCGACCAGCGAGCGGCTCGCGTCGGCGCGAGAGCGGCGATGATCACGGCGGCCAGGAGTCCCCCCCGAATGATCCAAATGATTCCAAAGTGAGTGCGAAGGAGCACCATCGGCAGCGCGCTGACCGCGGCGAACATGGAGCCGCCAACCATGACCTGGGCGCGAAGGATCAATTGCCCGGCGGTGGTCGCCATCAACAACAGCACTCCGCCAACGACCGATCGGCGCAGCCGCCGGCGCGCGACGCCGAGGGCGGGTTCTTCCCCGGGCATCACCACGGCCTCGAGCACGAGGGCGCCGACGACGAGCGCGAGGGCCGACAAGCTCAGCCATCGCAGGACAACGGCGCCGAGCTCCATGTCAGTGTCTCCGGCTCACTTGATCCGAAATGCGTAGTCCCCTTCCGTGCGATGTCCATCGCGCGCGATGACGCTCCAGAAGACCCGATACTTGCCCGATCCGAGCCCTGGCTTCAGGCTCGTCTCGAGCAGCGTCTTGTCGCTCGCGTTGACGCCGCCATCACCCTTGTCAACGCGCTGGCCGCCGGCGTTCTCCACGCGGATCGTGCTGAACACGGGCTCGATCTGACCGTCGAACCAGATACGGACCTGGGCAGGCGCCGCGTCCACGGTGTGACCCACGCGCGGCTCGGCGTGGTCGGGGAACGCGTGCGCTTCGGCTGGCCGCGGCGACAGCAGCAGCGCCGCCGCCAGGATCAGCGCCCACGCCCTAGCGCGGGAACGTCGGCCCAAGCACGCCGTGGAATGGCGTCCAGGTGAAGATCTGCGGCGCGATGTCATCGAGATAGAAGTGCAGCTGCGCCAGGACGCCCACGTTCTTGCCCGTCCGTTCGTTCACCGGGATCTGCGCCTCCACGCCGACCTGGACGTAGCGCCCGAACCAGATGATCCCCGGGTTGATCGTGCCGGTCGTCCGCCCCGCCATCTTCGGATCGTCGAGTGGCGTCTGCATCGCAAACTCGACCAGCGGTATCAGCCGATTGAACGGCGAGCGGAGCCCGATGTCGCGCACGAAGGACTGCAGATAGTAGAGATCGTACTGGACACTGAAGCCCCACTGGGCGATGGAAGCATTCGCGATGCGGTGGATGTCGACGTCGCCGGTATCGGGATCGACGTTGACGACCTTGTTCGAGTGGCGGGTCGGCATCGAAACACCGAAGACGCCCGTGATCACCAGGGGCTGCAGGAAGCTCACCGCGTCCGGCAGGTCGCCGAGGCACTTGCCCCAGAAGAGCTGTGGGATCACCCGGTCGAACGAGTCCGCGATCTGCTTACTGCCGGTGCCGCCCACCTCCCACCCCAGACCCGCCGCTATGAGGATTTGATGCTCGGGGTTGCGGAAGAAGACGTATTTCAGCGTGACGTCCATGTTGTCGAAGCCCTTCAGGGTTACGTCATGCTCCTGATCCAGGATCTTGTAGCTCCCGCCCACGCTGACGCCGAGATCCGGAGTCAGACGCTTCGAGAACTCCGCGCTGAGGTCCGTCTCCTTGGTGGCGGGCGAGTCGCTCGAGGCTGGTGTCTTGATGTGTGAGATGGTCGGCAGCGACAACTCGTCGGCGACGAAGGGATCGTCGATCGCGAGCGTCGCGGGAAGGAAGCACTTGCCGATCAACCCGTGCGCGTCGGCATCGCGCATTGTCCCGAGGATCATGAGCATGGCGACGAAACAGACCATCAGCCCTTTTCCAGTCATGGCACTCTCCACGCGGACAACGACACAACACACGTTGTCCGCTCCGGTTGTAAGAGCTCGACGAGGGCTTAGAGGGAGAGTGCGCTGGGAGGACCCCGCTCCTGGTCCGCGTCGAGCGAGGGCGACACGGGAGCGGTGGGATGGATGCTGCCGATGACACGAACGACAAGGGGCAATTCCGGAACGAGCGCGACCACGGGCGGCGCGGTCGTTGCGGTGTGTGTCGCTGCGGCGGCTACCCAACACTCTGACGCAGCGTCATCACTCTCGTGCAGATGATGGACGGAGTGTTCCGCGGCTTCGAAGGCAAACGCCAGCAGCACGACTGCGATAGCGGCAGCCGTCACCCGGCGCCAACGACCGATAGGCTGATGCTTCACAACACTCTTGCCGGCGGCAAGGTAGCACACCTTAGGCCCGAGAAGAATGTGGGCTCGCTATCAGCTGCCGAACACGTTCATCAGCAACCCCCGCATCTCGGCGGTGAGGGCGGAGGATTTTTTCCGCGTGTTAGCAGTCGGGGGCAGAGCGGAGAGATTATTTCCGTCGCGGGAAGAAGACCGGCCCAACCTCCGCGCACGTTCCGCAACGGCCCTCGACATTGCGAACCAACAGAGTATCGAGCTCGCGGATTACGTCGCTGGCGCGGTCGCGTGTATGCCTCACGAGGCAGTCCAAGCACCATGCACCGGGGCGCGCCTTCAGTACATCACGGACAGTAGTTGACACGACCAGACGATACTGGACCACTGTCGGAACGAGCGGTATTAGACCTTGGTCCACTGGTGGCGCTTGGCGATTGGCCGATACTAGGCGTCGTGGAACAACCCATCTGCGCCTCGTGCGGCAAGCCGATCAAGCCAACTGACAGCAAGGTAACCATCCAGGGCATAACGCATCACATGCTCTGCTGGGACGGAGCGGTGTACGGCGCGTCGGCGTGGATGAACGGTCAGACGGTTCGGCTGTCGTCTGGCTCGCGTGCCTGGCGTGCGGAGTGAGGATCGTCAGGGAGGCGTGATCGCGCCGAGTTTCTTCAGGGCTTCGTCTTGGGTGGCGCGTCGCCAGTATGAGGAGCGGGGACGTGTACCAGCGCGAACGTACCAGGAACGTCAGGATCAGGGAACACTCCGTCCTCTGCACTGACGCGCCAGCGAATAGGAATGGTGTTCGTGCCCGGCGCTGGCTCATCCCGCATCCTGAACTCGGCTACATCCACAGGGATGTTCGGATAGACCGGCATCGGCATGAAGTCACGATACTGATGGTAAGTAACGCCATCAAGCTGAATGTCCCTGACCACCACCATTGGCTTGCTATCGCGGCGAGAGTTCACGCTTACCAGAGGTGCGTTGGTCCGGGATAAATAGATTGAAGTAGAAGTTCTGCGCGCCCTTCTTACCTCCGTTCTGAACGGCGACACCGAACAACACACCTGTCGCGTCCTGACTCTCTTTGGTGACAAACACGGCGAGGTTCGCGAGTGCCCCGTGATGGCGTTCCAGCGAGTGAAACACCTTCCGCCTGTCCGTGATGCCGCACGCCTTCCGCGCATGTCGTCCCGGGTAGATGGGACTGGGCTCCGGCGCGTTTGGGGCTGTCGATATGGCTGAGCTCACTCGCCGCGCTTCCGTTCCAAGCGACCGGCGAGGGTGGCGACCGCCGCCGCCAGTTCGGCCGGTTCGATCGGCTTGGCAAGATGCTGCTGATAACCGGCTGAGAGCGCCGCCGCTCGGTCTTCGATCCTGGTATATGCGGTGAGGGCGAGCGCGGGGATTTGCCCGCCGGACGCGGCGTCGAGTGCTCTGACTTTGCGGAGGAGATCGTAACCGTCCTCTTTCGACATGCGGATATCGCTAACCAGGACATCGAACGGCGCCTGTTTTAGTGCCTCCAGCGCCTCCTGGGCGCTCGCCGCAACCGTCACTTGGGCTCCACCCTGCGCGAGAATCGTTCTGAGCAGCTCACGTACGTCCGTCTCGTCGTCCACGACGAGGACTCGGACGCCGTTGAGTCCTGCAAGTTGACTCGACGCCAGCTTGGTATCCACGATCCACCGCGCCTCTAGCTCCCGGGCGGGACGTTCGTCCGTCAGCGGGAGAGTCACCGTGAACGTCGCGCCCTGTCCGGGCCCGGCGCTCGTGGCCTGGACGGCGCCGCCGTGGAGTTCTACCAGATGGCGTACGATGGCGAGCCCGAGCCCCAGACCACCCCGATGAGACCCCGGGGTAGTGTGCACGACGCCGAGCCTATGGAAGACCTCAGGGAGCTGTTCGGCCGTGATCCCTTCGCCGGTATCGTGCACGCTGATCTCCACGACGGACTCTCGGCGCGTAAGACGGACCTCGATTCGACCTCCGCTCGGCGTGAACTTGATTCCGTTCGACACGAGGTTGCAGACGATCTGCTGCAGGCGGCTCGGGTCGCCGCGGACCGGGCCGGCCTTCTCGTCGAGGACGGCCTTCAGGAGGACGCCCTTGGCCTCGGCCGTTGGCTTCATCGCGGCGAGGGCCGCCTCCACGACCGGCGCGACCATGATAGGACGCGTCTCCAGATGCATGGCGTTCGAAACGACGCGCGACAAATCGAGTAGGTCCTCGACCAGGCGCACTTGTAGCAGAGTGTTGCGCTCGATCACCTCCAGACCCCGGGCGGTGGCCTCGTCCAACTGCCGGGTTCGCAGCAGCCGGGCCCATCCCATCATCGCGGTCAGCGGTGTGCGCAGTTCGTGCGACAGCACCGCGAGGAACCGGTCCTTGGCCGCAGTCGTCGCCTCCGCCGCCGCCCGTGCGGCCTGCTCGCGCTCGAGGCTCTTCTTCTCGGTGACATCTTCGATAGCAAGGAGGATCAGGTCCGGCTGCCCGGTCGCCGACAGTACACGCCGAGCGTTGACCAGCATCGTCCGCCGTCCGATCGCCGCGAAATCGTGCTCGACCTCGAAGTCTTCGACGACCCTGTCTCGCGGCAGGACTTCCTCCAGCAGCGTCCGTAACTGCGGGATATTCCACTGCCGGGTGCCGAGGTCGAAGAAGGACCGGTGCTCCGTCTCCTCTGGCGACACCCGGAATGCCTCGTAGAACGACCGGTTCGCCGTCACCACGCGAAGGTCAGTATCGAGGATCACGAGCGGCTCACGCACGGTCGCGATGATGGCCTGCGCCTGGTCGCGCGCCTCCTTGGCCTCCTCGAAGCCGCGCTTGATGGCGTCGATGTCGACCAAGGAGATGACGGCGCCGTCGATCTTGTTGTCCGCGGTGCGGTAGGGCCGGACTCGCACCGAGTACCAGCGGCCATCCCGGGCCTCGACCTCGCGTTCCTGGACGGTCAGGGTCTCGATCACTTCCCGGAGCAGCGATTCCAGCTCAGGGACCTCGACCACGCTGAGCCTCAGGTCCCCGATCGGCCGGCCGATGTCGGCCGGGGCGATGTTGAGGATCCGCTCCGTGACCGGCGTCATGCGACGGACCCGGAGATCGGCCCCCACCATGATGATCGGGACGTGGGTGCCCGTGAGGAGGTTGCCAAGGTCGTTGCTGAGCTGGCCTAGCTCGAGGTTCCGGTTGTTCAGCTCGTCGTTCACGGTGGTCAGCTCTTCGTTAGTCGCCTGCAGCTCCTCCTTGGAGGTCTCCAGCTCCTCGTTCGTGCTCTGCAGCTCCTCGTTGCTCGATTGCGCTTCCTCGGTGGCGGCGCGCAGCTCCTCCATGGCCGCCTCGTGCTCTTCGCTGATGGCCTGAAGATGCTGGCGGGCAGCGGCGAGCTCCTGGGCCAGCAGGGCCGCCCGCCGCTCGCCCGCTGTCTTCGATCGAGATCCGCGCTCGCGCGCAGGCACGGGTGGAGCGCCCCGGGCGTGCTTCTCGAAGAACAGGATGAGATGGTGGCGGCCCTTCACCCCTTCCGCGGGCCCGATCGGAATCACCTCGAGGCTGACCTCCCGGATCACGCCGTTCGTCGTGACCCGTAGGCCCTCGGCCTTTACCAGGCCACCGCTCTTGACCACCCGGTGGACGGCCTGACGGAGTGCGGACAACAGGCCTTCCCGCGCCATCTTGAAGAGGTCGAGGCTCGCCGCGCCCGGCGTCGCCTCCAGGTAGGGACCGGTCTTCCCGCGAAACTGCACGATCTCCATGTCGGCGTTCACCACAACGCCAGCCGGCGCATACCGCTTCAGGATAAGACGGTCGGCCTCCGTCTCGATCGCCGCAGCGCTCCAGGGCGCCTCCTGCTGCTGGCCGCTGGCCGGCGCGGCGACCCGTTCGCCAGCCGTGGGGCCGAAGCCGAGGTGGGCCGAAGGCACCTGTTTCCGCGCATAGATCTTGTGCTTCTTGTCGACCGGCGAGAAGAGGTTTGTGAACCGACCAACGCTCTCTGAGGGACCGAGCTTCAGGAACCCGGTGGGCTTCAGCGCATAGTGGAGGACCGGGATGACGCGCTCCTGCAAGGTGGGGCCGAGATAGATGAGCACGTTGCTGCAGCTGATCAGGTCGAGCTTCGAGAACGGCGGGTCCCGCGTCACGTCTTGCTGCGCGAAGACGCAAGAGTCCCGGATCACCTTGCTGATCTGATACCCCCCGTCCGTCTTGACGAAGAATCGGCGCAGCCGGTCGGCCAACACCTCGTTCTCAATGCTCGCGGGGAACCTCCCGCCCCGGGCCCGGGTGACCGCAGAGGCGCTCAGATCGGTGGCAAACATCTGGATCGGCAAGGTGCGGCCCTGCTCCCCGAGGTACTCCAGCAGGCAGATCACGATCGAGTAGGCCTCTTCGCCCGTCGCGCAGCCCGGCACCCAGATCCGGATAGGCGCGTCGGCGGCCCTCTCCTTCACGAGGCTCGGAAAGACGCTCCGCTTCAGCGCCTCGAACCCTTGCGGGTCGCGGAAGAACTCGGTCACCTGGATGAGGATGTCGTCGTGCAGGGCCTGCGCTTCGTTGGGCGTCTCCCTCAGGTGCCTCACATATGTCCTGAGGTCATCGGTCTTCTGCAGCAGCATGCGGCGGGCGATCCGCCGCCGGAGGGTGGCCGGCTTGTAGTGCGCGAAATCGACGCCGGTCGCCGTGCGCAGAACCCGCAGGACAGCGCTGACGTCAGCACCGTCATCTGGCTGGCCCGGGCCCGCCGCCGCGGATGGCAGAGCATGGTTCACGTAGGCGTGGCCGCTCATCCTTGCCAGCTCGCGCGCGATTGCTGCGGGGGGCAGGACGAGGTCGGCGAAGGCGCGCGCGCTCTGTGGCATGCCGGGATGTTTCGCGGATCGCTCGTCCTGGACGAACGTGATGCCGCCTTGCGCCTTGATCGCCCGAAGGCCATGTGTGCCATCCGAACCGGTCCCCGACAGCACTACGCCGATCGCAGAGTCTTCCAGCTCCAGCGCGAGCGAATGGAAGAAGTGGTCGATCGCCATGTGGCGATCAGCCGTGGCGCGGACGGTGAGCGAGAAGACGCCGCCGCCGATCGTCATGTCGGCGTTCGGCGGAATCACGTAGACGTGGTCCGGCTCGACGCGCTGGCGGTCGGTCACGGTGATGACGGGCATCGCCGTGGTCCTGGATAGAACGTCGGATAGCTGGCTCTCGTGCTTGGGGTCAAGGTGCTGGATGAGCACGAACGCCATGCCGGTGTCGGTGGGGAGCTCTCTCAGGAGTTGGCTGAAGGCCTCGAGCCCGCCGGCGGAGGCGCCGATGCCGACGATCGGGAACGTGGTCCTCTCTGATGGCTCCAAGGGGCCATCGATGTGCGGCGCTTTGGGCGTGGCGCCATCGGGCACACGCTTGGAGCGACGGCTCGGCGCTGATTTTCGGTGAGGAGTTTTTCGTCCCATCAGCGCCTGGTCACAGGCAGGAGCACGACAACGACAAGCGCAATGAGGTGGGGGCTACGCTTCATCGGCGGAACAGAAGCGCTCGGGCCAAGCGACAAGGAAGGTCTCTACCTCCTCTTGATTCATCAAATCGCAAACTCCATCCGGCATTCGGGTGACGCCGAAAATGCCTCACGCTCCAAGGTCCGCGACGATGAGTATTTGATTTCGCCCGGTGCGATGGCCGTGAGCATATTCCTCGCCCCCCGCGAGGCGCAAGCCTCTCGAGCCGCCGGGGGGTTGAGAACGATATCTCCTACGTAGATGTACGCGGTGCGCGTTCACGGCCCGCGGCTGCGTCCGCCGCTAATCCCGGCGCGCGGATCTAGCGACAATACGTCGTCGAGCTTTGACGCAACCTCCACTAGGACGTACATGGGGAACCCGTCCGAACGGGCGTTGAGTGCGCGTTTTGAAGCGCTAGGCCCTCTATCCCTATACCGCCACCTGTGCCGGGCAGACTGATCGAAATAGGTCGGTGAGCAAAAACATTTCTTTTTGATCGCCTTCAAGCTGCCTTGGCAACGCGCGAGAAAATCAGCCTTCGAACAGCACCGTGCGTCAAGGGTTTTGGGTCATCGCGTTACTAACGCGCGTTTACGCCCGGCGAGTCGTCTAATAGGCGGCATGGAGAACAGATGCAGAGACCCGAGGAGCAGGATTCTCGTCGAACTGGAAGCCGATGCTGTGCTGGCGCTGCTGAACGATTCGTATCGGGACCTCAAAGAGTGGGAGACTTGGGAACCCCGGCACAACGCGCTGGGGCCGCTGCGCCTGAGAGCCCTCAGGGCCCTCGAGATGTCCAAGTCCGGGCCCCCGATGTATCGGATCGAGATGCGTTGCGAACAGGCCGAGGCACTTCGCGAACGCTGCGATGAGCTGGCTGGAATCCTTCAAGACATGGAGGAGCAAGACGATCGCGAGTGCGGAGAGGCGCTTGAGCGAACGGCTCGCGTCCTGGATGACGCGATTCGCGGTCCCTTGCGATAGCACCGTCACGCCGGCGGTTCCCTCAAAGAGCCGCGGCTGCTGCGCCTCGAACGGCACCTCGGTGAAGCGGAGGCGCGGGCAAGCAGCTCCGCTGGCGGGCCGTCCCCACCGACCAGGAGCGCAGTTGCCGACCGCGGCGCCGATCAGCGCGCCGACACCGCTCCGGTAGTCCGCGTCCAAGCCGCCACCCTCGCGCAAGAAATCACTCAAGAGCCTTCGCTGTCGCGTAAGTAAGCGCGCCCGGAGGGAATCGAACCCCCGACCCTCAGCTTCGAAGTGAGAAAATCCCGCGGCGGAACCCTGCGACTCCTCAGCGCTTGATCGCAGTAACTTTGCCACTTCCGGCACCGACTTTGCCACTTTGCAGGATCGCACCTGCGCATCGCGCCGAGGGATAACACGGGTTCAAATCCCCAACGGGATTTGGCATACAGACGTGTTACCGCGGCGCGTCACCTGCTTGCCGTTCGAGGGCTGGGCATCGGCTTCGGCAAGATAAGTTGTCACGGCGGCCAATGGGCAATCTGTTCCGAATCCGCCGGCGACCTGAACGAACGCGTCGCCGTGGCCAGCGAGTAGGCGCCGAGGGCATGGGCGCCCCGCCCGCGGAAAGACGACATCACACCGACTCGAGCGGATGTTCGCGCGAGGCCTGCCGTGTCCGCCAGACCCCGGAGTGCGACGCGGATCGGCGACGTGGATCTTCAGCGGCGACGCTGATGGCCGTCACGACTGCCGCGAGGAAGTCGTCGAAGGCTGTTTGGTGATATGGTGTCGTCCACCACGTGGTAGCGCCCGTGGCGCCACCGGCCAGATAAGTGAATTAGTTCAATGGAAAAGCGCCCGTTGACCAGCCCGCGAGTCAAGCGGCCAGTCGGCTGGTCGTCTCAAGCGTGGTCTGTCGTCACGCCGGCGGAGTTCGTCTTCACCTCGGGCCTGACCTCGCGCGACCATGTCACCGGCGAAGTCGTCCACGTCGGCGACATTCGCGGGCAAACACGGCAGGTGCACGAAAACCTGAAGCTGGTCCTGGCGGAGGGCGGCGCCGCACTCTCTGACATCGTCAAGGTGACGGTCTACCTCCGCGCTCTGGCGGACTTCGACGCTTTCCAGGAGGTTCGTCGGGAGTACTTTCCGAAGGACCCACCGGCCTCGACGACCGTGGTCATCAGCAGCCTCGCCGACGAGCGATTACTCATCGAGATCGAGGCTATCGCCGCCGTGTCGCCGAAGGCGAGAACGCGAAGGCGAAGGTGACCGAAACGGCAGACGTCATCATCATCGGCGCGGGCATCATGGGCGTCAGCACCGCCTACCACCTGGCCCGGCGCCGATTCGGCCGGATCGTCGTCCTGGAGCGCGACACCGTCTGTTCGGGTTCAACCGCGCTCGCCAGCGGCGGCATCCGCCACCAGTATGCCAACCGCGTGGGCATCGAGCTGACCAAGCAGAGCATTGTCGTCTACGAGAATTTCAAGGACGAATTCGGCGTCGATCCGCAGTTCCGGCAGCACGGCTACCTCATTCTGATGGCGACCGACGACGAGCTGGAAGTCTACAAGCGCAGTGTGTCCCTCCAGCAGAGCCTCGGCGTCGACGTGTCCCTGCTGAGCCCGCGCGAGGTGCAGCGAGGTTACCCCTATCTCAATGTGGACGATCTGCTGGCTGCCAGTTACTCGCCCCGCGACGGCTACGCTGACCCTTACCTAGCCACGACGGCCATCGCCGCGCGGGCCCGTGAGCTGGGTGTGGTCATCAAGCAGCACCACGAGGTCACTGGGTTCCGGCGCACGGATCGCCGCGTGACGAGTGTCGAGACGCATCAGGGGAGTTTCGAGGCGCCGACGATAGTCATCGCCGCCGGCGCCTGGTCCGGCGTGGCCGGGAAGATGGCGGGAGTGGAGATTCCAGTCTCCCCGAAGCGGCGCCATAAATTCATAACCGCGCCGTTTGCTACCGACACCATACCGGCGGCCACCCCGTTCGTCATTGACCATCACTATGGCTTCTCGCTGCGACGCGAGGGCACGGGTCTGTTGCTCGGCCTCGGCCGCAAGGACGAGCCGGCGTCGTTTAGCGCCGACGTGGACCGGAGCCTTCTGCCGACCCTCGTCGAGCGAGCGGTGCATCGTGCACCGGTACTGGCTGAGGCGCAGATCATGCGCATCTACGCTGGTCTGTACGAAATGACGCCCGATCAGATGGGGATCATCAGCGCCGTTCCAGCCATGGAAGGGCTGTACGTCACGGCCGGCTTCAGTGGCCATGGCTTCATGCACGGGCCGATCGCCGGCCAGCTCATGGCCGAGCTGATCGTCTACGGGCGGGCGATCGCGGTGGACATCGCGCCGCTGAGCCTCGAACGCTTCAAGCGGGGACAGACACCGGTAGAGGTCATGACCTTCGTCTAGAAGCGCGCGGAAGAACGGCCGGCACCGGGCGGAGCGGGCGGGGAAAGAGAGACGAGCCATGGCAACCCAGCGCGTCACGTTCCTGCGCGAAGCCACCGGGCTGGTGCGCGAATACGGCTTGTCGACCGCGTTCGTGATCACCTTCAACCAGACGGTCGGCGCCGGTGTCTACGCCTTCAGCGTGCAGCAGATTCACTCCTGGCCCGGCTCGGTGCCCTGGCTGGGCATGCTCATCGCTACGGTGCCGGTCACCGCTGTGACCCTCGTCTACGCGTGGCTCGCCGTGGCCATGCCACGCACAGGTGGCGATTATCTCTACATGACGCGAATCTTGCACCCCTTCGTTGGCTGGATCGTCACCTGGTTGATTCTCGGTACGCGGTTCCTCGTCATCGGCACGCTCATGTTCAGCGACGTCAAGCTGTGGGGCGGCGCGCTCGTCCTGGGCGGCTTACAGGCCAAGAGCCAGGCGCTTCTAGATCTGGGCAGGGTGCTGGCTGTCAACGACAACGTCGCGGCCTGGGGCGCGGTGCTGCTGACGTTGACGGTGTATTACTTCGTCGTCGTCCTCGGCAAGCCATTCCTGTGGATGGTCTGGATCGTTTTCATCGTCCCGGTCGTGAGCGGCGTTGCAACCATCATCCTCTTCGCCCTCAACCCGTTTAACCCGTCCTCGTTGCAGGCGGTATGGGACGCCCTTTACGGAGTCGGCGCCTACCAGGAGATCGTCAGCCTTGCCACGCAGGGTGGCTGGCGGCTGACGCCGCCTAACCTGGATGCCACGATCGGGGCTCTCGGCGTGGCCATCTTTGCCTTGGGGCTGGCGCCGTTCACCACGGCGATCTTCGGCAGTGAGATCAAGAACCCGCGCACAACGTTTCGCCTTGTGATGCCGGGCTCAGCGATCATCACCGGCATCTACATGGCGATCCTGTCCGCCTCGCCGCACTGGGCCGCCGGCACTGAGTTCATGAGTCAATACGACTTTGTGTACTACACCGCGCAGCTCCGACAGCAGCTGAAGATCAACCCGGGCCTCGAGCCGACCATCCCAGTCTTCGGTCTCGCCTTCGCGCCGGGCTTTCTCCTTGGGCCGCTGGTAATTCTCGGCGCGGCGCTCAGCCTGTACCATGTCGTGCCGTCCCTCGCTCTGTCGTATCCGCGCTACTTCGTGGCCATGGCCTTCGACCGCATGCTCCCCGCTTGGCTCGCCGACGTGAGCGAGCGCTTCCATACCCCCGTCAAAGCCATCTCGATGCTCGTCCTCGGCGGCATCTTGGCCATCGCGCTGCGCATCTTCTTCTCGTGGACGGTGGGACTGGTCGCCTTCGCCATCGTCGTCCCGTTGCTGTGGGCCGTGATGGGCCTGGTCGGAATCGTCCTACCCTATCGCATGCCGCGCATCTATGAGGTCGTTCGTTACAGCGTCGGAAGCGCCACCGGTCACGTGGTGGCATACGTCGTGATGGCCTTGCTGGGCTTCCTACTCGGCATCATCATGTTCGGCGTGGCCAACACCGTCGCCTGGGTGCTGGTGGGGCTGCTTTCCTATCCGGTGGCCTATGCCATCACGTTGATCGCCAGCCGCATCTCGCGGCAAGAGATGGGGCGGGTGCCGGTGGTTGTGTTGCTCGGCCTCGTCGCCCTGGTATTCAGCGGCTACTTCACTATCGACCAGTTCATGCGGGCCACCCGCACGGTGGCCGGGCGGCAGTCGATCACCATGACATTGATCACGCTGGCCGTCGGCATCGTGGTCTACGCGTACTACTACTGGAAGAATAAGCGCGAAGGCGTGGACCTGAAGTACGTCTATTCCGAGATCCCGCCGGAGTGAGTGGCAGTGACCCGTTTCTTCTTCGCCAGCGATTTCCACGGCAGCCAGATGGTATGGAACAAGTTTTTGCGGGCACCGGAACACCTGGGAGTGGACACCCTCATCTGTGGCGGCGACATCACCGGGAAGATGATCGTGCCGCTCATCGCCCAGGGCAACGGCGCGTATACATACTTCCTGTATGGCCGCGTAGAGCGCATCAAAGAAGACCAGCTCGGCGTCGCAGAATCAAGGATCAGCGGCAGCGGCTACTACCCGTATCGTACGACACCTGAGGAAGTCGCGGAGCTGGAGAGGAATGAGCCGGCTCGCACGCAGCTCTTCGTGCGCCTGATGAAGGAGCGGGTGGCGCGTTGGATCGAGCAAGCGACAGAGCGCCTGCCCGAACGTGTCGCGATCTATATGATGCCCGGCAATGACGACGCGTGGGCGATCGACGAGGTGTTTGCACGACAAGGCCGCGTGATCTTTGCTGAGGGCAAGCTCGTGCCGATCGGTGACTCCTTCGAGATGATCACGTTCGCCGGGGTGAACCCGACGCCATGGGACTCGCCGCGCGAGATTTCAGAGGAACGCCTCGAATCAATGATGGAGCGGCTGTTCGCCCAGGCTGCCAATCCCTCGCGCCTGATCGCCAACCTCCACGCCCCGCCGTATCACAGCGGGCTGGATATGGCGCCGGCACTTGATAAGAATTTGCGCCCGATCACAGGCATTCTGGGAGTGAAGCGTGCGCCCATCGGCTCCAAAGCCGTGCGCAACCTCATTGAAAAATACCAGCCGCTGCTCGGCCTCCACGGCCACGTGCACGAGTCGCCAGGAAAGGCGAAGCTGGGGCGGACGATCTGTGTCAACCCCGGCTCGGAATATGCGGAGGGCGTGCTCCGCGGCTTCGTCATCGAGCTTGACCGAGCGGGAGTGAAAGACATCCGGATGGTGTACAAGTAAGTCTTGTCGTGCCTGAGAAGCTGTCACAGGCCGATCTCGTGGCGGAGGCTCGACGCATTGTCTCGGCTGCCGCAGCGGCAGACGTCACTCTACGCTTGCTGGGCGGCATCGCCGTGCGTCTGCACTGTCCGAGCACGGCTGTGAGCGCGCCGTTCGCGCGGCCGATCAACGACATTGATCTCATCGGCCTCGGCCGGGACAGCGGCCGAATCAAGCAGGTGTTCGTGGACCTCGGCTACACGCCGCATCGGCATTTCAATGCCGTCCACGGCCGCACGCGGTTGTTCTTTCAGGACCCCGTCCGCGCGCTGACTGTTGACGTCTTTCTCGACCGGTTCATCATGTGCCACACCTTCGATTTGCGCGATCGGTTGGCCGCCGACACCAACGGGCTGACGCTCTGCCCGGCCGACCTGCTCTTCACCAAGCTCCAGATTGTCGAGCTCAATGACCGTGACATCCGGGACATCCTGGCGCTCATCTGCGATCACGAACTCTCCTCGGCCGACGAGCCCGAGCCCGAAACCATCGACGTCTCCCACATTGTTCGCCTCTGCGCCAGGGATTGGGGTCTGGAGAAGACGTGCCTGCACACGCTTGAGTGGGCACAGTCGGCGATCGAGCAGCATGTCGAAGACGCGCTGCTCGCTGAGCGCGTTCGGCAACGTCTCAGCGCGCTTGCCAAGGCCATCGTCAGCCAACCCAAGGCATACCGCTGGCGGCTGCGAGCCATCTTCGGCGAACGGCTGCCTTGGTACGAGCTTCCGGAGAAGCCGATCGGGCGCTGACAACGGTCTCGCGGAACGGGGCAGACGGCGGTTTCCACGCTCCGTCCGTTGCCCCGCCCCGTTAGCCTCAAAACAGTTCGCGCCGTCTTACCTTCTTAGCCCACATTTTCGATTTGGGGCTGAACGTACCAAGCCCATAATCGCGTAACACCCGCAAGAAACGCGGCTCGCGGCGGCTACTCGCTGGCGCGGAGCACGACCCAGTGGGTGACATGACATCGGGCGCGATTCAGCTCTCGTTCAACCCTCAACTTCGTGTCGAGTTCCGGGGCGCGACAGTCACCTCCGATGCTGGGCTGGTGTTGCCGCGTGAGTTGGACGAGCGACTCGGCCTGAGCACCCTGATCGAGCGATACCTCACCGATTCCCGTACGGGGCGCAACTTCCAGTTCGCTCTGCCCGATCTGTTCCGCCAGTCGATCTACAGCCGCCTGGCGGGCTACGAAGACACCAACGACGCGGAGCGGTTGGCCGAGGACCCCGCCTTTCGAATGCTGACGTCCCGCGCGCGTCGGGAGACGAGCGTCGCGCTCACCTCGACGCTCCACCGGTTCGAGACGGAGGTCCTCACCGAGGAGCGGAATTTTCAGGGACTGGCGCGGCTCAACACAGACTTGGTGCAGCACGAGGCTACTCGCCCGCGTACCCGACGCGTGATCCTCGATATCGACAGCTCGGAGAGTCCGGTGCACGGTGCCCCAGAGCAGTCCGCCTACAATAATGGCCACTTCGAGTCCGTCTGCTACCACCCCCTCTTCGTCTTCAATCAGGACGGCGACTGCTTGGCCGCCACGCTTCGCCCGGGAAACGTCCCCAGTGCGAAGGGGTGGGAGGAAGTGCTCCTTCCGATCATTGACCGGCTCCAAGACCAGCAGCAAACCGTCGTCGTCCGAGCCGACGCGGCTTTTGCCTTGCCAACCATCTACGAGGCGCTGGAACGACGGGGTGTGAGGTACGCGATCCGCCTCCCGGCCAATGACATCCTGGAGCGGGCCATCGAGGATCTGCTCGTGCGGCCCCGCGGCCGACCGAGCCATGCCCCGCTGGCCCGTTACCGCAGCTTCCAGTATCAGGCGGCCTCCTGGGGCCGACCGCGACGGGTGATCGCCAAGATCAAACATCATCTCGGGGAACTCTTTCCTCGGGTGGGTTTCATCGTGACCACGCTCACGGGAACGAACCGGGCCGTTGTCCACTTCTACAACCAGCGTGGGACGGCGGAACAGTGGATCAAGGAGGGCAAGACCGCCACCCACTGGACCCGGCTCTCGTGCCATCGGTTTCGGGCCAACGAGGTCCGCCTGCTGCTCGGGGTCATGGCCTACAACCTCCGCAATCTGCTGCGGCGGCTCGTCCTGCCGGGTGCCATCCAGAGCTGGTCACTCACGAGCCTGCAACAGCGCCTGTTCAAGACGGGCGGGCGGCTGATCCGGCATGCGCGGTACTTCACCCTGCAGCTCGCCGAAAGCTACTTGACGGGGAGCCTCTTTCGGCAGATTCTCCAGCGCATCGAGCGGCTCACGTTGCACCCGACGTGATCGCGCGGACTGTCCAGGCGGGCAGCAAGCTCGGCGCGGGCACGGGTGTCTCTGGGGTGGATCGTCACGGACAGCAAGCCTTCGCAGCACGCGATGTCGGCGGCGCCGGCGCCCCGAGAACGACCCGTGGCATCTACCGCGAATGGGCAAAATGGGTTGGTGGGACGCCACGTGGCTCGCTTACCAGCCCGGAAGGGAAGAGAATAAGGTCCATATCGCAAATCCCGGTTTAGTCGGAGGCCGCCTTTCACATAACCGCACGGAGGCGATGACGAAACGGTTTAACTGAAGTCCCGCCGCCGTGGAGGGTAGAAATATGAGTGAATCTTGCAAATCAACGATGGACATTCCATTCGAAGATTCAATACCTGAAGCCGGGGCTTCCCTAGAGTCGATCCTCTGCACGGAGGAGTTGCAGCGCCGCCTATCGCGTCCGCCTGATTATGAAAAGGAGAACCGCGCGCTCGTGGCGCTGGTGAACGCGCTAGCCGATTCGCCGAGCACCATCCTTCAGACGCTAGCCGAAACGATCCTGGATACAACCCAGTGTGACTCCGCTGGCCTTAGCCTGCTCACGAGGGATGGCAAAAGGCCGGACGCTTACGGCAGAAGGTTCTATTGGCCAGCTATCGCCGGCATGTGGAATCCGCACGTCGGAGGTGGGACCCCGCGCAATTTCGGCCCTTGCGGAGACGTGCTTGATCAAAATCGTCCGCTGTTGTTTCGACATTTCGAGCGGCGTTACCCCTATTTGCTGCCAGTGATTCCGGCAGCCGAAGAATGCTTGCTGGTTCCGTTTTACGTCGCCGGCAAAGCAGTCGGAACGATCTGGGCGATCATGCACAGTGATCGTCGCAAGTTCGACGCAGAAGATGACCGGGTCATGGGCTCGCTACGGAAATTTGCCTCCTCAGCGTATCAAGCTCTTCTATACATAGACGACCTCAAATTCCAAGTGGCCGAGCGCGAAAGGGCGGAAGCGGAAATCCGTGAACTGGCAAGTGGGTTGGAAGCCAAGATCCGGCGCCTGGTCGAGGCCAACGTTGTGGGGATTGTCATGTGGAATCTGGAAGGTGCGATCACCGGGGCCAATGAAGCATTTCTCCACATGGTCCAATACGCCCGTGAGGATATCGCCTCCGGTCGCGTGCGCTGGACCGACCTGACGCCAGCCGAATGGCGTGGCCGCGACGAACGGGCTATAGCTGATTTAAAGGCGTCCGGGATCTTCCGACCGTTCGAGAAGGAGTACTTCCGGAAAGATGGCAGTCGAGTGCCCGTACTGCTCGGCGGCGCACTCTTCGAAGGCAGCGGGAACGAAGGTGTCGCTTTCGTGCTCGATTTGACCGAGCAAAAGCGCGCGCAAGAAAGGCTTCGAGCGAGCGAGCATAGCCTGCGTGAGGCGCAGGCGGAGCTCGCGCACGTCAATCGCGTCACGACGATGGGCCAGCTGGCGGCCTCGATTTCCCACGAAGTCATGCAGCCGATCACGGCGGGAATCATGAATGCCGAGGCGGCTTTGCAGTGGCTGGGCTCCCAGCCGCCGAATCTGGAGGAGGCCCGGCAGGCGCTCGGTCTTGCCGTCAACGACGGCAATCGAGCCACCGACGTCATCAGCCGGATCCGTGCCCTCATCAAAAAGACACCGCCACGGAAGGATGCCTTCGAGATCAATGCGGCGATCCTTGAGGTCATTGGTCTGACTCACGGCGAAGTGGTAAAGAACAACGTCTCGGTGCAGACGCAACTCACGGAGGCCTTGCCGCCCATTCAAGGGGATCGAGTCCAACTGCAACAAGTGATCCTTAACTTGATACTCAACGCTGTCGAAGCGATGAGCAGCGTCAGCGAGGGGTCGCGAGAGCTGCTGATCGCTACCGGGAAAGATGCATCGGGCGGGGTGCTCCTCGCCGTGCGGGATTCCGGTCCGGGACTGAGTCCGGAGAATTTTGACCGTCTGTTCGACGCGTTCTACACTACCAAGCCCGGCGGGATGGGCATGGGACTCTCGATCTGCCGTTCGATCGTCGAAGCTCACGGGGGACGGATTTGGGCCTCGCGCGGTGTCGGCCCCAGCGCAACCTTTCAGTTCACCCTGCCCGTGGCGAGCGCACCGGACGCATGGTGAGGATCGCAGTTTATAACCTCACGACGTGTGACGTGGGCGCGGTGAAAGCGGCTGAGTCGCCATATTGGGTCGAAACCATCATCCCAGGCGGCACAACAGAGGTACGGCACCTCGTCGTCCCTGAACTGATTCTGTCCAAAGTCCGATATCGTCGACATTCAGAACGCGCGGGGGGAGATCGCCGTGATGGGTGCAATCAATATTGCGATGGTTTCGGCCGGATTCAGTGCTCGATGTTCTGCGTGTCCTACAAATCCGACGATCGGCAAGATTTTGTTCCGTGCCGCGCCGGTATGATGGACTACTGCCCCATAGGCTTCAGGGCACCAGAACGAAAACTCTAAGGTAAGGGGTTGGCAGCCGCTTTATCGCCGCCTCGGCCGTAGCCGCTCAACCTTCCCGGCCGGGGCCCGCGCCTCGGCGTCCTCAAGCCGCCGAAGCGTCGCCCACACGGAATTGAGAACGTCGTAGTACGCGGCGCCGCGCGTGTGTACGACTTCGTCTTTGACGTTGAAATACGAAACGTCGCGAGCGATGGCCGCGACGACCTCGCGGAACACCGCGCGCGGGAGACGGACGCGATACGGATAATCCGCGCTTAGAGCTAGCAGGCTGCTGAAAAAGCAGCTGACGGCAGCATTATTGTTCTCCACGCGGCCCGTCGGCCGGAGCACCGAGCTGATTGACGTCCGGCTGGCGGATCGCCAGCCGCGGCGAATTTGTATCGGGTTCTCGGCACCGATCGCCGGTCGCTCAAGCCGGGTGCGCCGTGAGGTTTCGGATCCGAACCAGGTTGTAAGCGGCAAGCGCAAACGTAAACATCCAGTCGACCCGGCGGGTGCCCCGGTGCCGCGTCTTGCGCATCAGCCCGATCGTCTTCAGCCAGCCGAAAATCTCCTCCACGCGCTTGCGCCGCTGCTGGCTCACCGCGTAGCCCGCATGGCGGGTGGTGCGGCCGTCGATGGCGCTCGCGCGGTTGGTCGTGTTCTGCGCGACGTGCGGGGTGACGCCCGACGCACCGTCGGTGATCACTCGGCCAAGGCCGTCCCAACCTGTTTCGATGACTACGTCGGCGTGGCGTCCAACAATGAGGCTCGGCCCCAACCCGATGGTGAGTCGGCGAGCCCGCGCTGACGCTCTGGCCCGCTGTGCTTCCGCATCCGGGCATCAACCAGGACGGCAGGCTCGATGTCTTCCAGGAGCGGCCCGAGCGGTCGCACGTACACGGGTATCGCCTGACGCGAATCGAACAGGGCTCTGACACCGGGCAAGTCGCGCGCGAGGCGAGCGTCTACGCCCTCCAGACCGGCGCGGCCATCGAACACCGCGTCGGCGAAGGCCATCCCGCGCCGGGTCGTCGTCGGTTTCGGGTCATCATGCAGCAGGACGCGATAGCCGCTCAGGCAGTCGCGAGGACTTTCAAGGAAAAAGGACCGTGAAGGGAAGCACGTTCAAGGAACGTTGAGGACCGGAGAGCGCGGGTAACGAATATCGTGCTGGGCCACGAACGGGGAGGGCGCGCCATGAGCAACCGAGACGACCTCTCGCTCTCTGCTCTGATGTGGGCGTTCTTCTTGACGTTCGTGCTGGCGCTCGTCGCTATTGCCGTCCTCGCGGGCTGCGCGTCGGCGTCCGGGCGATAGTCTTGACAACCACCATAAGTGACGACATGCTCCCGCCCTCGATGTCTGTGCAGAGATCCTTACCCCATAGCCGGCGCGTCCTTTGGGTCTTGGTGTGCTGCCTGCTTGCCATATACCCCGTCCTCGACGCTGCAGACCAGCCGCTGATCGTCGGTCCCACCGGCGAGTCGACCGCATTACTTTGCAATCCGGACAACGATGAAGATGACGAGGACAGTAGTGGCGCGTCGGTGGCGGCTGTCATCAGCGATGCGGCGACGGTGATGCCTTCGCGATCGTGCGCGAGCGTGTCTGAGTGGTCGGCGCTTCGGGTGCCGACGGGGCGCGATGTATCAGGATTGACGCGCGGTCCACCTTACGATGTCTCGGCCTGTGGCCGTGGACGACTCTGTTGCGCCTCCTCCTGATGTTGTCGCCTCAGCAATCGCGTTTCGCGCAATCACAAATGTTTGTCTGGTGATGACCCCGACGCCGACGCGCGCCCGGTCGCCCCCCTATTCGGCGGCGCTGCCGCTCAAGAGAAGTTCGGCGCTCCGCAAACAGGAATCAAACCGTAGGCGTTCTTCACGGAGGGAAGCATGCCAACCGACGGCATAAAGCGTGTCCTCAGCGTAGCTGCACTGGCTCTCGTGGCCGGTCTCATCCTCGTCGTGTCAGATACCAGCTTTGCTCAAGAAAAGAAGAAGATCTCCTGGACCACGAAAGCCGAGAATACGAAGTTCTCCTACCTGCACCGGCTCGACATCCCAGATATGCCGGGGCACCGCCTTGGACTGTTCGAGGTCCAGCGTACGTGGCCGGACGGCGGCGGGCCGGCCGTGGACGGGCGCAAGGTCATAGAGGAGATTACCCGGGGAACAGCCGATGGCGTCGCCGGGAACGGTCGTGAGTATGGTTATGGCCACTGGCGCTTCGAAAACGGAGATCAAGCGTTCAACCAGTATCACCTCACGTTCCAGTCAGTCATCAATCCCGATCAAAGCAGGAAGACGACGTACGTCGGGACATATCTTCATACCGGTGGGACGGGAGCACTCAAGGGCCTCAAGGGCCTAGGAAGATTCGCGGGGCTCACCGAGTTCAACGCCGAGGGGAAGCCAACACGAAACGAGTACTCGGCCGAGGGCGAGTACTGGTTCGAGAAGTAGCAAAACGGCGCGTTTTCCAACTTCGAGCCATGCGCTAGGGGGAGGCGACCATGGACAGAATGCTTGGACAGCGAGTGGTGGTGTTTGCTGCGCTGTTCTTCATTGGTTCGGTGATCGTGACGCCGAACAGCGTCGCCCAGGAGAGGCGGAAGGCGACGTGGTCGGCGAGCGGTGAGAACACGAAGTATACGGCTCAGCACGCCCTGGAAGTCCTGGATGTGCCAGGTCATCTCATTCGGTTGTTCGAGATGAACTACTGGTTTCAGAAATAGTCAGAGCGCCGAGAGTTGAGGGCGAGAACGCCAGCATAGGTTAGAGGGGGGCGCTGAACCGTCAGCGGCGCCCCCCTTGCGCGCGTAGCCGGCCCGCGCCAGCCAGTCGGCGATCGCTGAAAACGGCCAGCACCGGCTGCGTGGGGGGCCCGCAGGCGTGGCTACGCAAGCCTACAAGGCGCGCGGACTCCGCGTAGCGAGCCGGGGGTATGAAAACACCGCGGGGTGCCTCGCTACAGAATTTCCAGAGCCTCACACGAGGTACCCGCTGAGCGTCGAGGGTACCCGGGACTGGCGGGGGGATGCTTATGGCATCGAGAACCCGCGGCCCCTGACCAGGCTCGCCGCCTCGTTTCGAGCCCGGTCGGGATTCGCGTGGCGCGTCTCGATTACATGCAGACGCCTGCGGTGTGATTCCACGTGCGGCCGGCACTCTCGCACGCGCTCGGCGACTTGTGCTGAATGTCTGGCCGGTCGGCCGTCGAGGCGCTCGGCGAAGGCGACTGCTGACGCGCACACCCGGCGACGAACCCCAAGAGCACGAGGGCGACGGCAATGGCTTTCAAGGGCGTTCAGAGAGCTGGAGCAAGTCCCGCGCCCCTGAGAGACCGTCCGCCGCCGGCTCGTAAACGCCACCCTGCGCCGCCTGGGGGTAGCCAGGAGGTGGCCCCAAGCATCCGGGACGTTCGGAATAGGGCGACGTCCGGCGCCTAGAGTCCGCGCACGGTGAGCGATCCCGAGCGCCTTGCGGCTCTCTGGAGTACTTCCACACGCCCACATGGTGCTGGCGCAGGATACGACGACTGCGCTACGTTTAGCGTCGCTGGAGACGGGGCGCGAGCACAGGACGGCGGCAACCGTAAGGAGTCCGGCTATGCCGACGTACATCGTCCTAGGAAGCTTCACCGAACAGGGGATTCGCAGCGTCCGGGACTCGCTCAAGCGGGAGGACGCGTTTCGCAAGCAATGCGAGAAGGTTAACGCCCAAGTTAAGGAGGTCTATCGCACGATGGGCCGCTACGACTTGGCGGCCATCGTCGAGGCCCCCGACGACATCACGATCAGCTCGTTGCTGTACTCGACGGCAGCTCTCGGCAACATTCGCACCGAGACCCTGCGCGCGTTCACGCGTCAGGAGACCGAACAGACCCTCGCGAAGATGATGTAACGCCACGACGAAACGATGCCACCCCGGGCCGCACCGCGCGCCCCGACTCCAGCACATCCGGCCGCGCCGCCGGCTCGTCGCCCACCCCCGTGCTGCTGAGGGCGGATCAGGTGATTGAATAGCGCGATGGATGCGGACGAAGAGACCGGTGGCGGCGGTCCGAGATGCCCCATCTGTAGTAGCGAGGACGTTGCGATTCGGGGCAGTCAGAACATACGAACGGCTCCACCTCTACAGGCGTGGGAGTGTAAGAAGTGTGGCGCTGTCTTCGCCCACCGGGCAGAGATGTAGCCGTGACCGCGCTCGCCGCAGCCGGAGGCGCCCTGCCTGACGTGGAACCAATGACGATTCGAGCGCTCATTGTTTTGCCGCTGCTACTACTTGCTGGTTGCTCTGCAGCGACTACGCCTGGTTCTCGATACCGCATGGATGGTCCGCGTACTC
>Ga0207684_10001728_pt1 | contig 23120 bp, 24 predicted proteins | sample KBSK5501metaG_FD_184342 | JGI IMG/M metagenome (GOLD analysis project Ga0207684, IMG submission 184342) | Corn, switchgrass and miscanthus rhizosphere microbial communities from Kellogg Biological Station, Michigan, USA - KBS K5-50-1 metaG... | ecosystem: Host-associated > Plants > Roots >...
GGGTGCTGGAGCTGACCTGGGAGTTCATGAACAATCCGGCCCAGATCAGCATCACCCCGCAGCAGAAGACGGTGGAGAAGGCCGAGCAGGTGCTCTATCACGTCGGCCGCGAGGAGAAGTTCAACCTCCTGCTCGGACTGTTGCGCCGCGAGGGAGGCAGCCGCATCCTGATCTTCTCGAACACGCGGGAGGAAGCACGGCGCCTCGAGGACCGGCTCGGGCGTAACGGCTGGCAGGCGCGCGCGCTCACCGGCGACGTGGACCAGAAGAAGCGGCTGAAGATCCTCAATGACTTCAAGGAAGGCCAGCTCCCGATCCTGGTCGCCACCGACGTGGCCTCGCGCGGCCTGCACATCGAGGGTGTGAGCCACGTGGTCAACTGGGACCTGCCGCAGGACGCGGAGGACTACGTGCACCGCATCGGGCGAACCGCGCGCGCGGGCGCGGCTGGCAAGGCCATCAGCCTGGTGGACGAGGCGGGGGCGCTCGCGCTCGAGCCCATCGAGAAGTTCATCGCCCAGAAGATCCAGGTCGACTGGGCCGAGGACGAGCTGTACCTGCCCGAGATCAAGCCCACCAGCGAGGAGCGTCGCCGCTACGCCGAGGAGAAGCGCCAGCGCATGGCGGCCCGCGGCGGCCGCTCCGGCGGGTCCGGCCGGCCCGGCGGCGGGGGTGGTGGCGGCCGGCGCGACGGGCACGGCCGCGGCCCGCGCCGCTAGTGAGATGAAGCCTCTCTGAGCGGCCCTCACGTCGACCTGAAGCTCTCCGAGTCCGAGCGCGGCCTCGCCGCGTCGCTCGCCACCGCCTGGCGCGACTTCCTCTACACCCCCGGCCCTGGCTTCACGTCACCGCTCGATCCAGGCGCGTATCGCTCGACCTTTGTGGTCGTCCCCGTCGAGGGCGCCCCGGTTCGCGTGTCTTCATTGGTCACGCCAGCCTTCGGCGGGGACCTGTGTCGCCTCCACCTCGAGCCGCTCGAGCACCACCGACCCGAGAGCCTCGGCTCCTTCTTCGAGCCCTCGCGTACCGGCACCATCTACGCGTTCACGCCGGGGCGGGGAAGTGGGGCCGCGCGCGCTCCCGAGCGAGCGGAGTGGCGCTACGAGGGTCCGCCGCTCGTCTCCCGGATCGGCCGGATCACCGGCATGGGGCTGCTTCGCGAGCGGGGACGTGGCGCCGACTTCTCCTGGGAAGCCGACCGGGGGATCCTGCTCACCGGTGTCGACGGAGTCGGTTGTCTCCTGCTGAGTGTCGCGGAGACATCGGAGACGGCGATCTTCCTACCGTCCGTGGGCCTCCATCGGGCGCTGCTCGATCGCGATGTCGCCCCCTCGCCGGGCGTCAGCGCGCGCGGGCTGCTTGGCTACGCCGATTGGCCCGCCGACCTCGACGTCGCGGTGGAGCTGCTTCGGCTCTGAGGTGGCACGCGCACGTGCTCGGGTGTAGGGTGACCGATGAACCCGTGACCACCCAGCTCAACAAGGAGGGGCCCATGGCGACCAAGACCGCGGCAACCAAGACGGTGGCGACCAAGACCGCGACGAGCAAGACGGCCAAGGTGAAGCCGATTCCCGACGGGTACCACTCGGCCACGCCATACCTGATCGTCGACGGCGCCGCCCGCGCGATCGACTATTACAAACGGGCCTTCGGCGCGAAGGAGCTGATGCGCATCCCGGCGCCCAACGATCGCATCGGGCACGCCGAGATCAAGATCGGCGATTCGGTGATCATGCTGGCCGACGAGCACCCCGAGATGGACGCACGCGGTCCCAAGCACTTCGGTGGCTCGCCGATCAGCATCATGATCTATCTGGAGGACGTGGATAAGCAGTTCAAACAGGCCATCGCGGCGGGCGGCACCGAGGTGCGGCCGGTGACGGACCAGTTCTACGGGGACCGCTCCGGCACCCTCAAGGATCCCTTCGGCCATAGCTGGCATCTCTCCACCCACAAGGAGGACGTGAGCATGGAGGAGCTCGCCCGCCGCATGGCCGCGCTGAAGAAGTAGGGGGTCAGAAGAAGTAGGGGGTCAGGTCTTGAATTGCGACATTTGCCCCGTCGAAGGTGTGCCCTAGGAGGCACACTTGAGCCATCGGAGACTGGGGCGGTAGCGTTGACGTATGGCGCGGCCGCTCCGCCTCCAATTGCCCGGCGGTATGTACCATGTCACCGCGCGCGGCAATGACCGTCGGCCGATCTTCGAAGACGATGACGATTGCGCGCGCTTCCTCATAGTGCTGGCGTCAATCGTGGCACGCTATCACGTGCTCTGTCATGCGTACTGCCTCATGGGCAACCACTACCACCTCCTGCTCGAGACGCCCGAGGCGAACCTCTCGCTCGCCATGCGTCAGCTCAACGGGGTGTATGCGCAGCGATTCAATAGACAGCACGATCGCGGTGGGCATCTGCTGCAAGGCCGCTTCGGGGCTCAGCTCGTGGATGGCGACGCCTATCTCTGGGAGGTCTGCCGCTATATCGTGCTCAATCCGGTACGAGCGGGGCTTGTCGTGCATCCGCGCCAGTGGAGGTGGAGCAGCTTCTGCGCGACGGCCGGTGAGACGGTCAAACCCGGATTCTTGACGGTGGACTGGGTGCAGGCTCTGGGTGGCGCGAAAAACCGGGGCGAAGCTCTGGATCGATACACGGCTTACGTCGAGGCGGGGATTGAGGAGACCGAGACTACGCTGGACCGATTCAAGTCAAAGGCCGCGTTCGGCGACGAGGTCTTCATGACAAGACTGGGTGAGCAATGCCGCCGCGCGGCGCCGTCCGTAGAAATCCCACGGGAGCAACGCTTCGCGGGGAGGCCGCCGTTGAGCCAGGTGTTCCAGGGTGTGACGTCGAAGACCGAGCGCAATGCATGCGCCGTCGTCGCAGTGCGCGAGCACGGCTATGCGATACGGGAGGTCGCGGAGTTCCTTGGCCGCCACTACGCGACGGTAAGCCGCGTGCTAGCCCACGCGGACGGACGTCCGCCTGGCGGCAAAATGTCGTAATTCAAGACCTGACCCCGGGGCGACCCCGGGGCTAGAAGCGGCGGCGGCCGCCGAGGGACTTCTTGCGGAGGCGGAGGGACTTCGGGGTGATCTCGAGCAGCTCGTCCTCGCGGATCCATTCGAGCGACTGCTCGAGGTTCATCAACCGCGGCGGGGTGAGGCGCACCGCCTCGTCCGAGGTGGACGAGCGCACGTTGGTGAGCTTCTTCTCCTTGGTGATGTTGACGTCGAGATCGTTGTCGCGCGCGTTCTCGCCCACCACCTGGCCCTCGTAGACCGGCTCGCCCGGCCCCAGGAACAGCACCCCGCGCGGCTGCAGGTGGTCGATCGCGTAGGACGTGGTCCGGCCGGTGCGATCGGCCACCATGGCGCCGTTGGCTCGATGGGGGATATCGCCCTGCCACTCGTCCCAGCCGTCGAACAGATGGTTGAGCAGCCCGGTGCCGCGGGTGTCGGTGAGAAACTCCGACCGGTAGCCAATCAACCCGCGCGACGGGATGCGGTACTCGAGCCGCACCCGGCCGGTGCCGTGGTTGACCATCTTCACCATCTGGCCCTTGCGGGGGCCCAGTTTCTGGGTGACCGCGCCGATGAACTCCTCCGGCACGTCCACCACCAGATGCTCCATCGGCTCGAGGGTCTTGCCGTTCTCCTCGTGGGTGATGATCTGGGGCTTGGAGACCTCCATCTCGTAGCCTTCACGCCGCATCATCTCGATGAGGATGGCGAGCTGCAGCTCGCCGCGCCCGGACACCTGGAAGATGTCGGGCGAGTCGGTCTCCTCCACGCGCAGGGCCACGTTGCTCCGCCGCTCCTTCCACAGCCGCTCGCGGAGCTGGGTGGAGGTGACGAACCGGCCCTCCTTGCCCGCGAAGGGCGAGATGTTGGAGGAGAAGAGCATGGACACCGTGGGCTCGTCGATGCGCATGACGGGCAGGGCCACCGGCTTCTCGGCGTCCGCGATCGTCTCGCCGATCTCCATGTTCTCGATGCCCGCCACCGCCACGATGTCGCCCGCGGCCGCCTCGGGCACCTCCACACGCTTCAGGCCCTCATAGCCGTAGAGCACGGTGATCTTGGCGTGCTCCACGCTGCCGTCGCGGTGCACCACCGCGACCCGGTCGTACTGGCGGACCTTGCCATTGACGACGCGGCCGATGATGAGCCGGCCCACGTAGTCGTCCCAGTCGAGCGAAGCGGCCCGGAGCTGGAGCCCGTGTTCCTCGTCGTACGAGGGCGCGGGGATGGTCTCGAGCAGGGTGTCGAAGAGGGGCGCGAGGGTCTTGGAATCGTCCGCCAGCTCGCGCTTCGCGATGCCCTTACGGGCGTCCGTGTACAGCACCGGGAACTCGAGCTGCTCCACCGCCGCGTCGAGGTCGATGAAGAGGTCGTAGACCTCGTCGAGCACCTGGGCCGCGCGGGCGTCCTGCCGGTCGATCTTGTTGATGACCACCACCGGCGTCAGGTTGGCCTCGAGAGCCTTCTTCAGCACGAAGCGGGTCTGGGGCAGGGGGCCCTCCGCCGCATCCACCAACAGCAGCACGCCGTCCACCAGGGTCAGGGTACGCTCCACCTCGCCACCGAAGTCGGCGTGGCCGGGCGTGTCCACGATGTTGATCTTCACGCCCCGGTAGTGGATGGCCGTGTTCTTGGCCATGATCGTGATGCCCTTCTCCCGCTCGAGGTCGATCGAGTCCATGACCCGCTCGGCCACGTGCTCGTTGGCGCGGAAGATGCCGGACTGCCAGAGCATGGCGTCCACGAGGGTGGTCTTGCCGTGGTCGACGTGGGCGATGATGGCGACGTTTCTAATGTTGGGTCTGATATTGGGGCGCTGCGGCATGGTCTCACTCTACCACGGATAGAGTGGCGGACCGGCCGGGCGGTGGGGCATAATGACGCGTCCACTCTGCTTTCCCACGTGAAGGAGGCTCACTCGTGAAAGCTCGCATCGCCACCATCACGCTCGTTACGCTGTTCGCGGTCTTCGCGCTGTCCGCGCCGGGTCCGGTCGATCAGGCTCGGGCGCAGCAGCCGACCCCACCCGCACCCAAAGAGGCACCCAAAGGAGGCAAGAAGGTGAAACAGACGGCCGTCATCACCATGGAGAAGGGTGGCGAGATCGCGATCGAGTTCTTCCCGGAGGACGCGCCCAAGACGGTGGAGAACTTCGTGACGCTGGCCAAGAAGGGCTTCTACGATGGGGTCACCTTCCACCGGGTGGAGCCGAACTTCGTGGTCCAGGGCGGCGATCCCAAGGGCAACGGCACCGGCGGCCCCGGCTACACGATCAAGGACGAGTTCAACAAGCAGAAGCACGTCCGCGGCGTGGTGGCGATGGCGCGCACCCAGGCGCCCAACTCGGCGGGCAGCCAGTTCTACTTCACGCTGGCCCCCGCCCATTTCCTGGACGGCCAGTACACCGTCTTCGGGCGGGTCACCTCGGGGATGGAGGTGGTGGACAAGATCAAGGTCGGCGACAAGATGAAGACGGTGAAGATCATCGAGACGCCCGCCCAGTAGCGCCATGGCCTGGTCGCTCCTGATCAAGAACGGCACGGTGGTGGACGGCAGCGGCGCGCCCGCGCGGGCGGCCGACGTCGCGGTGGAGGGCGATCGTATCGTCGCGGTGGGCGCCGGCCTGGCCGGCGAGGCGATGCGGGTGATCGACGCCAAGGGGCTCATGGTGGCGCCCGGCTTCATCGACATCCACTCGCATTCGGACCTGGTCTACGACAAGTGCCCCGCGGCCGAATCGAAGGTGCGCCAGGGTGTGACCACCGAGGTGGTGGGGATGTGCAGCTTCTCCCCCGCGCCGGTCGCGCCGGGCCGCGCGGACCTCGTGCAGGAGTGGGCGGGCGGCATCGGGGGCCGGATCCCGATCACCTGGAACACCTTCGGCGAGTACCTCGACCACCTGCGCAGCCTCGGCCCCTCGGTGAACATTGTCCAGTTCGTCGGCCACGGGGCCCTGCGGCTGGCCGCGGTCGGCCCGGCCGCGCGGCCGGTGACGCCGGACGAGCAGAAGGACATGGAGCGGCTGCTCACGGAAGCGCTCGACGCGGGGGCTTTCGGCTTCTCCACCGGGCTGGTCTACGCGCCCAGTGTCTACGGCAACACCGAGGAGCTGGTCGCGCTCGCCCGCAGCATGGAGAAGCGGCGCGGGCTCTACTTCTCCCACATCCGCGGGGAGGCCGCCACGCTCGAGCAGGCCGCCGAGGAAGCCATCCGCATCGGTGAGCAGGGCGGGGTGGCCGTGCAGATCGCCCACGTCAAGGCGTCGGGCCGGGAGAACTGGGGCAAGATGGACCGCGTGCTGCGCATGATCGACAGCGCCCGCGCCCGCGGGGTGGACGTGACCGGTGACGTCTATCCCTACCCGGCGGGCAGCACCAAGATGGACAACCTGCTCCCCGCGTGGATGCACGACGGCGGCATCTCGAAGCTGCTCGAGCGCCTCACCGATCCCAAGGCGCGGCAGCGCGCCATCGCCGACTGCCTGGTGGACGGCGAGCGCTGGCGCACCGGCTCGGGCGGCATGGGCTGGGACGAGATCATGATCGCCACGTGCTCCAGGCCGGAGCTGGCCGGCATTCACATCGCGGAGCTGGCCCGGCGCACCGGCAAGGAGCCGGCCCAGGCCATGATGGACCTGGTCATGGAGGAGCGCGCCGGCGTCTCGATGGTGGTGTTCTCCCAGAGCGAGGAGAACGTGGGGACCGCGCTCGGCTACGCCCACAACATGGTGGGCTCGGACTCGCTATCGCTGCACGCCGGCGCGGGACCGCATCCCGGCAAGCCGCACCCGCGGAGCTACGGGACGTTCCCGCGCGTGCTCGGGGTCTACTGCCGCGAGAAGCGCCTCTTCTCGTGGGAGACGGCGGTACACAAGATGACCGGGATGGCCGCGACCAAGCTCGGCTTGAAGGACCGGGGGCTGGTGCAGGCCGGCCGCGCCGCCGACCTGACGCTCTTCGATCCGGCGACGGTGCGTGACGAGGCCACGTTCCCGGATCCGCACCGGTATCCGGTGGGCATCCCCTACGTGGTCGTGAACGGTCAGGTGGTGGTGGACGGTCCCCGCTATCACGCGGTGCCCGCCGGCCGGGTGCTGACGCCTCAGTAGCTCACGCAGGGGCTGCCGTCGGAGAGAAACTCGACGAGCTTGACGCCGCCCGCGATGACGGCGCCGGCGACGAGGTTGTTCTCGTCGAGCTTCCGCTTCTTGAAACAAGGCGAGCAGACCAGGATGGTTCCGCCCGCCTTCGCGAAGTTCTCCATCAGCTCCTTGAGCGGAGCGAAGCCCTCTTCACGAATATCGTCGGCGTAACCCCTCTGGGCGAGTCGGACACCCTCGACGCTGAGGAAGACCAGCGTCTCCTTGCCAGAGCCCACGGCGGCATTGGCGATGACGAAGGCGACGGTTGCCCTGTCCGTATTGTCCTTGGCGCAGGTCAGGTTCACGGAGAACTTGTTCGCCATGGCTCAATCCTCCTTCCGCCGTATCAGATAAACCGGGTGGTGCTGACTGACCAGGGTCTGGCCGGTCAGTCGGCACCACGCCGGAATATCGGCCGGCCCGCCCGGATCGCGAGCGGTCAGCTTCAGGACCTGCCCGGGCCTCAAGCGGTCGAGGCGCGATTGCAGCTCCAGCGCGAGCTCGCCGCAGCCCATGTCGCCTGCGTCCCATTCGGCCTCGGGCGCGGCGTCCGGCACAGACCGGCTAGCCCAGCTGCTTCAGCATCGAATCGGCGTCGCTCACCTCGAACTTGCCGGGCTGCTCCACGTTCAGTGACTTCACCACGCCGTTGTCCACCAGCATCGAATAACGCTGGGAGCGCACGCCCATGCCGCGCCCGGTCAGGTCCATCTCGAGCCCGAGGGCCTTGGTGAGCGCGGCGCTGCCGTCGGCCATCATGCGCACCTTGCCGGTGCTCTTCTGGTCCTTGGCCCACGCGCCCATGACGAAGGCGTCGTTGACCGACACGCACCACACCTCGTCGACCCCCCTGCTCTTGAGCTTGTCGATGTTGGCCACGTAGCTCGGCACGTGCTTGGCCGAGCAGGTGGGGGTGAAGGCGCCGGGCAAGCCGAATACGACGATCTTCTTGCCCTTGGTCAGGTCCGCCACCTGGAAGGCGTTGGGGCCGACGGTGCAGCCCGGGGCTTCCTGCTCGATGAACTCCGTGAGCGTGCCGTCCGGCAGACGGTCACCGATTTTGATCGGCATGGATCTCCTCCTCGGATGAAAGTGTGAGCGCGACAGCTCGCCGACGACTTAGCGAGCGGCGGTTAGGGTACCACAGCCACCGGTAGCTGTGGAGGGCGCGAGGCCAGGGGCATGTGCCGATCGTGCTGTGCCGGGCGACGCCCGGCCGCGAACTGGATTCATGTAAATCCCTGTTTCCGCTGACGATGTGGCCCGGCGACAGCAGTGGGTCGCACCGCGGCCCGCGAGGTTGGCGCGGGCCGCGACGTAGACCAGTAAATCGGAGAGCAATGGTACGGCTGTTCAGGCCTGGCGCGCTTGAGTAAGATTCGGCGTGATGAAGCCCAAGCTGCGAGTCTGGGTCATGTTCGGCGAGCACCTGAAGTTCGGGGACGGCCGCGCGCAGCTGCTCGAGCTGATCGACGAGCGCGGCTCGCTGAAGAAGGCGGCCCAGGAGCTCGAGATGTCCTACCGCAACGCCTGGGGCTATCTGCGCGACCTCGAGGAAGCGGCCGGCTTCAAGTTCGTCGAGCGCGTGCCGGGCGGCGGCCCCGAGAGCGGCATGCGGCTGACCAAGGCGGGGAAGCGCTTCCTCGAGCGCTATCGCAAGTTCCGCAACGGCCTCGAGGAAGCGGCCAAGCGGCAGTTCGAACGCTCCTTCGGCGCGTGAGCGCCGACCCGAAGTACCTCTACCTCACCACCACCGGTCGGCGAAGCGGGCGGCCCCGGCAGATCGAGATCTGGTTCACCCGGCACGAAGGCCGGTACTATCTGGTCGCCGAGCACGGGTCGAAGGCCCGGTGGGTCCAGAATCTGCTCGCGCATCCGGTGGTGCGGGTGCGCGTCGGCGCGCAACGTTTCCGGGGCCTCGCCCGCGTGGTGGATCATGGCGCGGAACGAAGTCTGGTGGCGGTCATTCGCGCGCGGTCGGAAGCCAAGTACGGCTGGGGTGACGGGCTCGTCGTCGAGATTGCGCCGCCCCGACGCGCCCGGCCGGCGCGCTAGCCGTTCGCCACTACCCGGATCAGGGCGCCGTCGGGCCGCGGCGGAGCGACCCGACCGATCACGGTGGCGGCGCCGTCGCCGGCCTCGCGTAGCGCGCGCAGCAACCCCGGGCTGCGGTCGACCGGCACACCCAGCAGTAGCCCGCCGGAGGTTTGCGGATCGAAGAGCAGATCGAGCGCGGGCCGCCGCGCCGCGTCCGGCTCGATCAGCATGGCCCGCTGGGCCTTCGCGTTCTCCGGATGCGCGGTGCTCCGCACGCCACGGGTGAGCAGCGAGAGCGCGCCGGGCAGCACCGGGATCGCGTCGAGGTCGAGCACGGCCGAAGCCTTGCTCGCGCGCAGCATCTCCCCCAGATGCCCCACCAGCCCGAAGCCGGTGACGTCGGTGGCGGCCGATGGCCGTAGCGGACCCGCGGCCCGCGCGGCGTGAGCGTTGGAGCGGAGCATGGAGGCGTCGGCGGCCTCCACCCACTCGCCCCGCGCGAGCCCGCGCATGTCGGCCTGGAGGACCACGCCGGTGCCGAGCGGCTTGGTGAGGATCAGCTGGTCGCCCGGGGCGAGGCCGCCGAGGCGGAGAAGCGCATCGGCCGAAGTCGCGAGGCCCCAGACCGCGAAGCCCACGACCAGCTCGGGCCCGGTCGTGGTGTGACCGCCCACGAGGGTGACGGCATCCGCGTCCAGCGCGGCGCGAGCGCCCGCCATCACCTGATACAGCGTCTCCTCCGCGCGCGCGGGCTCCTCGTCCGGCACGGTGACCTGAGCCAGCGCGAAGCGCGGCGGCACGCCCTTGGCCCAGAGATCGCTCACCGCGTTGACCGCCGCGACCCGGCCGACCAGGTAGGGGTCGTCGGCGAAGGCGCGGAAGGAGTCGACAGTGGCCGCGACGATCTCGCCCCGCTCGGTCTCGACCGCGGCCGCGTCGTCGGGCTGCGCCAGGCCCAGGATGACCGCGGGGTCACTGGTGGATCCGAGCCGCGCGAGCGCGCGAGCGAGGGTGGACTCGCCGACCTTGGCCGCGCAGCCGCCACACAACATGTCGCCGCCGGGCATGGGCGAGGCGGCGAAGTCGGGTGTCACCGCGTCGTCCGGGCCCAGCACCTGGAAGTGGCGGACGAAGCGACGGTCGATCCAGTCCTTCAGGGCGAACAGCGAGCGGCCCTCGGCCGACACTCCCCACTTGGTGCCGATCGCGCGCCCGTCGCCCAGGTTCAGCAGCGAGAGGAAATCGTGCTGCGGCCGATACGCGCGGAGCCGTGCGCCCCGCGCCCGGGCCATCAGGTTGTGCGCGAGCACCGGGCCCTGGCGGACCGCGTACACCCCCGCCTTGGCGAGGCCGGGGCCGGCCGTCCACGCCGCGCAATCCCCGACCGCGAAGACGTCGTCGTGCGCCACGCTCTGTAGGGTGGAGCGGATCCGCACGAAGCCACGCTCGTCCGTCTCGAGCCCGGACCGGTCGAAGAGCGGAAGCGCGCTCCCGCCCGCCACCCACACCACCGCGTCGGCGGGAAGACGCGCGCCTCCCTCCAGACGCACCACGTCGGCCGCGACCCCCTCGACGCGCGCCCCGCACCGGATCGCGATGCCTCGCTCGGCGGCCGCCCGTTCCACCCGCGCGGCCGCGCTCGGCGCGTAGCCGGGCAGCACGCGGGGCCCGGACTCGAGCAGGAGCATCGCGACGCGGCGGCCACCGTCGCGACGGAGTCGCGCGGTGAGGGCGAAGGCGATCTCGATCCCGCCGGCGCCCGCGCCCACCACCACGACCCGGAAGATCGCGCGCCCCTCGGCGGCCGCGAGCACGTCGTCCACGCGCCGGACGAAGTCGCCGATGGGCCGCGTGGGGACCGCGTGCTCCCGGACGCCGGGCAGCTCGACGCCGGCCACCGTGGAGCCCACGTCGAAAGAGACGGTGTCGTAGACGATCGGCGGCCGGCCCTCCAGCGCGATGCGCCGCGCGGCCAAGTCGAGGCCGGTGGCGCGGGCCACGATGCAGCGCGCGCCGGCGCGCCGCGCCAGGGGCCTCACGTCGATCTCCAGGGCTTCTCGGGAATACTGGCCAGCTACGAAGCCTGGCACCATGCCGGAGTAGACCGCGATCGGGCGATCGACGACGAGGGTGAGACGAGTTGCGGGGACCGGGCTCATGGCCCAGCGCCGGAGCACCTGGATGTGGGCGTGGCCACCGCCCACGAGGACCAGATCGTGAAGGATGTCAGCGGCGGAGGGCGAGCGCATGCCCGTCCGCCGCCGAGGCTACGACAGGTCGACCCAGACGGTCTTGACCTCGGTGTAGTTGTCGAGGCCTACCGACCCCATCTCGCGGCCGAAGCCCGACTCCTTGAAGCCGCCGAACGGCAGCGCCGCGTCGAAGAGGTTGTAGGCGTTGACCCACACCGTGCCCGCCCGGATCGCCTTCGCCGCCCTGAGGGCCTTCGACACGTCTCGTGTCCACACCGCGGCGGCGAGGCCGTACGAGGTCTGGTTGCCCTGCGCGATGCCGTCCTCGACCGAGCGGAACGGGATGACCGAGAGCACGGGGCCGAAGATCTCCTCGCGGGCGATCTTCATCCCGTTGGTGACGCCGTCGAAGATGGTGGGCTGGATGAAGTAGCCCTTGCCGGTACCGATGTCGGCCCGCCCGCCGCCCGCTACCACCCGCGCCCCTTCCTGCTTGCCGGACTCGATGTACGACAGCACGGTCTCCATCTGGCCCTTGGAGACCACCGGGCCCATCCGGGTGGACTTGTCCATGGGGTCGCCGACCTTGAGGCTCTTGACCCGATCCGTGAGCTTGGACATGAACTGGTCGTGGATGGAGGCCTCCAGGAAGAGCCGCGACCCGGCCGCGCACACCTCGCCCTTGTTGTAGAAGATGCCGGTGAGGGCGCCGCGCACCGCCGCTTCCATGTCCGCATCGGCGAACACGATGTTGGGCGACTTGCCGCCCAGCTCCAGGGAGAGACGCTTCAGCGTCCCCGCGGCCTCCCGCATGATCTGCTTGCCGACCTCGGTGGAGCCGGTGAAGGCGATCTTGTCCACGCGCGGATCGCGCACCAGCGCCATGCCGACCTTGCCGCCCGGGCCGGTCACGACGTTGAAGACGCCCTCCGGCACGCCCGCCTCCTGGCAGATCTCGGCGAAGCGCAGCGCGGTGAGCGGCGTCTGCGACGCCGGCTTGATCACCACCGTGTTGCCCGCGGCGAGCGCGGGAGCGATCTTCCACGACGAGAGGAGGAAGGGGAAGTTCCAGGGCACGATGGCCCCCACCACGCCGACGGGCTGGCGGAGCGTGAAGGTGAAGGCGTTGTCGCGCAGGCCGAGCGTCTCGCCGTGGATCTTGGTGGCCCAGCCCGCGTAGTAGCGGAAGACCTCCGCGGCGAACGGGATCTCGACCTTGCCCGAGTCGAACATGGTCTTGCCGGTGCAGAGGCTCTCGAGCCGGGCCATCTCGTCGAGGTTCTGCTGGATCAGGTCGCCCAGCCGCCACACGATGCGCCCGCGCTCGTGCGGGGACATCTTCGGCCACGGGCCCTCGTCGAAGGCCTTGCGGGCCGCCGTCACCGCCAGGTCGATGTCGCGCTCGTCACCCTTGCCGACCGCTCCGATCGGCTCCTCGTTGGCCGGATTGATCGGCTGGTACGTCTCGCCCGAGTGCGTCGCTTGCCACTTGCCCGCGACGAAGATCTCCCCTGCCTTCATGCCCGCCTCCTGCTCAGTGCTTGCCGTTGACCAGGGCCAGCGCGATCCGCTCCGGGCTCATCGGCAGCTCGGTCAGACGCGCGCCGGTCGCGTTCTGGATCGCGTTGGCGATCGCGGCGGGCGCCGGGATGATGGGCGGCTCGCCCACGCCGCGGGCGCCGAAGGGACCGGCCGGCGCGGGCACCTCGACGATGATGGTCTCGAGATTGGGTAGGTCGGCCGCGGTGAGCTTACGATAGTCGAGCAGGCTCGGGTTGGTGAGCCGCCCGCTGTCGTCGAACATGAGCCCCTCCGTGAGCGCCATCCCGAGGGACTGCACCGCGCCGCCCTGCATCTGGCCTTCCACCCCGAGCGGGTTGATGGCCTTGCCCACGTCCTGGACGATCACGAAGTCCAGGAGGGTCACCTCGCCGGTGTCGGGATCCACCTCGAGCCTGGCGAGCTGGGCCGCGAAGCCGGGCGCCTGCTGCGAGAAGGCCGGGTTGGCTCGGCCGAGCACCGGCGGCGTCTTCGACATGTAGAGGTTGCCCTTCTTGCCGATGGTGGCCAGCGTGATGCCCTTGTCCGGCATGCCACGCACCGTGACCTTGCCGTCCGCCAGCTCGAGGTCGTGGACCGAGGCCTCCAGCTCCTTGGCCGCGATCTCGAACGTCTGCCGTCGGGCGTCTTCCGCCGCCTGCAGCACCGCGGCCCCGACGGTGTAGATGGTCTTGCTGCCCGCGCTGAGCCCGGTCATCGGCGCTACATCGGTGTCGCCGGTGGTGATGCGCACCACGTCGGTGTCCACGCCGTACGCGGAGGCCGCGATCTGGGCCAGCGCGATATTGGTGCCCGCGATGTCCACCTGGCCGGTCAACACCGCGAGAGATCCATCGGGGTTCAAGCGGACGGTGGCCCCGGTGGGCTGCAGCCCCCCGAGCCAGCCGCCGAGAGCCAGGCCCACGCCCCGGCGCTTGCCGTTCTTGCCCGCGGCCACCCACTGCTTGCGGGTCTTCCAGTGCGGGTGCTCGGCGATCCGGGCGAGCACCTGCTTGGCCCCGTTGGACTGCCAGGGCTGGCCGTTCACCATCGGATCGCCTTCCTGGATCAGATGACGCATCCGGAACTCGACGGAATCGAGGTCGAGATCACGGGCGATCTGCTCCATCTGCGACTCGATGGCGAAGATGGTCTGCGGTGCGACCGGCGCCCGATACGCGGCCACGCTCGGCTTGTGGGTCAGCACCTCGAAGCCGCGGATGTCGAACGACGGCCACTTGTACATGCTGCCGAGGAAGACCGCGCTCACCGCGAGCACCGCGCCGGAGAAGGCGCCGGAGTCGATGACCGTCTCCGCGTCGAGGGCCATGAGCGTACCGTCGCGCTTCACACCGGTCTTGAGCTTGATGATGACCTGCGGGGCGGGCATGCCCGCCTGCAGCTCCTCTCTGCGCGTCATGACATAGCGGACCGGGCGCTTGGTGACCTGCGCCAGCACCGCGGTGATGGGCTCGCAGAGCGCGCGGATCTTGCCGCCGAAGCCACCGCCGCACTCCACCGGGATGACCCGGATCTGGTTCTCCGGGATGCCGAGCACGTCCGCGACCTCGGAGCGCGTGTTGAACGAGCCCTGGGTGCTGGCCCACAGGGTGAGCAGCCCGTTGCGGTCCCATTCCGCCAGCACCGCATGCGCCTCGAGATAGCCCTGGTGCACCATCGGCACGCGATAGGTCTTCTCGAGCACGTGATCGGACTCGGCGAAGCCCTTGGCGGGGTCGCCGCGCGTGAGGCGCGCCTGCTGGGAGATGTTCACCGCCTTGGCGGCCGCCTCGCTCTTGGCGATGGCCACCGCGGAGTGGGCGAGCGCCTCGCTGGTGTCGGCCTCGGTGCCCGCGTCGGCCACCGGGGGCGCGCCGGGCAGCATGGCCTTGAGCGGATCGATCGAGGCGGGCAGCACCTGGTACTCGACCTTGATGAGGTCGAGAGCCTCCTCGGCGATGGCCAGCTCGTCGGCAGCCACCGCGGCCACCGGCTGCCCCATGAACACCGCGCGGTCGATGGCGAGGACGGCGTGGGCGCGAGTCGGCGCCTTCTTCTTGAGGTGCGGGATGTCCTTCGCGGTCAGAACCGCACGGACGCCGGGCAGCGCTCGGGCCGCGCTGGTGTCGATCGAGACGATCTTGGCGTGCGCGTGCGGGCTGCGCAGCAGCTTGGCGTGCAGCAGGCCCTTGGGCTGGATGTCGGCCACGTACTGCACGCGGCCGGTCACCTTCTCGGGGCCGTCCGGCCGCGGAATCGAGACGCCCACTCCCTTGACGTCGCGCGTGGTCTTCATGGTGCTCATCGAGCGCTCCTCTGCGAGGCGAGGGTGCCCGCCGCCTCGCTGATCGCGGTCACCATCTTGGTGTAGCCGGTGCAGCGGCAGAGATTGCCGGCGATCCCGTAGCGGATCTCCTCCTCGGAGGGCCGCGGGTTCTCTTCGAGCAGCGCGGCCGCCGCCATCAGCACGCCCGGGATGCAGAAGCCGCACTGGGGCACCCCGTGCCGGACGAACGCGTCCTGCAGCGGGTGAAGCGCCCCCGTGCCGGCCAGGCCCTCGATGGTGCGGACCTTCCGGCCGCGGGCCTGCATGGCCAGCATCAGGCAGCTCGCGACCACACGACCGTCCACGTGGACGGTGCAGGCGCCGCAGTCGCCGGTGCCGCAGCCTTCCTTGGGACCGGTGAGCCCGATGTCCTCGCGCAGGGCGTCGAGGAGGGTGACGTACGGCTGGACGAGCACCTCGACCGGCTCGCCGTTCACGGTGCAGCTGAGGATCTGTTTGGCCACGATCATCTGCCCCCGGATCAAGCGTTCGCGCGCTGGAGCGCGGTCGTGAGCGTGCGACGGGTGAGGACACGGACCAGGTGCTTACGGAACTCGATGGAGCCGCGCTGGTCGTCGATGGGCTTGGCCGCCTCGATCGCGAGGGTGGCGGCCCGCTCGATGGCCTCTGGCGTCACCACCTGGCCTTCGAGGGACCGCTCGGCCGCGGTGGCGCGGACCGGCGTCGGGGCCACGGAAGCCAGCGCGATGCGCGCCCTGGTGCAGCGGCCGTCGGCCATGGTCAGCTGTGAGGCCACCCCGACCACCGCGATGTCGAGCTCGCGCCGCGGGGTGTGCCGGAGGTATTGGCCGCCGCTGTGTCCACCCGGGGGCGGCACGACTAGCTCGACGAGCAGGTCGTTCGGCGCGAGCACCGTCTGACGTACCCCGGTGAAGAAGTCGGCCATCGGCACGCGCCGCGCGCCGCCGGGCCCCGCGATGACCGCCTGGGCCTCCAGCGCCATCAGCGGCGGCGCCATGTCGGCCGACGGCGCGGCGTTGCAGAGGTTGCCGCCCACCGTAGCGAGATTGCGGACCTGGAGCGAGCCGACCATGGCCGCGCTCTCCGCGATCGCGAGATAGGCGCCGCGCGCCGCCCGGCTCACCTCGATCTCGCGCGCGGTGACCGCGGCGCCGATGCGGAGGCCGTTGCCGTTCTGGATCTGGCGAACCCGGGCGATCCCGGTGAGGTCCACCACGAGGGCGGGCTTGAGGACGCCGTTCTTCATCTGGGGCAGGAGGTCGGTGCCTCCCGCCAGCAGCTTGGCCTGCGCTCCCCGCTCGGCGAGGATCTTCAGGCAGTCTTCGAGGCTGTTCGGCAGAACGAGATCGAATCGTCGCATGTTGTCTCCCGAGGGTCGGCGCGCGCTCGCCATGATACACCGAGTCGCGGGCGGGCGGCGCGGAGTCTGTCCGGCGTTGACTATGCTATCCGGAGCCGGTATGCTCTCGGTCGCATAATGACTCGATTCCTCGCGCTCGTCTGGCTGATCGTCGGCGCGCCGCTGCTCGGGACGGGGGGCCCCGTCTCGGCCCAGTCCAGCGTCGTCATCCTCTCCACCACTACGAGCACCCAGGATTCGGGCCTGCTCGACGTGCTGGTGCCCATGTTCGAGAGGAAGAGCGGGCTCACCGTGAAGACCATCTCGGTCGGCACCGGTCAGGCGCTCGCCCTCGCCGCCCGCGGCGAGGCCGACGTCACGCTGGCCCACGCCCCCGGCCTCGAGAAGAAGTACGTCGAGGACGGCAAGATGAGCAACCGCCGCCTCGTCATGTACAACGATTTCGTGATCATCGGCCCACCCGACGATCCCGCGAAGATCAAGGGCCTGCCGAAGGCGGTCGACGCGCTCGAGCGCATCGCGGAGAGTCGGGCACGCTTCGTCTCCCGCGGCGATAAGTCCGGCACCCACGTGCTGGAGCAGGGGCTCTGGAAGCAGGCCGGCATCGAGCCGAAGGGCGCCTGGTACATCGAGTCGGGGCAGGGCATGGGGCAGACCCTCGGCATCGCCAACGATCGGCGTGCCTACACGCTGACCGATCGCGGGACGTATCTGGCGTTCCACAGGCGGGTCGACCTGCCCATCCTCGTCGAGAAGGATCGCCCACTGCTGAACATCTACTCGGTGATGGAGGTGAACCCGGCCAACGGCCCGCGCGTGAACGCAGCGGGGGGGAAGGCGTTCGCCGAGTTCATGCTGGCGTCCGAGACCCAGGCCGTCATCAAGGCGTTCGGCGTCGACAAGTACGGCCAGCCCCTCTTCGTGCCGGTGGCCGGCAAGAAGGACGAGGATCTGTAGGCCGGAGCCGCTCGCGCCGTGAGCCTGTTCGGGCAGGGCATCCTCGAAGCGCTCCGGCTCCTCGTCACCGGTGACCCGGAGGTCTGGCAGATCACCCGGCTGTCCCTCCAGATCTCCGCGACCGCCACCCTGCTCTCGCTGCTCGTCGGCATCCCGGTGGGCGCGATGCTGGCCCTCTCCCGCTTCCCGGGCCGCGCCTTCGTGGTGAGCCTCGTGAACACCGGCATGGGCCTGCCCCCGGTGGTGGTCGGTCTCTTCGTCACGATCCTGCTCTGGCGCAACGGCGCGCTCGGCTTCCTGGAGCTGCTCTACACACCCTCCGCCATGGTGACGGGCCAGTTCGTGATCGCGACGCCGATCGTGACCGGGCTCACCCTGGCCGCGGTGCAGCAGGTACCGGAGGCCTTCCGGCTCCAGATGCTGGGGCTCGGCGCCTCCCCCTCTCAGATGATCTGGGTGCTGCTGAAGGAAGCGCGGCTGCCGATGCTGGCCGCCGTGATGGCGGGCTTCGGCGGCGTGATCTCCGAGGTGGGCGCGTCCATGATGCTGGGCGGCAACATCAAGGGCTCCACGCGCGTCCTCACCACCGCCACCGTGCTCGAGACCGGCAAGGGCAACTTCGACGTCGCGATCGCGCTGTCGGTGATCCTGCTGCTGATCACCTTCCTGGTGAACTGGGCGCTGAGCTGGATCCAGCAGCGCCGCCGATGAGGGACCGGCTGGCGGTCTCGAGCGCTCGTGTATACTGGCTCCGTTTTTCGCCTTCCATGCTCGGCAAGGAGATCTACTGATGTTCAGGATCGTCGTCCTCGGTATCTTCTCGCTGCTGGCCGCCGCCGGGGCCGCGTCGGCTCAGCCGAAGCAGCCGGTCTTGACGGTGTACGGGGCGGCCGACCTGTCCTTCGCGTTCCGCGAGATCGCGCTTCTCTTCGAGAGAGCTACCGGAGCCAAGGTCGTGCTGGTCCTCGGGTCCACCGGGACTCTGGCCAAGCAGATCGAGCACGGCGCTCCCGCCGATGTGTTCTTCGCCGCCAACGCGAGCTTTGTCGACGATCTCCAGTCCAAGGGCGCCGTCATTCCCGGAACGCGGATGCTGTATGCCCAGGGCCGCATCGTCCTGGCCGTGCCGCGCGGGAGCAAACTCCGGGTCGAACGGCTCGAGGATCTGCTGGGGGCGGAGGTCAAGCGTGTTGCCATCGCGAACCCGGACCACGCCCCCTATGGTCGAGCGGCCCAGCAGGCCCTGCAAGCGGCCCGCGTGTGGGACGCGCTCAAGCCCCGGCTCGTCTACGGGGAGAACATCCGGCACACCCTGCAGTTCATCGAGACCGGGGCGGTGGATGCGGGCATCATTGCGTTGTCGATCGCCGATGCGCCGGGTGTCCGCCACGTGCCGATCGATCCCGCCCTGCACGCTCCGCTCAACCAGATCGCGGCCGTGGTCAAGCGCAGCGGCCGACCGGAGCTGGCGATGGCATTCGTCCAGTTCGTGAATGGACCGGAGGGCCGGCCCATCATGAAGCGCTACGGCTTCCTGCTCCCGGGTGATTTCTGACGTGGATCCGTTTCCGGTTCTGCTCTCGTTCCAGGTCTCGCTCGTCGCCACGCTCCTGACGCTTCTGCTCGGCCTGCCGGTGGCCTGGGTGCTCGCGCGCCGCCGGTTCCCCGGGCACGATCTCGTCGAGGCCGCCGTCGTCCTGCCCCTGGTACTGCCACCGACCGTGCTCGGCTACTACCTGCTCGTGGTCATCGGCGCGCGAGGGCCGGTGGGCCAGCTGCTGGGCGCCCTCGGGATCGAACTGGCCTTCACGTGGCGCGCGGCGGTGCTGGCGGCCTGTGTCGGCTCCGTCGCCCTGCTCGTGAAAGCCGCCCAGGCCGGATTCGAATCGGTCGACCGCCGCCTCGAGCAGGCCGCGCGCACGCTGGGGCGGTCGGAGTGGAACATCTTCTGGTCCATCACGCTGCCGTTGTCCTGGCGGGCCGTCTTTGCCGGCACCGTGCTGGCGTTCTGTCGGGCTCTCGGAGATTTCGGGATCACCCTGATGGTCGCGGGCAGCATTCCCGGGCTGACCCAGACCATGCCGCTGGCCATCTACGACTACGTCCAGGCCAACCAGATGCGGGAGGCGAACCTCCTCTCCCTGGTCGCGGTGGCGACCGCCCTGCTTTTCCTGCTGGGGCTGGGCCGCCTCGCTCGCCTGCGCTTCTGACCCATGCTCTCGCTCTCGATCTACAAGGAGCTTCCCGGTTTCACGTTGGACGCCGCCTGGGAAGCGGGCGACGAGGTGGTCGCCCTCTTCGGGGCATCGGGCGCCGGAAAGACCCTGACGCTTCAGTGTCTGGCCGGCCTGGCGCGGCCCGATCGGGGTCGGATCGTGGTCAACGACACCGTTTTCTTCGATGCCGCCACCGGCACCAGCATTCCCTCTCGGCGCCGCCGCCTCGGATATGTGTTCCAGGGCTACGCGCTCTTCCCCCACCTGTCGGTGGCCGAGAACGTCGCCTACGGTCTGCATGACCGCGGCCGGGAGGAGCGGCGGCGCCGGACCGCCGAGATGCTGGATCGGCTAGGACTGACCGCCTTGGCCGAGCGCCGCCCGCGTGAGCTCTCCGGTGGCCAGCAACAGCGGGTCGCGCTGGGCCGCGCCCTTGCGGTCGACCCGGAGCTGCTGCTGCTCGACGAGCCCCTGTCGGCCCTGGATGCCCCGCTTCGTCGCCAGCTGCGCGCGGAGCTGATGGGGGTACTGCGCGAGTGGGGAAAGGCGACGGTGCTCGTGACCCACGACCTCGCCGAGGCCTTCCAGCTCGCCGACCGCGTCGTGATCTACGACGAGGGACGGATCGTGCAGGTGGCTCCGAAAAGCGAGCTGCTCTTGCGGCCCGCCTCCGAGCTGGTGGCGCGGCTGCTGGGGATCCGCAACATCCTGCAGGGGACCGTGGTGAAGGCGACGCCCGAAATCATCGAGCTGTCCTGGCGTGGATACGTGCTGGAGGCCATCAACTCCCCGACGCGCGGGTATCTGCCGTCGCCCGGCACGCCGGTGGCCTTCTTCATCCGGCCCGAGTACGTGCGACTCATCCGAAAGGACCGGCCCGGGCCGGATCCGGGACATCACATGAACCGGATGGAGGGCTCCGTGGTCCGCGAGGTCGATCAGGGGACGAACTGGACGCTCCTCGTGAGACTCGATCACGCGGGCGAGCCAGCCCAGGGCGACTACGACCTCGAGATCGAAGTGCCCAAGCTGGTCTACGAGATGCTGGAGATCGCGCGCGACCGGCGGTGGGCGATCTCCATGCACCGAGGTTCCATTCAGGTCCTGCCCGCGGCATGACTCCGGTCCTCGAGCTGGCCTCGGTCCAGGTGGAGCGGGGTAGCCGGCCGGTCCTCGAGGTGCCCGCCCTCGACGTGCGAGCCGGCGAGGTTCTCGCCGTGATCGGCCCTAACGGAGCGGGGAAGTCCACCCTCCTGCGCGTGATGGGATTGCTCGAGGAGCCAACCACGGGGCGCGTACGGTTCCAGGGGGTGGTGGTCACGGCCCGGGGTGGGCTCGACAGCCGTCGCAGGATGGCGAGCGTGCTGCCGGAGCCCCTGCTCACGGACACCACCGTCTTCGACAACGTCGCGCTCGGCCTGCGCTTCCGTGGCGCCTCGGACCAGGGCGCGGCCGCGCGCGTGGACGTGTGGCTCGAGCGGCTCGGCATCGCCCACCTGGCCCACCGCCAGGCGCGCACGCTGTCCGGGGGCGAAGCGCAGCGCACGGCGCTCGCCCGGGCCCTCGTGCTCGAGCCGGAGCTGCTCCTGCTGGACGAGCCGTTCTCGTCCCTCGATCAGCCGACCCGGGAGGCGCTCCTCGATGACTTCGGCCGCATCCTGGGCCAGGAGGGCACCACCACCGTGCTGGTCACCCATGATCGAGCCGAGGCGATGGCGCTGGGGGACCGGGTGGGCGTGCTCATGGAAGGCCGGCTCGTCCAGGTCGACGAGGCGGCGCAGGTCTTCCGGGCGCCGGCCTCCGAGGAGGTGGCGCGCTTCGTGGGCGTGGAAACGATCCTCGACGGGCTCGTCGTCGAGTGGTCGAGGGATCGGGCCCTCGTCGAGGTCGGGGGACAGGTGGTCGAGGTGGCGCAGCGCGCCGAGCCGGGTGAGCGGGTCCGCCTCTGCGTGAGACCCGAGGACGTGACGGTCTTCCCCGGCGGGCCGAAGCCCGGCGGCTCGCGAGACTTCAACCGGCTCGGCGGTCGCGTGCAGCGCCTGGTGCAGAGTGGTCCACATATCCGGATGGTCATTGACTGCGGGTTCCCCCTGGTCGCCCTCGTGACGCAGCGCTCCGTGGGGGATCTGGGCTTCGCTCCGGGCACCCTCGTGACCGCCCATTTCAAGGCGACGGCGCCCCATCTGCTGCGCCACGCGAAGCCTTGACATGCCGAAGAGGCGGGGAGTATAACCCGGGTACCGACGCTGGTTGGGGCAGGGTCCTGAGGAGTCGGAACAGCTCGCAAGCCCGAAGCCTCGTTAAGGAGGTCCGCATGCCCGACACGGAAGCTTTTATCGAGCGGCTCACCACCGAAAACCACGATTTCCGCAAGCTCCGTGAGGAGCATCAGCGACACGAGCAAGAATTGGCCGATCTGAACGGCCGCGGCTTTCTCTCCCCCGATCAGCAGTGGCGCGTGAGCGAGCTGAAGAAGCTCAAGCTCATCGCGAAGGATCGGATGGAAGCTCTGCTCCGGCACGCGCGCGCCGCGACGCACGCCTGAGTCGGGTCCAGCACCCGACCGATGTCCCCGCCGCGGGAGCTGGACGGTTTCCGCGGCCTCTCCCACCTGACCCCTGCCGGTGAGGCGCGGATGGTGGACGTCTCCGCCAAGGCGGAGACCGTCCGGGAGGCGGCGGCCCGCGTTACCCTCAAGATGAAGGCGGCCACCCTGGCCGCGGTGCGCGCGGGCCAGCTCACCAAGGGCGACGTGCTCGGGGTGGCCCGTACCGCCGGCATCATGGCGGCCAAGCGCACGCCCGAGTTGATCCCGCTCTGCCACCCGCTGCGCATCACCGGGGTGGACGTGGAGTTCGCGCTCGACTCGCGCCGCTCCACCATCACGGTGCACGCGCGTGTGCGCACGGTGGACAAGACCGGCGTGGAGATGGAAGCGCTGACCGCGGCGGCGGTGGCCGGGCTGACCGTGTACGACATGGTGAAGGCGGTCGACAAGGGCATCGTGCTGACCGACCTCTGCCTGGTCGAAAAATCAGGTGGCAAGTCCGGCGCCTGGACCCGCAAGAAATCGTGACAACCACGGCCATCATCTACTCCGACGAGTGGCGCCACTTCGACTACGGGCGCGAGCACCCGCTCCGCATGGAGCGGCTCGGGCTCACGTGGCGGCTCATGGAGGCCTACCATCTCACCGCGCTGCCGCGGGCCAAGGTGCTCGCGCCCGAGGCCGCCCGGCTGGAGGAGCTCGCCCGCTTCCACACCCGCGAGTACCTGGATATCCTGCGCGCGGTCAGCGCGGGAGATTGGGTGCCGCACGCCGCCCGCTACGGGCTCGGCCCGGGCGATAA
>Ga0207684_10001729_pt1 | contig 23117 bp, 18 predicted proteins | sample KBSK5501metaG_FD_184342 | JGI IMG/M metagenome (GOLD analysis project Ga0207684, IMG submission 184342) | Corn, switchgrass and miscanthus rhizosphere microbial communities from Kellogg Biological Station, Michigan, USA - KBS K5-50-1 metaG... | ecosystem: Host-associated > Plants > Roots >...
GGCGCTCTGGACGCCTTCCGAAGTCAGCTATTTGATCTGGATCACCAGGCTCCCTGCCTTGTCTAAGAAGAAAGGCAGGCCCGGGGGGACTACTGTGGTCGCACTGTACTCGGTAATGACTGCTGGTCCGTAGTACTTTTTGCCGGGTTGCAATTCTTCACGAGCATGGACGGCAGTCTTCAGTTTTACGCCATGAAAGTAAACTGATGCAGTTTCAATCCGCCGACTCCTTTCCGTCTGGAACGGGGGCTGCTCAAAACGTACGCGACGCGAGGACTCAGACTTTAACCTCGCTCTTAGACGCAATGTTACCAATTCAACGCCTCGGTCGGGATAGCTGTACCCGTAGCGACGCTGATGTTCGCGGCGGAAGTCATCCACCATGCGGCGGGAATACGGGATGTTGAGTTCGTGTCCTTGTCCACGATATCGGATATCCACGCTGTGCTGATATCGAATGGCGCCCTTCCAGCCTTCTTCGCGCAGGGTCGTTTCTGCATTGCGGTTTAAGAAAGTGAACTCGCTCTTGAGCTTGTCGAAGGGCAGTTTTCCGGAAATAAGCCACAGGACCGTCCGGGAATAATCCTTGACTACGTCACTAACCAAAATTCCGAGAGCCGAAAGCGCGCCTGGGAGTGGGGGCACGATCACGCGCGGGACACTTAGCGATTTGGCCAACTCGCAAGCGTGCAAACCGCCAGCCCCGCCGAAGGAGACGAGGGTAAATTCACGGGGGTCGAAACCTCGTTCGACGGAGACCACCCGGATTGCTTTTTCCATAGTAGCGTTCACTACTCGAATCATGCCTGCGGCAAACTCCTGAACCGTCAGTGAGGGGGCATTTTTCGTCAGCCAGTTGGCGATGAGACCTTGCGTGCGCTCGAGGTCAAGGGTGAACTGGCCGCCGAGGAACCGGTATGGCTGGAGACGTCCGAGAATCAAGTTAGCGTCGGTGACCGTGGGCTCGCTGCCCCAGCCATAACAAATAGGACCTGGATCAGCGCCCGCGGATTCTGGCCCGACCCGCAGGGCGCCAGCAGAGTCGAAGCGGGTGATGGAGCCTCCGCCCGCGCCGACGGTGTGAATGTCGAGCATTGGGACACCGACGGATAGACCGGCAATCTCGGACTGACTGCTGGCGGGGGCCTCACCGTCTACGAGAGCGACATCAGTGGAAGTGCCGCCCATGTCGAAGGAAATGATTCGTTTGTACCCGCTGCGGCGAGCTACCGCGGCGGCACCCACCACTCCCCCCGCAGGCCCGGAAAGAATGGTGCGCACCGGTTCTCGGGCTGCGGCGCTGAGGGTAGTAATCCCGCCGCTGGATTGCATGACGAAGACTTTTGCCCCGGCGCCGAGCGGCCGCACACGCTGATCAAGATTCTCAAGGTAGTGCTGCATGACTGGCTGTAGATAAGCATTTACCACTACCGTGCTGGTGCGCTCGTATTCGCGGAACTCAGGGAGGATCTGGTGGGAGACAGAGAGTGGGACGGCCAAAGCCTCCAGCGCGGTTATGATCGCAATTTCATTCTTCGAATTGGCGAACGAAAAGAGTAACGAGACCGCAACCGCCTCCACAGATTTTTTTCGAAGTTCATTTGCTAGTGAAGCGAGCTCGTCGCGTGAGGGGGCCTCAAGGATTTCGCCGTCGCTGCTGGTGCGTTCATGTATGCCGAAGCGCAGATCTGCACGCACAAGCGGCTGCACGCGATCGAAAAATAAGTCGTAAAGTCTCGGTCGGGCTTGACGTCCGATCTCGATGGCATCTTCGAATCCGGCAGTAGCCAATAACGCCACTCGAGCACCCTTGCGCTGCAACAATGTGTTCGTGCCCACGGTGGTGCCGTGCAGCAGGGTGAGCGAACTTGGAAAACCAACTTTTTTCAGAACCTCGACAATGGCTTGCGAGGGGTCGGCGGGGGTGGAGAAGACTTTCAACATCCGGACTCGTCTGCGTTCGATCCAAACACAGTCGGTAAACGTGCCGCCAGTATCGAGGGCGATACGAAGATGCGAAGTTTGAGAAGGGCGCGGCATTCCGGTGGAGAAAGGTACTCTAGCACTTAGTGCAAGGGGCTTGGCTTTCTAAGATGAGTTGTGCCTCATCACACACGCGGGCGAGGGCGCGCCCGCGCCACACCGACCTATTGATCCTTAGTCGTGAATGCCAGGGTGAGCAGCGTCTTTTGTTCTACTTCATGCGCCTTGGGAGAGCCGGTCGCGGGGCTGGCGCTGGCCGAGCGCTTCACTGAGAGCACAGGGTGCTTGCCGGCGATTCGCCGCAAACGGGGGAGCACGAAGGACAGCGCGCCCATATTGGACGGTTCTTCCTGCACCCAGACGATCTCCCGCGCCGCAGTATGACGCTCCAGCTCTTTGGACAGCTCGGCCTCAGGAAAAGGATAGAGTTGTTCTACGAAGACGATCGCGGTTGACGCATTTTTTCTCTTTTTGCGCTCGACTTTTAACTCATGTCCGATTTTTCCGGTGCAGACTAAAATGCGCTTCGCGTCGGTCACTTCGGTGTCAGGACGAACAGTCATAAACCGCTTATTGCTCAAGTCACTGATCGAAGAAGAAGCTTCGGGGTGGCGGAGCATGCTCTTTGGAGTAAAGACCACGAGAGGCTTGCGCCAGGGCCGCAACGCTTGCCGTCGAAGTAAATGAAAATATTGCGCTGCGGTTGAGGGCTGGCATATCTGGAAATTGTCGCGCGCGGCTAATTGCAGGAAACGTTCGATGCGGGCGCTTGAGTGCTCCGGCCCCTGCCCTTCATAGCCGTGTGGGAGGAGAAGAACGACACCAGAGAGCAGTCCCCACTTATCTTCTCCGGCGCTGATGAATTGATCGATTACCGCCTGCGCGACGTTGACGAAGTCGCCGAACTGCGCTTCCCACAGCACCAGGGCTTCTGGATAATCGCGGCTGTAGCCGTATTCGAAGCCCAGGACACCGGCTTCGGATAACGTCGAGTTGTAGACTTCGCATCGCGCCTGGCCAGGCGCAATCTGCTCCAATGGCACGTATTCGTGTTCGTTTTCAATGTCCAGAAGCACTGAGTGCCGCTGGTTGAAGGTGCCCCGGCGCGTATCCTGCCCACTGAGGCGGACGGGTACTCCGGCCTTCACCAGGCTGCCGAAGGCCAACGCTTCCGCCATGCCATAGTCCATGGGGCGCCGGCCTGTACCCATCTCGGCGCGCTGCGCGAGCAGTTTTTTCACCTTGGGGTGGACGTGGAAGTCCTCGGGATACGTGGTGAGCCGCTGCGTAATCTCGCGCAGTTGTTCCGCCGGGACGGCAGTTTCGACTTCATACTCAGGCTTGTAGCGTCCACCTTTATAGTGGTCCCAATATTTAGGAAGATCGCGAAAAGTCGGCTTCTTGGTAATGGAAGCCGCGTTTTTTTGTGCGGCTTCATATTCAGAGCGGATCGCTGTGACTCTGGCTTGCGCGTCCGGCGCACCAACGTCCTCCGCATAAATTTCCGACAATGCCGGATGATCTTTGATCGCTTGATACATCAGCGGCTGGGTAACGGTGGGATCGTCTACCTCGCTGTGGCCGTGACGGCGATATCCGATCAGGTCCACAACTACGTCACTGCCAAAGGTGTAGCGATATTCGAGGGCTATGCGACCCACGCGCACTACCGCATCCACATCTTCACCATTGACGTGGAAGATCGGAACGGATTGGCGCCGCGCGATCTGTGCGGCAAAGCGCGACGAATGTAGTTCAGTAGGAAGCGTTGTAAAACCGAGCAGGTTATTGACAATCACGTGCACCGTACCGCCCACGGTGTAGCCTTTCAGGTCAGAGTAGTTCAGGGTTTCGGCGAAGATACCTTGGCCCGCGAATGCGCCGTCGCCATGAACTAGAAGTGGAAGGTACTTTTCCGTACCACCGGCGCCGATGCGATCTTGCTTGGCACGGGTACGGCCCACGGTGACTGGATCCACGGCTTCTAAATGGCTGGGATTAGAGACGAGGTGGATGTGGATTCGGGCGCCCGACCTGGTGACGTATTCTCCAGTCGCACCCATGTGATATTTCACATCACCGCCGCCCAGCACACTCCGCGGATCCACGTCTTCAAAGCCCGCGAAAACCTCTTCCGGCGCTCGCTTTGCGACATGGACGATCACATTCAACCGGCCACGATGAGACATCCCCATGACGAGTTCGACTGCGCCGCGTTGTCCGGCAGCGTCCAGGATTTCATCCACTAATGGGAGCAGCGCAGTCACGCCTTCCAGAGAAAAACGCTTGGTTCCCAGATAGCGCTGTTGCAGGACCTGCTCGAACAGGTCGGCGCGGATGAGTTGGTCGAGTATGCGTTCCTGATCCACGGCAGGCTGAGGATTTTCCATGCGTTCCTGTATCCACTTGCGACGCTCAGGTTCGGCGATGTGCATGAATTCAACGCCGACCGTGCCACAATAAACTTGCCGCGCTTCGCGAGCGGTTTCGCCCGCGATCTGCAACTCGGGATGCGGCGATTTAGGCAAGAAGCCGAGTGGGTCGAGATCGGCCTCGAGATATCCCCATTGGCGGAATGCATCGAACACGCGCTCACGGTCTCCGTTGGCGGTATCGAGAAGCGCCGTCGACGTAGCTCCAGCAGTAGTCTGTCGAGTTGCCATGGTCCAGTACTAGGATAACGGATGAGGCTGGTTCTGTGCCGGATTCAGGGCGGTCACTCCCAAGACTGCACTTTTCCTGTATTGACCCTCGCTTGTTTTTCTTTCGTATCAGCCGCCCTTCCGTGTCCTGATGTAGACGGCAATCCAGTCCGATCTAACCCCCTAGAGGAGTACCAGGGATGGACAGGTCGAAGGATTGCGCGACCAACCCCTCACAAGTGCAATTGCTGTTGGGGGGTGGCAATGCCGAAGATACAGTGCGCAAGCTCTGGCAGGCAATCGAGCAATCGGCTGACATGGTGCTGATTACAGACTGTGCAGGAGTGATTGAGTACGTCAATCCAGCTTTCGAGATTCTCACCGGATATTCGCGGGAAGAAGCCATCGGAGAGACTCCTCGCCTGCTCAAATCTGGACAGCAAACCCTTGAGCTTTACCACATGACTCACATCTTTGAGCCTTTTTACACCACGAAAGAAGATGGCAAAGGAACGGGGTTGGGGCTGCCACCGTCTATGGCATTGTGAAGCAGAGCGGTGGATTTGTCTGGGTGTACAGCGAACCCGGGTTAGGAGCAACCTTCAAAATCTATCTGCCCACGGTCGAGCAGCAGGCCGATGAGATACCAGTTCTCAAGCCGGTTGCAAAGAGCGTCGGTGGCCGTGAAACGGTACTGCTGGTCGAAGATGAGGCGGCACAGCGGCAGCCGGCGCGGGAATTCCTTGCTTCGAAAGGTTATACAGTCATCGAAGCCACCGACGGCGATGACGCACTGCGGATTGCGCAGAATCACACGGGGCGCATCGGCCTGATGATCACTGACGTGATCATGCCGCACATGGGCGGGGCGCAGCTCGCAGAAACTTTGGCGGCAGCGCGGCCGCAAATGAAAGTTCTTTTTGTGTCGGGCTACGCTGAGAATACGATCCTGGGAGACAGCCCGACCGACGTTATGACCCGTTTTTTGCGGAAGCCTTTTAGCCTGGAAGAACTGGCGCGCAAGATTCGTACAGTTCTTGATCCGCGAGCATCCGCGGCTACTGCTTCGGGTAAAGCCAGCTAAACCACTCTCTCACGTATAATCGTTAGTTGAACTTTGCATGAATCAGTCTGCCGCGTTTCAAAATCAAATCCATCCAACTGCCGTTTATTCGTCGACCAACCACACGAAATATTCCATTGGTTCAATTGCGGCCATTGCTTCGCTTTGGGCAGCAATCTATCTCGCTGGAATGTTCACTCCTGCGCTGCTGGATGATGCGGATTCCGTGCACGCTGAAGCGGCGCGCGAGATGGTTCTACGGCATGACTGGGTCACATTGCACGTGAATGGCATTCGCTATCTTGAGAAGGCGCCGCTCATGTACTGGGGAGTCGCGGGCAGCTACTCACTATTTGGAGTATCTGATTGGTCGACTCGGCTGCCCTTGATGCTCGGGGTGCTCGGTTTGCTGTTTGCCACCTATGCCCTGGGCTCTCAATCGTATGGCGACAGAGGCGGATTCTATTCCGCACTGGTTTTGGGCACCGCGTTAGGTCCTTATCTTTTTACCCGCTTCCTGATTCCTGACATTTTGGTCGGACTTTGGCTTGCACTCAGTTTCTATTTTTTTCTGCGGACACTGAAAGAAGAGCCGCCTTCACGGCTGTCGTGCTGGGGACTGGCAGCAGCCTGTGGATTGAACGTACTCACCAAAGGTCTAATTGGACTAGTTTTCCCAATCGCCGTAATCGGACTGCATTTAATTCTTACTGGGAAGCTGCGTCACCTGCTACGCATGCGGCTCTTCTCCAGCACCCTTATCTTCTTTGCGGTCTCCGCGCCATGGCATATTCTGGCGGCGCTGCGTAATCCGGATCAAGGCGTCGTACACGGATTCCTCTGGTTCTATTTCGTCAATGAACATTTCCTGCGTTATCTGAACAAGCGTGTGCCACGCGATTACGATACCGTCCCGCTGATGATTTTCTGGGGACTCTTGTTGCTGTGGCTTCTTCCCTGGATTGCGTTCCTGCCACAGGCCTTGAAGAAAGTTCCGGTTCGCTGGCGCGACCTGCGGTCTGTCCTTAATGCCCGGCAGAGCGCAAACCTGCTTTTTCTGCTCTGGGCCATCGTGATCCTGCTTTTTTTTAGTTTTTCCACCCGCCAGGAGTACTACACAATCCCTGCTCTTCCAGCACTGGCGCTGCTGGTCGGCGGTTGGCTGGCGCAAGAGTCGGATTCCGTGGTGGGCAGTCCTGAGCGGCGGGCGGGAAGGATCTCGTCAGTGGGCCTGCTGGTAGCTGGCGCGACGGCATTCGTTATCGGCATTTTACTTCTTCGCGTGGCAAAGACTCCCTCACCTGGAGTGGATTTAGCGGAACTGCTGAAGAAAAACCCTGATGCTTACGCGCTTTCGTTTGGGCACTTTCTCGATCTGACCCCGCAGGCGCTGGGAGCTTTTCGAGCCCCGCTGCTGGTATTCGTCCTCGCCTTTCTCTCGGGAACGGGCTTAAATTGGATCTTCCGGCAAAATGGTCGTCCCGGCCGAGGCAATCTCGCTCTTGCCGGCATGATGGTGGTGATGCTCGCCTGTGTTCACTCAGCCTTCGTGACTTTTTCACCTATAATTTCTTCCCAGCAACTCGCTCTGGCTATCAAGGGGGATTATCGCCCAGGGGATACGATTGTGGTCGCTGGAGAATACGAGGATGGGTCAAGCCTGAATTTCTACACTGGCATTCCTTTACGTATTCTGCATGAGCCTAGCGGCAATTTGTGGTACGGAACGCAATTCCCCGACGCTCTCCGAGTATTCGAAACGCGGGACTCATTTATCAAATTGTGGTCGGGGCCGGGCCGCGTGTTCCTTTGGACCGACCAGGAGGACCCGAAGGAACTGCTTGGCTTGCCGCGTCTGGTGCTGGCCCGTAGTGGTGGCAAATCGATTTTGACCAATCGGTAGCCAGCGGCATCGCAGGTATAATTTCTCTAACTCTGATGAGCATAATCACGGCCATTCTGCTGGCGCCCACCGTGGTTTGGCGAGTTCTTTTGGCTATCGCCGTAGCCGGCAGCCTGAGCTCGACAATTTTTCTTATCATGGTTCTGGCTGCTTCGCGCCGCTACCTCCGCCTTGCGCGAACCGCCCGTAATCAGGCAGCATCCATCGATCCAACGTCGCTGCCGTCTGTAACTATTCTGAAACCTGTGCATGGAATGGAACCTCGCCTGGGAGAGAATCTTGCGAGTTTCTTTCAACAAGACTATCCCGAATATGAAATCGTGTTGGGAGCCCGGGAAGCGGATAACGCCGCTCTCTTGGCTGCCGAAGAAGTGCGGCAGCGATTCCCTCAGGTGAAATGCCGGATTGTTATTTCCGGTCCTCCAACCTGGCCCAATGCCAAGGTTTTCTCCCTGGACAGGATGATTGCAGCCTCATCCAATAATTACTTCGTAATCAGCGACAGCGATGTCGTAGTAGCACCGGATTTTTTGCGAAATGTGATTCCACCTCTGCTTGACCGCGAAGTGGGGTTGGTGACTTGTCCTTATCGGGGAATTCCTGCGGCGGACTTCTGGTCGTCCCTGGAGGCATTGGGCATGTCGGTGGAAATGCCTTCAGGCGTAATGGTGGCGGACATGATGGAAGGCATGCGCTTCGCCATGGGCGCCGTCATGGCGACCAGGCGCGATGCACTGGCAAAAATTGGGGGGGTCGCTTCAACTGCTGACTTTTACTCCGATGACTTTGTGCTGGGCAATGAAGTCTGGGGAGCGGGATACAAGGTCGTCTTGTCGCATCATGTGGTAGGGCACGTTCTCGTCCCGAGATCTTTCCAGCAGACATTCGGCGATCAGTTGCGGTGGATGAAAAGCACCCGCTATTCCCGCCCCAAAGGCCATGTCGGATCAGTTCTGACCTTCGCCATGCCGTTTGGCGTTCTCGGACTCGCATCTGCGGCGGCTCTCGGTCATTTGCAGCTGGGGATCGGATTGCTCGCCTGGGCCTTCTTCAACCGCGTGATCCAATGCGTCGCGGTGGGATGGGGAGTAATTCGCGATCCGCGCGCTTTGGGCTTGTGCTGGCTCTACCCAATGCGGGATTTCCAGGGTTTCCTGACCTGGGTGGGCAGCTTTACCAGCCGAAGTTTCTTGTGGAGAGGGGAAATCTATCGTTTCAGCGACGGAGGGAGGATCATTCCCCAGCACCGGCGCGCACAGAGTGCAGTTGCACATCGGCTGTAACCGGCAGACCGGCTGACTCTTCCACTCGCCTGCTCTCAATTATGCGAGCGACAATCTCGCGTAATCGTAAACTCGGCTTAAATCCCACCAGTTTGGAAATTTTTCCGATGTTGGGCACGCGCCGATGCATGTCCTCGAAACCTGGCTGATAGGCCTGATCGTAAGGAATGAGGCGAATTTCTGAGTCGCTCCTGGTCGACTTCTTCACCAGCTTTGCCAATTCCAGGATCGAAACTTCTTCAGGGTTGCCCACATTGAAAACTTGGCCGAGGGCTGCCGGATGGTCCACCAGCAACAGTAAGGCCCGGACCACGTCGCTCACGTCGGCGAAGCAGCGGGTCTGGTGTCCGTTCCCGAATACACTAATCGGCTCACCCCGGAGCGCCTGGTCAACGAAACGCGGCAGTACCATCCCGTAGCGCCCAGTCTGACGCGGGCCCGTGGTGTTGAACAGGCGGGCGATAATCACCGGCAGGGCTTGGGCATTATGGTACGCGAGAGCCAGGAACTCATCGATCGCTTTGGAGCAGGCATAACTCCAGCGGCTTTTAGTGGTAGGTCCGTAAACTACATCATCATCTTCGGTGAACGGGTGTTTTGTACTTTTCCCGTAGACTTCGGAGGTTGACGCCAGCAGGCATAGCTTCTGATAGCGCGCAGCCAAGGTCAGTACATTGTGGCTGCCCAAAACATTGATTTCGATCGTATCTACGGGGACTTCAATGATTTTCTGCACGCCTACGACCGCCGCCATATGGAAGAGCAGGTCCGTTTTCTTTATGAGCGATTCGAGCAACGGAAAATCGAGAATGGACCCGAGCGTGAAATGGAAGGCCTTGCGACTCCTAAGATGAGCGATATTTTCAATCTGGCCGGTAGATAAATCGTCGAGAACGAATACTTCATCTCCGCGTTGGAGCAGAGTCTCACATAAATGGCTGCCGATGAAGCCGGCGCCACCGGTAACCAGAACTTTCCTCATTCGCATGGGCCTCTCTAACCTGCTTCGAATTGTGGTCGTGCTAACTCCTTTTATTGTAGCTGGAAAGGGGAATCAGGAGCTAATCCGGGCCAATTTGCCGTCTTTCAACCTGAAAGTGACTCCGCGCCAGGCGACCGTATGGCCCGTAAAGCTGGCTATCCAGAGCAGCATTGCAACCAAGTCACGCATTGGGAGAAGCCACAGTAACCGGAGTACGTGACGATCACGCAATACCACCCGGCCAACCATAATAGCTACTAACATGCGCATCGCCAGCGTGGCGGCGAGCACCATCCATGCCCACATTGCAGCGCGAGCAAAGGCCAGAGTCATCAGACCCCAGGCTAGTCCAAAAGTCAGTCCGAGCCCGACGTATCCCCAAGGGCGTGAATCACGCACGGCGCGTGCCCAGCGCAACTGGTGGAGCAAAAATTCACGCACAGAATACGGAGGCACGAAGGTTTCGACTACCGTTTCAGAAAGCTTCACCTCGAGGCCTCGCGCAGCCATGCGGCGGCCAATCTCATAGTCGTCAGCCAGGTAGTCCACGAAAGCCTGGAAACCACCGATTGCTTCTAAGTCGTGCCGACGAAACGCGAGTGTGGACCCTAATCCGAAACGGATGCCTCCTTCAACTTGGCGCGCCACCAGCACACCAGCTGAAAAATCCGAGCTGATCCCCATCGATTCCAGCCTTGATCCCAAAGTGCCAGCGGGAACGCCACGGTAAAGGCACGTGACCATGCCCACCTTAGGATCGCCCAGCGGCGCCATTATCCGCCGCAAATAGTCCGTTTCGACACGAATATCACTATCATTCACGAGGAGGAACTCGCATCGTGCGCTGGGCAACATCTGGGCAAGATTGCTCACCTTTGTGTTGGCCCCAAAATTCTCGGGACAGACTACGAGCCGAATGAAGCGCTGTGGGAACTCCGCCTTCAGGCGCGTCACTATTTCTGCCGCCGGGTCATTTGCATCCTTAATTCCGAACAAGATTTCGTAGTCTGGATAATCCTGCAGGCAATGGCTGCGAAGGCTTTCGTACATCTCAGGGTCGGTGCCCTTGAGAGGCTTCAGAATGGAAACCGGGAGGGGAGTTCCATCAGAGCCGCCGGTGATCGAGGCCTTTCTCTCTCGCAGAAAGTTTGCGGCCGCCCACAGGCACATCAGGTAGTAACCAAGACTCGACAGCGTGCCCAGCACTGCGATGACTTGGATGAATTTGACAGTGTGAGGAAGCATCAGCGACGAAGATTCTACTCGTAACGCAAAGACTCGATGGGATCCAGGTTCGCGGCTTTCCAGGCTGGATAAATGCCGAACAACAAACCTTCCACGGCGGCGGCCCCAAAACCGAAGCTGGCCCAGAACAGCGACATCCGCGCGGGGAGTGAACTCCAAATGACAGGAATAGTCCAGGTGATAATTGCGCCTAGCAGCACCCCGATGATTCCGCCCATGGCAGTCAGAGTAATCGCCTCCAAAGTAAACTGAAGGAGGATGTCGCGCTTGCGCGCACCAATGGCCTTGCGCACGCCGATCTCACGGGTTCGCTCGGTGACTGAAACCAGCATGATGTTCATCACGCCAACCCCACCCACAATCAGACCCACACTGGACACGGCAAACATGAAGATGAAAACCGCTCCGAAGATCTGGTTCCAGACATCAGAAAGCGAATCCTGAGTAAAGACCGCAAAGTTATCAGGCTTGGCCGCGGGCACTTTTCGTCGTCGTCGCAGCAATTCCCGGATCTCATCGATAGCTTTGGGCATGTCCTCATGCGAACTAGCCTTAACACTGATCCAGTGCTGCTTCAATTCCGGGTGCAATTTCCTGAAAGTGCTGAGCGGGAAAAAGACGATGTTGTCATCCGGATTTTTTCCTCCAGCGAAAACGCTCTTACGCCGCTCGGCTACGCCGATGACGGTAAACATCCGGCCTTCAATGTTGATCTCTTTACCTTCAGGCTCCTGGTTGTGGAACAGTTCATCCGCGGTGTCAGCGCCAAGAATAATCACATTGGCGCGGCGTTGGTCGTCAATGTCGCTGAACCATCGGCCTGACGTCATCTGCAGATCGTAAACATCTTTTACCGCTGCCGTATCGCCTTCAAGAATGGTGTTCTTGGTCTTGCGGTCGCCATACTTCACAACATAGGTTCCGGTGCCGAATTCGGGCAGAAAGTAACGAATCCCCGCGGTTACGGCTTTCACATGGGGGAGGTCTCGCATGGCCAGGGCATCATCGAAAGTGAGTTCTTTGCGAGTCCGCATTTCCTCAGTGGGCCTGCCGAAGTGAAAAGGCTCGAGATGAAAGGCGAAAATGATATTCGAGCCCATACTGCTGATCACTTGGCGAAAGTTATCGTTCATCCCACGCACGATGGATGAAATACCGATGACAACCGCCACCCCGATAACGATGCCCAGCACGGTGAGCGCTGAGCGCAGCTTGTTGCTGCGGATAGTGTCCAGCGACATCCGCACGATCTCGCCGTAATCGCCTCTTCGTATCATGACACCTATCTACATTTCGAAGCGCAGCGCAGCAATAGGATCCAGCCGAGCTGCGCGTCGCGCGGGATACACGCCAAAAAAAACACCGACGCTCGCAGAAACTATCAAACCCGCGGCCACCGCCCACAATTTGATTGCCGAAGGCATTCCAATAATGGCGGTAATTCCCTTGGCAACGGTGATTCCAAACAGTACACCTAGCAGTCCGCCAACCAATGCCATAGTTCCGGATTCGATGAGGAACTGCATCATCACATCCTGACGACGTGCGCCCATCGCCTTGCGGATGCCGATCTCGCGCGTACGCTCGGTGACGGAGACCAGCATGATGTTCATGATGACGATACCGCCCACGACCAGAGAAATGGCGGCGATCGCGATCATCGCAATAAAGAACGTTCCGCTCAGATTCGCCCAGATGCTCAGGAAACTTGCGTTGGTTTCTGCGGCGAAGCTATCCGGCCGGCCAGGAAGATCATGGCGACGAGCTCGCAGGATGGCTCGGGCTTCATCAATAGCAGATTCCAACTGAATGCCCACACCGTTGGCTTTGCCCGAGATCCGAATGCTGGTATGCGCACCAAACTGTTTCAGATAAGTAGTGATCGGGATTGCCACGTAGTTATCGCGGCTCTGTCCCAGTGTCTTGCCCTGTTTCTTGCCGATCCCAACTATGCGATAGATCTGAGCTTCGACACGAATCTCTTTGTTCAGGGGATCTGTGCCTGGAAAAAGATTGTCCGCAATGTCAGTCCCAATCACGGTGACATTAGAACGGTTGTTCTCATCGTTGTCGTTAAGCATGCGGCCAGAAGCCAGATCCAAATCAAGAATTTGCGCCATAGCTGGCGTCAGACCTCGTATCCAGGAGTCGCTGACTGATTGTTCGTTATATTTCACGTGACCATTGGGATTGAATGTAGAGGCACCCAACATCACGCAATGCCGGCAAGCCTCGAGTACGGCGTGGTAGTCCTCCATAGTCAAATCTTTGCGCTTTTGGCCCTCAAGGAGCTGGTCGACGTCGGTAATGACTGGTGTGACCTTGCTGATGATGAAAACGTCGGCGCCCAGATTGAAGATTTTCTCTGCCACGTAACCATTGATGCCATTCACAAAAGTGACCACAGCAATGACTGCGGCTACACCAATCACCACACCGAGCAGGGTCAGGACCGACCTCAATTTATTCGCCCACAAGGATTGCAAGGCGATGTGGATGGCTTCTGCGATGTTCATGAGAGGTAAGTCGAGAACTCGGTTAAAGTCTAACAGGAGCGGTGCAAGAGTCCGCAGGTGGAGTCCGGATCGAATATAATGAACCAGTTGGCAGCCGGACCGGACGGTCGCTCTCGCCGCGTCAAGTGGTGGGAGAGGAAAGTCCGAACTCCGCAGAGCAGTGTGCCGGATAACGTCCGGGAGCCCGGGTTCAATCCCGGTCGACGGAAAGTGCCACAGAAAACATACCGCCCTGGTGGCAACACCAGGGTAAGGGTGAAAAGGTGCGGTAAGAGCGCACCGCTGCCGCAGCGATGCGGCAGGCAAGGCAAACCCCACACGGAGCAAGACCAAATAGGGAGGGAGCCTCAAGTTCGCTTGAGCACGTGCCGGCTCGGCACGGTTCACCTCCGGGTAGGTCGCTTGAGCTCCGCAGCAATGCGTGGCCCAGAGGAATGACCGTCCTGCCGGAGCAATCCGGTGGACAGAATTCGGCTTACAGGTCCGGCGGCCACAAACTATTTAGATTTCTATTGTTTACCAATTCGACCTGCGGATTTGTGACGCCCGTGTGACGGAAGAAGAGGATCGGGTTAACGAAATCTCAATCACTTGCAAGCAACGATGTTGCCCACCGGAAGACTGCGGGGGACCGCAAGGATTTGCAGAGCTGCTCAAAGCGCTCCAGAATGCCAATGACCCTAGTCACGAGGAGGTCTGTGCGTGGCTCGGCGATTTCGTTCCTGAGTCCTTTTCCGCAGACGAAACTAACCGACGGCTACGCCTCCGTAGGAAACATTGAGCCAGACACTTCACGTACATTGCACCTGAAGACGGCCGGGGTCCCATCTCCGGAGCACAGTGCCGGCGCTAACCAGGAGCGCGACGCCAGCTTTCAAGCACACGATCAATGTCGTCGCGAACTGTGTCTCGGGCATCCATGCGGCCAAGTCCCTTCATTAGAAGGCGATCGTATTTCGTATGCCTGTGGCGGATGGATGCCACCACCGCCGCTCGTAACGCTTCTTCCTCTAGTGCTCGCCCGGAGGCGGTCCGACCCACTCGGCCGCTGCCCCGAACCGACGTATGCGCTGCGATGGCCTGCGCCTCCTCAGCCGGGCAGCCTGGAAACATCTGCCGAATCGATTCGGCCATTCGCATCGCGAGACCCTGATCCTGTCTATCGCGATAGGTCTCGGCCCGCTCGCGCCGGACACTGCGCTGCTCAGCATCGGCGGAGCACTCTGCCCCGGCCTGCTCCAGTGCAGATTCTTCGACCAGCACTCCCTGGCGTTCGTAGCGCTTGCGAGTCCTGCTAAAGCGAACCACCACGGCGGAAAGTGCGCTGTGCTTCCGAGCACGTCGGGTCAGAGCGGTATCGCCTCTGGGCAGGTAAACCAAATGGTCGAGATCGGCACATGTGAGGCAAAGCGGTCGTTCGCCCTCCATAAATAGGAAATCGCCAGCCAATAGCTCCTTTCCGCAATCGGCGCACTTCGACTCCCGGAGGATGTCGAACACAACGAGGTCCTTCGCTTCTGACGATTGATGATCGGCTGAACCTGGTTTCATGTCACGCTCTCTTGCACTTTGCTCCGATCAATCCGCCGTTTACCGGAGAGATCTGGGTAAGGTGATTGTGCGACGAGCAGGGATGCCGCTACGCAGAAAACCGAGACGCCAGGAATCCGCATTGTACCTCCACCTGCTCGCAGACAGCGACATTCACCTGCCGGTCTTTCGTTCTGCTGATCTGCACAGGCGGACAACTATCGCAACATCGGGATTACGGTGAAATCACCGGCGGTCAAAACGCGCTATCGCCTGTTTGCGACGGTTGATCTCAGTTTCCCACCACAGCGGTTTGGACTCGCTCCATCGCTACAATGGGAACATGGCAGGTCGAGAGTGCTACCACTGCAAGCAGTGGGTCGAGGAAGGGGAGGAGCACGACTGCTGGACCACGACCGAGACTGCCCTTACGCAGGGTCTCTCGGGAGATCTCCAGGACGCCTGGGAGCGGCTGCGCGGGACTGCCGTCTCTTTCGGAGGCCAGCGGATCTACGCCTCGCACAAGTCGGTGATGTTCTCGCGCAAATCGTGCTACTTCTTCGTGCGTCCGAAGAGGAAGTTCCTCGAAGTCTGCGTGTTCCTTGGCCGCACACTGAAGGCTCCTCAGGTGCGACGCGTCGATCGCGCATCGAAGTCCAAGGTCGTTCACGTCATTCAGATCAGGCACCGGGACGAGGTGGAGGCGCCCATCACCGACTGGCTTCGGGAGGCATACGAACTGTCTGACAGGCTGTCCTCGAACGCCGACACGATCCGCGCCAAATCGACACCGAAACCTAGACCAAAGCAGAATAAAGCGAAGATAGCTCGGAAAAGCGTTGCCGCCAGGAAGCCAAGGCAGCGGTAACGGATGCGATGACGGGACTCGGGACGGCTGGCTTCTCGAAGTCGTAGTATTTCGCCATGCTGATGTCGTCTCTGGCGAAGGCACGGGTTGCCACCTCAGATTCCCAGAACGTGACTATCAAAAAGGCTCCGGGCGACAAGCGATATTGTGCAGGGCTTGAATCACCGCTGACAACGCTTCCCGGGAGTTAGCATAACATTCCCCATTTTCACCAGCAACCTGTCTGTTGTGAAATCCTCAGTTATCGACAATTATCATGCGGAGCGACACAATTGGACAGATGCAATTCCGGTCAACTTTTGGCCGCTATTTGCAGCGGGCGGTGGAACCTCTGGATTCCTCCATTCATGTACGGGACTATGGCGCTGCAGGTAGCACGTACCACTCACTATCTGGCGTGAATCGATTCGTATCGAGCGTCATGGACCTGGGCAAACTTTAATCGTGCCGCAAGAACAACTTTTGACTCGCTCGCGAATTGGCTGCGATCCAAAAGAAGTGTAAGAATGCAATCTGTGTACATCGCTTGTATCCTTGCTTTCCTCTTTGCCGTACCAGCAGCGGGCCAAGAATCCGACGACTTGAATTTCGCTTCCGGGCTAGAGCAATTCCAGGATATCCGCGGGATGTTGCCGTCGTACTTGAACAACATCGGCCTGCAGATGCTCACGCAACGACAGCGCCAGATCGAGCGGCTGGGCACCATCGAAGATGTGAGCAGACGAAGAGCTTATCTCCGGGAACGGATGCTGAACGATCTCGGTGGCTTTCCCGAAAGAACGCCGTTGAACGCGCGTGTGGTGGGAGTCTTGCAGCGCCCGGGATACAGAATCGAGAAAGTGATCTTCGAGAGTCAACCTCACTTGTACGTAACCGCGAACCTTTATCTGCCCACAACCGGGCATCCACCCTACCCAGCGATCCTGTTCCCCTTGGGGCATGAGCCTGGCGGCAAGACCAATCCGACCTGGCAACAGATGCTAGGTTCGCTCGCTACAAAAGGCTTCGTCGCACTGACCTGGGACCCGATCGGCCAGGGTGAACGGCTGCAGATTTATGACGAGGACCTGCGGGAATCAAAAGTAGGCGACTCGACCATTGAGCACACGGTGGTCGGCGCGCAGTGCCTGCTGATTGGAGACCATCTCGCCCGCTATACCATCTGGGACGGAATGCGCGCACTCGATTACCTGCTCTCGCGACCGGAAGTTGATCCCACGCGAGTCGGGCTGACGGGGAATTCGGGTGGTGGTACCCACACCGCCTATATCGCTGCGCTGGATGATCGCATCCAGGTGGCCGCCCCGTCCTGCTACATCACTTCGTGGCGCCTGATGCTCCAAACGATTGGTCCGCAGGACGCAGAGCAAACGTTTCCCTTCTGGCTACAGGATGGACTTGATTACCCCGACTATCTGTACGCGTTTGCTCCCAAACCCTACCTCCTGCTTTCGGCCATTCGCGATTTCTTTCCCATCGCCGGCGCTCGAGAGACTTTTGCGGAAGCTGCGAGGGTCTATTCGGCGATCGGTGCAAAGGAAAAGCTGGGCATGTTTGAAGCTGACGACGGTCACGGATACACCAAGCCGCGTCGCCTGGCCGCGTACGAATGGTTCGGCCGTTGGTTGAAAGGTGTCGAAGACAAAGATCCTGAACCGCAGATCGAAATGGCGACTCCCGAGGAACTGCGCTGCACTCCCACCGGCCAAGTCTCCACCTCGCTCGGTGGGGAGAGCGTATTCACTCTGAACCAGAAGCGGCTGGAGCGGTTGAAGGCGAGTCGCCGGACGCGTCCTGAAGAATTGCCTGGCAAAGTGCAGGAGTTGATCCACTACGAGCCTTCGAGCACGTCCTTACAGGTTGGAGCTTACGGCACGATTTCTCGCTCTGGTTATCACATCGAGAAGCTGACGTACGAGAGTGAGCCCGGCATCACGATTCCATCGCTTCTTTTTGTCCCCGATGGAGGAGATGGCAAGAGGGCGGCGGTGCTGATGGTCAGCGGAGATGGCAAGAAGGCTTCAGCGCCGGAGGCAGAGAAATTAGTGACATCCGGGATGGTCGTGCTTTCCATCGACGCCCGAGGCTTCGGCGAAACCCAAGTCAACACGGATGTCGACAGGAGGGAATTTAACCACTACTTCGGAGATTTCAAGGATGCGATGACGGCCCTGCTTGTCGGCAAGACTATGGTTGGAATGCGCGCCCTTGACATCACGCGGGGCGTCAATCTGCTCTCGGCACGCCAGGAAATTGACCGGGACAAGATTTATGTCTACGGAAAGAAGGGAGGCTCGGTGCCGGCTCTGTATGCCGCAGTGCTGGACCGTCGGATCCGCAAAGTGGTCCTCGAAGACATGTTGTCCTCTTACGACTCCGTTGTGGAAAATAAAATCCATCGACACGTGTTCGAAAGTGTCGTGCCCGGTGCTTTGAAGTTCTATGATTTGCCCGATCTGGCGGCGACTCTCGCTCCGCGTGAGGTCTCGATTGTGAGTGGCACAGACCCATTGGGACATGAATTGCCAGCCTATGCGGTCCAGAAGGAATACAGTCGTGCCGTCGAGGCGTACAGGCAGATGGGGACGGAGCGGGCCATCCATATTCGGAACCGCACGCCCGATGAAAACACCACTGCGATCTACCGTGAATTAACTGACGACCCGTAAGCAAGAGAGGCGCAGCATGATCACAAAGACGTATCCCGCGCGAACGGCGCGCCCTTGACAAGGGTCTGGTTCCTTCACTATAAGCGCTGACGGCACGTCCATCGCGCACTCTGCCAGGTTCGTGGACGTACTTGAGAGTTCACGTGCAACACCGCTTTTCACGCCGAGACTTCTTGATCGCCGCGGGCACGGCGGCCGCAGTCTCCGTCTTCCGGGAAGCCCTTGCGACACCCCCTGCCAACGTGGTTCTCCCCGACGTTTTGTCTTCTGCCTCTGACAAGGGGGCGCAGCGCATCGTCGATATGCACGTTCACTTCGACGAAAAGAATCCTAATTTCATTGCCGATCTTGTGAAAGTGTCCGAGCGGCTGAATATGACGGCGTGCGTGCTCACTCCATATGCGAACCGTAAAGTGATCGCTGATGCGGCGAAGCAATATCCCACGCGAATCGTTCCGTTCGGCTTTGTCGATCTGGATGCGCCCGACGTCGTCAAGCAGGTGGAGGAACTCCACACGCTCAACTACCGCGGCCTTGGCGAGCTCGAGTTCGTAAAGAAACCTTACACCGACCCCTCCTACTCGCCTGTTTACGAACTGGCGAACCGGTATGGCTGGGTGGTTTTGTTCCACACAGGAATCGTCTTGCGTAAGAAGTTCGATGAGCCCGAGGACGTGGCATCTTACCGGATGCGGGCTTTCCACCTTGAGGAGATTGCGCGGCGCTTCCCCAAAATCACTGTGCTCGGCGCGCACTGCGGCAATCCAGAATATGAGTGGGCGGCGGAAGTGGCACGCTGGAACCCTAACGTGTTCTTCGACCTCAGTGGCTCGACCCTGCTAAAGATGCACGCCCGTCTCAGCGAGTTCCGAAACATCTTTTGGTGGTCGAGTAGCGGGTGGGGATCGAAGGCGCCCGAAGGCGACCCCGGCGCGTTCGTCAAGTTAGTGTTCGGGTCAGACACCGGCCTCGACGGGATCGAGGGAGTATTGGGTCAGTATCGAGCCCTTTTCGAAGCCTGTGACGTTCCGGCGAACACGCAGAGGCTAATTCTGGGTGGGACGCTCGCCAAAATCTTGGTCCTGCCCGAGTGAGCGTGTCTTCTAACGAGTTCGGTCTCAGTTTCATTCGCTGAAAATGACAAGCGAAGCGAGAGCTGCCTCTGTGGCGCGTTGGTTAGGGACACCGGCGGCACTATCGAAGGTGTGAATATCCCAGGGCGGAAATCCGACAGCGGCGTCAGAGTGAGATTCCAGTACTCTCCGGCGTCCAGACTTTACGAATTCCATGGTTTCGGCATAAGTCATCGACCGTTTCGGCCTTCTCGAGTCGATTCGGGGTGTTCGTCCCTCACCGTCCGCAGAATCGATTCCAGGAAGCGTCCGTATTTAGTAAGGGTCAATTCATCATTTGAGACGACAGCGGTTTCTACCGCCCTCGCTGTCGCGGGTGTTACGATTTCAAGTCGGCCGACAAAAACGCGCACGACTTGTCCCGGTGCGGGATTAATCGTAAGTGGCAAAACTTTGTCTATGAATGCGCGCGGCACTACGTAGATCAGCCGGCTACCTTCTTCGAACCAGGAGTCCCGCCAAGTCTCCACCATGGCATGTGCTTCGTCTGGATAGAGGCCCTGATTGAGGAGAATGCCTTCCAGATCGGCACAGAGAGAATCTACGTTGCCGGTCAACGCCGGAGGGGTTAGGACCGCATGATCTGTTAGGGCGCGCGCTAGACGATAGCCGACGCGTTTCCCCCGTCGTTCGAAAAGAATAATGGCTGGAATCTCGTCTTCGTTGAGATTCTTGACCACCAGCTCACCGTCTGAGTTCTGCTTGGCGGAGAGCGGCAATGGAGCGGCCGAAACTCCTCTATAGAAAAGGAACTTTTCTTGCTGATCGCCCGCAGTTGTCTTGACGCGTAGCGGTGCGGAAGAAGTCTCGCGGGCAGCGTAGTAGCGATTCGAAGGAACCTCGCGCGGGAACTCGCCCCTTAGATTCGGAGAAACGGTGACGTCATTCCAAGCAACGCTTCCATCGGTCTGCAATTGGCTCAAGCTAGTATTCCGCAAAATTCCGCTGGGCTGAACATGAGCCGCACGGGGATACCACTCGGTGATGACTCCCTTGGAGAATGCTACCTTCACCGACACGGTCACATCGCGCGGCGAATAAAAATACAAGACCGGCGTCTCCATGCGAATCGTGCCGCGCAGCCCTGGTTTGAGATTTGCGTCGCCGAGGTGCTCCACAAATCCGGGCAGTTCGATGGGCCCGGTGAACGACGTCCATTGGGCCGCCTTGCCATCGTTGCCAGCAATCGCGGTAAACGTTCCCCATTCGTGAGCCGTCAGGTCGGGGGAAGCTTGCTGCTCGCCCGCGATGAGCCAGCCAGCGAAGCAGAAGGCCAACAGCCCGAGCACCAGCAAGCGAGGAAGCCAGAATCTCATTTCTGTTCCCGAGAGAAACTTCTTTATCCGCCTGTTCATTTCTTGAACCCTCCTGCAGGAGCGTTGGTCAGCAGCTCGGAGATCGTTTGACGGTTGAAGTTGGAGGCCAGATTCTGAGCCAGAAGAGGATCGTTCTTCGCGCCCGCCATCGCTTTCTGCACGTGATCTCGGTGATCGCTTTCCGGCCCCGTGAGAGTGATGAGGGCAGCCGCGAATTCCATCTCTGGATCTTGCCCCCGCAAGCTGATGGCCTCCTTGACCCAGGCATATCCGTCAAGCCCACTCGCTGGATTGGGTTCGCCTTTGGAGATCCATTGCTTGTAGGTCTCGGCAAGATAGCCGACATCAAACCACGCCAGCGCCTCAGAGTGGCCGGCTACATCGGAATTGGCCGTACGCGCGTGAAGTCGGGTCAGCAACTCTTTGGCCACGTGTGGGTCCTGGCGAGCGTAGAGCGTGGCTCGTCGAAGGGTCTCCATTCGTACCAACACGGGAGTGTTCGAATCGAGGATTGCCAGAGTGTCGTTAGTGAGGTTCTTGAGGTCATAGCTTCCACTCCCTTTCTTGTAGTTCAAATGGACCCAGGGCAGCGACTTCGCTTGCCCGATTTCGATTGGATGGCAGATAAGCGGCGGTCCCGCTTGTGCGGAGGTTGTAAGCCCGATCAGAATTGCCACGATGCTGATCGTCAGGTGTGGAAATGCACGTGAATTCATATTCTGAGTCTCCTTGTTTCGCTGGTTTCACTCCACTTTCAAAGAGACGCCAGCAGAGGTCGGACTGTTAACAAGGAGTGCGAAATATCCGGAGATAAGGGAAGTGACGATTACGAGGTTACGCAGTTCCAGCTTACTTTTCGCGAACAGGCGTGGACGCTCCAGCCCAGGAACGCTCCCAATGCCGCCAAACCGAGATGTCGTCAAACCCGAGTTCGTTCCACCACAGATCGAGCATGGGTTGATCGAGACGCAAGATAGTTTCTTTAGTGACCCGGGCAGGAGGAGGCGCGAGCTCTCGCAAACGATCGTAGACAAGGACTCGCTGCCCCCCATCGACACGCGTCAGCAGATGCCACAGAGTGAGTGCGTCGCGTTTGCGAGACTCGCCGAGGACGATCGCTAGATCCCCGGCGCGTTGCTGCGACCTGCTGTCCTCAAAATCGAATCTCGCCAAAGCGGCGCGGAACTTCGAGGACGCATCTTCGAAGTACGGTGTGCCGGGACCGACTTTTGGCTTGGTCGCGCAAGCTGCGCCAGCGGGAATGAAGGACTCGTGGCCGTTCAGTTTGAATCCGACCCACCCGAGCGATGTGCGCACCAGCCCTGCACCCGAATCGTCCACCCGCAAGGTGTAGGCGCAACCCAGGTCCACGGTCAAAGCCGATGGCGTGTCGACCACGAATTGGCCTGGGACCGCCCAGATATAGGTATGAATGGTTCCGCGATCAAGGGCAATGCGCTTCAGCCCTGCACCCATGGCCAGCAGACGCAGGCGTGTACTCGCCTCCACTTCGATCTGGCCGATATCTTCAGCTCGAAGACTGGCCCGCGATTGATGGTCGGTTTCAAGTATTTGGCCGACGCCGAGACGGCTAGTTTCTTTCCCGCTTATGACATTTGATCCGATTCGAGGTGTTCCTGCCACGCGGGAAACATCCCAACCTGCCACGGTAACGGGGACGGTCTTTCTCCCGTACACCAGAAACGTTACTAGAGCGATAGCCAACACCGCAGCAGCTGTCGTCGCCACAACGGGAACCAGTCGCATCCGCCCCGGAATGAATGCCCATCGTCTATCGGGGGCGATGTCGGGAAATACCGGAGCAGGACGGTCATGTTGAAACCTCCCGAGTAACGCTTCCAGCCTCTGGATTTCAGGATCGGGTTCGCCAGATCCGTCCCACAAATAGTCGTCTCTTCTTGCCAGAGGTTTGTTTTCTGTTTGGTTGTTTCCGGTATCCATGATTACGGTTTCTCCTGATCGG
>Ga0207684_10001730_pt1 | contig 23109 bp, 18 predicted proteins | sample KBSK5501metaG_FD_184342 | JGI IMG/M metagenome (GOLD analysis project Ga0207684, IMG submission 184342) | Corn, switchgrass and miscanthus rhizosphere microbial communities from Kellogg Biological Station, Michigan, USA - KBS K5-50-1 metaG... | ecosystem: Host-associated > Plants > Roots >...
CCCAGTCAATGTCTTTGCGACTATCAATCAGGCTGGCCACATCGCAAATCCATCCCAACCTTTCCCAGAGATGAGTGAAGCCGTGGAGGCAGAGGATCAAGAGCAGATCTTCCGCTGAAAGAGTAAGCAATTGTTTGCCGCTGATCGTCACCGGCTCAAGCCTCTCCCACAAACGATTAATGTCGATATCAAACGAGCAGTGGCGCTCGACAAAATCCCAATGCACGTCCAGCATCACACCGCGCTCGTTATCAAAATTGTAAGCAGCGTCCCACCGCAGTAAGGCCGCTTGCTGCGCCCTGGTTAGTTTCAGCGTCGTCTGGTAAGCGCGGCTAATGAGCAACTCTTTGACCTTCAAAATGTCTTTCCGGTGCACCAGGATATCAAGATCTCCAAACTGTCTCAGCCCAACATCTCCATAGGCCCGCAAGGCGAGTGTTGGTCCTTTGAAGGAGACTGCCGGAATGTCATGCGCTTCGAGAAGTTCCAGCACTTTGAGTAATTCCGCGGTAAGAAAAAGATTACGCCTGGTGTTCTCGCGATTGTCCTGCTCCAACCGGCCTGTGACCTCCGGCGGAATCAACTCCGGGGCCGCCGCCTTCAGGTGCGAATCCAAGAGCGGGATAAGGCAATGATGGTGCGCGGTGGCCACCAGATATTTCCAGTCCAGATCATCCTTGAGCAATTTGCGCAGCCGCTCTGCCGTGGCTGCGTCAAGCGATCGGCGCGCCACGCAGATTAGAATTTGCTCCTCGGGACGGGCGACTGACGTCATCTCGAAACCTGAAGACCGCCTGCTGGAATCTTACTAAAGCAAGGCAGAGTCTGTCCCGTTGTTATCATTTGAATCAAGGCGCGAGACGGTGATAGCTTAGCGTTCATGAGCGACCCAGGTGAGTTATTCGCGCGACAAAAATACGTCCTTTGGCGATCGTGCCTTCAGGATCCTCAGTTGTCGCTGCTTTACAGGTACGCATGCAAGCGAGCTGACAGCGGGACTATGGGTCATGATGCCCGCTCACCGGGGGCGTGGGCCGCGCCTGGAGACTTTTTTACAGATGGCCTGCTGATGGACCTGCTGCCCCTCGCCGAAGATGTTACGCACTTGAAACTGTTTCCGACTTACTCTTATTTTCGAGTTTACAAACGCGGGGATATTTTAGTGAGACACACCGATCGACCGTCCTGCGAGATTAGTGTGTCGTTGTGTTTGGGGTACGACGCAGAGCGTCCCTGGCCGATTCTACTCGACGGTCCCGACGGAGTGTCGTCCATCGAATTAACTCCCGGTGACGCCTTGTTTTATCGGGGGATTGAATGCACACATTGGCGGGAGCCTATGGACGGTGAGCGGGCGGCGCAGGCGTTCCTGCACTATGTCGATCAGAACGGTCCGTGCGCGGAGTGGAAATACGATAAGCGCCCCCGGATTCCATTCAACCGCCCCCAGGATACGAAGTCAATTCCGTTTGAATGATCGCGGAAATTGGTATGACGACCGACCGAACATTAACTAGGAAGCTTGGGCAGAGAGCCTCCGGCGCCGCTAGTTAAGGATGGACTTGAATAGCGTCATAGCCTTGATGTGGTTTGCTAAGGCGGACACACTCGGCTGAAATTTTGCCGCCCGAGACGGTTCCGTCGCCAGCCGAGCCTCTATCTGTTCTGAGGTGTTTCCCGTCAGGAGTTCCTTCAAAACAAACAAATGGCGCTCGTCAAATTCACCAATCCCGAGAACGTTCGGCTCGTGAGAGCCAAAAATCTTAGTCGCGGCCAGTTCGCTGACCCAACCAACCACCAGTTCGATCGCATCACGGTCGGGAAATCTTTCCCTGATTAGTTTCAGGATTGCTTGTCTTTCGGGGACGTTCAAAAGCAGAGCCAGAAAGAATCGATGGTCTTCGCCTTTTATCTGGTCGCGCCGCCGAGCGACGTCGTTCTGCCGCCATTTTTCTTCCAACACCGGCAACAGCCGATCCGCAAGCTCGCCATGCCGGGCGCGTGCGCGGTCAAGCAAAGCCTGAAATCTTTCATTGCTCCTTGAGAGGCCAAAGAGAGTTTCCAAGTCACGGTGGCACAGAGACGCGAATGCGATTTCGAGAATTGCATATGTAGTCTGAAAGTCCGCAGTATCGAGTAGCGAACCTATGATGTCATCGGCCTCAGGATGCTTCATGCCCAGAAGCAATCCCACCGTCTGAACTTGTCTCGCCACTAACTGATCCTTGAAGAAAGGATCGTAGGCAATGAAGGGTTTCCTGTACGTGTATTGCACCGGCGCGCTCGGCGCCTTGTGGGTTCGAACTGTAATGGTCACCGACGGTCGCTCGAGATGAAAGAGCGAATGGATCAGCTGGGGGCCGGCTACAATCTCTCGAATGTCGCCCTTCCTCAACAACGACACATCGTCGAACAGAATGTCGCCCACCAGAAAGCGAGGATTGATCTCCTGCGGGTTTTCGAAACGATACCTAGAATGGACGCTGCTTCCCAGCAAGAGTTGAAACGCGCCCGAAAACGAGTGTTGATGAATGCTGGTGGTGCCGTCCAGCCAGTAATACGCGTCGATGTAAAACCTGGACCCTACGTAGAGAGTAATCGGAGGATCGCCAAAGACAGCATCTGGATCCATCTGCTCGGGCACATTAGCTGTGGTGAAAAGCCAGCGAACGATCTGCCAGGGATCAATGCGTTCGAGTAAGTTGAACTCGGAAAGAGCTCGAGCCGCAATTCCCGGAAACAGATTCTCGTCGTAGTTTTCGTCACGCCAACGGCCCCCTATGAGTGCGCCGAGTTTCGCAAACTGTTCCATGATTCTCTTTGGGAACGCCGATCGCCGGGAGGCGGGTAGCAATACGGGGAATGAACTAGGCTTGAGCAGCCGTTTCTTTGAGCACCTGTTCGATTGCGTCAAGGACAGCAGGCACGTTCTCTAAACCCGGTTGGAAGCAAATGTCGAAGAATGGCGTCTGCGCCGCAAGGTCCAAATAATTATGAATCATGCGCCGCTTGCGCTCGTCGCTTTGCGGGATAAAACAGCATGCGTGGTCCAGCGCGGCAGAAAAAGCTTCAGCCAACGAAAGCCGGCGTACTGCCACGGGGGACTGTGTGCTATCGGCCCGCCGCAATATACACACTGTTGTCAGGGGAGCAGTTTCCCGCGCGATCGGGAAATCATAATGGGCTAGGCCATCCGCGGGGCGCGATTCGTCGACGTCGAAATGTGCGGCAGAGGCCGGGCGCAGCCGCACATTGAAAGGAAGCAAAATGGAAGAACCGCCGCTCTCGGAAATTTCAAAAGCGACGTTGTCATCAGCCCACAAAAAATAGCCACGGCGACTGAGGCCGTAGGCTATCGTGGATTTTCCAACCTCCGACACTCCGCACAGGGCTGTGACACCAGCCGGCGAACGAACCGCGCTGGAGTGCAGGACCTCGCGGCCACACACCTGCAGCGCCATCGGCAAAACCTTTCGGCGGTATGCATCAACAACCTGGTCTTCTCTGACGGAAAGTGGTACCGCGGCAGCGACCTCTTTCCCGCAGGCCGAGAAGCTGAAACTCGCGAGTCCCGGCAGATGCATCCGGTACTCATCCCCGAGTATCTCTGCATACGCAGAGACGCCCCCGTGAGTATCCCGCCAAACCTCGACGTCAGGGTTTTGCAATGGATCGCGAGGCAGCGCTAGCGCGCCGACCCGCCTGATGCTCAGTTTCAGCATCTCGCCTGTCAATAGATCATCTGACACAGTTCAAGACGAGGTCTACCGGCGCGGCTATGCCTTTGTACCGGGTGGCTTAAATACTTCGCCAGGGTCAGCGGGATTTGGGCTGGTCTTTCCGCCGCCCGCTCGCACCACGTCCTTTGCTTCTCCGACGTGAGTCAGTTTCATGGGCTGCCAGCGTTTTTTCGAGCGTTTCGATTCCGCCGGCTTCGAGGCCTCATTATTATCTGTCTTCACTGATCGATCCTCCTTGTCATGAAGCATGGGCTCGAGCCCACGATTCCAGATTCAGGACTTTCCAAATGTGATATGCCTGTCCTTCAGGTTGTCGCGCCAGGATCCCCTCAAGCATGGTGCGCAAACCAGGCCTGTCTACAACTCCCAAGTCAGCAAGTATCCGAATTTCGCCCAATTGTCGCAAGGCCTCCGCGCCCTCGCGATAAATTGAAGACGCGTAAAAACTGCTGGCTCCCATCTTCCGCTGTTCATTAAAACCTACTTGGGGAAACCTTCGGGCCAGAGTGGAACGCACCAAACCCTTATTGCGCCCGCCGTTGTTCAGCAGAACAGGCGGCGTTCGATATAATAGATCAACGAGATCGGCATCCCAAAACGGATGAAGTTCGCGCGCTCCGAGTCGCTGACCCACATTAAAGGCTTCCTCAGCCACCATGGATATCAGCGGGATATCAAGCGCGGTGCGCGCCGATCGAAGGTAGAAACTGTCCGGCGCCTGCCGTTTATCGGGAACTGGTCTGTGACGTCGCTGTTCAAGTTCCTTTCGCAGTGCGGGGTCGGGCGCCAGCCATTTCGGCACGGTTTGCACGACGCGATGACGAAGCGTGATTGCCCACGGCGCAACCCGCTTGACGATTCTGTGAGCGGGCGGGAGCAGCAGCGGTTGTATCCCCCATCGCCAAATCAGATTACGAAAGAGCGCGAACGTCGGCTCGTGATAGGATCGCCGGATGCTCTTCCACAGTCTGTACACAGCCGCGAAGTCAAAATCGTGCAAGTAATCGGCCGCGAGTAAGGGTGAGGTCGTGAGCCACTCATCTCCGCCATTTCCGGTAAGAATGACGCGGCATCCACGCTTGGCGCCCTCTTGCGCCAATCCATAATAAGCCGGCCACCAGGTGTTCAGGAGTGGAGACGGCAAAGAAGCGCTCAGCTCCAGCGCCGGCTGCAGTAATCCCTTCGTGCCAACGGCTTCATAGAACGGTTTCACGATCAGGGGCAGTCCAAGTTGCGTCGCCACGCTGCGCTGAACAACCTCTTCGCTGATTTTAGGATCGGGAAAAACAAGCGACAGAGCCACAGGTTTCGGCAACCCTTCAGCTCGGCTTCGCTCAGCAGCGATGGCCGCCACCGATCCCGAATCAAGCCCGCCACTGAGGAAGATCGCCGCGGGGCCGAAGCTTAGGCATCGGCTAACGGCTCGATCGAATAATTCGTCAAACCGATCGAGTTCCTCGGGCTTGATCCAATTCACAGTTCCATCCGGTGCGGGATCCCAATAACAGTAGCTGTCCTGTCGAGCGCCGTTAATGCGTAGCACGTCACCACGCGTCACCCGCTTGATAGCGTTAAAATATGTCTCTTCGTTTATTGGGAAACGATCCAGCAAAAAGTCAGCCAGCGCGGCGCGATTCAAACTACTTGAGACGCGGGGTTGTGCGAGGAGTACGTCAATCGAAGTAGAGACCAGCAAGGCGTCGTCAAGCTTCGCATAGAACATCGGACAGCTTCCCAGTGGATCGCGCAGGCACAGAAAGACCTCGCGCACGGTGTCCCAGATGATCAGCGCGAACGAGCCTCGCAAACGCCCAAAAAGATCCTCACCCCACCGCAAATAACCGGCGAGAATCGTTTCCGCATCATTGCGGCCGGCCGGCGCCATGAAGTCCCGCAGCTCGGTTTGCAGGTCCAGGCGATTGTATAAAGCCCCATCAAAGATGACTCCGCGGCCTGCATGCTCAGCGACAATCGGCAGGGCAGATCCAATTTCGCCACTTAAGTACAAATGTCGCTGCCGCCCGTTCCCTGCGACGCTCCGGCAATCATAGCCAGGCAATTCAGCAGGCACGGCAGTACTGAGCGCGGCAAACCAACGCGCACCCGGTTCGCGAAGCACTTCATTTTGCCTCTCTTCGTGAACCTGTCTATTCATCGAGACTGACGAGGTCCTCTTTTCTTAAAGAAGTAAGCAAGGCTTCGGTTTCGTTGGCGAGTTCTTCCGGATCCACCGCGAACTCTGCGATCAACTGCTCGTGAATTCCGGCGGCGCCCTCGGGCTCACAGAGCAATTCCCAGAATCTGGCGGCCGTGCCGTTCAACTCATAGAAGCGATCAGTCTCCAGGTGGAACAGCACCATTTCGTCGCCGAGCCGCCGGAAGATTACATTCGGGTTCGGTTTCGCTGACAACAAGGGTTGGGGGCGCTTCGATTTAATGGACATAAGGGAATCGTGGAGCTGGTGCAGTGTATCAAAAAGCTGTTACGACTGGCGAGACTTATCAACAAAAGGTGCCGGGGTAATTGTGTGTTGCTACCAATCGGGTCGTGAAGCGGGGCACTAGCCCGACCGTCAGGGAGGGCTCAATTAATGCGTATCGGAGCCCTCCCTGACGGTCGGGCTAATGCCCCGGAGACTCTTTAGCCTCACCACCCAACAAGGGTCTCTGTCGTAGGATTCATAAATAAGCGAACAACGACGTTTTAGCCATTTCCTCTGACGCTATTCGAGCCGAAAACATACATTGGACTCAACGGATAACCTTATGAAATGCGGAATACCACCTCTATGCCAGGACGATTTGTCTTTCCCCTTCTTGCCCGGTCGGATCAATCGTCTCGGAAGACCTGGACGAACGTTGTTGTTGTTGCCGCAATGAGGCTTCCGCACCTTCCTTTCAATTGACTCGTTCGTTTGGCTCACTAACACCCTCGAGCAAGGAGAGAAAGTCCGGCCGGGCTCGGAACCAGCCAGCGAAGGCCGTCTTCAGCGCTGTTCCTCTTACTTCAGTGATTCGGTGCTGCAACCTCGGCGAGAGGCCGAAAATTATGCCGTCTCCGCTGCCTACATTACGCACTTCGCTGATAATCCTTTCCGACACAGAGTCTCGGATCTGAAGGGTGCCGCCTTCATAGACCTCTCTGCCTAGATTAATGCTCAGGGCAACCAGGCGGTCCTCCGTCATGTCGCTGTGCCAGGCATCGTGATGCCCTTGACCAGGAACGAACCGATATACCCGGCCTTCAAAGCAACCGATCCGATCGCACCGGGTTATGATCTCAATCATCCGGAACAGTTTTTCGTCGTTCATGGAGAGGAGCAAGGCCCCAAAGGCGCCGTTCTGTTTCATACAGAGTTCTTTGTTCGACTTAATGCCCTGGTGAATCCTTTCGTAGAATTCACCGCGTTCAATCTCCGTTTGAAGGAAACGCAAAAGCTCGGGCTCGAAAAGCTCCGGTAATCTTACATAGTGCTCGCGGTCGAACTGTGTGCGTAAATCCTCCAGACCCTCATCCAGACCGCGGAAAGCAGCCCCTGATTTTCCAATCCGAATCAGACCCATTTATTCACTATACTTCTCTGAGATGTCAGCTACTGTCGTTTTGGCATCGTCGTGATCCGCGAAGCGATTGGGAAACTGAGCGACGGCCAGACCTTCGAAAGTTGAGAACCGGCGATGCGGATTGTCGTCCTCATCGAGTGAGATACCATCCACTTCGATCCAGGCGTGGGCCTCCATTTGCTCATCTTCCTTTCGCGCTCCGAAAACGATCTGAGCATCAATTCCCTGCCGCCGTAAAAGCCAACACAGCACTAACGATTGGTCGAGGCATTTAGCCCGGTACAAACCGCGCTGCGCCGCGACGCGCACCATGCGTGCGGTGGTTTGCGGTAGCAAACGAGGATCTCGAAGTTCACGGACCGTCCTAGTTCCGAGGTCTTTCAATCGCGACACCGTAATAAAATTGAGGGCCAGACGAACTGTCGGCAGCAACACCACCGCCTGAAACAGCAGCCATGCTTCCAGCTTCGACAGTTGCAAGAGCTTTCTCACGATTAGCACTTCAGCATTCTCGAACTCTGTCAGAAATTGCTTCTCCGCGAGCGCGCGCGCAGCATCAGGCGCCAATAGGATTGAAAGTCTCGGCCACGTCTATTTGCGTAGACCAGGATTCAGCGTAACGGCCGTTTCGCTGCAACAATTCATAATGATTTCCCGATTCAACGATGTGTCCATGTTCCAACACATGTATTATGTCGGCATGCATCGCGGTAGTAAAACGGTGCGTGATAATAATCGCGGTACGACCGGCGGCAAGTCCTCGGAATCGCCGCAACCAGTCAGCTTCGGCCCAGGGATCGAGCGCACTGGTGGGTTCGTCGAGAATAATGATCGGCGCCCGTCGTAAAAACGCTCTGGCCAGCGCGATGCGCTGCCATTCACCCACGCTTAGCTCGCTGCCCCCGACAAACCATCTGCCCAACAAACTGCGGTAGCCTTTGGGAAGACGCTCCACGATCTCTTCGGCGCCGGCTGCTTCAACCGCGGCCCGAATTGCACTACTCGTCGGATCGCTGTCGAGATCGCCGTATGCGACATTCTCGCTGATACTCACGTTGTAATGAACAGGCTCCTGGAACAGCACCGTGATCAGACGCCGAAGCTTTTGGGTCTCAATGTGTTTGAGATCAACGCCGTCGATTTCGATCCGCCCGCTCTCAGGATCATAGAAGCGACAGAGCAACTTGATTAGAGTGGTCTTGCCGGCGCCGTTTGGGCCGACGATTGCGGGATCTGGCCCGCGCGAATCTTCAGATCAAAGTTATCCAACGCTTTGCGCTCGCCCTCGGGATAGCGGAACGTGACCGCGGCGAAACTAATTTCGCGCCGCAGATCGTCAACGACCCGGGCTTGTGCCGCCGCAGGCTCGACGACCTTCGGCTCAAGGGCGAGAAACTCAAACAGATTTCCCAGGAACAAGCTGTTCGAATAGAGCTGTCCCACGCTTTCCAACAATGATCGCAGCAGGCGCTGGCCCTGGTTGAAGGCCCCATAGATCAACGCCAACTCGCCCAGCGTGACCAAACCGCGGGCCGCGCGCCAAACGATCCAGGTGAGCGCTGCTCCGGTAATCACCATCGCCAGGATGGTGGCGCCCAGCTCTGCAATGCTTTCACGGCGTAAGAGCGCCGCCCGTTCGTTGCGCAGGCGCGCGCGCAACGCTCGATAGGTTGCGCGAAAATGATCGCCGAGCGCAAATAAGCGCAGTTCCGCAGCGCTCTGTCCCTGCGTTAACAATGAATCGTAATACCATGCGCGGCGCTCGTCCTCAGTGATCCGCTGCCGCCACTGATAATTCACGATGTTGAAATGCACCACCACCCACAACGCCGGAATTACGCTGACGAATAGAGCTGCGGCCAGCCACGGCCCGAGCAGGACCAGCAACGCACCCATGGCCAGCAACGTGACGCTGTTTTGCAGCAAGCTCCCCACATTTTCCAGCAACGCGACGGGTCTGAAAGTCGCTTCTGAGCGCGCCCGGTGCAGATGATCGTAGTAGTCGGGAAATTCATAGAAGGCCAGATCGGCATCGATCGACTTCGTATGGATCAAATCGTTAATGTGATCCTGGACGAGTTCCGCCTGCACCGCGCGGATCCAGACGATAGCTCTTCGCACCACCTCGCCCAACAAAGTAAGGCCGGCGAGTGCTACAACTACGATCAGAACGCTGCGCACCTGCGGCCACGTCGAGCCGCTTTTCACCGCCACCACCAGGGCGTCGACCAGCAGCTTTGCAAGATAGACGAGCCCCACGGGAATGACTCCCTCAAACACCAGCAGCACCACCCAGGTGATCGTCCATGGCCGCGAGGCTTGCCAGGCGAGCAGCAACCCGCGCGCCAGCCAGGGCAACTGGCCCATGACCCTGCGGACCTTTTGTTTCACGACGGCTGCGGTTTTAGGCATGCGTGATGCCGGGAGCTGGATTCGATCTGAGAGGGTTGCGTTGTTTCGAGAGAAAACCGATTGCGCCGGGTTCACAACGCTGAGCAAGAGAGCCTGGGCGCATGTCGGCCCAGAATCTCGCGCCCGTATTCGAGCGGTTAAGCACTCGGAGGGATTACTGGTTCCACTGGATCAAGTTCTTCGTTTACCTCAACTTCATCGCCGGATCACCGAACAAGATCCAGGTGCGTCGAACATCTGAGTCGGCGGTGGCATGTTTCGCGTTCAGCACCGCGTCGCCCAGCGTGGGCTGCGTCCCACCGAACAGTTGCCGGTACAACTCCTGGTCGATCAGATCCTGGCCCGGCGGATCAGTTAGACCCGTCGAGGCCCACACTGCCACCGCGCCCCCTTGGGTCCGCAGCAACGCTTCGGACAAACTGTCGTCATAGGCGTTCTGGAAGTAACCGTTCAGACAGGTCATCGTCACAAACACCGACAACCGGTTGGTGTTCGTCAACGAGGGCGCATCGTCATTCGATAACACCGGCGCTCCTGTCCACACGCCGATCGAGCCGTGACCGACATAGTTCACCAACCGCGGCCCCTGGTTGATCCCGTTGACGATCTGTGTGTGAATAGTGCCGTCGTCGCTGCTGCTGCGGTTGATTACCTGCACGGGTACAGCCGCCGGCACCAGGCTCTGGAGGGCACTGCTCGCGCGTTCAAAGCTGTAGTCCGCCACCAGCACCACGTTGCGCGTCGGATCGGGCGCCATGGCCTCATAGCTGACGATCTTGTTTACCATCAGGTCGGCATCTGCCGTCGTGCGCAGCGGCAGCCGGCCAATTGCGATGTCCGCGATGCCGTCACCGTCAAAGTCGGCCAGCCAATCATCGCTCGCCGTCTCCATCAGTGCGCTGTCGAACAACTTCGTCGGCACGAAATCCGTCGAGCCCTGACCCAGATAGTTCTTCGGGTCGTAACTGGCATCGCCGGCCAGCAGCACATAACGCGGCGTGCGCTTCCAGTTATTTACCGCCGACTGCAGGAAGTCATGAATGGCCTGGGGCGAGTGCAGTCCAAAGCTGAACTCGTCGTAGAGGTCCTCTACGTCGACGACTCCAACGGTTAGACCCTGGATGCGGCGCAACTGGGCCAGCGGCTCCACATTTGTCTTAAGGTCGCGGCTGGTAATGATCAAGTAATCAAAGCCCGCTTTTTCCATGGCCCAGGATGACGGATCGTTGCGTCTCACCAGATCGGGATGCAGGGCCTGTCCGCCAGCGAACAGCAGCAGCGTGTGCGGGCTGCCGAGCATGGCGGTCGGCACTTGAATGTCCGCGGCGAACGTGCCATCGGGTTGCGGCTTAACGTTGATCGTCTGAGTCAGCTCAGACATGTTCGACTGATTGGTGATGTCTACCACCCGAATGTTTGCGCTGGTAAAGCCGCTGACGCGCGTTGGCGCGGAGCTGTTAACGCCGATCGCCAGAGAGTTGTTGTCCGCCTTGAAGCTGTGTGGATAAGTCAAACGTACGGTTTCGACCAGGCTGACATCCCGGTCGGTGCTTACGGAGGCAAATCGGACAGTGTTGTCGCCGTCAACCAGTAACCCCGCCGGCAGCGCAAAGGTGCGCACCGGGTTCTCTGCGCCGTCGAAATCGATCGTGCCCACGTCCGTACCGTTAACGCTCACGCGCACGTGGTGACCCTCCAGCGATACACCTACCAGAGAAACGTCGAGGTGCGCCTGCGCCCCGGCAGCCGCCGCCGCCGGATCGCGATTACTGACCGGCACCGTCTCGTCCACTGGCGAGCTGGTTACAATGTGACCAAAGATATTCTCTTTGTCGCCGTTGAGCAGCGCGGCGTAATAGAGATACTTGTCCTTGCGCTCCACCGTGTAATCAAAGCTGGAAGGCCCTGACGGCGGCAGCAGCGTCGGCGCCTTCTTAACGTCGATGATTCGCGATCCGGTTTCCTTGCCGACTACCAGATAGTAAGTTTGATCCAGATCAGTCGGCGACTCCAGTCCGTGCCCGTAAAACTCGAGGTGATCTGCGGCGGTCAAGCTGATGCGGTTGCCGGATAGTCTGATGGGCACCGGGCTGCCGTTGTCATAGAGCTGCAACTTCTGCGCGCTCACATTGGGATCAAGGCCCGCGGCGACCAACTCAGGTTGGGTGATGCGCTGCCAGCCTGATCGGCTGACCGCGATCTTTATGCCCGACATCCCACCGATTGTTTCCTGCGTCGCCTGTGCCTGCGCCTGGGCTGCGTCGGGTCCCGCTTTCCGATTACTACCGGGCTGTGGAGCTTTTACTAACGCCGCCTGCTGACTCGCAAATACCGTCGGCCACTCGCGGAAGTAACTACCCGACGCGGGCCCGTGTTTCTGCACTTCGCTCAGCAACTCCGACCGCGTTTGCCTGCCTTGCGGCGTCTGGCCGGTAGTCGACGGAGCAACGCCCGATCCGTAAGTGACCGTCGCAGCACCGGGCAAGTCGTAACTCCGCGCCGGCGCGATGGGACCGTGCAGGGTGCGCGTGCCGTCCAAATCGACATCTTCCAGCCAGTAGGTAGCCGAACCCGATTGATCGGGCGGCAGTTGATCGTACCAGGTGTAACTCATCCCGGCCCTCATCACCGTATTGCGTCCCGCGATCAGCGCTGAGCCGGCGACGATTGAAGGAGTAATGCGCGTGCGCTGACCGTTCTGTTCGCGATAGACGTAGTAACCCAGGTTGCGCACCTCGTGTCCGGTCCGCCAATTGAGCGTGACTTCATTGTTGCTATTCTGCGTCGCGGTGAAGCTGCGCAACTTGACCGCGGTGGGCGCGGCGGCGGCGAGCGTCCACGGCGAGAATGTCGTCACGCCGCTTGTCTCTGTCCAGTTATTCGGATCGGTTGTGTTCTGTGCAGTCTTTGACTGATTGTTCCAGGTACCGCCATCTTTTCGCCACAGCGTAAGACTGGTTTCCGTATTACCGTTCAAATCATCAACCAGGTTATCAGCTCTGTAGTGCAGCCGTAACGTCGCAACGTAAGCTGAGCCGCCGTTGGGATTGACCGTATATGTGCGTTCAATGGCGTTATTGAAGTCAGCCGGGCGCACTTTGTCCAGTTTGACGGTGATATCCGAGGGACTGGTACCGGGAGTGGTAAATGTGATCGTCGTATTAGGATTGCCGTACGAGTAACTCGTCAAACCGAACGCCCCCGTACGCTTCACATTGCCAACCACGTCGGCAGTACCGGAGGACGTGCCGGTATTAGGCATCGTCAAAACTATTGCGGCCCCGGTCGTCAGATCGGAGTTGAGCGTCAACAAACCGGGCACCGTAGCATTTGTGTTGAGCGTCACGGTCGACGTGCCGTTGATTTTCAGGTTTTGAAAAGTCGTTGAAGTGGTTCCGCCAATGATCTGCGGGGAGCTGCCATTGAAGGTAATGGTTTCAGTACCCTGCGAGTAAGATCCATTGTTCGTCCAGCTACCGCTCACTGATAAATTTCTGTTCGAGGGATTCGCTAGATTAGTTCCGTTATTGATCGTAACTGAGCCGAAATTGTAGGTTCCGCCACCTCCAATGGTTAATGTTCCGGCATTTGAAAACGTCGCGGTACTCGGGCCGCCATTAAAGGTCGATCCAGTGTTAAAGTCGAGTGAGGTTCCGGCAACCGTGATGTTATGTGAACCTGCATTCACCGTGCTGGAACTTGAAATAGTGAGATTATTGAAAATTGTGCTTCCGCTTCCTGATAGTGACTGAGTTACGCCCCCATTAAATGTTGCTGTTCGAGTTCCTGAAAAGTTAAGCGTGCCGTTATTAGTGAAGTCATGCGCAATCGTCATATTCCCGGAGGTATGTGTGATAGTTGCACCACTGTTTATTTGCAGGTCATAAAAATTCTTGTTACTGCCGCCCGCCAGGTTACCGGTACCGGTGAGAATTACCTTCGAGGTTCCAGCTGTCATCGAACCGTTATTAGCGGTTAGTGTTGCCGCAATAGTTGTCGTTGAGGTACTGAAATCGAAAGCAACGCCGGTATTACTCAAAGTCAGATTATTGAACGTTGGGGTACCAGAAATGGTTTGCGTTCCCGAACTGGCATTCAGAGTTACGGTATTCCCCGAGACGGCGTAACTTCCGGAGGTGAATATTGCTGAAGCGTTGTAATTGCCAGCGACATTTATCGTGCCGCTCGCCAACGTGACGTTGTTTGATGTGCGCGCCCCGCTGACTATTAAGTTATTGTAGCTGAGAACCGGAACGGTCTGCCCGCCGGTACCATTGAAGTCAACCGTACCTGTGCCTGCGGTGAAACTTCCATTGCTTGTTACCGTGAATGTTCCACCAATCTTGAGGGCGCCGCCGTTGGCCATGGTCAGGACGCCCACTCTCGTCCCGCCGCCGCCCAGCGTGACATTTCCACCTACCGTCAATTGGCCGGTTCCTCCGCTGATAAAGTTCACCGTGCCTGTCAGATTGTCATCGCCGTTGTTCACAGTCAGCGAGGCGCAGACCGCTGTAACCGTATCGACATTGACCGTATCTCCACCTCGTATGGTGACAATATCAGCGGCACCGGGTACTCCACCGGTACCGCTACATCCCGACCACGTAGCGCCTGAGTTCCAGTTACCGCCACCGGTGTTGTTTGAACTGCAGGCGGCGGCATAACTATCTCTGGGTATGAGAAACGTAGTCAGGAACAGAGACACTCCCAACACCGCACACAGCGTAAGGCCGAGGCCAAGAAGACGGACCGGCGAGGATTTCACGAAGCTTCTTAACCGTGAACTCAAGCGAGTTAACGACGCCGCCAATAACGATGATGCTTTCTTCACGACTCCTCCGGTGGTTCTAGTTGGGGTGGGCACAAAGCCCGGAGCAAGATCTCTAAGTTTCCTCCACAGAGACTCTATGGTTTAAATCTGAAAACCGAATCCCTAAATTACCCGAAGCGAACACGAGGTATCCCGGTGAGCCAATTTATGGGAATTCGCAGATCGTATTAACGGCCCTCACGTAGGGACCAAATGGCTCTATGTGCATCGCTTGGTAATAGGATCACAGGTGAAGCCTGAGCAGCAGGCCTTACTGGTACACGGCTGATTGTTCCCCGCGCAGGTTGCCGCCTGCACGGCCATCGGAGCAACAACCGACGTGACCAGCGGCACGGCCACGACGGCGGCGATGCCCATAGTGCGCACCATCTCTCTCCGGGACATTCCGGCCAGTTTGGCAGGCAGGCCGACTGGTTCCGCTAACAGATGAATCTGGTTGAGCTGGCGCAGCGCCAACCAGACCAGGTCCTCATTGAAGGGCTGATCGAGTTCGCTTTGCAGGTGGCGAGCAATCTCCGCGGGCCGCCTCTTTCCGTCGCAACGGCGCCACACCTGGGCCGCGGTGCGATTAAGACAGTGAGCTCTATGCCGATCGAGGTCGTAAACCAGGACTTCATCCGGTAATTCGTCAATTATTAATCCCTGTTCGCGCATCTTCGGCAGAGGCCTCTTCCCAGTTCGGTCCACATTGAGTGCTGCCTGCGCAGCCCATCCTTTCTCAGCGATCCAGCCCTCTAGTTTCGTTTTCAGAAACCCAGAGTACCAGCCTCGTCAAGTAAGGATTTTTATCAACGGTCTAGCTTCGTGCTTTGCTGAGAAGATCGTCAACGGTTTGCAGGATGAGGTGCTGGGGTAATTGTGTGTTGCTACCAATCGGGTCGTGAAGCGGGGCACTAGCCCGACCGTCAGGGAGGGCTCAATTAATGCATATCGGAGCCCTCCCTGACGGTCGGGCTAAGGCCCCGGAGACTAGCAACACACTTTTACCCCACCACCCAGGATATTCTCTATTCCCTCGCGCCGGTTCGCAAAAACCAGGCGCTGCGAATCCGACGTCTCCGGGGTCGCGCTTCTTCTTTACCAATCCCGATCCGGTGGCGTTGCCACCAGCTATTCAATTCATTGATACGGCGGACAATCATCGATGCTAATTGTTTGGGCACTTCTGAAGTGTGCAGCAGCAACTCTCCCAACTGGTATGGCCAGCGAGGCCAGTTGTTGAAGCGACCGCGCATTGCCACGGTGGCTCGCACCGGCTGGTCCCAGCGGACATAAATTTCAGCAAAGAACTTTCGGGCTTCAAGCGTTTGTGCCAACAGCGCCGGCAACGCCGGCTCGATCGCGTGCGGATTCAAAGAGCGGTTCCACTGTCGCAAGATCGCCGGCGCGAGCCAACGCGGGGCCTCGCGCTGCGCGCTCAAGCGGACAGGGATGTCCGCGCTCCGCGCGCCCAGTAGTTGCTGCGCCAGCCCAATCGTACACGCCACCCACTCAGCAATTTTCGGATCGTTGCCCAAACAACGCTCCCAATCGAAATCCGCCGCGAGCGTTTCCAAAGCCACCGCCACATCGCACAGCCACAAAGGCCGCCACGCGCCGCTGCGCAAAAGATGCAGGCAAAGAATGCGCAGATGATCTTCGCCGCCGAGCACACGTATTCTCTCTTCACCCAGACTGACGAGTTGCGAACGCTCGAAGAGTTTGTCCCATAGCAGCGTGGCATGGGCATCCTGCCCATGATGTAATCCACGGGCGGGACGCCCATACCACAGTTCAAGCTTCGCAAAACCTGAATGCAGGTCGACGTAATGACCATCGAGGCTTTCGAGGCACTTCAACGCCTGTTCAGCTTTGGCAAACCGATCGGGCCGCACGCAGATATCGATATCGCCGTAAGGCCGCAAGCCCCGGTCGGGATAGAGGCGAGCAATAGCCCAGCCTTTAACGAGTACTGGTTCAATGCCAGCGTCGCGAAGCAATGAAAAGATGTAAGCGATCTCTCGCTCGTGAATCAGTGCGGAGAGACGAAACTTTCGGTAAGCTTCGTGTAACTCCTGCCCAGCCGGCGATGCGGCCAGCTCGGAATTTGTGATCCGCCACCAACCCAAGGCCGCACTACCGGTTTGGCAAAGCAACGGCGCAATCTCAGTCAGCTTAGCTTCAGTAAGACTTGGGACTGTCGGAACCGCGCGCCACGCGCCGGCGAGCAACGCGGATAGGAAACGACCGCGCTGAAAATGTGATCGACTAGCACCAGAACTCTTCCGGATTAGGTCCATAATCAATTGGTGAGATTCGCACTCAATTAATTGCACGAGTAAATCACTTGCATTGGTTTTTCGACAAATCGCAATTGAAAGGAGCGCAGCACGGAAGCCCGCCCGCCGGGCAAGTACCGTTATGCGGAATGCAAGTCGCAGCCGCTTCAGCCGTCGGAGCAACAATTGAAATAACTAACGGCACAGTCGCCGCGATGCCCAGAGCTCGTATCATCCTGCGTCTTGACATTCCGGCTAATTGGCTCGGCAGGACGATCGGTTCCGCTAACAAATGAATCTTGTTCAGTTGGCGCAGCGCCAACCAGACCAGGTCTTCATTGAAGGGTTGATCCAGTTCGCTTTGCACGCGCCGGGCAATCTCTTTCGGCCCGGTCTTTCCGTCGCAGCGGCGCCAAACCAGGGCCGCGGTGTGATTCAGACAGTGAGCTTTGTGCCGATCGAGGTCGTAGACCAGGACTTCGTCCGGCAACTCGTCGACGATTAAGTTTTGCTTGCGCATCTTCGGAAGATGCGAGGCTGTGGTTCGCTTCATACTGCCTCCAACTAGTTTTTAGAGTGATGTAAGGCGGCGCTGAGGTTTCGATACTGAACTACTGCGGGTCACCTGAAACCTTTGACGCTCTTGCCTCAAAAGCCGCTAACGCTTTCTCCTCGGCCTGACCGACAATCGCGCCGCACACGACCGGCAGCCGACACTTCAACTTAAAACCTGTTTTGAAATCTGTGGCGAGGCACAAGTCGCCACAGAACCTGCACTCAAATGTTTGCCAAATAAGACGGAAGCCACAAAAGAAAAGGGGTGGCAAGGTAGAGGTTGGCCGGGGGGCCTTGACCGCCAACCATTCCGTTTATGGCAGCTTATATACCATGTAGCCGTGCCGATGGCAACGCGACCAGAGCCGCAAAACGGTCAATTTCTTACGAGGGACGTAAGCGCCCCAAACCGCGAAAACCAGGATCCGTCCACTCTTCTTGCTGCGAATCATGGAAAGGTCGAATGCTCTGATAATCGCAGCAAGCCGAGGCGGCCTTACGTCTCGGTGGTTGACCCTGATTGCCGGAATGTCCTGGAAGCACAGCGAACACCGAGGACGCGTACGCTTTACAAGGATGAAATCGACCAGGCCTTCGTCAAGCTCGGCTTCTTATTCGTTCTTCACTATTGGCGATTTTGACGGGTTGTTAACCCCAGAGGTTGAAGCCTTAGGTCTCGGGTGAAAAATGTAACTGTCGCGAGTGCGCACCACCAACTCAGGTTGGTTCACGCGCACTTTGATGGTGCGGCGATCGCCGGGTTGCGGAATCTTCTTCGGATAATAGCCAACGCTGTACTGGCGTCTTAGTTCTTCCGCTACCCTACGAAACGCGTAATCCAGATTATGCTGCCCAGCGTCGTAGAGACGCGCGCCGCTCACGCGGGCCAGGTCACGCAGATATCGATCACCTCGTTCGTATTCTGCCTTGGTGGTTCCCAAATGGCCGATGCCGCCACCGGCACCGCCCTGACCAGCGGCGCCACCCTGATCCACGATCCCCAGATCGGAGTAAGTATCGTATTTGACCGGATAGACCAGCGCACCAGATTCTTCAACATCGCGCATGGTGTAGTAATACCGCCCGGACCTGCTGGTGGTATCAACGCCGTCGGTAAACAAGACGATCGCTTTGCGCCCCTCGACGCGATGAAGTTCCTTATTGACTACTTGATCCACGGCGTCAAACAGGCGAGTCCCGGATCCGCGTTCGGTCCGCAGAATTGCCTGGCGTAGGACGTTGTAATCGTTCGTAGGGTGTGACAGGACTCTAATCTTATCGTTGAACGAAACAACGATCACGCGATCGTCAGCGCGCAGTTGGCCCACGAACGCGATGGCCGCATTCTGAATCTCCTGCAGCTTGAAACGCGTCGACCCGCTGGTATCGATCATTAACACGACAGTAAACGGCTGTTCGGTCGAAGCGAAATAAGCTACTTGCTGCTCTGCGCCGTCTTCCCAAACACGAAAGTCTTCCTTGCGCAGATCGGGAATGTATTTTCCGTCGCGATCCATGACGCTAACCGGAATGCTGATCAGCGTCGTCTCGACCCGCACTACGTCTCCTTCGTCAACGTCTTCGGGACCGGCGTCTTTAGACGAAGGTTTCGGTTCGATCAGATCATGATTCGCTCCGCGCAACACCGGCTTTGAAGGCCGATCCGTTTGAGTCGCGCCATCCGATTGCTCTTGTGGCGATGACGCCGATGGCTGCGGTTTTGACTGCGGATCTTGTTGCTGGCGCGCCGGCGTCGTTGCGGACGGCCCCGGGGGCGACTGTGCGACGGCCGCTTGTCCAAGCAATACCAGAATACCTAGCAGGACAAGGATGGTAAATCTCTTCATGCGTCAAACTCCTGTCGGGAAAACCTCGCTCTTAAGCCGCACCTGTGACTGTTTCTTGAGAGAGACAAATTGGTAAGAAAGGCGGATCCGGCAAAGTGAGGATTGCCCTCTTGAGGCGCTCAATGCCTTTGTGTCTTTCGTTTCGCTTGAAAAGTTAGGCCGTATCGACTTGGCGGACTAACGAGAATTAACTGAGACGCGAGCTGCACCGAAGCGGTGGAGTCGCGCCTTGAGCTGAAGGCTCACAGATTGTCTTAAGTCGATCGCAGCGACATAGTCCATCTCAGGGGTATAACGTCGCTTGTTTGATCTCTCCGAGATTCCTTGAGGGTGATCGCCTTCGCCCTCAAGCCTCTTGCAAACCATACTGGCTGACTAGAAAAGCCGAATTCCGAAAGTGAAAGCGACATTGTTCAACCGCTGCTTCGGCAGGCCAATTGGCAGATGGCCGTGGTAACGATAGTAGTCGATCTCGCCGACCCGGATGGCTATGTGCTTGCCGGCCACGATGTCCAGGCCGCCGCCCATTTTCCCCGCCCAACCGTTGGTGCTGGCGCCAAAGCCGGTAAGGTGACCGCCGCCGAAAAGTGCATGAACGAACGGCTCAAGTCTTTTCTTGTCGGAGTCGGCCCCGCCTTGGGGGTCGGGGTGGTTGTGCCGCGTACCCGCGCCGCCTCCGCCGCCTAAGGTTATGCGCTTGGTAAAGCGCGGGCCAATCAGATAGGTAAACAGGCTCGTGCGCGTTCCGGCGATGGTCTTGGTGGTGTAAGTGATGTCTCCTTCAACGGCTGCCCACTTTCTAAAGTTACCGCCTACCGCTGCCGTGAACCCAAAAAGATTGTGGCGCGTGGTTGGGGGCGGCGTTGCCAGGTTATTGAGAGTGAAAGCGGCCGTGAAGTCCCACTTTGGATAGTCGTTATTCTGAGCGAATGAGGCACTCGCACAGAAAAGCACCAGGCATAAACAGGGCAAGAGTCTACGCATCATAGATTTATCTCCTTGCTCGAAGGTTTCGGCAACCAACTCGGGAAAACGTATGGAAGCTACTATGGAAACAGTAAAGCGTCAAGAGAAAGTGTTTAGAATACCGACCTTAGTCGGGCTTTGCAGCGACGTCCTTTGCGGCGCATTAGCTCGCATAAACTGGGAACTCGGGCGCCCTCGCTCGCACTGAGCGAACGTCAGAACCGTCCGCTGTAGCGCGTGTGGTTGATTGTCATTGCTGATATATATTTCTCTAAGAGATCAACCGCCCACTACCGCAGGCGGTTCTGATTTATTTTGCCTGACCGGCGACCAGGACCAGCTTCTTTCTCTCCCGGCCGTTTTGGTGGGGAGCTGAGCGCAAATTAGCTTCCGGAAGTAAGCCGTTCAGGAACCGGCGCAGTTCATCTTCGTTTCGCTCTCGCACCAATCTGGCCAGCACTTTCAAAGCCGTCCGCACGGTTTCCGGCTCCGGGGTGTCCAACTTGTTAATGAAAATCTTGGGGTGCGAGGTGGGCACAGTCTCTTCAGTCTCGAAACTCAGTTCTTCGTAAAGCTTTTCACCCGGACGCATTCCCGTCTCGACGATCTGAATGTCCTCGTGCGGTTTCAGGCCTGAGAGGGTGATTAGCGTTTCGGCCAGGTCCATGATCCGCACCGGTTCGCCCATATGCAGGATGAACACCTCGCCGCCCTGGCCAATCACGCTGGCCTGCAAGACCAACTGTGCCGACTCAGGAATGGTCATAAAGTAACGCTTCATGCGCTTGTCGGTAATCGTTACCGGGCCGCCGTTGCGAATCTGCTCGCGGAAGATCGGAATCACGGAACCCGCCGATCCGATCACGTTGCCGAAGCGAACGGCGACGAAGCGGGTGTCATATTGCGGGTTCAGATCCTGGACGACCAATTCCGCGGCGCGCTTGGTCGCGCCCATGATCGAGGTGGGGCGCACTGCTTTGTCCGTGGAGATCAGCACAAAGACCTCGGCCTTAAACTCGCCCGCCAGGTCCGCCAGGAGCCGGGTGTTCAAGGTATTGTTCTGCACCGCCTCAGTCGAGTTGCTCTCCATCAGCGGCACATGCTTATGGGCGGCCGAGTGAATCACCACGTGCGGCCGGTAGAGATTAAAGATCGCGCGCATCCTTGTTTCATCGCCGATGTCGGCGACCAGAGGCACGATAGATCGATCCGGATTGTCGGCTCTTAGCTCGCTATCGATATCAAACAAAGCAAATTCCGCCCGCTCGACCAACAACAGATGGGCCGGCGCAAACCGTAGCACCTGCCGGGCCAGCTCTGAACCGATCGAACCACCCGCGCCCGTGACCATCACGGTTTTGCCTTCTAGTTCCCTGCTGATCGATTCAGTGTCGAGCTGTACTGGTTCGCGGCCCAGCAAGTCTTCGATCTCTACGTCGCGGATGCGGCTAATCTCAACCCGGCCTTCGATGATTTCATAAAGTTCGGGGATGATCCTCACCTTAACCGGGATCGACTCGCATATTTGCACGATGCGATGGATCTGATGCCGGGACGCGTGCGCGATGGTGATGACTACGTGATTGATTCCGTGCGTATGAACCAGTCTGGGTAAGTCCTGCGTTGTTCCCAGGACGCGATGCCCCTGGACGACCGACCTTCCCAATTTCGTGCGATCGTCGTCGACAAAGCCCTTGATCTCCAGATCCAGATCGCCGCGAGCTTCAATTTCTTTGGCAGCGAGCGAACCGGCACGACCGGCGCCGATTAACAGCACGGAACGCTTACTCTTGCTCTTGCTCTTGCCGTTGCCATTGACGTGCTTCTTCAGCTGTACGCGCTTTTGTTTATATTCATACTCGGCGCGGCGCATGACCCGCAAGGCATACGCTCCGCCAAAAGCCAGCAGCACGTCAATGAGGTTAACCGACAGCGGCACCCTCCAGGCCTGCTGCGGCTTAGGCAAGCCAAGGCGCAGCAAAGCGATGACGATCAGAGTTCCAACCGCCGCGTAGACGAACGATTTGACATGCGCCAGGTCCGTATAGCGCCAGATAGAGGAACGAGCTCCGAATATCGTCAGCGCCACGAATTGCAACAAGACCACCAGCGGCATCTGAGTTGCGAAGTTGCGAAGGTCTTCCGGCGGGATCTTGAAATCAAAGCGCAGCAGATAAGCAGCGACAAACGCCGCAACGAGCACTGAAAGATCCAGAAAGGCCTGGATTCCGGTAGCAAGATGTCTTCTTGGGGGCAGCTCTAACATGTGAGATTTCCTCCTGGTTCGAATCCCGAGGAGTCAGAATGGGCAAAACTGATCATCTCCAAAAAATAAAGAGTTCTGACTCTAATTGAAAAAGGGTAATAGGTAACAAAATCCCGCGGCCGACGAGCTTAGGTCCGCAGATGTCCCATTCCGGGACTGTTAATTTGGACTGGAGCGGACATCCGGTCGGTCGGCGGGCTGAAGCTCGCTCAGATTCTTCGAATGAATTGCTTTGCAGGCCGTTCACGCCACGCGCTCAGGCGGACAAGATATCCGCGCTACGGCAGATTGTGATTTCGACCAAATCATTTCAGAGCTTTGAAGCCTTCTTGAAACTCGCCCTCCGGCGGAGCCAAAGGCCGTTCGTCTGTCGAGAGCAGACGGGCTTTACCGGGGGCAACCACGGCTACCAGAGTCCGCAGCAGAATCCGTAGATCGCTGCGCCAGCTTCGCACTTCGAGATAGGCAACATATCCTTTTAATTTCGCCGGCTGCAGTTCATTCACATAATACTGCTCGGTATCGCCTTCAATCCGCGCCAGCAGATCTGCTTCACTACGCAACTGCAGGGTCACGGGATCCGTAATTCCCGGCCGCACCGATAAAACTCTCTTCCAGATTGGGTCTTCCAACTTTACGAAGCGCGGAACTTCGGGCCGCGGACCCACAA
>Ga0207684_10001731_pt1 | contig 23105 bp, 16 predicted proteins | sample KBSK5501metaG_FD_184342 | JGI IMG/M metagenome (GOLD analysis project Ga0207684, IMG submission 184342) | Corn, switchgrass and miscanthus rhizosphere microbial communities from Kellogg Biological Station, Michigan, USA - KBS K5-50-1 metaG... | ecosystem: Host-associated > Plants > Roots >...
CGGGGCCCGCAACGATCCCTAGGGGAACGCTCATGGGAGGCAACTGGAAGTCTGTGAGGAAACCGGACGGTGTGATACGACCGATTTTCCCGGTCGCCCCCTCAGTGAACCAGAGGTTTCCGTCCGGGCCGACTGCTATTCCCTGCGGCGAGTTGAAGCCTGGTGACAAGTCGTACTCCACGATCGAACCGGCCGGTGTAATTCGGCCGATTTTGTTTCCGCTCCCTTCGGTGAACCAGAGATTGCCGTCCGGCCCGGTCACGATTCCAACTGGCCCAGCGCCGCTCGTCGGTATCTGGAATTCGATGGCGCCGGCGGGGGTAGCCCGTCCGATGTAACCCCCATCCGACGGCGCGATCGTGACCGTGAACCAGACGGCTCCGTCAGGCCCCGCCGTGATTCCGCCGGGGGAGCCAACGAAACCGGACGGCGAGAGGGGATACTCGGTCACGGTCTGGGCCCGGGCGACGGAGGCGAAAATACAGACCTGGACCACAACGCACATGAGGGCTACGCGAGGCGAGAAGTGTTTTCGGGTTTCTGCCAGCGAGTTAGCAGAAAAGCACGTGCCACTTGGTCGCGCCAGAGGATCAGCCTTGGACATCACTCGCCGTCCAATATTTTCTCAGCATGACTACAGGGTATACGGATGGCCGGCTTCATTTCGGTTGCATGCACCGCGCTCGGTCATGCACCTAGTACCTCGCTTCGCCTAACGGCTTGCGGCTCAGCGGCACCCGCAAGGGAAGAGCGCCCGCTGCAGCCGCGGATTAGGCACCCGCCTGCCTCGTGAACATAAAGGATTCGAGAAGTGTCCCACAGCAACTTCCGTGAATCTGACCAGAGAACGAGACTGCGTGACCACCCGAGTCTCTCCCAATACTGCTAATCTGAAAAAGGACCGGTTCGCACTCACCTGTACCAACCGGGACGGGAACCGTTATCCCACCTGAATCGCCAGTTAGATTCCCCGAGACAGGGAAGTGGACGCCGTCACGTGTGACGAGCTCGCCGGAAAGTGTGGATCCCGATTGCGTAAGCGTGAGCTCGATCATGCTCCAATCCCCAGCACAAGGACCCCGCATGAGGGTCGTCGACCAGCGGCCCGTGAGAGACGTGTCGATGGGCTCGCTCGGCGATTGATGATGGCAGCCTGCCAGGACAAGGGAAAGGGCCAGACCAATCGCCGAGCCAAACCTACGGGTGCCTAACGGCTTGCGGCTCAGCGGCACCCGCAAGGGCGTCCGCCGCAGCCTCGGCTTAGCCAGCAAGTTCGGTCGGACTCTGATCGCCACACTGATAACCCAGCGGAGGAATCTCATTGAGGTACGAGCTTGAAGTCGATTCTGGTGCAGCAAGATCCGAAAGGCGACTCCCCGTCGGCGGGGCCAGCGACTGTGCCGCGAATCTGGTATGGGGCACCGCCTGTGCCGGCATTCGGCTCGAAAGTTCCCGACCCGACTAGGTCAGGTTGACATCCAGTGTTGGTCCACACGAAGTCGATTGAGTTTCCGTGGATCTGACCGGTGGCGCTACCACTGTCGAGACGAAGAGAGAATCGAATGAAGCAGCCATTTTGAAAGACCTGCGTACCAAAAGGAATGGGCACGATGACGCACTTGTCTCCCGATGGTTGAAGATCATACGGGCCGGCCAGATTCGTGCAGGGCACCGGCGTGGGCCTGGATGTCGGCGTTGAACTGGGAGGCATGGTTGATCTGACGACCACCGGACTGGTTGGAGACGAGTCGTGATGACAAGCTCCGGTTGCAGGGGCTAGGCAAGCGATGGCGATCTGCGCAACTCGCTTCAAACCGACTCACGCATCGCCTCATTGTACGTACCAGCCAAGTAGCGCGTTTCTCGCTCTGAGCAATCTTGGGCATAATTGACGTTGGTCTGCCAAACCGCTGAGGAGCCAATCGCGAGAGCCTTATCAACGCCGGCCGCCATAAATATCTTGCGCCCGTAGCTCAGTCCGGATAGAGCATCAGCCTTCGAAGCTGAGAGTCGCACGTTCGAATCGTGCCGGGCGCACCATTTTTCGACTGGCTCGTGCGCCCGTAGCTCAGTCCGGATGGCATCAGCCTTCGGTCCGAGCGTCGTCGACCGCGAAGCGGTCGAGGGGCGCGACGCTCCGAGCGCGCGGCGCGACAAGCCGCGGGTTCGCCGCGGCTAACCGCCGGGTTCGCCGGCGCTAACCTGAGAGTCGCACGTTCGAATCGTGCCGGGCGCACCAACTACTAGCGCAGGCTTTTCGGTCGGCCCTCACCCCGGCCCTCTCCCGGGGGGAGAGGGAGCAGACGCGCCCGTAGCTCAGTCCGGATAGAGCATCAGTCTTCGGTCCGAGCGTCGTCGACCGCGAAGCGGTCGAGGGGCGCGACGCTCCGAGCGCGCAGCGCGACAAGCCGCGGGTTCGCCGCGGCTAACCGCCGGGTTTGCCGGCGCTAACCAGAGAGTCCCGCGTTCGAATCGCGGCGGGCGCACCATATTTTCCCAAACACTTAGACATAAACGGGGCATGGGGCCGAGAACGGCCGGCATGTGCTAGGTCGGAAGCAGGGGCTGTCCCGTTATAAGCCAATGCAGCACGTTCGCGGCAAACCTGAAAAGCCCGCGGGTGGCGTCCTGATTTAGAGACAGGGTAATGGCGATGTTTATGAGAGCGCCGACCGCCTGATTTTTCCAGTCGATGCGGCCGACGCGACGGGCAGCGTCGGCCAGGCTATCGAGGCGGGACGTGATGAGCCGTAGTTCCTCGGCGCCGAGTTGGTATGTCGTTGTCAGATGAAGCCGGATCTCCGTGACACTGGCCCGAACGCGCGCTTGCTCCTCTGGCGTAAACCCTGAGTTATCCTCCCCGGTTGCCGCCAGAAAGTCCCGCTCTTGCCGGACGGCCGCCCAAAGGTCCGGTGTTTCCATCTCGCGCTTCGTGTAGGAAAGCCACAAATCAAAAAGGCTCAGGGTGTTGACCAGGTTCCCGGGCAAGTGGACCTCGGTCTTTGTTTCCAACCCCGGTGAGTATTGACAACACTGGTACGACGGATCTAGCGCGAAGAAGTATTCGGTTCCCCTGAGCCGTAGCGAGACCGGGACCCCTCTCCAAGTGGTGCTGATCCACTCGAAATCTATCGGGTCGAAACCGGCGTGTCTGATCCCCTCGAAGAAATGATTCTGCACGCTGTTCAGAAGCATAGGGTCGCCTGCCGAGCCTGCGCCCTCCGTGGGCGCCCGGGGGGAGGGGAGCGGCGTTACCTTCTCCCCCCTAACCTCTTACGGCGAATACGACAAGCCCGTTCGGGCGTAGCGGTGGGGCCGGTTTTTGAACGAGGTCGCATGAAAAGAACATCCCAAAACTAAAACCCGCGCCGAGGTCCAACTCATTCCATTTTACGGCACTGCCACAAACAGGAGACTCACGGTAGCTGTAAGAAAAGTAGTGGCTTGGAGATCCCATCACTCGAAATGTTCTGTCCGTGAACTGTGCCCGAACCGACCCGACCCAAGCCAAGCCAAAAGCCGATGGTCGAAGCGGTTTACTTTGACCGGGCCCGGATTCACCTCCGGAGTTGAAGTCCCCGCGTTCGAATTGCGGCGGGCGCACCATTTTCCAACTCGTTAGAGAAGTCCACCGAGTCCGGAATGGCTTTTGTCCGTGTTCCTGTCCGATAAGAAGGTCAATCAAGACAGGCGCTTCCATTGATTGGGTGTGCCCTTGGAAGCCCACCGCGATACCGATCTGACCCCTGGAACCGCCGGCACGCCTCTTAGTTCGATAAGCTCTTAAGCCGAAAGGAGAACGAACCAAATGGCTAGAAGACGATCAAGGCTGACGCTCTCCGCCGAATCTGCGCAGCAGGCGCTCTCCTTCCTCGTTCACGAAGGGAAGCTCGCGGCGAACGAAGTCCAGAAGGCTCTGAAGAGGAGAGAGAGGCTTGTCCGTGAAGTCCGCAAGCGGCTAGCGGAGCTCGGCGCGGAAGGCTTGGAGTTTGCCGGGAACGTTGCGAGCACCACCGCAACGGGACTCCGCAGAGCGGAAAGGTCGTCACGGCCAGCCCGGAAACGGGCCAGACGGACCATTTCCGCCGCAACCCGGAAGGCCTACCAGGCTCAGGGACGGTACATGGCAGCTCTTAGGCCGCTTTCCAAGGCCGCGCGCCTCAAGATCAAAGCCATTCGGAAGGCGTCAGGAGTTGATGCTGCGATCGCGGCAGCGAAAAAGTTGTACGCCTGAGTTCTGCTCTTGCGCCCTTAGCTCAGTCCGGATAGAGCATCAGCCTTAGGTCCGAGCATGCGTCGCGAGCAGAGCGAGCGAGGAGCTTGCGACGCTCCGAGCGGGCAGCGCGACAAGCCGCGGGTTCGCCGCGGCTCACCGCCGGGTTCGCCGGCGCTAACCTGAGAGTCCCGCGTTCGAATCGCGGCGGGCGCACCAACTTTCAGCGCAGGCGGTCGCTCCGCGACCGGCGCTGAGAGAGCTCAAACCGAGGGCTGGCACGGAGCAAGCCTGGATAAGTTAATCTGGCAAATGGGGTCAGGAGCCATCGCGAGAGCTCGTCAACGCCCGCCATGGGACTGGGAACAGGCTCCGCGCGCTATCGAGGTGTCCAGCGTTCGAGCTCTTCGGCGAGGAGGCCGGTCACCGCTTCCACGGGCAAGGGGCGGCTGAACCAGTAGCCCTGGAGCGCGTCGCAGCCGTTTTCCCGCAGGTAGGTGAACTGTTCCTTGGTCTCGACTCCCTCGGCGATGACGTTCAACTTCAAGCCGTGGGCCATCGCCACCACTGCGCGCACGATGCCGGCGTCGGCGGAATTGGTGACCACGTCGCTGACGAAGGAACGATCGATCTTCAGAGTGGTGACGGGAAAGCGCTTCAGGTAGCTCAGGGAGGAGTAGCCGGTGCCGAAGTCGTCGATGGAAATACCGACTTTCAGCTCCCGCAGCGCGAGCAGGTTGGCGACGGTGACCTCGGCATCCTCCATGGCCACGCCTTCGGTGATCTCGATCTCGAGCGTTTCCGGCGGGACCGAGAACTCAGTCAGAGCCTGGTGAATCATCGGGACGAGGTCTCGTTCGTGGAACTGACTCGGGGAGACGTTGACGGCGACTCGCAGGTCCGGAAGTCCGTGGCTCTGCCACACCTGAAGCTGCCGGGCCGCGTGGTTCAACACCCATTGGCCCAGAGGCACCATCATGCCGATCTTCTCCGCCGCTCCGATGAAGTCGTTCGGCATGACCAAACCCTTTTCCGGATGCTGCCAGCGGACCAGAGCCTCCAGCTCGACGATCCGTCCGGTCACGAGGCTCAGAACGGGTTGATAGTGGAGGACGAGCTCGTCCTTGGCGATCGCCTGCCGCAGCCCCGTCTGCAAAGACAGTCTCTTGCCGGCCTCTTCGGCCAGCTCCGGTGAGGAGAGTTGATAGTTGTTGCGGCCGAGCTCCTTGGCCTTCGTCAAGGCGTTGTCGGCGCTGCGTATCAGGGATTCGGGATCGGAGCCGTCCTCCGGGGCCACCGCCACGCCGATCGAGGTCGTCAATTCCAGCCGCCGGTTGGCCGCAAAGTAGGGCTGTCCGATCGATTCCAGAAGCTTACGCGCGACGACCGCCGCGTCCTCGGGCCGGGCGATCTCGGTCAGCAGCACGACGAACTCGTCGCCACCGACCCGGGCGACCATGTCGGCATCGCGCACCCCCGCGTTTAGGCGGCGCGCGACTTCCTGGAAGACGGCGTCCCCAACGCCATGGCCGCAGGCGTCGTTGATCGACTTAAAGAAGTCCAGATCCAGGTAGAGCAGGGCCACCAGGCGGTTGGCGCGGCGCGCGTTGGCGAGCGAGAGATTCAGCCGCTCCATCAGCAGTGCCCGATTCGGCAGGCTCGTTAAAGGATCGTGGAACGCCTGGTAGACGATGAGCTGCTCGGCGCGCTTTTGTTCGCCGATGTCTCGCGCAATCGAGGCGATCCCCATCAGATGCCCCGCTTCGTCGCGAATCGGCGACACGGAGATCGCGACGGCCACGGTATTCCCGTCTTTGCGGACGAGCTCCGTGTCATAGGCGACGACGGGCTCTCCGCGGCGAATCCGATCCCAGACGCCTTCGGTCTCGCCGGCGGAGTCGGAGGGCTCGAGCATCGCGATCGAGCGTCCCGTCATCTCGGTAGCGGAATATCCGTACATCTGGGCGGCCCCGTTGTTCCAGCTGACGATCCGGCCGTCGAGGCTCGTCGAGATCACCGCGTCGTGCGAGCTCTCCATGATGGAGGCCATCCTCCGGAACGTCGCCTCTCGCCGGGAGCGCTCGCTGATGTCCACGGCGACGGAGCCCACGAGGAGGCGGCCGCTCTCGTTGCGCATCGGAAACTTCAGCACGAGCCACCGCCGCATTCCCGCCGGCGTCGGCAGCGCTTCTTCGACCTCCATCACCGCGCCCGTGGCGAGGACCGTCTGATCGTGCAGGCGAACACGCTCGGCGACATCCGCCGGGAGCCACTCGGAGTCGGACTTGCCGATCAAGGACCCTCCGTCGGGCGCGAAGACGTTTTGGAATGTCCGGTTGTGGTAAACGAGCCGGCCCGACTCGTCTTTTAGAAACTCGAGGGCGGGGTTGAAGTCGCGCAGCAGCTCCAGGGGGCGGATCGGCGTCGAGCGCGGGGCGGCGGATCTGTCGGGCACGGTAACCACATCCGCGTCCGGCGATGTCGGTAGCGCCGCTTTCTGCATGCTCTCTGTGGGCCCCCGCGAACCCCTCACAGAACCTCCTAAAAGACTGACAAACGAGTACCTGGCGATTCTCTGAACTCAATGTCCTTGCCAGCTCGGCATCGCCTCACGAAATCAGTGGTTTAGGGCGTTTCCGCCTGCGCGGCGAGCCAATCCCCGGCATTGGAAGGCGGTTCCCGCTGCCAGAAATCCGCACAGTCCGCCAGCGAGTCGGGGGTGTCGCAGGCAGGCGCTCGGCAAGCCGCCCGGGCAGGGACTTCGAGCACTGCCGGGGCCCCTGGAACGACCTCGGCTGAGAGAGTTAAATCCGAGCCTCTTAGCTCGCCGATTAGCTCGCCGACCCGGTCACAGTCCGGGTCGCGGCGCGCGAAGTCTCCCAGAGGGGAGGAAGCGCGCGCCGCGGGAGCGAGAGCGCAGCGAGGGACCAGGCTCGCGGTCGAGGCCCTTTGGCCGAGCCGCGAGCCGGTGCGCCGGCAGGCGCAGGTCCCGAGTAAGCGGAAGCGACGTTAGTTGCATGCCGGCGAAACGAAGAAGTTGTCTCCCGTCTTGTTGTCCGCGACCGCGGCATAGACCACCGCCGGGCCGCCGCTGACCGTGTAGGTCACGAAGAAGTCTGTTTGAGCCAGGTCGGAGGCCGACGCGGAGTCAAAAAGACCTGCGAGGCTCAACTGGGTGTGGGCAAAGCTCGGAACCGTAACGGTCTTGGTCGCGATGGTCGAGCCGTCATTGCGCTTGGCGGTGAAGACGATCGTCACAGTCAGACTGGTCGGGTTGAAGTAGCCGATGTTCGTCCGGAAGCCCAACCCCGCCGCCAGGTCCGAAGCCGATGCGTTAGAAAGCAAGGGGATCGTTCCGTTCCGGCATGTGCTGTCGACCGGGTTCGCGCTGAACGCTTCTCCGGTCGTTCCGTTGGCCGAAGAGCGCTGATCGTTGAGCAGGTGCCCCGACGCGATCACATCCTTGTCGGCCGTGATGCGCAGAGCGCCGATTCCGGAAGTCGCGAACGTTGTGCCGAGCACGTCGTTCAACACCATCTGGGAGTTGGCGGCGACGGTCACGGATCGCGTCGCCGTGGGGGAGGTGAGCGCGGTCGAGCTGCTCGAAAAGAAATCGAGCGTGACGTTGGAAGAAGCCGAGGAACGATTGACCAGGCGCAGCTCTTCGACGAAGTTCTCACCTTTGGCGCCGGTCACTTTGGCGACGACGGGCGCGAAGAGGATCGAGTTGACAGAGGTCCCGGGAGCCGCCGTCAATTGCCCGCGAATCGCCCCTCCAGGGAAATCGGCGTTGTGGACGTTGGCGTAGAAACCCGCGGGGTTGGCAATGATCTCGCTCATGAGCGAGGTCGCGACGCCGGTCGTCGATCCCGACGAGCATCCGTTGACGAACGGAAAGTTGAACGGAATGACGATCCCGCCCGCGAAGTTCGATCCGCCTCGATGGATGTGGGATGCGACAGGCGGATTGATGTTGAAGACGCAAAAATTGGCTGTCACCGTCCCTGTCGACGGATCGAGCGTGAAGAGCCCGATCCCGAGCCCGTCCGGGTCCGCCACACTGGGAGCTTCGTTGGCTCCCGTCAGGACCGCGCGGAAACTTACGACTTGAGCAGTCGCCGTCGCCGCAACAAAGACCAGCGCCAGAAAAACGAGACCTTTCCTCATACATCCTCCTTCGCTTGAAGCGGGAGGCGGGTCGCGAGCGGTGTCGCCCCCCGAAGAAGGCAACCGTATGCGCGCAGAGCAGGGAAAGGTCGCTTCTTGAGGAAAGCCTTAGGCGAACACGTTTCGCACGGGCCTCACACAAGAATCGGTGGCGAAGCCAAGAGACCCCCCTTAGTTCGCCGACCCGGTCACGATGTGGGTCGCGGCGCGCGTAGTCTCCCAGCCGGTGCGCCAACGGCGCAGGTCCCGAGGAACCGGGAGCGACGGTTAGGGCGTCTGGCCCGGGTTCTGTCCCGGAGGCGAAGGCGGCGAAGCCGGCTTGGTCTCTGACGGAGGAGCGGGGTTTGTCGAGGATGCCGCTCCTGAGCTCAGCGCATCCTTGAACCCGCGGATCGACTCGCCCAGTCCCTTCCCGAGCTCGGGGAGCTTCTTGGGTCCAAAAACCAGCAAGGCGATCCCGAGGATCACCAGCAGATGCATCGGCTGAAACAATCCTTCGAACATGGCTCCATCCCTCTTTCCGGGAGTGTCTCCCGCCTACTGAGTTTAGACGAGAATGCGCCTCGAAGGCTTACGCCAATAAGATCTGTCAATGGAATCGTTTCGACTGGGTGTTCCCGCCCTTCTCTTGATCGTCGCCTACCTGGCCGCGATCAACGTCCTGGGCGCCTGGATCGGCCGGCGCCAGAAGGACGCGCGGGACTACTTTCTGGGAAGCCACGCCATGCCGTGGTGGGCGGTGCTGGGCTCTATCGTCGCCACGGAGACGTCGGCCTTGACGTTCCTCTCGATTCCCGGAGACGCCTATCGCAGCGGGTTTGCTTTCCTCCAACTCGTCCTGGGGTACATCGTGGGCCGCATCGCCGTCGCGCGGCTTCTGCTTCCCAGCTACTTTTCCCGCGAGCTGCCGACGGCCTACGCCCTGCTCGAGGCTCGGTTCGGTCCCTCGGCCCGGCGCGTGACGTCGCTTCTCTTCATGGTCACGCGCGTGCTTGCCGCGGCGGTCCGTCTGGCGGTTCCGGCGATTCCGATCGCGCTCATGCTGGGCATTCCCGTCTGGGGGGCGGTCCTGATTCTGGCCGGGGCGACGGCGCTCTACACGTTCCTGGGAGGGATCAAGGCGGTGATCTGGATCGATCTGATCCAGGTTTTCCTGTATCTCTCCGGCGCGCTCTTAGCGCTCGGATTTCTGCTCGCGGCGGTGCCGGGAGGTCTCTCGGCGGCGTTCGCCGCCCGGGCGGCGGCGGGGCTCCCGAGCGGCTGGGTCGATTTTCGCTTTGATCTCGCGGCGCCCTATACCTTCTGGTCCGGACTGATCGGGGGAACGTTCCTGGCAATGGCATCGCACGGCGCGGACCAGCTGATCGTCCAACGGTTGCTGGCCTGCCGGGGCCTGCGCGACGCGCGGAAGGCCCTGGTTGGAAGCGGGTTCCTGGTGCTCTTCCAGATGACCCTCTTCGTAACGATCGGAGTGCTCCTCTTCGCCTTCTTCCACGGCCGTCCCGTGGATCCGGCGGCGGCCGGCGCATTCCGTTCACCCGACGAAATCTTTCCCACTTTCATCGTGCGCCACCTTCCGCGCTTCGTTTCGGCGTACCTGGTGGCGGGAATCTTCTCCGCCGCCATGTGCTCGGAATCTTCCGCCTTGAACTCGCTCGCTTCGGCGCTGGCGCACGATGTCGTGGAACCGTGGCGGGGACGCCCGGCCCTCGAGGGCCGTAAGGGCCTGCTGCTCGGACGCGGCCTGACGCTCTTCTGGTCGGCATTGCTCGCGCTGCTCGCGATCGGGTTTTCGCTTCTCCCACAGTCGCAGCCGGCCGTGCAGGTGGCGCTCGGGCTGGCGAGCGTGACCGCGGGAGGTCTTCTGGGAGCCTTTCTGCTGGCTCTCTACGTTCGACGAGCGCGGGAAGGGGACCTGCTCTGGGCGGTGGCAGGTTCCGTGGGCTTCATGATGGCGCTCTGGTTGGGTTCGAAAGGTTGGATTCCCTTTCCTCTGGGCCGCCGCATTGCATGGCCGTGGTACTCCCTGATCGGCTCCTCGATCACTCTGGCGGCGGGTTGGGCGCTTTCCAGGCGCCATCCCGCGGAGGCAGCATGAAGGAGAAAATCTCCGCGGTCGTCATGCCGGCTCCGGGACGCCCTCTCGAGATGCGCCGGTTCGAAGCGCCGAAAGCAAAGCCCGGCGGAGCCGTGCTCGAGACGATCGCGAGCGAGGTCTGCGGCACGGACGTGCACCTGCACCATGGGCGCCTCTCCGGCGTGCCCTTCCCGATCATTCCCGGGCACGTGAACTGCGGCCGCGTGGTCGAGACCGGAGGCCCGGTCGCGGACGCGGAGGGACGGCCAATCCTTCCGGGAGCGGTCGTGACCTTCTTCGATGTTTTCGGGACGTGTGGATTGTGCTGGCACTGTCTCGTTGCCAAGTCCGCGACCCGATGCCCCCGTCGAAAGGTCTACGGAATCACGACATCGGCAGACGAAGGCCTTCTGGGAGGATGGTCGGAATCCATCGAGATCCTTCCGGGCGTCCAGATGCTGCCGCTTCCGCAAGGAATCGAGCCGGAAGACTTCATGGGCGGCGGATGCGGGCTGCCGACCGGCTTTCACGCCGTCGAGCGAGCCGGAGTCGCGCTCGGGGACACCGTCGTCGTGCAGGGAAGCGGCCCGGTCGGCCTGAACGCGGCGATCTTCGCGCAACTCTCCGGCGCGCTGGCCGTCTACGTCGTCGGCGCTCCCCGCGCGCGCCTCGACGCGGCCCGGACGCTCGGAGCGGCCGACACGCTCGACATCTCCGCGGTCGTGGATCCGACCGAGCGGGTCGGCTGGGTGCGTGACCGGACCGGGGGCCGCGGGGCGGACGTCGTGATCGAGGCCTCGGGCAATCCCGCAGCCTTGCCGGAAGGCCTCGAGATGCTACGCGATGCCGGGCGGTACGTGGTTGTGGGCCAGTACACCGACGCCGGGGACGTCTTGATCAACCCCCATCGTCACATCAATCGGCGGCACGCGACGATTCTAGGCTGCTGGGGCTATGAGTTCACTCACCTGTATCGGGCCTTACAGCTGATGGCGCGCCACAACGGCCGGTTTCGCTGGCGCGAGCTCATCACACGCGAGTACTCCCTCGCCGATGCCGGCCGTGCTCTCGAGGACATGGAGAAGCTCTCCGTCGTCAAGGCCGTCCTTCGTCCGCGCTAAACGCGCGAAGGCCGCAAGGATGCGGAATAGTGACACAATCTATATATTGTAGCGCCCCGCGCCCGGCGCCTAGCGCCGTGGGTCTACCGGATGAGCCTTTCGCGCCGCGAGCGCCGCGCCGAGCATTCCGGCGTCGTCTCCGAGGCTCGACATCACGATTCGCACGTCCGCGAGCTCCCGCGTAAAGGCATGCTCGCGTGCCGATTCGGCGACGAGGGAAAGGTATGGGCGGCCGATCGATGCGACCACCCCTCCGCCCAGGAGAAAGAGATCGGGAGCGAGCGCGTCGAAGAGGTTCGCGATCGCGATGCCGACGTAGCGCGCAGAGTGACGGACGGCTCGCACGGCCTCGCGATCCCCTTTTTGAAACGCGCTGGCCAGATCGCTCGAGTGCAGCCGTTCCTCCTTGCCCGAGACCCGTTTGGCGAGCCTCGTCTTCTCCCCGCGCGCGATCCGCTTGCGCAGAAGCCGCACGATACCGGTCTTCGAGGCTTCCCATTCGAGCGTTCCGCGGCCGCCTCCCTTCGCCGCTCGGCGGGCGTCCAGAATCATGTGTCCCAGCTCGCCGGCGTTCTGGTTCACGCCGTGGACGACTTCTCCGTCCCAGACGACGGCGCCGCCGACTCCGGTGCCGATCCAGAACCCGATGACGCGCTGGTGTCCCCGGGCCGCGCCCGCGAGGTGCTCGCCCAGGACCGCCATGTGGACGTCGTTGTCGAGGACGACCGGGACGCCGAACTCCGCGGCCAGGAGCCTTCCCACCGGGAATCGCCGGACGGCGATGTTGGGTGTGCGCAGGACGACGCCGGAGCGCGGATCCAGAGGTCCGGGCGAGCCCATGCCGATCGCGACGATCCGCTCCTTGCCGGTGCGGGCCTGCGTCAGAGCTTCCAAGACGGTCGCGACGAGGGCGCGAGTGAGCGCGCGAGATCCTTCTGCGAAGGGGGTCACAGTCTTTGCGCGTGAGAGGATCTTGCCAGACCCGCTGACCACTCCGGCCAGGATCTTCGATCCGCCCAGGTCGATGCCGAGGTAACGGTCTCTCATGAGTTGTCAGTTCTCAGTTCTCAGTCTTCCGTTCAATGCTTCGCGGGTCCCGGCAGGCGAGCCTTGGGGATCTTCACAAGCACCGTGTACTCCGGATCCACCATCTGCACGATCGGGGCGCGCGCGTTCTGGGAGACGAACTCGTAGGCATCCATCTCCGACAGACCGGTCTTCTCGCGGATCCAGGAGACCATGTCTTTGAAAGCGACTCGAGCGGCGTCCTCGAGCGGGCGCCCGGCGCCGACGGACATGATCCACTCCGCATTCTCGATCCGCGGCCATGGCGTCTCCCGCTTCTTCACGAGATCGACCGTCAGTTCGACGTTCATGGCGCCCTCGATGGCCGTGCCGATGATTTCCCCGTCTCCCATCGCGTAATGGCCGTCTCCGAAGGAGAGAAGCGCCCCCGGAACGCGGACTCCGAGGTAAACCGTGTTGCCCGCCCGCACCTCCGGGCAGTCCATGTTCCCGCCGAAGTTATCCGGAACGATCGTCGAGCGGACCTCTCCGGAAGAGGGGGCCACTCCCAGACACCCGAGGAAAAGCGCGAGCGGCACCTCCCAGGAGAACCGGTCATCCTTCGACCGCGTTCTTGCGACTCCGCGGGATCGGTCGATCTGGTAGAACCACACGGTCTCGGGAAGATCGGACCCGAGCAGCGCGGTGCGGTCGGTGCCGTTCAAGGCCCCGAAACCCGGGAACGAGGAGGAGATCGCCCAGTCGCGCGCGGGTTCGAGCTTCTCGATTTTCACGATGAGGGTGTCACCGGGCTCCGCCCCTTCGACGAAGAACGGGCCGGTCTGGGGATTGTCGTGGCCCGGCGGGACCACCTTGCTCGGAATCTGGCCGGGTTTCGTGACCGCTCCGTCGTAGCAGTCCTCGGTCCACGTCACGATCCGAGTGCCCGGGCGAATTCGGCGAACGGCGGGCGCGCCTCCAAACGTGTAGACGAGCTCGCTGTGGGCCGGCCGATACACGAGCGTCGCGTTCTCTGGCGCGGCGGCCGCCGCGACCGGCAGAAGAAAGAGCAAGAGTGTTCTGGCGCGTCTCATCTTTTCCTCCGGGAGTCGGCCTGGATTCTACCGAGTCCGTTCGGATTCTTCCGCAGCCTCATCGAGGCTCACGCTCGCCCGGGAAACCGGTCAACGCGCGAAGCGCAGGCTGTGGCTCATTCCATAGGGGATGAGAAAACGGCCGACGGCGACCGCGAGCAGAACCGTCGCGACGATCGCCGCGATTTTTGTTCCGGTCGCCTGCCGGATCCAGAAAGACTTTTCGGAGACGAGCTTTTTCCAGAGGAGCAGCTTCTCGACCACGAAGTAGAGGACGAGTGTGACGGCGACGCCCAGAAGAATCGTCTCCCACTTTCGAGAGAAGCGGATGGCGTCTTCGATGCGCCCTCCGAAGAGCAGGCCGAGCGCGGTCCAGCCGACGCAGTTGATCAGAGAGGCCAGCAGGTCCACCACGACGAAGCGGCCGAAGGGCATCCTCGCGGCGCCGGCGGAAAAGAAGACGACCGGCCGCAGCCCGTAGAGGTAACGGGCGAAGAAAAGGAATCGGAAGCTGTGCCGGTGGAAGGACTCTCGCGCCTTGGCCACCTTTTGCGGTGGGAAGATCTTCCTCAAGAACTTGCGCTTTTCCAGGTTCCCACCAAAGAAAGCGCCGAAGCTGTAGAGGATCGAGTCGGCGACCACGATTCCGACGAGCTCGGCGGCCACCATGAGGGGAAATCTCGCGATTCCCTGGTAGACGAGAAACCCGGCGATCAGGAGAACGACCTCTTCCGGAGGGCTCGGCCCGAACGCCCCCAGAAAAAGAAGGAAGAAGACCCCGAAGTACGACCGCCTCTCCAGGTACTGGGTCACAATCTGGAGGGCGGGCTCGCGCAGGAATTCGAGCGGGCCGAGCCAAAGCGCCGCAAGCACGCGCGGATTCTATGGGATGCTCCGTCTCCGGCGCTTCGACTTCCGCCGCGGTTGGCTTGACTGACGAGTTTCGATAGAGTTGCCCCACAGTTCTACTCCCCGGAAATCCGCTCCTGCGATCAGGGGGACACGATGAGAAAAAACGGAGTCCCGCACCGGTCTTTGAGCCGTCCGATTGTCTACGCCTTGCTGCTGGGAGCGGTGTTCTTCACGGCGGCTTCGGCGTACGGGGGCACGGCTCCCATCGTCGTCACTCCTGCAACGCTACCCAACGGCACGGTCGGCGTCGGTTACAACCAGACAGTTTCGGCGACCGGCGGCGCGGGAACATACACGTGGTCGGTGTCTTTGGGAACGCTCCCGACCGGCTTGGGTCTCGCGCCTCCGGCATCGGGCCCTTCGGTTCAGGTTTCCGGCATACCGACCGCTGCGGGTACGTTCACGTTCACGATCCTGGCCATGGATCGCTTTGGAGGTCAAGGCAGCCACTCGTATACGGTCACAATTTCCTGCCCATCGATCGCAATCTTGCCGAGCAGTCTGCCCGGCGCCACCCAGTTCACTCCCTACAGTCAAACCCTGACCGGTGTCGGGGGCCAGAGTCCCTATACGTTCCGCGTGACCTCGGAGTCGGGCCTGCCGACTGGCCTGTCGCTCTCGAATTCCGGCGTGATCTCCGGCACGCCGACGACTCAGGGCATATTCTCCTTCACCGTCACGGCGACAGACGCCAACGGTTGCAGCGGTTCAGCGAGTTACACGATCACGGTCGCGCCCGGTTGCACCGCTCCCGCGGCGCCGTTTCTGTCGGCAACCCCCAGCGTCGTGAACACGTCTCAGTCGATCACACTCTCCTGGAACGCGACCATCGCGTCCGGACAGGGGAGCTACACAGTCCTGCTCTCGCTCAACGGCGGAGCGTTCGGCTCCATCGGCACCGTTGCTTCCTCGAGCGCCTCGACGGCAACCTTTACTTACGTCGCCACCACGGCGGGAACCTACGACTTCGAGATTCAGGCCATGGCGAGCTGCGGCTCGAGCTCGTTCTCGAACATTGCCCGCGTGATCGTGATGGCCCCCTGTCCGCAGGCGCCAAGGGTCACGGGCCTCGTACTGACTCCGACCACGGCGGCGCCGGGTGCGTCCTTCACGCTGAGCTGGAATCCGCTGGGAAATTTCAACGGCTCGTATCTCGTTTACCGTTCGACGGACGGAGGCAAGAGTTTTCAGCTTCTCGCCACGACGTCCAACACGTCCTTCACCGGCACGGTGGCCGATCCAGCCGGGACGCTGGTCACATTTGAGGTCGAAGGCCTCGTGAACTGCATCTTTCCGACGCAGAGCAATTTCGTCACTCTGACGGTCGTCTCCGGCACCTGCACGGCGCCGGGCGCCGTGAGCAACGTTCAGATTCAGTCGGCGGGCGTGGCTCCGCCGCGCGCTCCCGCGCCCACCGAGTTCATCGCGGTTTCCTGGACAGCTCCCGCGGCAGGGACTCCGCCGACGCGCTACAGCGTACGCCTCAATGGCGATCCCGAAGTCTTCGTGCAGGCGACGTCGGTCACGCTTCTGCCCAGAGGCTCTCGATTGGATCCGATCCAGGCGTTCGTCAAGGCGCTGGCGTGCGCGCCCGAACAGGCGGGGCCCGAGGCGAGTAGCGCCGTGGTGGCCTTGTTCTTGACCTCGCCGAAGGCCAGCTTTACGGTCTCGAGCAATCCGCGGGCGAACGCTCCGGTGGTCTTCACGGATACGAGCTCGCCGCAGGCGACGTCCTGGTTATGGGTCTTCGACGACGGGACGACGGATCAGCGTCAATCTCCCTCGCATGTCTTTGTCGTGCCCGGTCCGCATGTCGTGAATTTCATTGCGTCCAACGGCGCCGGCAGCTCCCAGACGGCGCAAACGATACAGATCGGCGCGGCCGGGGGCGTGATCGAGGCAGCGCGGCTCGTCCAGATCGACACGAGCGACTCGGAAAGGCGGCGGGCGCACGTTCAAGTTGGAGAGGGGCGGACGTGGCTCCACATTCGCTCTGCGGGGGATCAGGAAGTTGTCGTCTTCCTGAGGTTCCTGGATTCTTCCGGTGAGCTGGCTGTGGAAAGGCGGTTGGTCGTGGGTCGAGGGGAGCTTGGGAGTTTTGATTTGTCGGCTTACGGATTGACCGGCGAGTACGGCTTGGAATTGGTCGGTGGAGGTGAGTACGAGGCGGCGGTGACGGTGGTGGGACGGCCGGGGGTGCGGGAGATGGAGCGATGAGCGGCGTGAAAGACCGGCGGCGCGGGGTTTCGTTGGTCGTGAGTGTGGCGTTGGTGTTGGGGATGAACGTGGCCAGTGTGAACGGCGGGCAGGCAGCCGGGGTGCCGCGCCCCGGGCAGTCGCCGTTGTCGATTGGGCACGATCCGTTGGGATGTGTGACGACGGAGATGGCGCCACTCGTGGATGCGCGGGTCGCGCCGCCGCCCCGGTTTGACCGTGGGTACGTGTATTTCCGGGCGGCAGGTACGGAAGATTTCTACTACACGCCGATGAAGGGTGTGCCGCAGAACCTGGAGGGGGTGCTGCCGCGGCCGTTGCCTGAGATCAAGGCGATTGATTACAAGGTCCGGGCGCGCGACGTGGAGTCCCTGAATGCGGAGACGAGAGAGTACACGCCGCCGGTCGTCCCTGGGAATGCGTGCAAGAGCAAGGGGATGGTGGTTGGCAAGGATGGGGCTGGACTGACGATCGGGTTGACGCGTGAGGGTCAGAATCCGGTGCCGCCGGGTTTCAACCGCCGGGACATTGCGTTTGTCATTTTGTTTTCCGGCGCGACGGTGGCTGTCGCCCAAGCATTGCAGGGAACATCGGGTACGACGACGAGCACGGTGGCGAAAGCTGGGGGTGGCGGCGGGGGCAAGACGGCGCTGATCGTGGGAGGGGTCGTGGCCGCGGGAGCAGCGGCCGCGATTATTGCCAACAACAACAAGACCAACAATACGTCGACGCCGACGGCGGTTCCGACCTCGACGCCCACGGCCACGCCGACGACGACGCGCACGCCCACGCCGACCCCGGTGCTGCAGAGATTGATCGAGGCGGATGCGGTCTGGAGCGGAGTGGGGGACGTGGACGTGCAGATCGTCAATGCGAGCGGCCAGTCGGTGGGAACCAATCTGCCTGCCGGCTGCGAGTCAGCGGCGCAGAGGAGCGAGCGTGTCTTGCTGCAGGGAACGATTCCTGACGGGACCTACCGGGTGATGCTCACGGGCAAGAGCTGCGGCTCGGGCACCCCGGCCACGATCGCTGTGGCTCTGACGGTTCTCTCCGACTCCGGGCCCAAATGCGCGACAAGCTTTTTGAACGTCCCAGTCGGGGGAACGATCCAGGGCTGCCAGTTCACGCTGCCGTAGCCGGCGCTCCGCGCTGTGCGCGAGGAGCGCAGCGACGAAGGATCCGCTCACCGAAAGACGCGACGAGAGTAGATCCTTCGCTTCGCTCGGGATGACAGAACCGAGAGCTAGCTCGACTCCGGAACGGCTCCGGATTTCATGCCTTCGCGCGTAATCTGGCCTTCGAACTCCGTCTTGTTGACCGCCACGGTGTAGGCCTCGCGGAAATCGATCACCTTGTTCTTGACCAGGGTCAAGAGCGAATCGTTCAAGGTCGTCATCCCTTGCTGCTTGCTGGTCTGGATGATCGAGTAGATTTGAAAGGTCTTCTTCTCTCGAATCAGATTGGCGACCGCGCTGTTGCAGATCAGAATTTCGTAGGCCGCCACGCGGCCGCCGCCGATCTTCTTGCAGAGCGTCTGCGAGATGACGCCTTTCAACGACGCGGCGAGCATGGTCCGGATCTGTTCCTGTCTGTCGGCGGGGAACTGATCGATGACGCGGTCGACGGTCGAGGGCGCGGTCGTCGTGTGGAGGGTGCCGAAGACGAGATGTCCCGTCTCGGCCGTCTCGACGGCGATCGCGATGGTCTCTAGGTCTCGCATTTCGCCCACGAGCACGATGTCCGGATCCTCGCGCAGGGCGGCCCGCAGAGCGTCCTTGAAGGAATCGGTGTGCGAGTGGACCTCGCGCTGGTGAATGAGGCACTTCTTGTTCTCGTGGACGAATTCGATCGGGTCCTCGATCGTGATGATGTGGTCGGTGCGATTCATGTTGATATGGTCGATCAGCGTGGCGAGAGTCGTCGACTTGCCCGAGCCGGTCGGACCGGTGACGAGCACGAGCCCCTTGGTCAGGTTGCACAGCTCGAGGACCGTCTTGGGCAGTCCGATCTGCTCCGGCGAGAGAATCTCGAATGGGATGGCCCGAAAGACTGCCGCCGGGCCCTTGCGATCGCGAAAGAAGTTGACTCGAAAACGCGAAGCGCCAGGGATCGAATGCGCAAAGTCGGTGTCATTGCGCCGCTCGTACTCTTCGCGGTTGCGCTCGGGCGTGATCTCGTAGAGTCGGGCGAGCAAGTCATCGGATTCGAGCGGCGCCTGACCGGGAATTGCCTGCATGACGCCCTGGAGACGCACGTAGGGAGGGCCGCCGCAGGACAGATGCAGGTCCGACGCGCCCAGCTCGAGCATCTTCAACAGGAGGCGCTCGATCGCCGTGTGGACAGTCACGTCGCTGTAGGACCGAGCCGGCTTCGAAATCGCCGGAGCCGGAGCGGGAGCCGGAGTTGCAGACGCGACCGGTGAAGCGCTGGTCGTCGGCCGGATGGGGGAGGCCGCCTCGGGCGAGGCGGCGGCGTCGGGCGCAGAGTGTTTCGGCTCGATCGACACCTTCCAGGAGCTCATGGCGGCGTCGACGCGGATCGTGACCGGGACTCCATTGTGGCTGTAAAGGAACGTCGTGCCCCCGTTGCGGTTCAATGTCATCCCTGCGGGAATGATCTCCTCCACGAGGGCAACCAAATTGGCGTGAGGGGTCGTTTGACTCGCGTAGCGCTTTCCGGTGGGGAAGGAGAGCTGCACTTTCTCCCCCGAGGAGAGCAGCGCGCTCTGGGCTCCGAACTTCGTGATGCTTTGAAGCAGGGCGTCGATCTGGGCCAAGAAAAACTCCAGTCAGTTGAAAATGAAGAACGTCACGCGATCAACCGTGCTCCACCACTCGAAGCACGGACGCCTTGTTGACCAGATAGAGGTGTTCCCCCTGCCACAGACTGAAAAACCGGCTGTCTTGATTCAAGTAGTCCGCGACCCGCGTCTCTTCTCCGGGCGCCGAGTAGAGAAGCTCCCCCTCGATCGATTCCCCCTGATCGAACTCGACTCGGACCTTCTTCTCGAAGTCGTAGAGCTCGTCTTCCCCGTGCTCGTCCTCGCCGAGTCGCCCCCGCGGAACTCGGACCCAGAGGAGGGTGTCCCGGTTGAAGAGCTCCCAGGAGCCCGAAATCCGGTCGCGCGCCGGAAGAAAGGGCCGGCTTTGCTCGAGCAGGTCGAGCACGTGCTGCCGGCGGTAGGGTTGCGTCCCGTACTCGGGAAGGAAGATTTCGACCTCTCGCGGAGGGGTGCCCGGCAGGGCCAGGTCCACCAGCACGTTCTGCTTGCGGATCCGCAGAAGCTCGGTTGTTCGCATGAGGGGCGTTTCCAGTGTACCGGACAGGGCAAGGGGTCCCGCTGGATCGGCGGGTCAGGGCTTGTTTTGGGCGGCCCGCGCCTTCCAGGGCGCTACCACCTGGCGCTGCCGCTCGATCGCAAGCGCCCGGATTCTTCCGAACTCGGGCGTGTTGCGGACGCCGGCAAAGAGCGGGTCGCGATCCATGGCCGGGTAGGGAAGGTAGTTCTCCTCGACCGCTCGCTGGAGGAGTCGCAGGGCCGCCTCCCTCCTTCCGGAAAAGGCCAGAGCGGAAGAGGCCGCATACACCCTCTCTGAGTCGCGCTCGCGGAGGGCACGAGCCTCCACATCACGCGAAATGGCTTCGATCTCTCCTTCTGGACGATGTCGGAGAAAAGCTTCGATCACGCGATAGGAAGACTGCCAATCCGCGCGTGACTTCTGGATCTCTTGCAGAGCTTCGTCGAGCTTGCCCTGCCGCAGGAGGATGTCCACCTTCCTCCGTGTGGCGTATTCGGTCCCGGCGTCGAGGCCGACGTAATCGAGGGCGCGGTCATACTGACCGAGCAGGATGAACGCGAACGCGCAGGAGCGAAAAGCGGGGTTTCTCGGATCGAGTGCCCGAGCCGCTTCACACTCACGGCCGGCGTCCTCGAGAAGTCCGGCGTACCGCTGCACGTAGGCCAATGTGAAGTGGGCCCGCGCGGAATCAGACTGCCTTCTCAGAAGATCCGACGCTTTTTCGAGCGCTCCGCCAAGATCGCCCCCCTCGACTTGAAGAAGGACGAGGTTCGCGGCTGCCTCGGGGAAGCTCGGGTCGATCGAGAGCGCACGCTCCATCGCGCTGCGAGCACGCTCGAAAGCGCGAGGTCCTCCGTCCGAGTATTCCCCGTCGAAGTAGTAACGATTTCCGAGCTCGTTCCAGGCGGGGGCGTAGAGGGGATCAAGCGTGACGGCGCGCTCGAGCATCGGTATGGCCTGTTTGCTGGGAGCGGGATCACGCGAGAGGGCGGACGCCCGCAAGAAAAGATCGTAGGCCTCCGGATTCTTCGGACGCGTAGCGGTCCGACCGGAGGCGTTCGCAGCGCCCAGAATGGGAAAGAGGCCCTGGCGTAAGTGCGAAGAGATCTGATCGCGCAGACCGATCAAGTCTGTCGGCGAGGCCCTCGATGTGTCCCTCCAGAGCACCCGATTGCTCTCGGTGTCGATGACTTCGAGGGTGACCTCGAGGCGGTCTCCCTCGCGCAGGAGGTGGCCCGCGAGGACCTCCGAAACCTGCAGCTCCCTTCCCGCCGCCTGAGGGTCGGTATCGGGCTTCGCGAATCGGCGCGTGGCGGCGAGCGGCCGGATCGCGACCGATGGAACGTAGGAGAGAGTCGTCGCGATTTCGTCGGGCAAGGCATAACGCAGGTAATCGACGCTCGGGTCCGACGAGAGGTTCTGGAAAGGAAGAATCGCCATCGTGCTCCCGCCGCGTCGCGATCCGCCGCCGGTACGGCGCGAGAGGAGCCACCAGCCGCCGACCGCCGCAACGGCGATGACCACTGCGGCTCCCGCGACGAGGCCGAGTCTTTTCGACCGATGGCCAGGCTGCGGCGCTGCAGGCGGGGCAGCGGCGGATGCCCCCGTGCGGCCGGATTCCGAGTCGCGGCGCAATCTCTTCAAGTCCGCGCGGATGTCCGCGGCGCTCTGGTAGCGAAGCTCCCTGTCTTTCTCGAGAGCGTGATGGACGATCCGGGAGAGCTCTTCGGGCAGCTCCGGCGCGAGACGAGCCACCGGCGTCGGATCGCGATTCAGGATGGCGTCGAAGAGGACAGCGGTCGTGTTGCCGGCGAAGGGTTGGCGGCCGGTCGCCATCTCGTAGACGACCGCCCCAAACGAGAAGAGGTCCGTCCGGCCGTCGAGCGGCTCCCCGCGAGCCTGCTCGGGCGACATGTAGGCCACCGTACCCATCGCGGTCCCGGGGCTCGTCAAATGCTCGGGCGCCGCCGCCGTCGCCAGATGCGATGCGGTCGAGGAGACGGACGTGGCAGGCGTGTCGAGCTTGGCGAGGCCGAAGTCCAGCAGCTTGGCCTCCCCTCGGCGCGTCACGAAGATGTTGGCGGGCTTGATGTCGCGGTGGATGATGCCTCGGGCATGAGCGGCGTCGAGCGCGTCGGCGATTTCGATGGAGAGCTCCAGCGCCTTCTCGAAGGGGAGGGAGCCGGTCACGAGGCGATCCTTGAGAGTCTCCCCTTCCAGCATCTCCATGACGAGGAACGGCCGGCCGTCGACTTCGTCGATATCGTGGATCGTGCAGATGTGAGGGTGCTGGAGGGAGGACGCCGCGCGCGCTTCCCGCTTCAAACGCTCGAGCGTCGAGGCGTCGGGCGCGAGCTCTTCCGGCAGGAACTTCAGGGCGACGTGACGGCCAAGACGGAGGTCCTCCGCCTCGTAAACGACCCCCATGCCGCCGCCTCCCAGTTTCCCGAGGATGCGGTAGTGCGAAACGGTCTGTCCGATCATCGAGGAAAGCACGCGATCGCGAGCCGAGAGATTCTAACAATCCCTCTCCGTCGGCGTCGCGAAGCTACTTCTTGCCGGAAGATTCCTTTCGGGGAGGAGCCTTCGCGCCCGAGCCCGGTCCCTTCTCGAGCTCGTCGGCGAGCGCGGCCGCGCCGTAGACCTGGCGCAGCGCGGCTGTCATCGCCGCCGGATGGACGCAGACCGATCGGGCGACGTCTTCCGTGTAGACGACGTCATTGCCGAGCGATTGGATGTTTCCGTCGAAGAGGAGACCGACCAACTCCAGTTTCCGGTTGACAGCCGGGCTGCCCGAGTTGCCGCCGGTCGTGTCCGCGGTGGTGACGAAGTTCACCGGCGTTTTGGGATCGACCTTTCCTTTGACGTCGAGGTACCTCTGCGGGAGGTCATAGGGAGGCTTGCCGCCGTGCGCCTCGGAGTGGGCGTACATGCCGTTCCACGTGGTCTGGAAGGGGACCGGCTTGCCGTTCTCTTCGTAGCCCTTGACGGGGCCATAGGCCA
>Ga0207684_10001733_pt1 | contig 23087 bp, 20 predicted proteins | sample KBSK5501metaG_FD_184342 | JGI IMG/M metagenome (GOLD analysis project Ga0207684, IMG submission 184342) | Corn, switchgrass and miscanthus rhizosphere microbial communities from Kellogg Biological Station, Michigan, USA - KBS K5-50-1 metaG... | ecosystem: Host-associated > Plants > Roots >...
GTAGCGCGCGGCGTCGTCCCAGGGGACGCGCTTCACGAAGAGGGTGCGCCCGTGGTGGTAGGCGGCCCAGCCCTGCTTGTTGCCGATCCCGATCTTCTGCGGCTCGTTGCGGTCGGCCATCACGCGCACGCGGATGTACTTCGCTCCGATGGCGAAGCGCGGGTCGCTGAGGTCCGTGTAGGACCACATCACCAGCGGCCGCACCGGGAGAAGGTTGTGGGGCTGGTCGACGTAGGGCTCCTGCGGGAGGATGACCGTCCCCCCGCCGTTCATGATCGACATCGCCCATGCCGCCAGCTCCACCGGCCACAGGGTGCGGTTGGTGAGGATGTGCCGGACCGTGACGTGGGTGCCCGACGGATCGAGGGTGGCCGCCATCTCCTTCTGGATGCCGACCTTCGGCTCCACGGCCTGACGGAGACGGATCGTGCCGCCGGAGATGTCGCGCTCCACGCGCGCGTTGTCGGGCGAGTAGCTGCGGGGGCTTGCTTCGGGCGCGTGCCACAGGCGGTGCCCGCCCCGCGGCTTCCATTCGCCCAGGTCCGTGACGGACCCGCCCGGCGCCTCGCCGAGCACGTTCTCCTGGCCGACGAAGCCGTAGCGGGCGATGCGCGGGCCGAACGCCGTCGGCACCACGACCTCGACCGTGCCGTTCGACAGGCGGTCGCAGTCGGGCTGATCGAAGCAGGCGACCTTGTCGACCTTCACCTGCGCGCCGGCGGATGCGGCGGCGAGCACGGCGCCGGCCCCCAGCGTGATGCAGCGGCGGATGAGCATCGTCGATCCCTCCTGTTGGCGCGGCCCCCCTTGACGGGGCGCTCCGAGTGTAGTCTCGTTGGCGGATTGGGCAAGGGGGCGCGATGAAGAGGCGCGATTTCGTCAGGACCGCCGCCACCGGCCTCGGGGCGGGAGCGGCCGCGCGCGCGGCGCTGGTGCGGGGGGCGGAGCGCGTCCCCCAGTCCATCCGCTTCGGCTACGCCGCCATCACCTGGGGCGGCAACGACCGCCAGGCCATCGACGACGTCGCCGCCCTCGGGTTTCCCGGCATCCAGCTCCGATCGAACATCGTTGCCCAGTTCGCCGACAAGCCGGCGGCGTTGAAGGAGCTCCTGCAGGCCCACGACCTGAAGATGGTCGCGCTCTCCAGCGGCGGCGTCAGCGTGACCGCGCCTCCCGAGGAGGAGTTCGTGAGGCACGAGCGCCACGCGGCCTTCGTGCGCGCCGTGGGGGGCCTCTACCTGCAGGTCACCGACGAGCTCCCCAAGGGGCGGCCGGCCACCGCCGCCGACCGGCGGACCCTGGGCGAGCGGATGACCGAGATCGGCAAGCGCAGCAACGATCTCGGCATCCTGCTCGGCTATCACAACCACATGAACAGCCTCGGCGAGAGACCGGGTGAGGTCGACGAGATCCTCGCCGCCGCCGACCCGCGCTACGTCCGCCTGGAGCTGGACGTGGCCCATTACACGCAGGGCGGAGGTGATCCGGTGAAGGCCATCGACCGCCATCACGATCGCCTGCTCTTCCTTCATCTCAAGGACGTGGAGGCGGTGCCGCCGGGGGCGGGCGTCGACTCGGCGCGGTCGTATCGCTTCGTGGAGCTGGGCCGTGGCCGGGTGGACCTGCCGGGCGTGTTCGCGGCGCTGAAGAGGGCGGGCTTCAAGGGATGGGCGGTGGTGGAGCTGGACGCGGTGCCCGACAAGACGCGCACGCCGATGGAGTCGGGACAGATCAGCAAGAGCTATCTGGAGAAGCAGGGCTTTCGGATCGAGGATGGAGGTCGCGCCTGATGAGGAACAGCGCTGGCGTCGCCATCGCGATGGTGCTGGCCGTGGGCAACGTTTCGGGAGCGGCGGAGGTGAAGGTCGTCCCCGACGAGGCCAGGCGGCGCGTCGACGTGACGGTGGACGGCAAGCCGTTCACCGCCTACATCTGGCCCGACACCCTCAAGAAGCCGGTGCTGTACCCGGTGCGCAGCGCGCGGGGCACGCTGGTCACCCGCGGGTGGCCGCTCGACCCGCGTCCCGGCGAGCGCATGGACCATCCCCACCACGTCGGGCTGTGGCTCAACTACGGCGACGTCGACGGCATCGACTACTGGGGCAACTCCGACGCGATGAAGCCCGAGGACCGGCCGCACCTGGGGACCATCCAGCATCGGCGGATCGTCTCCGCCCGGGGCGGCAAGGACCGGGGCGAGCTGCAGGTCGAGTCGGACTGGATCCGGCCCGACGGCACGACGGCGATCCACGAGAAGACGCGATACGTCTTCGGCGCCGCCGCCGACCGGCGCAGCATCGACCGCATCACGACGCTGACCGCCGGCGACAAGCCCGTCGTCTTCAACGACACCAAGGAGGGCATGATCGGCCTGCGGGTCGCGCGCGGCCTCGAGCAGCCGAGCAAGACGCCCGAGATCTACACGGACTCCCAGGGCCGCGCCACCACGGTGCCGGTGCTCAACAACGAGGGCGTGACCGGGTCGTATCTGAGCAGCGAAGGCAAGAAGGGCGACGACGTCTGGGGAACGCGGGGCCGCTGGGTGAGCCTCTCGGGAACGGTGGACGGCGAGCCGATAACCATCCTGATGCTGGATCATCCGCAGAACCCGGGCTTCCCGACCTACTGGCACGCGCGTGGCTACGGCCTCTTCGCCGCGAATCCCCTCGGGCAGAAGGTGTTCAGCAACGGCAAGGAGGAGCTGAAGTACACCCTGCCGGCCGGCCGATCGGCGACCTTCCGCCATCGGATCCTCATCCTGTCGGGGACGCCGACACCCGCCCAGACCGAAGAGCGCTATCGGGAGTTCACTTCGGCCGCGCCTTGAGCCCGCTCCGGCCGTGACGATCCACGTCGGACTCATCGGCGCCGGGAACATCAGCCAGACGCACGCGCGGGCCGCCGCGGCCATCCCGGGAGTCTCCGTGGCCGCAGTGCACGGCGCCAACGGCGCCAAGGCGCGTGAGCTGGCCGCGTCGTACGGCGCGGCCGCCTACGACCGGCTCGACGCGTTCCTCGACCACAAGCCGATGGACATGGTCGTCATCGGCAGCCCGTCGGGCGTTCATGCCGCGCAGGGCGTGGCCGCCGCCCGCCGCCGCCTGCACGTGCTCGTCGAAAAGCCGATCGACGTCACCACCGAGCGCGCCGACGAGCTGATCGCGGCCGCGGAAAGGTCGGGAGTGCGGCTGGGAGTCCTCTTCCAGGACCGGCTCAAGCCCGGCATCGTGCGGCTGAAGCAGCTCGTGGAGTCCGGCGGCCTCGGGCGCGTGCTCAGCGTCTCCGCCCGGGTGCCGTGGTACCGGCCGCCCGACTACTACCGGCTCTCGCGCTGGCGCGGGACGGCGGCCCTCGACGGCGGGGGCGCTCTCATGAACCAGGGCATCCACACCGTCGATCTCCTCCTGTGGGTGCTCGGCGACGTGACTCGCGTCCAGGCCCGGACCGCGACCCTGCTCCACGAGATCGAGAGCGAGGACACGGCCCTCGCGCTCCTGGAGTTCGCGAGCGGGGCCACGGGCGTCCTCGAGGCCAGCACGGCAACCTACCCCGGCTACCCGCGCCGTGTCGAGATCACGGGCACGGAGGGCACGGTGGTCCTCGAGCACGACCGCCTCGTCGCCGCCGACCTGCGCACGCCCCGCCCGGAGCTGCTCGGCGACGGGGGAGACGCCAACGCGAGCGCCTCGTCGCCGGTCGTCAGCGATGCGAGCGGCCATCAGCGGCTGATCGAGGACTTCCGGCGGGCGATCGAGACGGGATCGCGGCCGGCCTGCGATGGCCACGAGGGCCGGCGCAGCGTGGAGCTGGTCGAGGCCATCTACCGCTCGGCCCGCTCGCTCGCGTCGGAGCCGGTGGGAGGACGGCCGGACCGCCGCCGGCGCTGAAATCGGCGCGAGAACGGAGGACGACCCGCCATGATCATCGGCGCGCATTCGATCATCTACAGCAAGGCCCCTCGGGCCGACCGTGTGTTTCTGCAAGAGGTGCTCGACCTGCCCCACGTCGACGTCGGGGAGGGGTGGCTCATCTTCGGGCTGCCGCCGTCGGAGGTGGCCGTGCACCCGTCGGACGAGAACGACGTCCACGAGTTCTATCTCATGTGCGACGACGTCGAGGCGTTCGTCGAGGCGATGAGCAAGCGCAACATCAGATGCGGCCCCGTGCGGAACCAGGGGTGGGGACTGCTCACGCAGGTGATGCTACCCGGCGGGGGGAAGCTCGGCGTCTACCAGCCCCGGCACGCGCGGCCCAAGCCGATGGCGGCGGGCCGCACCGCGCGCAAGGCCGCGACTCGGACCAGGAAGAGGACGGCGGGGCGACGCACCCGAAAGAGGGGGCGCGCACGGTCGTGAGATCGAGCCGTGCCCGGGGGCTCTCCGGCGCCCTCGCCCTGATGCTCGGGTTGATGGCGGCCCCGGCCGATCCGCAAGGCCTGCCGCGAGCCATCGTCGTGAGCGAGTTCATCTACGAGCACGCGGCGTTTCCATCGGCGCACGCGTCGACGATCGTCGAGACGCGCGACGGCCTGCTCGCGGCGTGGTTCGGGGGGACGGACGAGGGTCGGCCGGACGTGGGGATCTGGTGCGCGCGGCGGAGCGGCGCCGGCTGGTCGGCGCCGGTCGAAGTCGCCCGCGGCGCGCAGCCGGACGGGAAGCGGTTTCCCTGCTGGAACCCCGTGCTGTTCCGGCCGTCGGCCGGGCCGCTCCTGCTCTTCTACAAGGTCGGCCCCCACCCGCGCGAGTGGTGGGGCCTGGTGCGCACGTCCGTGGACGAGGGACGTACGTGGTCGGGTCCCATCCCGCTGCCGCGGGGGTTTCTCGGTCCCATCCGGGCCAAGCCCGTGGAGCTGGCGAACGGCGAGCTGCTCTCGGGATCGAGCACGGAGCACGCCGGCTGGGTCGTCCACATGGAGCGGCTCGTGGTCGGCGAGGGCTCGCGGAGCGGAGGCTGGACGTCCGAGGCCCTTGCCTCGGCGAGCGCGTGGCACGAGGTGGGGCCGCTGAACGACCCTCAGGAGTTCGCCGCGATCCAACCGACGATCCTCGTGCATTCGCCGGCGCGGCTGCAGATCCTGTGCCGCAGTCGCCAGGGGGTCGTCACCGAGGCCTGGTCCCAGGATGCGGGCCGGACCTGGAGCCGGATGGCCGCGACGGCGCTTCCGAACCCGAGCGCAGGGATCGACGCGGTGCGCCTCGTGGATGGCCGTTTCCTTCTCGCTTACAACCCGACCACGGAGGGCCGTCGGAAGCTGGAGGTCGCGGTCTCCGACGATGGACGGGCCTGGCGCCGCGGGGTCGTGCTCGAAGACGCGCCGGGCGAGTACTCCTACCCCGCGCTGATACAGTCTCACGACGGACGCGTGCACGTGACGTACACGTGGAAGCGGCAGCGGATCAAGCACGTCGTGATCGATCCGGCGCGAATGGACTGAGGGGGGCCGGGACAGAGACATGTACGAGCCACGCGGGGTTCCCCCGGTTCCGAGATCGGTGTTCCTCAGGCGCGTCGCCGGTCACCTGGGCGTGGCCTGTGCTCTCGTGGCGGGCTCGCTCTGGGCCGGCATGCTCGGCTATCGCCACTACGAGCACCTCTCGTGGATCGACGCCTTCCTCAACGCCGCGATGCTGCTCGGCGGGATGGGGCCCGTGGAATCGCCGGCCACGAAGGGGGGGAAGATCTTCGCCGGCTGTTACGCGCTCTACGCCGGGCTCTTCTTCCTCGTCACGGCGGGAATCGTCCTCGCGCCCGTCGCGCATCGGCTGCTGCATCAGTTTCACTGGGACGCGGATGGCGACGCGGGCCGCTAGTGCCGTTCCAACTTTTCGCACCGAGCTTGGCACGAGTGTCGATGCTGCGTCCCAACTCCAATCTTCGAGATCATCGTAGGTCCATCAAGTTGGAACGGCACTAGTGGTAGACTTGCCTCGATACCCGGAGGCGAGCGATGAGAAGGCGTGACTTCATCCGTCACGGCACCACGGCCGCGGCCGCGGGAGCGGCTCTCTTGGGACTCGGGCGGTTCCCCCATCACCTCTTCGCCGCCGCCAAGAAGAAACACGGACAGGACGTGGTCACCCTGGGCCGGACCGGCGTCAAGGTCACGCGCCTCGCCCAGGGCACCGGCACTCACGGGGTGGGGCACAGCTCGAACCAGATCCGGGGGCTCGGGGACCAGGGCCTGGCCGACCTGCTGGTCGAAGGGGTCGGCAGCGGGGTCGCCTTCTGGGACCTCGCCGACCAGTACGGCAGCCATCCCCATGCGAAGCTCGCGCTCAAGACCGTCGCGCGCGACAAGGTCGCGATCATGACGAAGACCCACGCCAGCAGCGAGGCGGAGATGCGCGACGATCTCGACCGCTTCCGGAAGGAGATCGGCACCGACTACCTCGACATCGTGCTGCTCCACTGCATGCTGAGCGCGGACTGGCCGCAGCAGAAGGCGGGCGCCATGGCCGTGCTGGCGGAGGCGAAGCAGAAGGGGATCATCCGGGCCCACGGCGTCTCGTGCCACGACCTGGGGGCGATGAAGACGGCGGCCGAGAGCGACTGGGTGGACGTGGACCTCGCGCGCCTCAACCCCGCGGGCGTGATCATGGACGGCTCGCCCGACACCATCGTGTCCGTTCTCCGGCGGATGAAGGAGAAAGGGAAGGGAGTGATCGGCATGAAGATCCTCGGCGAGGGCCGGCTCCGCAGCCGGATCGACGAGGCGCTCCAATACGCGCTCGCCCAGGACGTGCTCGACTGCTTCACGATCGGGGCCGAGAACCCGCGCGAGTTCCAGGACCTGCTGACCCGCATCCCCGCCGCCAGCGTCCGCGCCTGAGCGTCGGCTCGGCATGCGACGCGCCCATCCGGGCGTGGCCCTGGGGTCGCTCGCCCTGGCTCTCTTCGCCGGCGCGGCCGGCCATCGATCGTTCCCCGACACCGCCCCCAACGACCCGGATTACGACCGGTGGGAAAGGGGGGTCGACAGCTCGTCCTTCTACGACGAGCAGTGGAACCTCTACAGCTTCACGCCCCGAGGCGTGGCGCTGACCCGGCAGGCGAGCGGTATCAGCGCGGACCTGGCGTGGAGGATCAGCACCGGCCGCCGGGACGTCACCGTCGCCATCCTCGACTCCGGGATCCGGTGGGACGAGCGCGAGCTCGTGAACCAGCTCTACCTGAACCGCGGCGAGCTGCCCGAGCCGCAGGACGCCGCCGGCCGCTCGACGCCCGGCGTCTACGACCTGAACGGCGACGGCGTCTTCAACATCCAGGACTACGCCGCCGACCGCCGCTTCTCGGACGTGAACGGCAACGGGATCCTGGACCCCGGCGACTTGATCTCGCTCGCCAGCGACGGCGTGGACAGCGACGGGAACGGCTACGTCGACGACATCTGCGGCTGGGATGTCTTCGAGCAGGACAACGATCCCTTCGACGACACGCACTTCAACCACGGGACGGGCCGCGCCAAGGAAGCGGTCGCCGAAGGCAACAATGGCATCGGCGGGATCGGGGTCGCTCCCCATGCGTCCCTGCTCCCGGTGAGGATCGGCGACAGCTTCGTCGTGGACGTCACCGACTATGCCCAGGGCGTGCTCTTCGCCGTGGATTCCGGAGCGCAGGTGGTGGCGGCGGCGGTCGGCTCCGTCGACAACACGGGCTTCGCCCGGGCCGCGGTCGAGTACGCGCACCGCAAGGGGGCCGTGCTCATCTCGTCCGCCGCCGACGAGAACAGCTTCCACCACAACTACCCGAGCAACTACGACCCGGCGGTGTCGGTGAAGGCGATCGTCCCCGACTCGTTCGTCTCGCCGGTGGAGTCGACCCTGGCGCCCCTGACGACGACGTTCGAGCACCACTCGGGCTGCGCGAACTTCGGCCCCCACATCGAGCTGGCGGTGCCGAGCGAGAGCTGCTCTTCGGGCGCCACCGGGATCGCGGGCGGGGCGGCGGCCCTCATCGTCTCCCGCGGCAAGGACCTCGTCGACCAGGGGCTGCTGTCGGCGCCCCTCACCGCCGACGAGGTGAAGCAGATCGCCACGCTCTCGGCCGACGACGTCTTCGACGAGCGCGCCGAGCATACCCCCCGGCTGTATCCCAGCCAGCCGGGGTGGGACCAGTACTTCGGCTACGGCCGCCTGAACGCCCGGGCGGCCCTCGACCGGGTCGCGCCGGGCGCGATTCCCCCCGAGGCTGACCTGCGCGGCCCGGACTGGTACGCGACGCTGGATCCCGTGAAGACCCCGGCGATCGAGATCTCGGGCCGCGTGGCCGCCCGCCGCGCCGGCTCCTATCGATACATCGTCGATTACGGCGTCGGCGTCGAGCCTCGCGAGGAAGACTTCGTGCCCATCCGCGTTTCCGGACCCCGCACCGCCCCCAGGTCCGGAAGGCTGGCCTCCTGGAACATCCGGAGCTTCCTCCCGTTCGCGCGTCGGATCCCCGTGGCCCCGAACGATTTCACGGTCACCCTGCGGCTGCGGGTCGTCGACGACCACGGCCGGAAGGCCGAGGACCGGCACACGGTCTTCATCCATCACGATCGCGACCTCCATCCCGGCTTCCCGCTCGCGCTGGGCGCCTCGGGAGAGTCCTCGCCGGCGCTCGCGGACCTCGACGGCGACGGGGCGGCCGAGATCATCGTCGCCACCGCCGACGGCATGGTGGCGGCGATTCGCGGAGACGGCACCATGCTCCCCGGATGGCCGGTGTTCACGGACCTGATCCCGAGCCTCGACCCCGAGGCTCCCCACAACTACCTCCAGGCGCCGGCCTACCGGGAAGGAGGAGTCGGTCCCGCCCACGGCTCCATCATCGGCAGCGTCGCGGTGGGCGACGTCAACGGTTCCGGCCGCCCGCAGGTCGTGGTTGCCGACCTGGAGGGGAAGGTCTACGCGTGGGACCGCAAGGGAAGGCGCCTCCGCGGGTTCCCCGTCTCGACCCATCCGGAGTTCTCGCGGCCCGTGGACCGCGGCCCGAAGAACGTGGTCGATCACGGGATCGCGGGGGCGCCTGCCCTGGGCGACCTCGACGGCGACGGCGTCCTGGACATCGTGGTGGGGGCCATGGACCAGCACCTCTACGCGTGGAAGGGCGACGGCACCGCGGTCCCGGGCTGGCCGGTCCTGGTCCGGGACGCCAACGCGGCCGAGCCCGTTGGCGCGCGCATCGTCTCCTCGCCCGCCGTGGGCGATCTGGACGGAGACGGCTCGCTGGACGTCGTGGTCGGGACCAACGAGATCTACGGCACGAGCGGCCGACTCTACGCCTTCCGGAGCAACGGCGCCCTGCGGCCCGGCTGGCCGGTGCGGGTGCCATCGTTCGACCCCGAGGGGCCGGACGTGCTCCCTCTCGTCGGGCAAGGCGTGCCGTCGGCGCCGGCGCTCGCCGACGTGGATGGCGACGGCAAGCTCGAGGTCGGGATCGCCGCGGTGGCGGGCCCGGTCGTTCTGTACCGCGCCGACGGCCGGCGGTACGCGGTGCTGAAGAGCGGCCGCAACGATTTCGGCTCCGCCAGCCGCGCCACCGACGGGCCGTCGCTCTCCGCGATCACCAGCGGCGCCTTCGGCGACATCGACGGCGACGGCCGGCTGGACTTCGCCGCCGGCACGGCCGGTCTCCGCGTGGCCCTCACCGCGCTGCTCAACGGCCTGCGGATGCCCTACGAGCACCACCTCTCGGCCTGGAACGCCGCGACCGGCGATTACCTGCCGTCGTTTCCGGTGCCGGTCGAGGATTTCCAGTTCTTCATCAGCCCGGCGATCGCCGATCTCGACGGCGACGGCCGGCCCGAGCTGATCACGGGGACCGGCGGGTACCTCGTGCACGCCTTCGACCATCGCGGGCGTGAGCCGGGAGGCTGGCCGAAGTTCACCGGCCACTGGCTGGCCGCCTCCGCCGCGGTGGGAGACGTCGACGGCGACGGCAAGCTCGAGGTCGTGATCAACAGCCGCGAGGGGATGCTGTTCGTGTGGGACACGAAGGGGCCCGTCCAGGTCGGCGGCCGCTCGGCGCTGCCGTGGCCGAAGTTCCACCACGACCTGCGGAACACCGGAAACTTTAACAGTGAATGCGACGCGCTGCGCTCCGCGTCTGGCGTCGTTGAGCGTCACGCGCCGGAGTGAATCCGTCGCGTGACGACAGGGGAAACGCTCCGCTCCGCGCGTCGAACGCTAAAAATGTGCCGCTCTTTCAACCCGCTTACGTCGCGGCGGCCGGCTGAGCGCCGGGGGAAGGGATGGCCGGGAGCTTGCGTCCGAACTCGCGGTGGAGCAGCCACAGGTTCGCCACGAGCTGGACCGTGACCGAGGCCACCGAGATGTACCACACCTGCCGAAGCTGGAACCCGGGCTGGTGCGAGACCGCGTAGGCCGGGATCGCGAAGAACAGCATGCGTAGCGCGGAGGCGACGAGCGGCGGCAGCGTGTTGCCCATGCCCTGGAACACGCTGGAGCTGACGAAGACGATCCCGGAGGCGAGGAAGTTCCAGCAGATGACGCGCAGGTACTCCGATCCGAACGCGACCACCCCGGGGTCGGCGTTGAAGAAGCGGATCATGCCCGCGGGCGCGATCTCGCACAGCAGGGTCAGCGCGAGCATGATCGCGGCGCTCATCGTGGCGGCGGAGTAGAACGTCTGGCGGACGCGCGGTCCGAGCCCGGCTCCGTAGTTCTGGCCGGCGACGGGGGCGGCGGCGAATGCGATCGCGACGGTCGGCAGGAACATCGCCTGCACCACGCGGATGCCGATGCCGAACCCCGCCTGGGCGGCGGCGCCGAAGGGCCGGATGATGTCGTAGACGAGGACCATGTACACCGACATGAGCGCGAACTCGCCGCCCGCGGGAAGGCCGATGCGCAGCATCGCGCCCCACAGCCGCGGCCGGGGGGTCCACTCGGCGGAGTCGAACCGCAACGGGCTGGCGGCGCGGCGGAAATAGAGGATGAAGGCCACGCAGCCCACGCCGATGGCCACGAGCGAGGCGATGGCGGCGCCGGCCACGCCCAGCGGCCGGCCGGTGCCCCAGCCGAACATCAACACGGGGGCGAGCACGATGTTGAGGAGCACGGTCGCGATCTGGATCACCGTGGGGACCTTCATGTCCCCCATCGCCCGCAGCGCGGCGCCCATGATCACGAGCGGGAACTGCAGGAACAGCGCGGGCACGAACCAGGTGAGGTACTGGATGCCGAGGGCGGCCGTGGCGGCGTCGGCCGCCAGCCGGTGCGCGTAGGCGCCCCGCACCGCGAAGAACAGCAGGCCGAACGCGACGCCGCTCAGGTTCGACAGCGCCATCGCCTGGTTGAACACGAGCTGGGCCTGGGGCCGGTCCTTGCGTCCGAACGCCTGGGAGATGAGCGACGTCGCGCCGACGCTCATCGACTGGGTGAGCGCGAGCACGATGAACATCAGGTTGCCGGCGAGGCCCACGCCGGCGACCGCCTCCTTGCCGAGCCGCCCGACGAAGTAGAGGTCGGCGAGGAAATAGAGGGTCTGGAAGATCATCGTGAGGGCGATGAACGTCGCCAGCTGCACGACGTGGCCGCCCACCGGCCCCTTCGTCAGGTCTTTCATGGGTGTCGAATCAGGCTGTTGAGACAACTTCTCCGGCGCGGGCGTTCGGCGCGCGCAGCGGAGCGTCTCCCCTGCCGTGTCGCGGCGGATTCACTCCGACGCGACACGCTTGATGATGCTGAGCGCGAAGCGGAGCGCGCCGCATCCTAGATACGCGGTGCGATGGTGCGCGCGATCGCGACGCCCTTGTCCCGGCCCTTCGGGATCTGGCTCAGGTCGATCTGCACCTCCGTCTGGCCCTTGACGAAGGCCAGGAAGGAGTCGACGGGGCCCATGAACGCCTCGTCGCCGATTCCCGCGAGGTTCTCGGCCGTCTGCACGCCCGCGGAGTTGCCCGCGATCACGCCCTTGAGCATCGACATCGCCTGCCGCGCGTTCTCCCAGCTCACCGTCACCGTGAGGTATGGCGCGCCGGCCGGGGCGGCCAGGCCCCCGATCCCCTTGACCAGATCGTTCAGGCCGGTCTGCTGCCCGATCTTGTACGCCTCGTTCGCCTTGACCTCCGGCTCCGGCGTCGCGCCGCCCTTGCTCATGGTCTTGAACACGTCCGCCACCGAACCCATGCGCTCCTGCTGTGACCTGGGCTTCGCGAAGTACTGGCAGGTCGACTCGCCGGTCCCCTCTTTCGCCTGCGTGCGTTCGACCACCACCCCGAGGATCTGTGACGCCTCCTCCTTGCTCAGCAGGGAGCAGGCCTCGACGTGGCGGACGGGCGCCTCCGCGGCCGCGGCGACGCTGGTGCGGGAGGGCCGGCTCCCATCGTGCCGCAAGGCCGCGGCCTCCTTCTCGATGCGGTTCTTGACCCGGTAGCCGACGTAGAGGAGGCCGGCGGTCGCCATGATGCCCATGACCACGAACAGCACGGCGGCGATGATCAGCACTTTCTTCATGGATACCTCACCTCTTCTAACGGAAAGCGCCGGGGGAAGCGGACACCGGCAAGGGGCGCTCAGCGCGGCTGCGGCGCCTCCGGAGCCTTCACTCCCTTGCCGTTCCACTTGAAGACCACGAAGGTGAGGGGCGCGTTGCCCGTGTTGGTGATCCCGTGCACCACCCAGGGGGCGGCGTAGATCGCGTCGCCCCTGGCGGCCGGAAATTCCTTGCCGTCGAGATGCCAGCGGCCGGAGCCCTCGGTCACGAAGAGGAACTCCTCGTCGGAGTGCTGGTGCGGGGGATGGATCTGCCGTCCGGGCCTGAGCACCGCCACCGCGCCGAGCGCGTAGGCCAGCCCGTAGGTCTCGCCTTCGAAGGGCGCCCGCAGCTCGCCCCAGTCGCCCCGGGTGGCGGGCGCGTCCGCCCAGGTCACGCGGGCCGATGACAGCGGGGCTTTCGCCGCGCCCTGCCCGCGGGCGATGGGGACGGCCAGGCCGGCCGCGAGACCGGTCAGGAGCCACGCCAGCGAGCGCACGCCGGGTCGCATCGTCATGGGATGCCGCCGCCGCCTACACGTCGCAGAGCGCGACCGCCTCCCGGAGCGACGTGAGGGGATCGCGGGTAGGCACGAACTCGTGGGCGACGTAGCCCTTGAATCCGGTGTCCGCGATGGCCGCGCAGACCGACCGCCACTGCAGCTCCTGCGTCTCGTCGAGCTCGTGGCGTCCGGGCACGCCGCCGGTGTGATAGTGGGCGATCCACTCGTGGTTGTCGCGGACGGTGCGGATGATGTCGCCCTCCATGATCTGCATGTGGTAGATGTCGAAGAGCACCTTCACCTTCGGCGAGCCGACCGCCTTGATCACCTGGAAGCCGTACGCGCTGCGGTCGCCGAGGTAGTCCTTGTGGTCGACCTTGCTGTTGAGGACCTCCAGGGCCACCGTGACTCCCGCGGACTCGGCCATCGGCTTGATGCGGTCGAGGCCGATCACGCAGTTGTCCAGCCCCTCCTGGTCGGGCATGCCCTTGCGGTTGCCGAAGAAGGTGATCAGGTTCGGAACGCCCATCTGCGCGGCCTTGGGGAGGCTCTTCTCCAGTCCCTTGACGATGGCATCGTGGTTGGCCTTGTTGTTGAGCCCGTCCGGGATGGTGCCCCCGCCGCCGTAGCCCATCGAGCACACCAGGCCCAGGTCGCGCACCACCGGCCACTCGTCCTCCTTGAGCAGATCGATGGCGGTGAGACCCATCTCCTTGACCGCGCGGGCGAACTCGGGCAGCGGCCGATCCCGGCCCTCGGCTCGGATCCTCTGATAGCACCACCACGAGACCGATTGTTTCAGCCGTCCCTTGGTCACCACGCGACCGGTGGGCGGAGCCGTCTGCGCGTCGGCGCCGCTCCGGCCGAGGAGCGCTCCCGCTCCCGCCAGTCCCGTCCCCAGGATCGCCTGCCGCCGCGTGAGCGCCATCGCGCCTCCTTCAAGCCGTGGGTTGCGCGCCGATGGCCACCGCCTTGTAGCCGCCGCGCGCGCGGTAGTAGAGGAACAACCCTCCGAAGACGACGGTGAGGATCACCGGGAGCACCGCCACGTAGCGGAAGGCCGCCGCCGCGCCATGCTCGTCGTACCAGCGGCCCATGATCGGAAGGATGAAGGCGGTGGAGAGCATCCCCGCTCCGCCCATGATCGCCAGCAGGAGCGGCCCGCCCCGCGGGAAGCGCTCCGAGGTCACGCCCAGCATCGTGGGCCAGAAGTAGCTCGTCCCCACGCCGAAGATCGTCGCGGCCACGAACGCGAGGGTGGGTGTCGTGGCGCTGCTCAACGCGAACAGGCCGATCGCGGACAGGATCGCGCAGAGGGTCAGCAGGCCCAGGGGCGAGAGCCGGTGGGCGAGCGGGCCCGCGAAGAACCGCAGGACGAACATGATCCCGGCCGTGTAGACCAGGATCAGCACGCCTTGCATGTGCGCGACCTCCGACATGACGGAGGCAACCCACTGGTTCGGCCCGAGCTCGGTGGCGGCGGTGAGCCACATGCACACGAACCACAGGATGAACATCGGCCGCCACAGCTCGCTGAACATCTCGCGCGTGGAAACACCGGCGGTGATGCGCTCGGTGGCCGGGAACTTCTGGCCGAGGATCATGAGCCCGAACAGGATGGAGGGCAGGATCACCACCGCGAGCTTGATCTGCCATCCGCGCGTGGCCGCCTCCGGCGTGATTCCCGGCGCGTCCAGGCCGAGCGCCTTCGTGAGCGCGAAGGCGATGAGCCCGCCCACCACCAGGCCGCCCGGCCACCACGCATGGAGCATGTTGAGCTTGCTCGTCTTGTCGTTGGAGTGGATCGTCGCGATCAGGGGGTTGATCACCGCCTCCACCAGGCCCTGGCACAGACCGAGGGCCAGCATGCCGGCGTAGAGGATGGTCGTGCCCGTGTTGCCGAAGATCGAGTCCACGGGACCGGTGGGCCGGGGCGCGAAGATGAGCACGAGCACCGCGCCGACATAGCCCAGGCTCGAGGTCAGCAGGAGATTGCGCATCCCCAGCCAGTCGACGAGCGAGCCGCCGATGATGATCGACAGCGTGAATCCCCAGAAGGCGGGGCTGAGGATCGCCCCCATCTGCTCCTTCGTGATGTGGAAGTCGGTGGTGAGGGCGTTGACGATGTCGCCCCGGATCGAGAAGACCATCGACGTGGTGAGGAGCGCCAGACAGCTGGCCACGAAGAGCCGGCGCGTGTTCATGGGCGAACCTCCTGGCTAGGGTGTGTTTGGGCGCGAGCCTAGTGTCAGACGAGCCTCCAAGTCAACCGGCTCAGCGGGCGGGCAGGAACGGGAAGAGCCGCCGGATCTCCTCCTGGGTGGGCTGGCGGCCGTACTCGCAGATCTCGAACGCCTCCGCGTAACGGATGCCGGCGGCCCGGTCCGCCCCGTACCACTCGGCGAGGCGTGACCGGAAGCGGTCCGCGGTGGCGGCGAAGCGCGAGGCGAAGAAATCGTGGACCTGCTTGCGGCGCGCCTCCTTGCCCGCCGCATCCTGGGGCATGCCGCCCGCGGGCACGTCGCAGCAGCCGCCCTCGTAGAACTGCGACTCCATCGCCTCGACCACGGCCAGCTTCTTGTCGACGACGTCGTCGATGCCGACCACGATGTCGCCGCTGAAGGGGTTGGGCTTCTTGAAGCCGTCCTCGGAGAAGAGGAAGACGGGGTTGCGGGCGAGCGGGGGTATCTCGGGGGTGAAGAAGGGGACCTGGACCATGTAGGCGGCGTCCATCACGAGCACGCCGGTGTAGCGGTGGTCGGGGTGGTAGTCGTTGGGCCGGTGGCTGATCACGACGTCCGCCTGCCAGTCGCGGATGAGGCGCGCGATCTTGCGCCGGTTCTCCAGCGTCACCATCAGCTCGCCGTCGTGGTTGTCGAGTACCTCGGTCTCGATGCCGAGGATCCGCGCGGCGCGCTGGGACTCCGCCCGCCGGCGGAGGGCGAGGGGCCCGCCGGCGATCACCGAGTGGCCGATGTCGCCGTTGGTCACCGAGACGCACTTGAACTTGTGGCCGAGGGCGGCCCACTTCGCGGCCACCCCGGCGGTGTCCAGCTCGCAGTCGTCGGGGTGGGCGCCGAAGGTGATGATGCGCAGCTTGCCGTCCGCCGCGCCGGCCGGGCTCGCCCCGGCCGCCATCGCCACGCACGCCGCCAGCGCGGCCAGAGCCGGCGCGAGACGGTTCTTCCCTGCTCGAGGGTCGCCGTTCATGCTTCCTCCCCTTTTTCGTTCATTCGATTCTACCCGGGAGCGCCATCGCTATACTGGCACCCATGTCAGAGCGTCCTCTGCTCGGGATCGACATCGGGGGCACCAAGCTGCTGCTGCTCGCTCAATGGTCCGACCACCGCGACGTCGACCGGGGTCCGACCGGTGCGGCGTTCACGGGCCGCCATCTCGACGCCGAGATCGATCGCTTCGTGAGCGGGCTCGGCACGGCGCCTTCGGGGGCGGGGGTCGCGGTGCCGGGTCTGGTCAGCGCCGACGGGGCGGTGCAGGCGTGCGACGTGCTGCCGCTTCTCGTGGGATGGCGCGCAGAGGCGCTCGGCCGGCTCTGTCCGGTCCGCCTCCTCAACGACGTCGAGGCGGCCTCGCTGGAGGAGCTGCACGACCTGCCGGCGGGCACCACCGCGGCCGTGGTGATGGCGGGCACCGGCATCGGGGCCGCGTTCGTGGTGGACGGCCGGCCCTTTCGCGGCGCCCGCGGGTGGGCGGGCGAGCTGGGAAGCATCCCCATCGCCGGCCCCGAGGGCGTCGCCACCCTCGATCAGCTCGCCTCGGGCGCGGCACTCATCAGGCGGATCGGAGGCGGCGCCGCGAGCGTCCTCGCGCGGGCGGCGGCCAAGGAGCCCGCGGTGCTACAGGCGCTGCGGGTCGCGGGCGAGGCGCTGGGCCTTGGCCTGGCCACGGTCATCGACCTCTTCAATCCGTCGGTCGTCGCGGTCGGCGGCGGCTCGCTGGAGCTGCCGGGCTACCTGGACGCCGCCCTCGAGTCGGCCGCGAGCCACAGCATGCCGGAGCTGTGGAAGGTGTGCGAGGTCCGCCGCGTCCGCCAGGGCGAGCTGACCGCCGCCCTGGGGGCGCTGCGCGCCATCGGCGCCGAGCTGGTGTAACGCCGACGGCACACTCGATTCATGATTCGGTGCCTCTTCGGGCAGGCATGCGCGGAGCCGGGAGCTGGCCGCGTGGAGGGACGTAGTGGAATCGGACCAGATAGGCGTTCTCGCCCCTACCGTGCTTCGCGACCTTGAGGAGGTCGACCACACCCTTGAAACCCGACGCTCGCGCCAGCTCTGGAGTGATATCCGCGAGACTGATCGGCAGGACCGAATCGACCTCGACCTCACCCTCTTCCATCCGGTAGCGGTGGCCAACCTTTACGTGGGGACGCATCCATATGCGGACGCTGCAAGTGATCTCGCCGCGCCGAACTCCGTCGCGCAGGCGCTTCGTGAAGATCACTTGACAGACGCTCGGCGGGGCTGTGGACGCCGCTAGACCGGCTTCTGGCCGGCCAGGAACCGGTCGAACCGGGCGACCACGTCCTTGAGGTACGCCGCGTCGCCGCCGTTGATCTCCGTCGTCATCCAGCCGTCGTAGCCGATGTCGCCGAAGGCCCGCCGGACCTCGACCCAGTCGATGTCGCCCTCGCCCAGGTTCTTCCAGTTGAAGCGGCCGTTGGGGCGGTCGAGCTGGAAGTCCTTCAAGTGCACCTTCACGATGCGCGGGCCGAGGGCGCGGACCCAATCCTGGGGATAGCCGTAGAAGACGATGTTGCCGACGTCGAAATACGCCTTGACCCACGGAGACGCGAACTCGTCGACGTAGCGCGCGAACTCGAGCGGGCTGAGCAGGAACTTGTTCCAGACCTCCTCCACGGCGACGACGACCTTCAGCTCCTGGGCCCGGGGCAGGATCCGCTCGCGGATGACCTTCTGGGAGCGCGCCCACGCGTCCTTGTACGAGGTCTGCGGGTTGACGACGGCCGGCACCAGCAGCACCGTGTCCGCCCCCCACAGCTTCGCGTTGCCGAGCGACGTCTCCATTCCGGCGACGCTCTTGTCCACGACGGCGGGATCGTCGCTGGAGAGCGGGTAGGTCCAGTGGTCGGCGTTCATCACGGAATGGACGCGCAGTCCCGTCTTCGTGGACGCGTCGCGGATCTCCTCCGCCTCCTTCGCGTCGGGCACCGTGCGCATCTCGATCCCGGCGAAGCCCGCGTCGACCGCGAGCTTGAACCGGTCGTGGTAGCTCAGCTCCTTGGGCAGCATGGAGACGAGCACGGCCTTCTTGGGCGAGCCGGCGGCGAAGGCCGTGCGCGGCGCGAAGGCGGCGGCCGCCACGGCCGCCGCCCCCTCCAGGAATGCCCGCCGCTCCATCGGTCTCATGCCCGGCGCGGCGGGGCGAGCGACGCGAGGTCGATCTTCTCCTTCCAACGCGCGCTGCTGCCCGCCACCTTCTCCCAGGAGCGCTCCTCGCTGTCGTAGGCGGCGGTGCGGCCGAGGATGGCGGTCAGCGTGCTCTCGACGCCGCCCGCGACCTCGTCCTGCAGGCTCTTGGTGCGAATGCTCTCGACGAAGGCCGCGACCTTGCGCGGCACCGATCCCGCGAGCCCTTCCTCGGCGCCCGACTCCCAGGGCTCCTCGCCCACGATGCGCACGCCGCCCTTGCCGAAGTTCGCCTCGGCGTATCCCCTGGTGCCGAGGAAGCGCTGCGTCTTGGCGTCGTAGCTGTTCTTGAACTGCGTCGAGTTGAAGCTCACGTGGACGCTGCCGGGGTAGTTGAGCTGCACGTTGTAATGGTCCCAGCAGTCCACGTCCAGGCGCGCCTTCTTGCCGCCGGTGGCCACGGCCGACACCGGACGGGCGCGCATCACCCAGTTCACGATGTCGAGCACGTGGATGTTCTGCTCCACGAGGATGTCGCCCGAGAGGACCCGGTCGAACACCCAGTTGCGCACGCGCGCCTCCAGCGGCGGCATGCCCGGGGTGGCCTTCCGCTTGAGGTCGTCGGTGTAGTAGTAGGTCTGCGCGCACACGAGGTCGCCGATGGCGCCGGCGTGGATGCGCCGGACCATCTCCTGGTAGGGCTCGGCGTAGTGGGACTGGAAGCCGACCGCCATGCTCACCTTGCCCGCGCCCTTCCGGCCCGCGCTCTCGACGCGCCGGGCGCCGAAGACGTCGCTCGCCACCGGCTTCTCGAGGTAGCAGTGCTTCTTCGCGTCCACCGCGGCCTCGAAATGCTCCGGGTGGAAGTAGGGCGGGCTCGTGATGAGCACCGCGTCGATGCCCGAGGCCAGCAGCTTGTGGTACGCGTCAGGGCCCTTGAAGAGCATCCCGTCGGCGATCTTCGGCTGGCCCTTCTCTTCCGCCAGCTTGTCGAAGTGCTCGCGGGTCTCGGCCAGCCGGTCGTCGAACAGGTCGTGCAGGGCCACGACGCGAGCCCCCGCGCCCACCATCTCCTTGCCGACGTAGTTCCCCCGTCCGCCGCAGCCGATGATCCCCAGGGTCACGGCGTCGCTCGCGGGGGAGCCGAACACGGACCCGGGCTTGACGATGACGAAGCCCGCGGCCGCGCTGGCCGAGGCCTGGAGGAATCGCCGCCGTCGCAACGTTCGATCGCTCATGGTCGCCTCTACACCCGTCCCGCCGGGGCGGAGCACGGGCAAATTGTCTGGAGCAGTTTTGATTCCAGCACGCCCGAAGGCAATTGGCAACTCAGGGCCACGGTTTGCCGGTGCCCTGGCGCAGCGTCACGGTGCGGTCGGCGCCGGAGCCCGTCCACATCTCCCGCCGTCCGCTCGGCCACCGCACGAGCAGCGCGTCGTAGGCGGCCGAGCCGCCCAGCCCGAAGTGGACGCGGGGATCGCTGGCGGCGAGATAGCTGCCGTCGGTGTGGGCCCGGCGCCAGATCGTGGCGGCGCCCTTGCGGGCGAGGCCCACCCAGGCCCCCAGGCCGTCGGCGTTGTCCTGCACGCCGCGCAGCCGTGCCTGCAGCCAGTGGCCGCGCGGGCCTTGATTGAGCAGCAGCCGCGCCGGGCCGTTGTTGTTCGTCACGAGGACGTCGATGCCGCCGTCGTTGTCGACGTCGCCGAAGGCCGCCGCGCGGCTGACCTCGGCCAGGCCCACCTCCGGCCCCGCCGCCTCCGGAGGCACCAGCCGCAGGGGCGGCCCGCCGTCGTTGTGGAAGAGCTGCTTAGGCTGCCGGAAGGGATAGGGCTGGCCGCGCTGCGCCTCCACGATGTTCACCGCCCCGTTGACGACGAACAGGTCGAGGCGTCCGTCGTTGTCGTAGTCGAGCCAGCCGGCGCCGAAGCCGGTGAACGGGAGGCTGGGCGCGCGCAGGCCCCAGGCATCGGTCATGTCCTGGAAGCGGGCCCGACCCTGGTTGACGTAGAGCGTGCTGCCCTCGCGCGGGAGGTTGGTTACGTAGATGTCCTCGTTGCCGTCCGCGTCGACGTCACCCGCGGCGACGCCCATGCTGCCCTGGGGCAGTCCCTCGGCGTTGTAGGCCGTTCCCGAGATCAGCCCCTGCTCCTCGAACGTGCCGTTTCCGCGATTGAGCCAGAGCAGGTTGGCGGCGCCGTCGTTGGCCACGTAGAGGTCGAGCCGGCCGTCGCCGTCGAAGTCGCCGGCGACCACGCCCAGGCCGGGCCCGAACGCCTTCGCGATGTCGGACGCCTCGGTGACGTCGGTGAAGTGGCCGCCCCCGTCGTTGCGGAAGAGCCGCCCGGGAACGGGACGGTATCGCGACGGGCTGCAGAAGTCGCGAGCGCCCACGGCATCGAAGCAGAGCTTGTTCCCCGCGATCGTGAAGTCGAGGTAGTTGGCGACGAACAGGTCCAGGTCGCCGTCGCCGTCGTAATCGAAGAACGTCGCGCTCGTGCTCCAGCGCGGGTCGTCCACGCCCGCCGTCCGCGTCACGTCGGTGAACGTGCCGTCGCCGTTGTTGTGGTAGAGCGCGTTGGAACCGAAGGCCGTGAGGTAGATGTCCGGATGGCCGTCGTTGTCGTAGTCGCCCACGGCCACGCCCATGCCATAGCCGAGGAAGTGGATGCCGGCCTTCTCCGTCACGTCCGTGAAGTGGAGTCGCGGGCGCCCGTCCGGCCCCCGTGCGAGGTCGTTCCGGAACAGCCGCGCCCCCATGGGCTGGCCCGGGGCGGGCGGGAATCGCGCCTCGCCGGGCGACTTGCTCTCGTCGAGCATCGAGCCCTGCAGCAGCAGCACGTCGAGGTCGCCGTCGCCGTCGTAGTCGAGAAGGGCGCCGCCGGCGCCCATGATCTCGGGCATGAAGTACTCGCCGCTCGAGCCCGTGAAGTGGCGGAAGCGCAGCCCCGTCTCCTCGGCGACGTCACGAAAGAGCACAGGAGCCGCGCTGCGCGTGGGACGGTCGATCATGACGCCGACCGCGGCGAGACCCACGACGGCCAACGCCGCCCGCGTCGTGATCCTCGTCAAGGCGGTCCGGACTCGAGCGAGCGAAGGTCCCGGGCGATGGTGGCGGCCAGATCCGTCTGTCCGCGGGCCGCCGCCTTCTCCTGCGCCTGCCGGCCGTACTGCAGGCCCTTCGCGCGGTCGCCGGCGCGCACCCAGGCCGCGGCCAGCGCGTAGAGGTAGCGCGGCGTCTCGTCGTCTTCGGGGACGAGCGTCTTCTCCAGCTCGGCGACGGCCTCGGCCGGCTTCTGTTGTGCCACGAGCGTGCGTCCCAGGTTGAAGCGGGCGAGCCGGTAGGTGGGATCGTTCGCGATTGCGGCGCGGTAGTGGCTCTCGGCCTCCGCGGCGCGGCCTTCGGCCTCGAGCATGTTGCCGAGGTTGTTGTGCGCGGCGGCGTAGTTGGGGTTGATGGCGAGCGCGCGCTCGAACGCCTGCGCCGCCTCGCGCGTGCGTCGCTGTTGCGCGAGGAGGACGCCGTAGTCGTAGTGTGCTTCGGCCAGGCCGGGGCTGAGCGCGACCGCGGCCCGGTAGTGTTCCTCCGCCTTGTCCGGCTGCCCGAGCCGGCCGTAGATCGAGATCAGGTTGGCGTGGGCCTGCGCGAGCGAAGCGTCCGCCGCCAGCGCGGCCTCGTGCTCCCGGCGGGCGCCCTCGAGGTCGCCGTCCTTGCCAAGCCGCACGCCCTCGGCCAGGCGCGCGAGCGGCCCCGTCTTGAGCTGCCTTACCCGCACCAGCACCGGGTCGTCGAGCGGGGGAGCCTCCATCCGATGCGCCTCGTAGAGCTGGAGCGCGGCGCGCGCGTCGTCGGTGCGCGCAAGATCGCGATACGCGAGGCCGAGCGCGTAGTACGCGGCGCCGTAGCCCGCGAAGAGGTCGGTCGCGCGGCGGAACCGCTCGGCCGCGGCGGCCGGCCGTCCGCGCGCCGCTTCGATGCGACCCGCGCCGTGATGCGCCTGCGGCAGGTCGGGGTGCTCCTTCACCAGCTCCTCGTAGAGGGCCGCGCTCGCGTCCAGGTCGCCGCGAGCCAGGAGCAGGTCGGCCAGTCGCAAACGAGCGGGCACGTCGCGCGGCCGCCTCTCGACCGCGTCGCGCAACGAGCGCGCGGCGTCTTCTTGATGGCCGCGCTCGGCCTGGACCACGCCCAGCAGATAGGCCCAATCGAACGCGGCGGCATCGAGCCGCGCCGCGCGGCGATACCACGCCTCCGCCAGGCCGAACTGGTCGTAGGAGTGGAGCAGCATCGCCACCGAGCCGCTGGCGTCGGCGCTCGCCGGTGCGGTGGTGGCACGCTGGTAGGCGGCCGCGACCCGCTCGCGCGCGGCCGCGGGAAGAGTGTCGAGCGGCAGTGACGGTACCGCGAGCGGATCGGCGGCCGGGGCTTGCGACAGCAGGAGAGCCAGCAGGATCGCGGTGGTCATGGGGCCTGCTAGGGCGGCGTGATCCGGAACTCCTCTTTCAGGTCCTGGGCCCGGGCCTCGGAGGCTTTGCGGATCTCCTGGAACTGCGCCAGCGCCTGGGTTGCCTGCTCCGCCCGGCCGGTCGCCCGATATGCGCGCGCGAGCTGGTAGTGCAGGCTGCCGTCCGCGTCCGTCTCCAGCGCGCTCTCGAGCGGGGCGATGGCCCGGGCCATGTCGCCGGCGGCAACGTAGGCGCGCCCCAGCGCCGCCTGGGCCGGGAGC
>Ga0207684_10001734_pt1 | contig 23076 bp, 18 predicted proteins | sample KBSK5501metaG_FD_184342 | JGI IMG/M metagenome (GOLD analysis project Ga0207684, IMG submission 184342) | Corn, switchgrass and miscanthus rhizosphere microbial communities from Kellogg Biological Station, Michigan, USA - KBS K5-50-1 metaG... | ecosystem: Host-associated > Plants > Roots >...
AAACGCCAGGCGCTCCTGCCACTGCTCCTGCTCACGCATGGGACGGCTGGCGTCCCAGTGCGCTCCTCGTTCGAGGATAGTGGCGTAGTAGATGTCGGACTGTTGCGACATGAGCACCTCCTTATCGCTCTGAGCGCGTTGGAATCCTGTTGCAATGTTACGCTACCATCCCGGACCATTTCCATCCTGTTTCCCTTCTCGAGCAGTAGGTGATGTGCGAGGACCGCGGAGAACGGGCTAGCCCTCATCCACGCCCAGGCGGGCGTCATCGAAGAGGGATGGCTGACGCTCGGCCTGTTCCGCCGCGATCTGGCGATGGCGCGCACTGGCGCGCACCTGAGCGAGACTCTCTGTCGGCGTGGGCGCCTGATCTGTCATGATCGCACCTCTCCTTGCCCGACGGATGCGATCTCTACCCGCTCAAAGCCTATATAATGCGTCAGGTGGGAGACGCGCCCGCACAGATCGCAGCGCGCAACCGCCTCAATAGTCAAGCGCATCTCAGGAGGACGGTGCGAGCCAGAACGAAGCCTGGACACTCGCCTGCGACACAGGGGGCGCGCATCAGGAGATGGTTCGGCTCCTCCAGCCACATGTTTGCGTTCTCTGGCTTGTCGTCTTCCACTTTGCGCAGATACCAGCCGTTGCCGAGTCTCATGGCTCATCGTTTCCCTCAAACACCCGCACTTCGAGGCGCCCGATGCGCCGCTCCAGCGACTGCGCGTAGCGCGTCACGCCGGAGAGCGTGTCCACCTCGGCGACCATGGCAAGCTCACCGAAGAGAAGACGGTCGGCGGCGTCTACCAGCATTGTTATCAAGCTGGATGGCGGTATCCGTCAGCGAAGGGAATCAAAATAGGGACACCCGCCGAAGCATGGGCCTCCGTGGGTAATTTGGAGAGAGGCTTGTTGTCAACCTTCCAGCGTGCAGACGTGCCTCGCGGGCGCTGGTGACCTCGGGAGTTCCTTGCCGACTACCTCTGCCACCATCGTTTCGGCGGCTGCTGAATTCCTTGCTCGCGTCGTGCCGCTCGCTCCCAGACCGTGGGGGTACTGAGATAGCGCTTTAGTGGGTCAAGAGCCACTGCCTGATGCGCTCGACATCCTCAGGGCTGTCGCGCTTCATGCGGCGATCTCTCAAGATCGGGCTCTACCGCAAGCACAGCGTCGAGCACGGCTTCGCTTTCCGAAACGACCTGCTCTTTCTTGCCTTGTCGGTCTTCTTCAAGCGGCCAGGGCGCATCATGCGTTGGCCTTCATCATGTCCCTGTACCCGCTCGTCTATACGCTAGCCGATGTGTGGGTACGACAGCGGTTGGCGACGGGACAGACGGTTCCCGATTAAGTGCGCCTGACAGAACCAGTGGCTGGCACCGGCATCCCCGTCTATCCGCGCAATTGTTGCTCCTCTAGATCCAGCTCGCGTTCCAGGCGGCGCAACACCTCGTCATCGATCTGGCCCTGGTCCCGTATGGCAATCAGCGCCGCGCGCTCGGCGCCGATCACGTCCCGGCGCAGGTGGCGTGCAGCCACCAAGGCATCTGTCTGCTCACCGCTGTCGGATCTGTCGGAGCCTTCAGCCGCTACGCCGCGACGGGTCAGTTGCTGCTCCAAATGGGCGCGCTGATCTGCGACGACCGCTGGGGGCGCGTCATCGGTCAATGCCAGTTCCTCCAGCCGCGCCAGCCCCCGCAGTGTCGCACTGCATCGGACAAAGCGCTTGAACATCGCTCCGGGGATCAGGGTCGAAGCGCTTGGGCAAGCCTGTCTGCTTGAGCACGCTGGTCTGGAGATTCAGTGTCTGCGCTGATGCCGCGATGCGCGTTGAGCCAATCCTTTATCCCGCGCCGCCCTCCGCCTTCGGGAGGATTGACACCTTCCAGCGCGCGATTTCGCCGTGAGACCTCGCTGAGATCACAGCATGACCTCCACGATCGAGTCGGGAGGGCAGGCGATGCGAGAACGATCTTGGGTATTGACAGCAGTTATTTTACCCATTAGACTAAGCATAATAATAAGTCACGGGTCCCCTGATAGTCGGCACATGGAGATCGGTAGGAGAGCGCAATGAGTCAGGTGGTCCCGACGATGCGCGACCTGCGTTGGGCAAATCGCTCAACCTTGCTGCGCGCGCTCTACTTTGGACCTTCGGCCACTCGTCTCGAGCTCAGCCAGTCGACCGGTCTGAGCGCGGCCACCGTGACGAACGTCGTCACGGAGTTGCTCGCCGAGGGCAGTGTGTTGGAGGCGGGCACGGAGGAGTCGCAGGGCGGGCGGCCGCGCACGATCCTCACGATCAACGCCGAACACGGCGCCTTCATCGGTGTGGATGTCGGCGAGACGCACGTGTCCGTCGAGCTGTTCGACGTGCTGATGCGCACACGCGGCTCCGTCACCTATGCCGTAGCGCCACACGAGCAACAGCCTGAGCCGGTGGTCCACCATATCGTGACCGGAGTCGAGGCGGTGCTGCGTCTCGCCGAAATCGGCCCGCAGGCGGTTATCGGCGTCGGTGTCGGTGTCCCTGGCATCGTTGAGCGTACAGCGCAAGTACTGGTGCACGCGCCGAGTCTGGGCTGGAGAGCCGCGCCCCTTGTTGCGCTGCTCCAACAACACCTTCAGCGCCTTGGCGCGCTGCCGCTGTTCGTCGACAATGGCGCAAAGGCCATGGCGCAGGCGGAGATGTGGTTCGGCGCCGGGCGCGATATGCGGCATCTCGCCGTTGTGCTCGTCGGCACTGGTATCGGCGCCGGCATCATCACCAACGGCTCGCTCTACCGCGGCGCGACGAACAGCGCTGGCGAGTGGGGCCACACCACCCTCGAGGTGGAAGGTCGGATCTGTCGCTGCGGCAGCCGCGGCTGCCTTGAAGCCTACGCGGGCGCATCGGGTATCCTGTCGCACCTGCGTGAGACCGCGCCAACTCATCCGATTCTGCTCATCGACGATGAGGAACGTGCGATCGCCGCTCTGGTCGAGGCGTACCTGGTCGGCGACAAGCGCGCGCGGAGCGTCCTCGCGCGGACGGCGCGCTACCTGGGCGTCGGCGTCGCCAATCTTATCAACCTCTTCAATCCCCAGTTGATCGTGCTCGGCGGCTGGGTGGGCATGCAAATCGGGCCCTTGATTCTTCCAGAACTTCGTACGGTCGTCGAGCGCTACGCGCTCCAGGAGCCGCTGAGCGCGACGCGGATCGACCTGTGCCAGTTGGGACAGGATGCGGTCGCGCAGGGCGCCGCCACGCTCGCGCTCGACCACTTTCTCGCGTCGTCTGGCCGATCGTACTCGCGATCAGCCGTACGACCAGTCTCGCGGCCTGCGCGTCGGCGCAGGGTGTCACCGTAGGGCATGCGAGCGGCATGATTACCTGGTTGTCCGCTTGGCGCCGAGCGGATGATGCGAGTGTCCTCTGCCCCTGCGCACGCGCTCCTTCAACTGATGGCGCCTGATGACTGGAGGCGACTCCGGCGGGCCGAATGCAGCTACGAAACGTCGCACAAGACGGCGCATTCGGCGTCATGCTCCTGAAAAAAGACGGGAGTGTTCAAGAAGAGGAGGTCGTATCTCTGCCTTCCGATGATGCCACTCAACGTTGAGTCCTTCGACCATCACGATGTCGTGTCCGACCGCCTCACACGGGCGAGACACGCAGAAAGTGAGCAAGCAATGGCGCGCTTCACCTCGCGGCCCGCGCTGCATGCGGCCGCCCTCGGACTCCTTGTCCTGCTCGCGCTCGCCGGTTGTGGCGGCAGTTCTTCCAGCGGCTCACAGACCCTCAAGATCGCCTTCTTGATGCCCTGTTCGACCTGCGCGGATCGCTTCGAGAACCAGGACAAGCCGCTCTTCATCAAGGCGGTGCACGATCTCGATCCGAACATTCAGGTGATCGCCAACAACGCCCAGGGCTCGTCGGCGACGCAACTGTCGCAGGCGGAGTCGGCTCTGACCAACGGCGCGAATGTGATCGTCGTCAGCCCGTTTGACGAGGCGGCTGGATCGGCGATCGTCGCCAAGGCCAGCGCCCAGCATGTGCCGGTCGTCTCCTACGACGGCCTGGTCACCGGCGCGAAACCCGACTACTACGTCTCCTTCCAGAACGAGAAAGTCGGCGAACTGCAGGGGCAGTTCCTGGCCGACCACGTCAAGGCCGGCGGGACGATCGCCATGATCAACGGGTCGCAGGATATCGCTCCTGGGCGCGAGTTCAAGGCCGGCGCCCACAAGACCCTGGATCCGCTCTTCCAGAGTGGCAAGTTCAAGCTCGGCTTCGAGGCGGACACGCAGGGCTTCGATCCGGCCAAGGCGCAGGCTGAGATGGAGCAGGCGCTCACCAAACTCAACGATCAGGTGGATGGCGTGCTCGTGGCCAACGATGGGATGGCGGGCGGCGTCATCACGGCGCTCACCGCGCGCAAGCTGAACGGCAAGACGCTCGTGACCGGTCAGGACGCAAGCGACGCCGGCCTCCAGCGCATCCTCGTCGGCGACCAGACCATGACGGTGTACAAGGCCATCAAGGATGAGGCGACGGCGTCGGCGAAGATCGCGGTGGCGCTCGCCAAGGGCGACAAGAGCGGCGCGGACGCCGTCGCCAAGACGACCGTGAACAACGGCGCGACCGACGTCCCCTCAGTCCTGCTCGACCCCGTCGTCGTGACCAAGGACAACATCTTCTCGCGTGTCGTCGCCGACGGCTTCACCACCAAGGCCAAGATCTGCGTTGGCCCGGCGGCTGCATACTGCCCATGACCAGCGCACATTCCACGCCCGAGGGTCAGCCGCGGCTGGCCCTCAGCGGCGTTAGTAAACGCTTTGGCGCAGTGCTCGCCCTCGATCAGGTCGACTTCGAGCTCTATACCGGCGAAGTCGTGGCGCTCGTTGGCGACAACGGCGCCGGCAAGTCCACGCTGGCGAAGATCATCGCCGGCGTCTATCAGCCCAACGCGGGCGCCATTCTCTTCGAGGGAAGGTCGACGCGCATCGGCAGCCCCGAGGCGGCGAGCGCGCTGGGGATCGCCACTGTGTATCAGGACCTGGCGCTGTGCGACAATCTCGACGTGGTGGCCAACCTCTTCCTCGGGCGCGAGCGGGCGTCTGGTCTGCCTGGAGGCCTGCACGCGCTCTCAGAAGAAGAGATGGAACGGCGCACACGTGACGTGCTGCAGAGTCTCTCCGTCAAGATTCCCTCTGTGCGCCGTCCCGTCGCCGAGCTCTCCGGTGGGCAACGGCAGTCGGTCGCCGTCAGCCGCGCGGTGCTGTGGGGTTCGCGCATCGTGGTCCTCGACGAGCCGACCGCCGCGTTGGGCGTTGAGCAGACCGCCCTGGTCTTGCGGCTCGTGGGTCAGCTGCGCGAGCGTGGCTTGAGCGTCGTATTGATCTCGCACAATTTGGCCGATGTTTTCCAGGTCGCCGATCGCATCGTCGTACTGCGGTTGGGGCGTCGCGTCGCGATGTTCCAGCGGCGCGAGACGACGCTCGAACAGGTGGTGGCGGCCATCACTGGGGGATCAACCTCTCCTTAGGCGATGGTTGATCAGGTTGGGACGCCAGGTCCGCAATGGTGAGGATATGACGAAAAACAATCAAGCAGCACCATCGCTGATTTCCAGGGCCCTCCGTCCGGAGTCGACCAACCATCGTTAGGAGGTGGCGTCATGAAGCGCGCAGCGAACCGCGATGCGCCGCGCGCGCTTGAGGCGGGCGCCCAGGCGCTGGGCACCGAGGCGAGCGTCCAGACGCGCTCTTTCTCGCCGCTCGTGCTGTGGCAGGCCATATGGCGGCGCATGAGCCAGGGGGAACTGGGGCCCTGGCCAGTGCTCATCGGCCTGGGCCTGATCTGGCTGCTCTTCGAGAGCCAGAATGACCGCTTCCTGACCGCGCGCAACCTCTCGAATCTCATCTTGCAGATCGGCGTCGTCGGCACGCTGGCCGTCGGCGTCGTAATCATCTTGCTGCTCGGTGAGATCGACCTCTCGCTCGGCGCAGTGACCGGCGTGACCGCTGGCCTACTCGGCGTGCTGCTGACCACTCACGGCTGGGCGAGCGCGCCCGCGATCCTGGTCGTCCTGGTAGCTGGCGCATGCATCGGACTGCTTCAGGGTCTCGCGACGACGCTGCTGCATGTCCCCTCGTTCATCGTGACGCTGGCGGGGCTGCTGGCCTGGCAGGGGGTACAGTTAATGCTGCTAGGAGACGTGGGGGAGCTACTGGTGCAGGATCAGTCTGTGCGCGCCCTCGCCTCCGACTATCTCACCCCCGCGCAGAGCTGGGCGCTCGGGGCGCTCGTGATCATTGGGTACGCCTCGACGCAGTGGCGACGGCGCGCCCGTCGTGTCCGCGCCGATCTCGGGATCGGGAGCATACCCCAATTCGTGCTGCGCGTGTGCGCCGTCGCCGTCGTCGTAGCCGGACTGATCGCGCTGCTCAACGCTTACTTTGGCGTGCCCTATATCCTCGCGCTGCTGCTGGCGGTCGTGCTGCTGTTCAGCTGGCTGACGGAGCGGACCGTCTTCGGACGTCATATCTACGCCATCGGTGGCAACGCCGAGGCGGCGCGCCGAGCAGGCATACGGGTTGGCGTGGTGCGCGTGATCTGCTTCGTGCTCGTCTCCACGCTGGCCGCCGTGGGTGGGGTCCTCAGCGCCTCGCGGCAGTTCTCCGTCTCCACTGGCACCGGCGGCGGCACACTCCTGCTGGACGCCATCGCCGCGGCCGTGATCGGCGGCGTCAGCCTCTTCGGAGGGCGCGGCAGGATTTATCAGGCCGCGCTCGGCGCGCTCGTCATCGGCAGCGTGCAGAACGGGCTCGATCTCCTCGGCCAGCCCGCCAGCGTCAAAGACATCGCCACTGGCGTCATCCTCGTGCTCGCCGTCGGCATCGACGCTCTCAGCCGTCGTCGTGGCCAAGGGCGCTAAATTTTCCAAACTCTCTAGATCTCTTTCTAGATCTCTTTAAGGAGCGAGCACACGCATGGCAATTGCATTTCCCGATGGCTTCCTCTGGGGCGCGGCGACGGCGGCCTATCAAGTCGAGGGCGCGGTACGCGAGGATGGGCGTGGGCCGTCCATCTGGGATGTCTTCTCGCACACACCTGGCAAGACACGCCACGGCGATACGGGCGATATCGCCTGCGATCAGTACCACCGCCTGGACGACGACCTTGATCTTGCAGCGCGGCTGGGCATGCGCGCCTATCGCTTCTCGGTGGCGTGGCCACGCATTCAGCCGGATGGGCGGGGCGCCGTGAACCAGCGGGGACTCGACTACTATCGACGGGCGGTGGACGGCCTGCTCACGCGCGACATCACGCCGATGCTCACCCTCTATCACTGGGATCTGCCGCTGGCGCTGCAAGATATGGGAGGATGGACCAGCCGCGAGACGGCAGATCGCTTCGCCGAGTACGCGGGCATTGTGTACCAGGCCCTGGGCGATCGCGTGCCCTACTGGATCACGCTCAACGAGCCGTGGTGCTCGGCCTTCGTAGGTCACCTGGAGGGCCGCCACGCGCCGGGGCTTCAGGACGAGGCGGCGGCGCTGGCCGCCACACATCATCTGCTGCTCGCGCATGGGCGCGCCGTCCAGGCCCTGCGCGCGGCGGGAGCGCGCGACAGCCTCGGTGTCACGCTGAACCTCACCTGGAACGTACCCGCTTCCAACGACCCGGCAGATGTCGCGGCGGCCCGGCGTGTGGATGGGAACCAGAATCGTCTCTTCCTCGATCCGCTCTTCCGTGGAAGCTATCCGTTGGACATGCTGGAGCACTATCGAGCTGTCAGCGACTTCAGTTTCGTGCGCGAGGGCGATCTGGCTGCCATCTCCAGCCCGCTCGACTTCCTGGGCGTGAACTACTACGAACGTCACGTCGTCCAGGCCGACCCACATGACACCGCACGCGGCGCGATCGTCCTGCCACCGCAGGGGCCCGTAACAGCGGGAGATATCGGGATCGACCCTGAGGGGCTGCGCGACCTCCTCTTCCGCGTGGCTCACGAGTACACCACCCTGCCACTCTATGTCACCGAGAGTGGCGCTGCATTCAACGACTATCTCAACCCACAAGGCGAGGTCACCGACGAGGAGCGCGTCCAGTATCTCGACTGGCATTTCCGCAGCGCCCACGAGGCGATCCAGCGCGGCGTAGACCTGCGGGGATACTTTGTCTGGTCGTTCCTGGACAACTTTGAATGGGCGGAAGGGTATAGCAAGCGTTTCGGCCTCGTCTACGTCGAGTTTGCCTCCCAGCGCCGTGTGCCCAAGCAGAGCGCGCTGTGGTACCGCGATGTCATCGCTCGCAACGGCCTGCGGAGCTGAGCCTAGCATGCGAGTGGAACGGGTTTCCTTGTCCCTTTCCGCCGCGCACTTGGCTGTGTGGCCATGCGCAGGGCATCTCGGTCCAACGCTGTGTTGGCGTTATGCGACGTACGACCTTGACGGACCTGCGCCTGTCCCGCATCATCAGGGCCCAAACCAGTTTGTCAATCCAGCCAATCTTACTCGTCTTGTCACAGTGGAACGTGGAGGCATAGCAGGATGGAGACAGACGAAATCCTCATTGGCGCACTACTGATGATCTCCTGCCATGCGGTCCAGCGCGGCGTTTGGGCGGCGTATATCGCCGCCGGGTTCTCCGACCTGCGTCCAGCGCATGCGCCCGTGCTCCAACTCCTTGCCCTCTCCGGGAGCCGCGCGACCGAGCTCGCCGGACAACTCGGTGTGAGCAAACAGGCCGTGGGGCAGTTGGTGTCTGAACTGGAGCAGTGCGGCTATCTCGAACGGATCCCTGATCCGCGCGACGGCCGTGCGCAGCTTGTTCAGCGGACAGCTCGTGGATGGGAGGTCAACCGCGCGACGCGTCGCGCCGTGCAAGATCTTCAGGATGAATGGGCGCAGTGGGTGGGTGAGGGCCGCGTAGTGGAATTGCGGGCGACACTCGCTGAACTGGCGCGCTGTCTCGCGGGAGGCGATCTCCGTGTCTCCGCTGTACGCGCAGGACAGAAAGGGAGACACCTCACATTCCACGGGTAGTGGTGGTGGGTAGGGCTTTGGCAGGGTTTCGCCTTATGTGCCCTCTCTCCAACCAGTAGCGGCCGAGGCAATGTGCGACCAGAGCCTGGCATAGTGGGCCCGGCGATTCATGAGATCCACGAAAACGAGGGATCTGTTCGGCGATGCCGTTCTCTATCCCACATTCCGCACCCCAGAGCACGCACTTTTCGCACTATTCTCTGACCCCGACAAATCTAGGCTATTTCTGGCTTAGAGCAACTTGCGAGAAGCAACGGCAGGCATAGGTTGTGTAGAATAACGTGAATCCTGGCTACGCTAGGCGGCGATGAGCGGACGAAGATCGAGGCGCAGCGAGGGCTTCTTGGGTTGGTGGCAATAGGCAATCAGACCAGCGAGCAGATGCACCAAGAAGTTGATCGGGCTGCGGTGACGCGAGTGCTCGATCTGGCAGACATTCTTGAGCTGATCGATGATGGTCTCGATCAGCGCGCGTTTGCGCAGGAGCAGCTTGTCGGAGAGATCCATGAGCACATTGCGCATATTCTTGCGCAACTTGGTGATGAGCCGGAGGCCCTGCGCAAGGAAGAGCTGCTCGGCGAGTGGCGTGGAGATGTAGCCCTTGTCGCCAAAAAGGCGTCCGAAGAGCCGACGGACCAAGTGGGGAACTGGCCGCCGATCGTCGGTGTTGCCAGGCGTGAGACACAGCGCGAGCAGGTCGCCACGATCATTGACGACCAAATGGAGTTTGAAGCCATAGAACCATCCCACCGAGGTCTTGCCGCGCCGTGCGTCCACGCCAAAGACCCGGTGCTGCGAGATCCGCGCGGGATGGCAGACGCTGAGCGAGGTGGAGTCGATGAAGCTGATCCCCGAACACTTCCCCAGCTGCGTGTGCAGGTAAATAGCGCGCGGTACCAGGTAACGTGGCATGAGGGCCACAAAGCGGGGATAACTCAAGAGGGCGGGAAACTCCTGGCGCAACTGCGCCTGGACATGCTGGGTGTAGAAGCCTTTGAACGTGCGATACCCCGACTGCTGGAAGAGAATGAGGATCGTGAGGATCTCGGCGGGATGGAGTCGGGTGCTGCGTCGACGATGTCGTCTCCCCGACGCCAGCACCTCGCGCTCCCAGAGCGGTTCAAAGCGTTGCCAAAAGGCGTCCACGGAGCAATACAGATCGAGTATACTCCTGTGCAGTACCTCCAGTTCGGGCTGATGGGTCGTCGGAAACCGCATCATAACCCGGCTGGAGGTATCTCGCTTATCCATAACTGGATAGTGTTGGCGAACTCACTTCGGGGCCTATTTTGCGGCTCAAACGCGCCACGTGACGCTGCGATTTCGCGGGAATATACATGGTGCTGTTCCGAGCGCTTTCGAGTTCGCCAACACTATCTAACTGACGTTAACTACAAAGATCTGATCGCTCGATATGGTGACACACAGGGAGGGCAAATGGCTGCCGCCGCTCTCGTTGCGCCCGTGACGTACATCGCACTGATCGAAGAGTTTCCTGCCCATGCGAGGACTCCGGCGTATCTCTCACGGAGAGCGCTGCCGTCAAGCTCTGGCAATGGCTACTTTTCGGACGACTACACTGCGCTTGTGGATGACACAGGCGCTGCGACGTTTCACGATGTTCCGCCGGGCTCCTACAATTTTTCGATTGTACTGAATGGCGAACGATGGTACTGGGACGGGTGATACCACTCGAGCATCTTGTCCGCCATAGTAAGACCTCTGTGTGGGAACACACAATTCTACGGATGGATATAGCAGGCTCCACTACGCGCGGACGGCGAAGTAGGTGGCTTGGGGGTGGGGGACGACGATGGCGGCGGTGGACTGCTCCGGGACGAGCTGATACGACTCGGTCAGCGTGACCCCGATGGCCTCGGACACACCGAGCAGGCGCCAAACGCGCTCGTGGTCGGCCAGCTCCGGGATGGCGGCGTAGCCCCAGCTGTAGCGCCGCGCGCCCGCCTCGCCCTCGCCCAGCCCCAGCTCGCGGTTGATACGTGCGTTGACGTAGTCGGCCATCGCCTCGGCCATCTGCACGCTCAGCCCGTGCAGGAAGTACGCCTCTGAGTAGTCGCCCGCAGCTTGCAGCTTCTCCGTCTCCTCCGAGGCGCGCTCGCCCATTGTGACGACCTGGAAGCCCGCCACCGCCGGCGCCCCATCCGCCGTGACGAAGTAGTCCGCCAGGCTCAGGCGCTCGCCGTCGGGCTGGCGCGGGAAGGGGAAGCGCTCGATCTCGCGCGTCTGGCCGTCGGGGTCCAGCACAAGCATGTCGTCGCCCTCGATGCGCACAGGGAAGTAGCCGTAGACCGCCTGTGGCCGCAGGTAGCGCCGCGTCCGCGCCTCGCGCAGCATGCGCTCCAGCCGCGGCTCGAACTGCTCGCGCACCAGTTTCTCGTACTCCTCGCCGTGCGCCACGCCACCCCAACGCCCACGGAAGAGCGCGTTGCGGTCCAGGTACGCCGCGACATCCTCGACGGCGACGCGATCCAGCGCGCGCGGTCCCCAGAAGGGCGGCGTCACCTTTGGCGCGGGCGGGACGTCGGACTTCGCCGCGACGGCGACCGGCTCGGTAGCCTTGGCGGCGCGCTGGGCCTGCTTCTCGCGCGCGGCGTACGCCTCCTTCTGCACGCGCTCGATCAACGTGGCGCGCTTCGAGCTTTCCGTGAGCTGGTCCATCAGCTCGAGGCCCTCGAAGGCGTCGCGCGCGTAGAAGACGCCGGGATCGTAGGGGGCCTCGCTGCCTTCGCCGCCGACGAAGAGTATGCGCTGGCCATAGGCGCGATTGATCGCCGCGCCGCCGATGATGACGGGAATGCGCATGCCGCGATGGTGCAGCTCGTTGACACAGAGCGGCATCTGCTTGGATGTGCTCACTAGCAGCGCCGAGAGGCCAATAGCATCGGCCTTCACCTCTACCGCCTTGTCGAGAATCGTGTTCAGCGGGACCTGCTTGCCGAGGTCGTAGACGGTATAGCCGTTGTTCGAGAGGATGGTGTTGACGAGGTTCTTGCCGATGTCATGCACATCGCCGAAGACTGTCGCCAGCACGACCTTGCCCTTGGTGTAGCCCTCGGCGCGCTCCAGATAGCGCTCCAGATGCGCCACCGCGCGCTTCATCACCTCCGCCGATTGCAGGACGAACGGCAGGATCAGCTCGCCCGCGCCGAAGCGGTCGCCGACATCCTTCATCGCCGGCAGCAGCACGCCGTTCAGGACCTCCACCGCCGCCTGCGAGAGGCCTGGCGTCGTCTCGCCGGTGAAGGACGGCTCGTCAGGCGCGCGGTCGGTCACGGCGGTGTCGATCAGCGCCTCGATGCCTTCTTTGCGCCGGTGCAGGATCTGGTAGTGGATGCGCTCGTCCACGCTCATGCCCGCCGTCGGGTCGGCGACTTCCTCCTGCCGCTGCACGCCGCCATGCTCCTCGAAGTAGGTGATGAAGCGCGGCAGGGCGTCCTCGGAGCGGTTGAGCAGCAGGTCGTCGCAGATCTGGCGCTGGTCGTCGGGGATCTCGGCGTAGGGCGTGATGTGCGCGGGATTGACGATGGCGGCGTCCAGCCCCGCCTGCACGGCGTGGTAGAGGAAGACGCTGTTGAGCACGGCGCGCGCGTGCTGCGCCACGCCGAAGGAGACGTTGCTGACGCCGAGGATGGTCAGGACGCCCGGCAGTTCGGCCTTGATGCGGCGGATACCCTCCAGCGTCTGGAGCGCGCTGTCGCGTAGCTCCTCCTGGCCGGTGGTGACCGGGAAGGTGAGCGCGTCGAAGAGCAGCGCCTGTGGCGGCAGACCGTACTCGCGGACGGCAAGCTCGTGGATGCGCTTGGCGACGGCGACCTTCTTCTCGATGGTCTTGGCCATGCCCTCCTCGTCGATGGTCAGCGCGACGACCGCCGCGCCATGCTCGCGCGCCAGCGGCAGCACGAGGTCCGCCTTCGCCCGCCCTAGCTCCAGGTTGATCGAGTTGAGGACGGCGCGGCCGGGATACGTCTCCAGCGCGGCCTGCATCACGCTCGGCTCGGTCGTGTCGATCACCAGCGGGGCCTCGATGCCCATCTCCAGCTTCTTCACCGCAAGCGCCATCTGCCCGTCCTCGTCGCCGCGCTCGGTCAGCGCCACCTGCACGTCCAGCACATGCGCGCCGCCCGCCACTTGATCGCGCGCGACCTGGAGCAGCGTGTCGTAGTCGTCGGCCAAGAGCGCCTGCTTCACCTTGCGGCTGCCCTGCGCGTTGACCCGCTCGCCGACCAGCAGCGGCGCGGGGTCTTGCAGCAGCGAGGTCGCGGTGACGGCGGAGGCGACCAGCAGGCTCGTGCGTTTGATGGTCTCATCGTCGAAGCGCGCGAGGCGTTCCTGTGGGCGACGCAGCGCCGCGGGGTCCAGCGACTCCAGATGCGCGACGATGCGGCTGATGTGCGCCGGCGTGGTGCCGCAGCAGCCGCCGATGACGTTGACGCCGAACTCGGAGACGAACTCGGCGAGCGCGGTGGCCAGCGGGTCCGGCTGCATCGGGTAGACGGCCTTGCCGCCGACGTTGAGCGGCAGCCCGGCGTTGGGGATCGTCGAGACGGGCAGCGGGATGTTCTCGGTGAGCCAGCGCACCGACTCACGCATGTGCTCCGGCCCGGTCGAGCAGTTGAGGCCGATCATGTCCACGCGCAGGTTGTAGAGGATGGTGGCGGCGGCGGCGACATCGGTGCCGAGGAGCATGCGCCCGCTCGTATCCAGCGTGACCTGCGCCTGGATGGGGACCATGCGCCCGGCCTCGGCGCAGGCGCGGCGGATGCCGGTGATCGCGGCGCGCACCTCGAGGATATCCTGGCTGGTCTCGATCAGCAGCAGGTCCACGCCGCCCTCGATCAACGCGACGGCCTGCTCGCGGTACAACTCGGCGAGCTGCTGGTAGGTGATGTTGCTCAAGGAAGGATCGTCGGAGGAGGGCAGCATGCCGGTTGGACCCATCGAGCCGGCGACGAAGCGCGGACGCTCATCCGTGCTGAACTCGTTGGCGGCCTCGCGGGCCAGACGCGCGGCGGCGTAGTTGATCTCGTGCGTGCGGTCGCCCAGCTTGTAGTCGTCGAGCTTGAGACGCGTGCCGGTGAAGGTGTCGGTCTCCAGCACGTCGGCGCCGGCGGCGAGGTAGGCGCGGTGGATCTCGCGGATGGCGTCGGGGCGCGAGACGGCCAGGATCTCCGGGCAGCCATCGAACTGCGCGCCGCCGTAGTCGTCCGCCGTGAGGGCAAGATTCAAAATCTGAGTGCCCATGGCGCCGTCGTAGATCAGCACACGGCGGCGCGCTTCGTCGAGATACCGGCTCTGGATTGGCATGGGATGAGTCCTCTGGCGGCTGGAATCGGGTGTAAGTAGAGCGTACAAGTCAGGCGTACGAGCAAATGCACCCCACATTGTACAGTATCGATGAACGAATGGCATTTATGCCACGCGCTTCGTTCGAACGGGAAGCCGTACGGGGTGAACTGCCGCACCCGCTATCCCCTTGCTGAAAGCGTCGGGGAGTACTTTGCGCAGGATGTTGTAGGCGCCATTCACATCCGCATTGATGTGTCGCCCATTTGCCGCCCGATAGAGACCGCGCTTGACACGCTTGCCCCTGAAGACCGGCGGCTCTTGGCGCTGCGCATCATAGATGGGCAGCGGATCGCCGTCGAGGAAGCTCACCTGGCTTGTGTAGCTCTCCTCCGTGATCTTCACCTGCATGCCCACCAACTCCGCTTTGTAGGTCAGCATCGCAATGAAACGCGCATGCGGGATGCTCACAAAGTTCTGGTTGTTGCGCCTACCCAGTTGCGCTTCCTGCTTCCAGAGCGGATTCTTGCCGATCACGAGCGTGCCAATGCCCTCGGCCACCAGCAGAGCAATGATGCGGCGGCTGGCCGTGTGCAAGTAGTGGTCAATCTGCCTCGTGCGGTGCGCAGTGAGACACTCCATCTGCCTTGTCATGCTGGGGCATCCCCGCCGGCTTTGCAACTGCGCCTTGCGCTTGTTGTAGAACTGGTTGATCGACTTGACCGGGCGACCGTTGACAATGCGGGGCACGAAGCCCGCTTTGTCTGAAGCTATCGCAGCCAAGGTATTGACACCAATATCTACTCCAGCATGCAAGACAGGGTTGACAGCCGCCAGATCAAGCTCGCGCTCATAGACCACTTCCACCACGTAGTAGCCCTTGCGAGGGACGATACGCGCTTGTTTGATGTTAGTTTGCTGTGTCGGGACGCTGATGCCCAGTTGGGACGGGATGACTGCTCCTCTCCGTAGCCCCGGCACGCTGAGCGCCTGAATATCGTAGATGAGAATATTGCGTCCTGTCTGCTTGTCCTTGTATCCCGGCAACTTGGGTCGGCCCAAGAACTTCGCGGGCTCTGCCTGCCAGGCCGCACGCGCGGTGAAGTATGCCCGCCAGTTCTTGTCCAACAGGCGCAACACATCATTGCAGACCTTGCGCGGCAGCGCGCAATAGACCTCATGATCCTTGATGCGATGAAAGACCTCGGCATAGCCCAGATACACGCCCTCGTGAATGAAGGCCTGCCGCACGAGGTAGTTGGCGGCGTTGTAGAGGTTCTTGGACGCGAATGCTGCTGCGTCGATGGCGGCATAACGTGGGTCCGTCTTGCGGATGACATGCTGCTCGACTAATTGCATGGCTGGCCTCTAGCGTAGATAGTGCGATAGCTGATGCCTTGTTGCCTGACGTACTGACCAACCTTCATGCTTTCTATGCCATTTTTTGTGTGCACGTGTCAAAGTATGACCTCCTTTCCAAGGAGCCTTCCCTACACGCTTTCGCGCGCTCACGCTTTAGAGATGTCGCATCAGGGAGTTTGTTTCGCGCAGGCTTCTCTCCAGGTCGGCGTCGCAGCGCTCATCGATCTCTGAGTGATATGACGGCTTTTGGTGTCACCCCAACGGGCGTTTCGCGGGAGCGCCAGCCGGGCGTGGATACTGCTGCGGGCAGGCGCGTACCTGTTCGGCGACGAGCAAGACGCGGCCATCCGCCAGCGGAGGGATCGTGACCGCTATCGGCGCGAGCAGCTTTGCGCCAAGGAGCGACGCGGCTCTCACGCCGGCGGCCACCTCATCCGTCAGGTCACCCTTCTTGGGCGCGATGATCCGCCCGCTGACGCGCGCGAAGGGGCAGCTGTACTCCAGCAGCGTCGGCAGCGCCGCGACCGCACGCGCCGTGACGAGATCGTAGCGCCCGCGATGTTCAGCCTTGTGCGCCAACTCCTCGGCGCGCCCAGTGAGGACGGTCACGTGCTCCAGGCCGAGCGCCGCGACCGCCTCCTGCTGGAAGCGCGCCTTCTTGCCGGTCGCCTCCAGCGAGGTTACGCGCCACGCCGGGTATGCGATGGCGAGTGGGGTGCCAGGGAAGCCCGCGCCACTGCCCACATCCAGCAGGCGCAGCGGTCGCGCGCGTTGAGTTGGCTCGACGGCGAGGAGGCAGGTGAGGGAGTCGAGGAAGTGGCGCGTGACGACCTCGGCGGGATCGGTGATCGCAGTGAGGTTGACGCGAGTGTTCGTGTCGAGCAAGAGATCGCGGAAGCGGCGAAACTGGTCGAGCTGGCTGTCATCTAGCGAGACGCCGAGCGCGGCGGCCCCATCTACGAGCGGCGTGAGGTCGTCGTGCGTGTCCATCGCGGTCAGAAGGTTCCCGCCGGGATGACGCCGAATTGCAGGAGCAGCCCCGCCGCGACGAGCAACGCCAGCAGGATCGCCGCGACGATCAGGTAGCCGCTTAGGAAGCGTGACGACGCACGCTCCGGCAGGATAAGCGCCTTTCGGACGTCAGGATGCGCCGGCGCGGCAGCGCTGAGTACGGCTACGGCGTACTCATACGAGCGCGTCGCAGGCGATTCCAGCAAGTTTTTGAGCGCTGCCGTAATGTCGCGCAACAACACATGCTCATTCGCTATGCGGACGAAACGCTCCTGCGCCACACGCTCATCTGGAGGCGTCTTGGGCGTAATCTTCCAGGCGATCACGTATTTCGTAGCATCCAGCAGAAAGACCTCGTCTATGTCAGCGCCAGCTTTCCCATCTTTGCTCGCCCGAAATGTGACGAACTCTCGCACATCCTGCCATAGCACCCGCACGGTACGCCGTCCGAACCCTAGCGTAACTTGTCGCCAGCGGACGCCCTGCTCGTCGGCACCGATTTCAAATGGACGCAACCACTGGATGGCCGCTATGATAAGCAACAGGCCTTCGATAAGGAAGACTGTGGACACAACTACTCGAAGGCTAAGGATTGAAGTGTCGGAAATGGACAGGTCAATTGGCCAACCTGAGCAGTAGGAGGCAGCGAAAACGATGAGGACTACGCCCATCGCCAGGAGCATAATGCCTCTGGACTGTGCGCCAACGCGCTGGAAACGCCCAACCATTGGGGCCGCAGCGCCACTATCAGGTGTCCCATCCACACTGTTCGGGACCGCTGGAGCAAGCCGGTTGTCACTTGAAGCGGCTGCCTGGCGCAACGCCTGGATTCCTCTGTGGAAATAGAAAGTTGGTTGGATGTTGGCGTCACGCCGTGTGGCCGACCATATGGAAACTGGTATCCATACAAGGGCGGCAAGTATGGCGAACCAGAATAGCATCCAATTTGTGTCGTACCAGTGCTGGCCAAAGGACCGGCCAAGCCACAGGCTAATAGCCGCCAAGGCAAAAAGATAGACCGTGGGGAACAAGATCGAAGCACGCGACGCGCCACCTGTAAGGCGTAATGAACGCGCCACCGAGGCAGCCTTGCTCGCGGGAACCTGGAGCGCTGTCAACTTGAATGTGACATCGCTCCGGCTCACCGCATCAATCTCGTCGCTCATCCACACGCCCTGGCCGCAGCCACGCCACTCCTCTAGCTTACACGTTTCTGCTTGTTCCCCAGATAGTCTACCAGCAAATACTCTCCAAGGGAATCAGGATTCGTGTAGAAGGCGCGGCCACGGTTCACGTTCGCCATCTGGTTGACGAAGTGCTTCAGGTACGGGTCGTCCCAGAGCATGAAGACGTTCATCAGCACGCCGTCATGCGCGCAGCGTTTGACCTCGCGCAGCGTCTGCAAGATCGCCTCAGGCGGCGGCGGCCAGTCGAAGACCCAGCGCCCGCCCTCCTGCCAGACCGTCGGCCCGCCGTCGGTGATCATGATGATCTGCTTGTTCGCGCCACGCGCCTTCGCCAGTAGCTTGCGCGCGATCATCAGCCCATGCACCATGTTTGTGCCCTGCACGTGGTCCCACGCGCCCAGCTCGATCAACTCCTCGGTCTTGTACTCGCGCGCGAAGTTCGAGAAGCCAACGATGTGCAGCTCGTCGCGCGGGAACTGGCCGCGAATCAGGCTCTCCAGCGCGATGGCCACCTTCTTCGCCGGATTCCACAGGTCGTTCTGCAGCATGCTCCAGCTCATGTCGAGCATCAGCACCGTCGCGCTGCGCGTCGTGTGCTCCGAGCGATAGACCTCGAAGTCCTCTTTGTCCAGTTGGATCGGTGTGCCAGCGCCCTCACGCGTGACGCCATTCATCAGCGTCTTGCCCAGGTGCAGGTGGAACGGATCGCCAAAGGCGTAGAGTTTCGTCTCGTCGTCCCGCTCGCCGCCGTAGCCGCGCTCCGGCAGCCGGTGGGCGCCAAACGCGTCCTTCTGCAACTGGGCGAAGATGTCTTCGAGCGCCTTCTGGCCGATGCGCCGGATGCCCTTGGAGGTCAACTCGTAGCGGTCGCCGTTGCGCCGCACCAGTCCCTCCTCCTCCAACTCGCGCATCATCCGCTGGATCTGCTCCAGCGCCTGCGCCTCCTCATCGCCGACGAGGTCGCGCATCTTCTCCGGATCCAGCCCCTCGATCTCGCCGCTGCGCCTGGCGTCGTGCAATTGCGATTCTAATTCGTCCATCTCCTGGAGCACGCCCATCAGGCCCTTGGCCTCGGCCAGCGAGAGCGGCTCGTCGCCGGTGAGCTTGAAGCGTGTGCGCCGCTCGCCCATGCCGGGGGACGCCGCCTCCAGGTTCATCGCCAACTCCGCCAGGTCGACGCGCAGCCGGTCGTCGCCGATGAGCTGGTCAACCATCTGCTGCAATTGCCCGCGCTGCTCCGGCGACATGCTATCCATCACGGCCTGCATCGCGGCCTGCTGGCGCTGCATCTGCTCGATCAAATCGTCGAGCGTATTGATACCGGGGCCGAAGTAGTCGCCGTACTTCTGCATGAAGCTGTCGAAGTCGGGCTCCTTGCCCTCGGCGCGGTCGCGCAGCATCTGGTTCAACTCGCGCACCATCTCACGCATGCGCGCCAGATCCTCCGGCGACATGTTCTGGATGGCCTGCTGCATGCCCTGGAAGTACGACTGCATGACCTGCTGCTGGAGCATCTGCAGCAATTCCTGGAACTGCTCACGCGCCTGCGCGTCCATGAAGTCGTAGTCGCTCAACTGCTCGATCTGCCCGGCAGGCTCCGGCGGCAACTGATCAAGGAAGTCGAGCTTCTTCTTCGCCATATTCTCCAACACGCGCTTGAGCGCCTCAGGGTCCATACCCTCGGGAAGCTGTGGCTGTCCGCCCGGCTGACCCGATTGCCCCGATTGCCCTGCCTGCCCTGCCTGCTGGCCGCGTTGCTGACCGGACTTACTCTGCGGCTGGCCCTGCTGACCTTCGGCGTTCTGATCGCCGGACTCGCCCTGCTGGCCGTCCTGCGGCTGACCTGACTGATCGCTGTCCTGCGGCTGGTTGGGCTGCTGGCCCTGTTGCTGGCCAAGCTGGCTATCGAGCCTGCGCTGGATACCCTCGCGTTCGAGCTTCTTGATCTCCTCCAGGCGCTGCTTGATATCGTCCATCACGCCGTCCATGTTGTAGCGCTGCTGGCGTTGCTGGCGCATCTGGCGCAGACGCTCCATCAGATCCTGCAAGCCCATGCGGCGCTGGCCATCGCGATCGGTGAAGCCGTCGCGCATCAGGCGTTCCAGCGCGCGGCGCAGGTCGCCGTGACGCATGTAGTCATCCGAGAGCGTGTCGAGGATGCTCTCGGCGTCCAGATCATCGAGGCGCTGTGAGCCATCCCAGCGTGAGTAGCGGAACGGCTTGCGCTCGCGAAAACGATCAAACATGGCATGCTCCGTCGTTCCAGGCGCCCACACAGGTAATCCTCTCGCCGCCTGGGAAGGCGCCCGCCACATGTGCGAGCGGACTTCCGTGGTTGCGGCTAAACTGTTCAGCGCCGGTAGCGGGTCTGTCCCTTGACCTCATCTTTGTTGAGACGCTTGTTGAGGTGCAGCCCCTCGAGGATGAACTCCACCGCTGAGGCGACCATCGCCGGGCTGCCGTGGCCGTGCAGCTTCTGCACCGCTGGCTTTAGTCCGCCCACACGCGCGAGCTGGTTCACGTACTCCATCGAGGGCTGCATGTCGGAGACGTTGACGTTCAAGCCCTTCTCGAAGCCTGCGACCAGCTGCTCGAACTCGGTGACCTCGAAGTGCTCGCGGAAGACCCGGTTGACCGCCTGCCGCACGAGCTTATCAACGATCTTCTCCTCTTTGACGTCGCCGACGGTGTCCAACTCGATCTTGCCCGCGGTCGAGGCTATCACCGCGCTTAGATCGCTGACGCGCGGGACCGCCTGGCGCTCCTTGAGCCGGATCGCGCGGCGCACGGCGTTGCTCATGATGTTCTCATAGTTGGTAATCGAGACGCGCACACTCACGCCGGAACGCTGGCTGATATCGCTACTCAACCGCGCCTGGTGGGTGATCTCGGCGACGATCTGCGTCATGAAGTCAGGATAGGTGACCTCGATGCCCTCGGTCTCGAATGGCGCCGCCTCGCTCTCCATGATCGCGATCTCGTGCTCGATGGTGCGCGGGTAGTGCGTGCGTATCTCCGAGCCAAGGCGATCCTTGAGCGGGGTGATGATGCGCCCGCGATTGGTGTAGTCCTCTGGGTTGGCGCTGGCCACTACGAAGACATCCAGCGGCAGGCGAATCTTGTAGCCGCGAATCTGCACGTCGCGCTCTTCCATGATGTTGAGCAGCCCGACCTGAATGCGCTCGGCGAGGTCGGGCAGCTCGTTGATGCAGAAGACGCCGCGATTGGTGCGCGGCACGAGGCCATAGTGGATCGTCAGTTCGTCGGAGAGGTAGCGCCCTTCGGCGACTTTGATTGGATCCACCTCGCCCACGAGGTCGGCGATGGTAATGTCCGGCGTGGCGAGCTTCTCGCCGTAGCGCTGGTCGCGGGTGATCCAGTGGATCGGCGTGTCGTCGCCCTCTTCGGCGATGCGCGTTTTGCACGCCCGGCACAGCGGCGCGAAGGGATCGTCGTTGATCTCGCAGCCGGCGACCGCAGGCGTCTCTTCGTCGAGCAGGTTGATCAGGTTGCGCGCGATGCGCGTCTTGGCCTGGCCGCGCTCTCCCAGCAGGACAATGTCCTGGCCGGAGAGGATGGCGTTCTCGATCTGTGGCAGCACGGTCTCTTCGTAGCCGACGATGCCGGGGAAGATGTCCTCGCCCTCGCGCATCTTGCGCATCAGGTTTTCACGCATCTCCTGCTTGACGGGAAGAACACGATAGCCGCTCTCGCGTAGTTGGCCGAGGGTGGCGGGTTTGGTGGACTTAGGCATGCGAACGAGTAGCTCCTTCGACTGGCTTCGCTGTGTGGCGCGAGAAGCGACGATCATGCGCTGAATGGCCAGAGAGGACGGCCACTGATATGGTGACGTCCATGCCGCTGGCGAGGTGTGGTGTATCAGGCGCCGGCGGAGGCGCGACCCAGCTATTGTACGCCGGATCACGTGAACCGCGTACCGGCCAAATGGGCAGGGGGCGTTCGTGAGCCTGGTGAGAGACACGATGTGAGCGGCGCACACCCCATCCGCTCACGCAGTCATTGTATGGCCGGGTTTGAAGCGATGGCAAGGACGATGGGCGACAGATTCGATCTCTCGTAGCGAGGTTGCAATATAGGCTAGTGTGGCGTGAAGGTGATTGTGTAGCTCCGGCTCAACGTGTCCTTCATGGCCACCGAATAGGTTGTCTGATTGGTCGAGCACGACTGACGTACCGAGATATACAGCGTATCTGCCTGTCCAGACGGCAGCGCGTCATGAACGGGAAGATTGCCCGATCCGGTAGGAGGAGTCGTGAATCCCCAACGGAAGCTTGGCGGCTGCTGAGGCGTGAACGGGGCTTCCCAGTGCCAGCCCATCGTCCTATTGCCGCTGGGATTGGTGATCTGCGCATGGCCAATGCATGTGCTTGAGCCGCTTTGTGCCCAAGTAAATTGACCGACTATTAGCCTAAGCGTTGGCGTAGCCGTGGCAGTGGGCGCAGGCGTTTCAGTGGGCACAGGGGTGACGGTTGGCTCCAGGGTCGCGGTCGGCTGCGCGGTCACCGTCGGCGCGAACCCGAACAGGGGCAACTGCATCTGGCGCGCGAGACCATAGCTGGCCGCGCCACACAACCCCACCACCAGCACGGTCGCCGCCAGCGCCGCGAACAGCCAGCGCCCGGTCAAGGGCGGCCGTCGCGTCCCGCCTTTTCCAACGCCGGGCAAAGCCCAGACCACGGCGGTGGAACGCGAGTCGGCGCTGTCGTCGCGAGCGAGTGGCTGAGTTGGCGGCTCATTCGGGCGACCGGCGCGCCGCCGGAGGGGCAGCGAGTTCTCGCGCGTGGCGCGTCGCAGTCCCGGCAGGCCGGTGAGCAAGCTGCGGCCGCGCGGGAAGACCGCTCTCCTCGCGGCGAAGGCCAGGCTGCTGGCGTCGGGATAGCGCGCCGCCGGGTCCGATGACAGCGCGATCATCACGACATCCTCAAGCTCCGGGTTGACCAGTGGGTTACGCTCGGACGGCGGTGTGATCTGGCCCATCAGCGAGAGCGCGGCCACCTCATAGGGGGTCTCGGCCTCGTGCGGGGCGTGTCCGGTCAGCAACTCATACAGGACCGCGCCCAACGCATAGATGTCGGCGCGCTGATCCACCAGTTCACCGCGCAATTGCTCTGGGGCCATGTATTCCGGCGTGCCCACCGGCAGCCCCGTCGCCGAGAGCGTCTGC
>Ga0207684_10001735_pt1 | contig 23059 bp, 15 predicted proteins | sample KBSK5501metaG_FD_184342 | JGI IMG/M metagenome (GOLD analysis project Ga0207684, IMG submission 184342) | Corn, switchgrass and miscanthus rhizosphere microbial communities from Kellogg Biological Station, Michigan, USA - KBS K5-50-1 metaG... | ecosystem: Host-associated > Plants > Roots >...
AGTTGAGCTTCTTGCTCTACTGTCTCTAGTACAGTACCACAAAGAAATCTAATTTTTTCATCTACTACTTTACAGCCTGAAGCATCAAGACCAGTTATCAAATGTTCTTTATTATTTGGAAAATTGTTAGTGATAATGATAAGAGCAACATTAACTACCTCGCCACTAATAGTCTCGAAGGCTCCTGTACCTAAACGACTAAGATGATTCCAAGTCTGTTCATGAAGTAACCGTAACCGCATCTTTTTATAAGAACCGAGAAAAAGCCAGTTTTGCGGAGTCACAATTGCATATGAACCATTCTCGATGGTGAATGTGCGACATCGTTCAACAAATACCGTGGCAAGGTCTGCGTGGGCTTCTGGATGGATTTTGCTACAGAATTGCTTTAACACTTCAGTTTGTTTGATATACTTAAGATATGGAACATTAGTTACTACAAGCGTGTAAGTGTCTGCAAGTAATCTTGCTGCCTTTGCCACACCCTCTGCTGTCGCACCAAATACTGCTGAAACTGGATCATCATTAATACGTTCCTTTACAAGTGCTTTCGCCAGCAATGGCTCAACTTGAGCATAATCAGCGGAGAACATGCGGTCTTGAAGGGGGACGTCATTAGGGTTGATGAGGCTACCAAGATCAGGTGCATTGCGGAAGAGGTGGTAAAGCCTCTCAAGTGTCATGCTAAGATTCACATCGTTACCTGCTAGTCGCGTCCAGGTCTCTAGTTGTCCTACCACTGCAATACCGGAACAAGCAATATTCGGTAAAGGCAACTTGCGAAAGCCTCCAGATTTCCAGGCTGCAAGAGCTAATGCAAACGCAGCTATTTGCGTACAGCGTGGGTCTATCTCAAGACCGAATAGGTTATCACGAAGAACAGCATCGGCAGCCTGTTTTTCTGACAGGCCTTCTTCCTCCATTCGCATTTGCTTCAGCATTCCGAAGGCAGCAACAAGGAAATGTCCCGAGCCGCAGCAGGGATCCATTACTGTAACTTTTGCTGTTCTTTCAGGCCAACCAGGAAATGTTCCGGCAGCAGGAGTGCCATCATCTTTGAAGCGGAGGTACGTAAACTGTTTCATGAGAGGACTGCCAGGGTGACGCACCGCCCACCAGGCCCCCAGTGAGTTTTCGAGCAGGAACTGCACCATATAATGTTCAGTAAAAAGCTGGGTAACCGTTGCTAGATCTTCTCCACCGATTTTCCGCCCGCTGGCATTTACTTCTTTTTTTCGCTTCGTTTGCCAAAACTGGTACACCCAACCAAGGGTATCGTCTGCGGTGAAGAGGACAGAGGGAAAATCAGTAATGATCCGTTCAAGTTTATGCCGCCCCTCAGGAGAGAAAGGTACCTGCACAGCGGAGTCGTCTTCGCGAAAAATACCAGGAAGCATTAAGCTAGCATAGAGCGCAGCAAGTTGCCATCCATCAACCTCTCCTTCTTCAACCGCCAGTTCGCCGCACTCTTCCAATGTAACAGCAACACCTGATGGATGCATAAGCAGGTTATTTTCTGCCAGGAAGCGAGCAAAGAGTCTACGGTGCCATTGCTCGTAGGCAACTTCTTCAATCAGAGGCTGAAAACCCTTCGTGAGACTCCCATCTCCTAGCTGCCGCGCTTTAGCCCGGAGAGCGTTACGTAAACGCCGCTGCTCGGCATTTAGTGATGCGAATGGCTCATTACGGTTGACTGAGAGTCTGATCAAAGCTGACTCAGCCTCTTCCTCAGCGATTTCACGTGCTCCGATAATCGCTCGTTCTAGCATGCTCCGTACTTCATTCGATAGCGCTGCCATTAACTTTCCCTTCTATCCTTTCCAGGTCAAATCATAACCGGATTCCCAGCTTCGATCTGCTTCATCATTTCAACTCGAAGCTTTGCAAGGTACACATCCACCTCCTCAACTGATTGTAACGTGACTTGAGGAATCTGTATGTGAACTACCCTCGGCGATAACAACTTTGCTGTCTCTTCGCGCACTTTCTTCACGCGTCCTTGAGGTGCAGCTATTTTATCTTCCCATGCAGTGAGCGGAGTTTCATTAAGGTTTGCAAGTAACTCTTCGTCGGTTCCAAGAGTGAGTTGCGATACGGAACCAAGAGCATTTTGATTCAACATACGCTCGCGATCGCCTTCTGCTAAACTCTGCCACTCCTGAGAGGCTTCAAGTGCCTTTAGTTCCCGTTCCTGTGCTTCGATCAGCCGTTTGCGTGCATTTTGTAACTCAGTTCGCAACACAGTTGCTATTTTATTGAGTAATGGGGATACCGGATCTGGATCATCTAACAGAGAGCGAGACACTTGTATGGCGCTGACTTGCGGATTTATTTCGCTGCCAACTGGGAGATTACGCGCATGGAAGAGCATTTTCTGTAACTTCTCCCATTGAGGTAGTCGTTGGGCGATTTTGCCACGTGCCTGCGTCCAGGCTTTGAAAGAGTTCAGTAGCTCATCACGCTGCCTATACACTTCGACGAACTGTTCATTGCCGCTCATAAATTGCAGTTTTTCAATGAACTCGGTTGAAGGTCGCTCAGGAAGAGGAGCATCACCACCTGCGGCTGCGGCAAGATCAGTCAAGCGTTTTAATACCATTGGGATAGCGTCTGCTTCCTCACCTGGGTTGACTGCAAGTCCCATCTCTGTAATCAGTTTTCGCACAGCGATACGCTGACTACTACTGACCGTGATTCCCTCGCTGTAGAAATCGGTAACCCCAATTTGCTGTACTGTTATTTGCTTGACGTTTATTGGCTGGCTATTTTTCGCGGCACGCACGAAACCGCCGGCGACGAGGCAAAGCGCTACCCCATCCACGGCATCTTGAGGCCAACCATAGCCAGCGCCTGTGAAATGTTTACGGATCTCGCTCCCTTTTTTCCCAGAACCGCCGATAAATGTTCTGACTTCCTGACAGGCCGGATATTTATCAACATCTCCATTGTAGCCAACAAATGACAGCGCATCAGTTGCTCCCTGGATTGCCCGGTTGATTATAGTATTCCAACTCGGGTGATCTACATCTTTAAATTTGGGGAAAAGTCGCTCCAGGGCAGCCTCAATCGCAGTCTTTACTGAAGCTTGTAATGACCCCTGAGCAATCTCATTGCCACCACCCTGATACACTCGAGCGTTATTCACAATATTGTTAATCAAAACATTACGTTTGCTTTCCTCAATTTGACGCTTCGATTCCATAGCACCCTTCGCCTCTACTCCCTCCGCTGCTGTTGGCGTCGGTCGAGAGGACAAAGTTTCATGTGCGGCAGCGTAACTGGCAAGAGCATCTTTGAGAGCATCACTCTCTTGTTGAGGAAGAAATAGAAAGACGATTGGACTGTCAATATCTGCTACCTGGGCATCTTCACGCACTGTTTTTTCGCTCACCGACCATTCATCGCGAATCCATATTGGCACATTTCCTGTATTCATAGGAGGAGCATCTGGCCCGAAGTGAGTATCATATTTGCGTGGAGTCTTACTTAAACCTTGGGTCAGCGTGATCCCTTTCAATGCCGCAGTAATAGCGCTACGAAACTCATTTGCCCGATCACTTGCGATACGGCTATCATCTGCTCTGATACGTGACCGGCGACGTTGAAAGTCCGTTTCCCATTCGGCGCTCTCACGTGTTTGCAAACGATATTCGTCGCCTACCTGCATCAATGTGCCAGCTTCTACAAGTCCTTGCAATAACTGCGAAAGGCTCTGGCGCAAGGTGGTATTGGCGTTCACATCGGTCACATCCTCCACAAGCAGGTCGGCAAGTGTCGCAACGTCAGCACGAATGCCTGTGGCGGCAATGCCATCCACTGGAAGCTTTCCGATAAGAAAGATAGCTGCACACAGGCGCGAGCACATGTTTCCTTCAGGTGAACCATCAGCAAGTTTTTCGATAGTGGTAGCTACATCCCGCAGTAACACACTACTCTGAAGCATATCCACTTTCAGATGAGTGTAGATGACATCTCCAGCGACAACCGTCCCTATAGGTCTATCCGCAACCTCCTTAATCGCGTCGTGGACGATGCGGAGTTGGGTGCGGAGTTGACCTGCCATCCCAAGACTATCGACACTACGCAGGACACTTTCCCAGAAGCGGCTTCTGACAGGAAGTAGAGGATAATCGGAGATAAGTATAGTAGTATCGGTTGGCCTTGGGGCAATTTTGGTTCCGGCCAGTTGACGGTTGATCTCTCCGCTCGCAGTATTCAGCACGTCCTGTAAGATACCTGTCTTCGTAGGATTTTTTCGCAGCACCACTTCACGCACCACTCGTTCAACATCGGTGTCGGCAAGCGTTATCCTCACAGTAAAGCGACCTTGCAGTTTTTGTAATTGAGGTGTCGCTTGCATTGCTGCCTGTCCTGTAGCGATGAAGAGCAGGCGACTTCCAAACTTCGAGGAACATGCCTCTACCATCTCCTGTACCTGGTTGGTACGCTGAGAGTCCTCACCAATAAACTGTTGTAACTCGTCAAACACGAGCAACGTACAGGGTATTTTTCCAGGAGTTGTTGATTGCAATTCAAGCAGGTCTTCCATGGTACGGAGGAGTTCATCATTAGAGATATCCTCTCTGTTTGGATATTGTGCCTTAAACAAATTGCGTGCCTCAGCAGCACTTGTAGCAAATTCTGGATAAACGTCAAGGAGACTTTGCGCCAACACGGGCGACACGTACATATTTTGCAGCTCTTTTTCAAAATCCCGTCCACTTCTTTCGACGCCAGCTTTCACACCTACGTAATACCCATTCTGCATGAGCCAGAGAACGAAGCGAGCTGGTGCATACTGCTCGGGAAAGTCTGCGCGACGGAACATAATACCAAGCAGAGCCAGCCGGACGCTCTTTCCTGCACCTGACCCCAGTGTCCCAGCTGCTGACCATAAACCGCCCTCACGCTTACCCGCAGTTGAAAGTTCCCTCAGGAGATCAGTAATGTCGTTCGGAAGCTTCGTTATTCCTCGAGCACTCGCGCCATCGGGGAATTGTGTATCGCGCCAGAGATACTCGAGGACACGCACCAGGTGGGATTTCCCACTACCATAAAAACCACTCACCCACACTGCGGGTTGTTCTGCCTTCAGCAAGTTATCAATATATGTCGAAAGGATATGAGCGAGCCCACGTCGATATTCACCCTCACAGACAAAATGCTCTAGTTCGTAGCGTAAGACACTCCATTCTTCGGGAGTTTTTGGGTCAATGACCTTCGTGACACCATTATTAGGAATCGTATAAGCGGTGGGATCATCGATAAAAACATCGCGGTTCTTCATCATAGACGTATTACCCCTCCATCCCAGTTATTGGTACAGCAAGATAGTTCCAGCCATCCCGGGCATCCAAAAAACGATAGTTTGAGCCGTTATGTTGACCAGGGAAAAAGACGAGCAGCCTGCCCTGAACAGAAGGAGCTACTGTTTCGAAAATAGCTGATGCATAGGTTAATCCAAAAAGAGACGCTAATCCTGAGACTGCTACCACTGTATTAGCATTGATCTCAGCCGCCGTAAGCTTGTCAGCAATCCGTTGAGACACAAAGCTCGCGAAATCCTGTAAGGCAAGATCCATATCTTCTGGTTGCTCAAAGTATGCTTCGCGGTATTCATGCTCTGCCATCCAGGTAGCAAAGAGGTCTGTCAGGTCCAGATGGGACCAGGAGTGACCAGCATTTTTTGTTGCCATCTCAAATTCTGCGAAGCGAAGACGTAAACGGCGTTCCTGAGCAGGTTCGTAGATGGCAAACCAGACTTTTTGTGGCCCCGCTAAACTCCTGTCCCAGGGAAGTTGCAAAAATCGCTCGTATGCTTTCAGCAATCCCTCAATCTCGTTCACGGCTTGTACCCCTTTCTTTTCATCACTTCCTCAACAAATGCCGAAAACCAACCTCGGTTATGTCTCCCATATGACGATACTCAATCCAGCCACGTTGTGAAGCTAGAAGTGCCTGCGCATGAAGCACATGTATGGAAGCATCTAATAAACGACACCAGAGTGTCCGAAACAGCGCATCACCACGCGCATCTGAGAGGTAACCCAGTAGAAGCGCATATGCAACAGAGGCAGGATGACTTTGTGCATTTATTCGCACTTTATGCAACTTTCCGCTCAGTAATCCAGCCTGTTGCCAGGATGAGATTGTATTCCTCCCGATACTAGCAATCGTCTTCGAGTTGTAACCGTTAGGAAAACTCCTGTTCACTGCATCAGCAAGCATAAATGGCATGATAGGCTCACCCACTGATAGAGCTAGAATTGTATCAGCAGTACTCTTTAAAAGAGGATCTCTGGCAACAGCAATCAGCAATGCAAGAAGTGACTGTGCCTGTATGTCCTCATCCCAAAGATCTCGCAGGGCTCGAAACAAAAGTGTTTTTCTATCAATGCCATAGAGCTCTCGCATCCATTTGAAAGAAGCTTTGCGTGTAGCAACCGTCTTTTTGAGCAGTACATTCTCATCAACAATTGCAGACCTGTATTCCTCCAAACTGGCGGATTGTGGGCATGCTGCTAGAAGCAGGCGCAGATCTGCCAGCATCATAGTACGGCTACTATGTGCTCCCCCAGGGTCATTTACAAAGCCATACTGATTTGATAGCGCTGGAATCTGTATTGACATTAGCTCTTCCTTAAGCAAAAAGTGGCTACAGGGCAAATAATTTCTACGATGCCTCTCTTCTGCTCAAATCTGATGTAAGGTTGTGAACACGAATTGCACACCAATTGTATCGTTCTTGTGTCTGGAAGTGAAGGTTCTCAGGAAACAATGCGCTTTTCTACTTATGACATCAGCTTACTCCAAAAATGTTATTTCTACAGCATTGGAGACGAGGTTTGCTGATCGAGAGTGGTGGAGAAATATATTAAAATCCACTACATCGACTAGTCCTCGGTGTAAGTTTGCTGCCCTCAGAGGTGAGTTTCCGAGATTGTAAGTTCGAAAGTGATGTTTAGTGTAGCACCTCACTCCTCACTTGCACTAACGAAGAACTCTACCCGTAAACCGTTTTTGTTCATGATAGACGGATTCTAACTCTTGTCATGTAGTTTCTGCAACCTGGAAAGTAGCATCCTAACTTTATGCTGGTTATTTTACTATACTTCTTATAATAATCATAGACTCGGCAGTATTAGTAGATGATTCCATCTTATTAAAGTGGCATCGTGAGGAAAGAATCGTCTCACCCTCATCATAACAGGGCATGTGGTGTTTGTAAAAGCCAAGAACCAGCGTTGCAGTAATCCAGTTTCTAGCCTATTTGGCTCGTGACCGAAATATACAACGTCAGCAGTGAAAAGCCTGGATCAGAGCAGCATCGTGAGTAGAGAATGTTAATGATTTATATCGGAAGTGACAGGCTCAAGTGTCCAGAGGAGCAAGTGGATATATCTACTTGTCAAGGTGCCCAAGGGGATGGCTGTCGGGCAAGCGGCCCTTGACCTGCTAGCCAATGTCGAAGTGCGTGGGCTGCGCTTGCCAGTCGTAGTACGACGCAATAAACATGAGTCAGCCCCCCAACTCACAGTTCAGCTCTGGGGGTAATAAAAGAAAGTTCCTGTTGCCTCTTCTCTAATACCGCAAATTGCTTTACTGCACATTTTCGTCAGGATCTTAGTCCTCCTACGTCTACATCTAGGAACATAGAATTCCGGTTGATAAGTCGTTGTAGGGAGTCGCTCGAATACCCTGTGTGTGTCTCAGATAGCTCGCTTGCAGGTACCGCAATGATCAACTGCGGAGTTACCGCAGTTGTCTACTTCGCACTGTTGCTTGTCTTCTTCGGTTTTAGGGAAACAAGGTGCGTATGTGTCGGTATAGATACACCCTTAAGAAGCGTGCCTGGTGCGTCTTGCAGAAGGGGTGGCCATAGAAGACGCAACGACCCTCCGCGAGGACACCGCAGTTGTCTGCCTCGCACACTGCCGGCGTTGTCTGCGCCTTGTTCGCGGCATCGGGATCGGTGTCTGCAAGTCTGGCGCAAAGACATTCATCTGCGGTGTGGGGGCTGCAGGGGACGCGCCGAGCTCAGACAGCTGGGTAAGTCGTGGCACAGGGCTGCTCGCAGCTACCTGGGGCAGTATCCCGGTGACGTGGTAGGTCTCGCGACACTGCTTGGACATAGTTCACTCGACACAACGAGGCTTTCTAGCCAACCTTCAACAAGACAGCTTGCCTCAAGTGTTGAGCACCTCTCCCTCAATGCCTCTTCGTGAGAGAGCGAAGGTCAATTTACCGGTCGATACAGCCACAGGTGTTGTAATTTCTCAAGGATGCAAAATTTCATCGTTACGAATGTCGTCAGGGGAGATTTCGATGCTCACCAGCAGATCAACCACATAGGCCAGCGAGATTGAGTCCATATTAAAGCTTTTATTATACTTCGACTTTCTATAGATGAGCCTCAAGTCCACAAGGTTCTGTCGCTTCATAGCAGGACGGACCAGTTGCAAAGCGCGAATTTTCCGCTCATATGTTCCTTCAAGCAGGAAAAATTGATACAGCGCATAGAGGTTATTTTCTAGAGTCATCTGCTCGAAAGGGATCTTATACTGAGGCAAATGAGCCCAATCCAAACCACAGACATAGCAGGTAAACGGTCGCTCATCTGCTAGAAAAGGTACCAGTGGCTGGCTGCACTCACAATCAAAGCAAAATGCAATGTGGTGGAGTGGACAGTATTTCATATGTGGGAGCATCAGGCTCCGTTGTAGCAAGCGGTTTTGGGCGATACATGCCGGACAAACATGAAAGTCAAACGTGTTTATGCCAAGTATGCCCCCTCTCCCAGGCATCCCTCTCCCGGTCACTCCTCTCCCGGTCACCCTTCTCTCAGCCACCTCTCTCTCAGTCGAAAAGAATGGATAGACTCTTGTTTCTGTTTGACTTCCGATCAATCGTCTTGGCTGTGGCTCATCTGGAGGATAGAGACGCGCAAGTTCCGTGGAATAAGTTGCGGCCAGGATATCCTCAAGGGGTAGCCAAAGTAGCTGAGCCAGTCGCTCAAGAATCGATGAGGGGACTACTACCAATGAAGAACCAGGACCAAAGCCTGGATGCTTTGTAACACGAAGCAGGTAGCGTAATGTTGTCCCGCTATCCCAGCGATTGACCTCATCGCAGCGTAATAGCAGTCCGGCAAGCCATTCGTCTTGGAAGGGTGCAACCAGGTGAGGAAAGGTCGTCCGCCAGGCATGATTAGTGGTGTAAATAGGCTGCATCAGCCAGCTGACTGCTCAGATGGAGGTTTTTCGTCAGTGGAATTTCCGTCAATGCGGAAGATATCAGAATCACCGCCAATATGGAAGAGATCATCACGGCGCTGGATTATTAGTTCAGCTGTCTCTTTAAGGATTTGACCATTCACATCTGTCTCTCCCCGGTCATAGGCACGCCGTAACGCACTCGTCACAAATTTTGTTAAGTTGTCCATCGTCACACGCCTTGATGAATCAAGGTCAAGAATTGGGTTGGTAAGCTGTTCGTAAATATAACGAGCCCAGCGACGCAACCGCAGATTTGGGAGTTGGTCCTGATAAAGATTCTCAAAAGCTGGCAGAATCTCTATTATTTCATCCAGCGTATGCCCATCTACGATACAGAAAGGATGCTCTTTGTCCATCCGTCGGTAAAATTGTCGCCAAATTTCATCTGGTTGCTTAATGATTTCTTTAAGGGGAATTACATCGCCACTATGCGCAGTAACAAGACAGAGACCAACCAAACGCTTATACGGTGAAGCCACCAAATTATCTGTCAGTTCCTTGAGGTAACTGAGAGTAAACCTATTTAAATCATGAGCGTCATCGACAAAAATACATTCGACCTGCTCTGAAGCCATTTCTTGCACCAGCCATGGACGAAGTCTATTCCACTGCATTTTAGGGATCACTCCCATAGCTGAAGACAGTTCCAAACCAAGATCCTGTGCTCGCGCATTATTCTTTGGCGAGCGAATAGCTATAACAGGACAATACGTCACACCTGTCTTATCTTTATAAGAACCACTCTTACGAACCAGTTCATCAATACCGAGTGATTTACCGCTTCCGGGAACGGCTGAGATGACGTGCCAGCTCCGCTCTTTCCATGCATGTTGCATGAGTGCTAGATAGCGCCTTTCAAAAGGCGTTTCGATAAAAGCCCTCTGGAGGACAAATGGGGGACGTGACTGTTCTGAAATAGAAGTGTCCATGTTACTTATTCCACCTCCGCATCGGCAAATGAATTACTGTAGATTTTTCTAACTCATCGTCAGGTTCAGGAAGAGTTGAAGGCTCTAACGATGTTGGAACAGGCGATGATACCGAAGGCTTTAGCTGACCAAGATCGTTCAACTTTGCCTGAACGTGTTCGGGGTGAATATCCTCATGCTGTCGGTCAATTAGCCTTTGTCTTTCTAACCGCAACACTTCACGCCGGTGTGCATGACCACCTCTTCTTGCCTGTCTTTGAGTCCGCTGGCGCCCTGCCCGCGCTTCTGATTCAGCTTCCTTCTTGAGAGGGGCATCAGCTTTACGTAACGCATCTGCTTCCCAGATGCTAACCCTCTGACCCATAAACTCAGGGCAATAGGCTTCACCGACCAATTTTCCCTCTAAGAAGAGATAGATAACTCTGATATCGCGCCGATCATAATAAATCGTAATTTCCTTGCCTACCAGCATGTTCAATAGAGGCTCATTGACGTACCTACGACCGAGAAAGGAAAAGCCCTGGTACGGTTTCAGCTTATAGCGCCCAGTTGTCTTATTCTTGCGGTTCACAGCCTTCATGAGCAGGAGCTTAAGGTCGTCTTTCGACCCCAGCCACTTCGGAACGCCTTTCTCCTTTACCGCATGCTCCCAGAGCACAATAGGCTTCTGTCGCCGCGTCTCATTCCAATTCTGCATGTAATCGTCCACGATTGCCTGAAAAAAACACTGCTCCAGCAGATCAAATGTGATCCCAGCTTTTTCAGCCTCCCGGAGACTATCGTATGCTCCACGGTCATCAGGCGAAGCCTTTGTCGTCCCCGCTAAGCGATGTTCGAACCTATCTGTCATCCAGCTAAAAATGGCTTCTACTGTCCCCTTTGCAGAGGGCGCGTAGGGAGGGGCCTGCTCGGTGATTATTTTAAAGCGATCGACCAGGACGCTTCTGGCGCGCTCCGAGGTGAAAATTTTGCCTCGGTCGTGGAAGATGGCCGAAGGCTTGCCAAAGCAAGGCCAGGAATGCTTGCAATCAAAGCGCTTGACCAGGTCGTCTTTCCTCTCCATTGCCTGTTTGACCAGCCGCATATAATCCTCTTCCTTCAGGCTATCGAGTGAGAGAACGCCAGCGAGGATTGCTCCAGTTTTGACACACACCATGACAGCAGCGTGAATGCGGCGCGTAATGGGCGTGCCATCCTGTGCAACGATGAACAAGTCCAGGGTGTGTTCATCAACCTGGCATTCCTCTGCGGGGAAAGGAATGGAGAGCATATAGGAGATTGGGGACATCCGATCCCTGGGTTGGTGTTTGAGCCCGGAGCGGGCCTCAGTAACTCCTTTCTCTTTGGAGATCGACTCGATGTAGTACGTAACTTGTCGATAGCTGGGTACAAAGACCAGTTTTCCGCTGCGTTCGGTCAGCTTATCTACGAGGTCTTTGAGTTCTATGCTTTCCTGTATCGCCTTGATGGTTGGACGCAACGGTTGAGTATACAGTTTACGGATGAATTCCTGGACCTCTGGATGCAGCGGCAGCGGTACCCTACGTTGGTATGTTCCGTAAGAAACACAGGCAATCTGTCCTACCTCTGCGACGCGTTTTGCCAGGCGAGAGAGCGTTGGCGCACTCATTGAGGAATCCTCTGAGACTTGCCGGAGCGACTCTCCGTTCAGTACCCTGGAGGCCGCTGTGAGCTTATTTTCGAATTTCTTTCTCTCTCCCTCTTCCATATCGGAAGTATCGATGGTAGGCCCCGGAAAATTGCTCCCTACTTCGAGAAGGGTATCGCTGCCATCATTGGCTGAGGGAGGACGTTCATCCTGCTCGTCCGTCTCCAGCGACGAGGGGAGGGGGTCCGGCAGAATGGGAGGCGCAGTGGGGTCGAGGAGCGCGAGGGGTGACGAGAGCGAGAGCTCGACCTCGGTGAGATTAACCAGGAGGCGTCCCTCTGCCGTAGCATCTCCCACTATTTTCCAGACAGCGGCCTCGACCTCATCCTCAGACCAGCGGCTGCCCAGCAGTTTCACAAACTCCTTCACGGTGCGAAATTCACCCCACGGCCAGTTGGCGAGGATTACCGAGGCTATCTCATGAAAAGTCTTAAAAAATTCACGACGACTATGCAGGTACAATAGATTGTGGTGACGACTCAAAGGGAGGTTTTTCTCCGTGCCGATCCAGTAGACGCCGCCTCTTTCTTTCGCGATGTTCCGTGCGGCCTCAGCCTTCGCCAGCGGCTTCCCCTTGCTCTTTTCATCTTCGAGACCTGCTTCGGCGATCAGTAATTTTCCGTCGACAAGAGTGCCGATATAATCGGGTAAATATTCGTGCCCTGTCCCATCGTAAACATACTTGATCTTGTTGGGCGTCTCAAGGGGCGTTGCGAGGTTATACGCTTCGGCGAAGGCCTTGCTAACATCACCACGCTGGTAGGTGCGAACATGAGGATGGTACTCCAGGTAGACGCTAAGTCGCTGCTCCACTTTCGAAGCGAACGGCATCTTAATTCTATCAGGATCACCCGTCCTTCGGCTTGGAACCCACCCCGAGATTGACTTTCCCGAGATCTTGAAAATATCAATTCCCGCAGTTCCTACACGTTCTGGAAGAGTTGCCGGTACAGATTCCGAAGATTCCATTGAACTTCCTTCCCGCTCGAACGGAACAACTGGCTCATAAGGACTTTTCAAGCGAGTTTAACGCGTTGATGGTCGCTTTGCAAACGCTAAGGATGAGTATAACACACGCCAGCAGGAAAGTCACGGGAAATCCGGATAATAAAGAGGCACCTGGATTTCCTGAATTCGCATAAAATCTTACTGGTAATTTGCACCAATCCTCGAACAGAGCCAGGCACGAAAAAGCTCGCTGTTCGAACATCTGTGTCAATAATTTTGACACCAATCTTCGAACAACAAGGAAGACAGGAAAAGGATGGTGTTTGTTTTTGATCATCAGGATGGGCACCAGCTTGATCATCAAAAGGGAGCCACGTACTGCACCATCCTCTAGAAATGATCATCAAAAACGGCCCCTCCTAGTGTTCTCTCAAAATGCTCATGAACATACTGCCAACTGCTAATATAATCCTTCCCACCTTCTGGTTTCCACAGGTGGTGGTCGGGTGCGATGCATTTTTTTGCGCAGCTCAGCAGTTATAAGCTTGAGTCGAGCTTGCAAGTGATGAAATTACTTGCTCTTCTGATGCTCAAGCAAGCAGACGGCGCAAAAAATGAAACGCACCCGTGGTGGTCATCTCCCTTGTCTTTTGCCTTTTTCCTAGGTATACTTCTTGAAGAAACCTATCTGTACGCCAATCCTTATTACGTCTCGTTAATCTGCATCGTTCTGACCCTTTGCGTTATTTTTTCTGATGAGTGGATGCTCTGCGTACCACCATGCATGAAGTGGATGCATCCAGAAAGGACGGAAGGAGATGGAACCTTCCCGCTTTGACGAATTGACCAAAGCCCTGGCGACCAGTACCTCACGCCGCCAGGCCCTCAAAGCCATCGCCGCCACCACCATTGGCAGCATCCTCGGTCTGGCTGGCATCGGCACCGCCTTTGCCAAGTGCCACAGCGCTGGGCTGGGCTGCGACACGAATAGCAACTGTTGTCCCGGGTTATACTGTGCCAATAATGAGAAGTGTACTCCTTGTCCAGCCCTGCCAGCTTGCAACAGTGGCTGTCCCTGTCCATCGGGCCAAACCTGCTCAAACGGCCAGTGCGTGACCCCGACCACCACGACTACCACGACTACCACCACCACCACAACTCCGCCGCCTCAGGCCAAGCCCATTTGTGTGTGTAACGAGGCCGGCATCTCGTTCACGGGCGGCTGCATCGACGTCGAATCGTGCGAGGTGGCTGTCTCCGACTTGTGTATCTCCTTATGTGCAAGCCTGGAGGGTGTGCAGAGTGCCACCTGTTCGCTCTGTTGATAAGGCTCGACAGGCTCGCTCCAGTTCTGTCAGGTCCTGGGGGTGTGCGTCGTGCCACGTGCCAGCCGAACGCCTGCTGGCGGGAGAATCGTCTTGACATCCTCCTCAGAGGTGTCAGGCGAGGGGATTGCCACTCTCACGCGTGAGATTGCCTGGTTCGTGGGAGCGCGTCGGGGGGAGGTCCGGAGAGGAACTGCTACCTCTTCCGCTCCGGACGCCGGGCAGCGTAGAGCGAGCAGGGGGGCTGACTGGCGCGTCCCGCTTGGCGTCCGTGCTGGGGACGAGCGCACCCCGTGTGCGAGCGGGAAGAAGAAGGAGAAGGGTGTATGCTACTTGCTCAGGTGCTGGTTTGGCTGGTCCTGGTGAAGCCAAGCGGGACTTTGCCGCTCGGCGTGCGTGTTCACGAGAGCGGGGGAGCTGTGGTGGGTTGGGTTGGGGCGCTTGCCCTCCCAGGGCCCCTGGCACTGCTGGTGGGTGCCGTTGCAGCAGGCCTGCTGGTTGGAGGCAGTTGGCTCCTCTTGCAGGTCGTGCGCCAGCAAGGTCGGCTCTTGTTGCGGATCGAGGCGCTCGAGGCCAGGCTTCCTCCTGACGGCAGCGCTGCTCCGCGTGTGCCAGCAGCCCCTGGGGCGGAGTCGGTTCCGCTTGCCAGCCTGCCGCTTGCTGCTCCCGCTGCGCTGCTCCCCTCTTCCCACGGTTCCAGCATGCAGGCCACGTCGTGGCAGCGGGGACCGGTGTCGGTGCCGTCCATGGGAGAGGAGGGAGAGATCGAACTGACGATCGGGATGGCGACTTATCACGACTTTGACGGCGTCTACTTTACCTTACAGGCACTGCGGCTCTACCAGGACCTCTCCCACACGGAACTGCTGGTGATCGATAACTATGGCTGCGAGCAGACCCAGAGGCTGGTCGAAGGCTGGCTCAAGGGGCGCTATCTTCGGGCGACGGAGGTCGTGGGGACAGCGGCGCCCCGCGAGCTGATCTTCCGCGAGGCACGCGGCCAGGCGGTGCTCTGCTGTGACAGCCATGTCTTATTGGCCCCCGGTGCCATCGCCCAGTTGAAACAGTATTACCGCGAGCATCCGGACTGTCAGGATCTGCTGCAAGGCCCCATGCTCTACGACGATGGGAAACTGCTCGCGACCCATTTCGAGCCGCGCTGGCGCGAGCAAATGTGGGGCACGTGGGCCAGTGACCCACGCGGGCAGGATCCCGAGGGGGAACCGTTCGAGATCCCCATGCAAGGCCTGGGCGTCTTCAGTTGCCGCAAAGCGGCCTGGCTCGGCTTTCACCCCGGGTTTCGCGGCTTTGGGGGCGAAGAAGGCTACATCCACGAAAAGTTCCGGCAGGCGGGCCGCCGCTGTCTGTGTCTGCCCTGGTTGCGCTGGATGCATCGCTTTAGCAGACCAGCTGGAGTGATGTATCCCTTAACAGTGGAGGACAAACTGCACAATTATGTGCTCGGCCATGCCGAGCTGGGACTCGACCTTGCTCCGGTGCTGGAACATTTTGCCCAGTACCTGCCGAAGACGCGCGTGCTGGCCATCACTGAACAGGCGCTGGGAGGACCATGGGCAGGCTCATCGCTCGTGTTCGAGGGGGTGTGCGTGTCACACACCTGAAAGAGAGGATCGTATGAGTGTTGTCATGCTGCTCGCACGTCTGGTGCTGGCACTCATCTTCGTGGTGGCTGGCTTGGCCAAGCTAGCCGATCTGGCTGGCTCGCGGCAGGCGCTGCGGGACTTCGGGGTGCCTGCCAGGTTGGCTGACCCCTTTGGGCTGCTCTTACCCTTGGCCGAACTGGCTGTGGCCGTGGCACTGCTGCTTCCCGCCACAGCCTGGTGGGGTGCCTTGGGGGCACTCCTCTTGCTGCTGCTCTTTGTCGGCGGTATTGGGTATAACCTAGCCCGTGGGCGCACACCTGATTGCCACTGTTTCGGCCAACTGCACTCGGCTCCTGCGGGCTGGCCCACGCTGATCCGCAATCTGGTGCTGGCTGCTCTCGCCGGTATCGTCGTCATCTTTGGCAGGAGCGCGTCATCTCTGAGCGTGCTGGATTGGCTGGCTCCCCTCTCGGTGAGCCAACGCATTGAGGTGCTGGTTGGCGTGCTGCTGCTCGCGCTGCTCATCGGAGAAGGCTGGCTTCTCTTTCAGGTCATGAGCCAACAAGGTCGTTTGCTGTTGCGGATCGAGGCGCTGGAGGGGCGGTTGGCCGAAGCAGGTCAGGCTCCATCCCAAGCGACGGCAGGGACGGCTGGTCTGGCCGTTGGCAGTCCGGCTCCCAGCTTTACCCTGCCTACCCTCAGCGGGGAGGCGATCACGCTGCAAGCCTTGCGTGCGCTCGGCAAACCCGTCATATTACTCTTCTCCGACCCCGGCTGTGGGCCCTGCACGGCGCTGCTGCCGGAGATTGGCAGCTTTCAGCGGGAGCACGCGGCCAAAGTGGTGGTGGCGCTCATCAGTCGCGGAACCGTTGAGGCCAATCGCCCCAAAGTGACGGAGGATGGGCTTACCCATGTGCTGTTGCAGAAGGATCGCGAAATCGCCGAAGCCTACAAGGCCTCTGGGACACCCAGCGCGGTGCTTGTGCTGCGAGATGGGAGGGTTGGCAGTCCGCTCGCTCAAGGGGCCGATGCCATCCGTGCGTTGATTAACCAGACACTCTCCCCAGGAGGGCTGGGCAGCCTGCCGATGGCGGCTCAGGGCAATGGTCGTGGAGCAGTCCAGGCCCCACAAGCGCCTGCGGGTCCAAAGGTGGGTGTGTCGGCCCCGGACTTCAGCTTACCCGATCTCTCCGGCCAGACGGTTCACCTCTCCGACTTCCGAGGCCGCCAGACGCTCGTGCTCTTCTGGCGGCCCAGTTGCGGCTTCTGCCAGCGCATGCTCACTGACCTCAAAGCCTGGGAGGCCAACCCACCGGAGGGAGCGCCCAGGCTGCTGGTGGTCTCGACCGATAGCGTGGAATCCAACCAGGCGATGGGGCTGCACTCACCGGTGGTGCTTGATCCAGATGGCATGGGCGTGGGGAGGCTGTTTGGAGCCACGGGCACCCCGATGGCCGTGTTGGTCGATGCCGAGAGTAAGATTGCCTCGGAGCTAGCAGTCGGAGCACCAGCGGTGCTGGCACTGGCTGGTCAGGAGCAGGACAAAGTGGCTTCTGCCTAGGCGAGCCTCCGACAGTGGCACAGAGACAGGCGCACCTCCTGTGCCTTTCCTGTCTGGCCTCCCCTGGTACATGAACGGTGTTTTCTGGCATAGACGATCATTTTCTACACACGACTGAAAGGCCAATGGAGACACAACCGACTCCGCCTGCGACGCGTCGCGGCACACCTGGATTGGATATTTTCAAACTTGCTGGGCGGTCCATCTCAGGGTTCCTCCCCAGCTTCAAAACGGGCGATCACCGCTGCGTTCGTCAACCGTTTACCAGCCAGCTCGAAGAACGCTTGGCCTTGTACCTGGAGTACCATCCGCATGTCCGTACCTATCAGCGTGGGGATATGAGCACTGCATTTGCGCAGGCCTATCATCTTGTTACGCCTCTGGGAACGCCCTACCGCATTTCCTATCTCTACGATGGTAGCTCACACGACTACCTGCCTGATTTTGTGGGAACCCTGTGCGATGGAGGGCTCCTCATTGCCGAAGCCGGGCGGGAGAGCGACAAACGCCAGGGACCTCCGCTGGCAAAAGCTGAGGCCGCACGACGACTCGCGCAGATCAAAGGTGGGGTCTATTGGATTGGCACCGACGAGAACCTTTCCGTGCGCCGCTCCCACAACTGGCTTTTCTTGCATGCGCGACGCCAGCCGTTTTCCACCTACGAGGAGATCGCCGCCACGCTGCTTGCCCACTGGCCCTTCGGCGATCTGCGCACCATCAACGAGTTCCTCCAGTGCTTTGGAAGTCGCTGGTCTGAAGCTGAAGTCGAAGCGGCGGTGTGGAAGCTAGTGGGAGATGCTGCGGCAGCGGGCCGACTCCTCGTCGATCTCACCGAGGTGGATCTCTCGCGCACCACACCCCTGGCCTTGCTCGATCCCAGCGCTCCTCCCATCCTTCCCGACCCTCTTCCTTCTTCCCTGGAAGCACCCGAGAATGGTCACGAAGAAATACGCTCGCAAGAGCAGGAGGTTGATGGCCTTATCCTTGATGTGCAAGCGGTCATTCCTGGGCCCACCTTTGATGCTTCGGTGTTAGCGACGGGAGAGGACCAAGCGCATTTTCATCGCAATCTCGCGGCAGTGACCGATGTGCTGACTGGACAAAAGCTTCGTCGTGTAGCAAAAGCGCGTGGCATGGCCCCATCGACCCTCTCACGGCTGGTTCAGCGTACCCAACAGTTGGGACAAATTGCTTGTGTGCCTCATCGAGCCTACCGTCGTGATCGGACGTTGCATCCAGCGTTTCAGCAGTTACTTCGCAAGCTGTACACGCAGCGCATACGCCCGACCACGATGGCTGTCGCTGAAGATGTGCGACTCAAACGTCTGGCCGCAGAACTGAGTGAACGCGAAGGCAGACTCATTACAACGCCCACCTACCGGCAGGTGCAGTACTTCCTCAAAGGGATTGCTCAGGAACTCCCAGTCGCCGAGGCTCGTTCTGGTCTCAAACATCCTCCGCGAGAGCGCATGTCTCCTCAGTCCTTTGTGCTCTCCATCGCCTACCCTGCACATATTTGCCAGGTAGACGAACATACCCTGGATCAGCTGGTGGTTGCCTCTGACGGCACTGTCGTCACTCGTCGTGTGCATGGAGCGGTGCTCATTTGTGTCAAAACAGCAGCGATCCTGGGTGCGGTCTTGTCACTGGACGCTTTGCGTGAAGAAGACTACATGCGGCTGGTCAAACAAAGTCTGGAGCCAAAAGACCGACTCGTGGCACTCTACGAGTGTACACATCGCTGGCCCTGCTACGGCAAACCTGCGGTCATTTTTTACGACCGGGGCAAGATCTTCACCTCTGAACGAGCCACCCAGGTGCTCGTCGACCGCCTTGGGATTGTGACCGAACAGGCTCCTCCCTATGCCCCCTCAGCGAAAGGCACGGTCGAAGCCCTCTTTGCCTGGACAACGCGCAAATTCGAGCACCGTCTTCCAGGAACCACGAAGGCGACCCCCAACGATCGTGGGGTGTACGACAGTACCCACGAAGCAGAGAAAGCAGGCATTACCCTGGATGTCTTGGAGAAGTTGTTCATCCAGACCATTGTGGATGGATACATGCAGGAGTGGAACACCCTGCGCAGGCAGACTCCTTACGCCTTGTGGGAAGTGAGTGTGCGGGAGAAAGGCGTCTCTCGTTGGATGGGATCACCAGACGACTTAAAGCTGCTCCTCATGAAAGCGGTGAACCGCAAGAATCCAGAGACGGGACGCTACGCCATTACGCATGGGGCCATTTCCTTTCTCGGGCGGCGCTACGTCAGCCCTGGTCTGCTTGATCAGCTGCGGGGGAAAGCAATTGAGATCTACTACGACCGGCGGGATATCTCGGTCATCTACCTTTTCGTGGAAGGGGCGTTGGTCGGAGAGGCGCTCTGTACCGAGTTCATGGGCCGTCGGGTGAGTGTGTGGGAGGCCAATGCAGAACGTCGCATAGATACAGTGCGAAAAAAGGAAGCAGCAGCGATCAGCCTGGAAAATCGTCAACGGATCCAGCAAGAAGCCACTGCCGGTCGTCGTATTCTCTCGCTCGAAAGGAAACGCTTGGAGCAGCAACGCCAACTGGATCAACAACGAGCCGACATTCATCCTGCACATGTTCAGGATACCTTGCAAGCACTCATTCAGTATCAACAACAGACGACGGCACCTCCATCCCCACCCAAGAGCACTGGCCTACTTTCACCCGCTATCCCGGAAGACGATGCGGGAGATACCCCCATTGTTCATCTCGCCGTACGGAACCTGGAGGATGACCATGAGTAACGCATCAGCACGCCCCCCGTTTGCCGTGCAAAAAGTCTTTCTTGAAACAGCCTTTGAGCAACGCTTTCAGGGCATCTTGCGCCATGCCTGGAGGAATCGATCGTGGCATGTGATTGCCGCACTGCCTGGCAGTGGGAAGTCATTAGGTATCCAGGATCTGGTTCTACGCAGCGGAGCACACAAGGACGTGACGGGAACGACCTTGCTTCCCATTCTGGCTATCCGTGCGCCAAAGAATACCACACAGGAGCAAGCACTAGGAGTGGCCCTTTCCGGCGCCTTCGGGACCGTCCCTACAATGCAATGGCAGGTACGGCGTATCTGGCTGGTGAAAGTGATAGCACAAGCAAAGGTGGAGTGTCTCATTATCGATGACGCGCAGGATCTGACGCTTTCCCACCTGGCTCTCTTAAAAGAATTGACTGACAATCTCGCCGCTTTGCCCTATCAGCGTCCAGTGGCCCTCTGCCTGGTTGCAGCGACGAGTGGGAGTATTATCCCTTTCAAAGAGACCTTTGCAGGTCCTGAGATGCTCTGGCAGCAATTTCGTCGTCGCATGGATAACGAACGTCCCTACTGCCTCGTCCTTGGACAGACAGAAGAAGAAGTGCGCCACATCCTGACCACCTTCGAGGATATCTACCGCAAGCAATTACCAGATCTCCAGTTGCGTCGCTGGACCAAGCCCATTTTCACCTGGCTCACCCACCCAGCACTTGATCCAGGCGTTACAGGCCGAGTAACGATGGATGCGCTGACTCGCTTCCTGATCAGCACTTTGCGTCACACTTATGAGCAGGGAGCAACCGATGTGAATGAAACTGTCCTGGAGATGACGGCAGAACGGATGATCCTGCGACGAGATGAGGTGATTGCCATTGATGAGGTCTTACATACGCCTCTCTCGCCGACAAAGGAGGTAGGGTAGTGCATGCTGTTCAGATCGCTGATCCTGCCTGGGAAACCACGTTCCCGCATCGCGTTGCACCTCGTTCGGAAGAATGGCTTGCAGGGGTGCTCTTACGATGCGATGAGGCCAATGGCTGGGACAGTGGGAGAACGATTGCCTACCTGCTTCACACACTCCATAGACCAGCCAACCTCTCACAGCTTGCTTTGGTGCTCCCACCTTCACCTGCATTTCTTCAAGTCCTCGCAAGTTGGCTTGCAGTTCCTGAGAGCACCCTGCTTGCCACGACCTATGGGGCAGAACTAACTCGCCTCTATGAGAGGCCCGATCCACCTATTGAGGACATGAGGTACAGCTTTCATTTCTGTCCGGAGTGTCTTGCAGAGATGAGGATGCTGCGGCGTACCTTCGTCTTGCCTCATATCACATGCTGTCCGCTTCATCATGTGCAGTTGCAAGGTACCTGTGGCTGTCGTGAAGGGAAGTCTCCTCCTAAGTCTGATTTTCCTAAGTCTGATTATCCAATGGTCGATGCAATGTTGAAAATGATCCATGAAGTGGGTGTGGGTCAAGAATTGTTCTTTCCAGGCAAAAAACCGTTTACGTGTCGCGAGTGCGGCTTGGATTGGGCACAATGCCCGCGCCGCGCCGCCGATCCAGAGCGTCTGCTCCTTGAGCGGAAGATCCTGGCATGGTATGACTTCTTCTTCTCGAAAGGGACGCGCGTGGTTTTGCAGCGGACACTGCAGGTGATCAATCAAACACTCAAGCAAAGGCAAAAGAAATACGTGGAACGCCTCAACGGGAAAACGAGCCGGGTGACGCTTTCTGCTCTTGAGAGAATGTCGCTCGGCCAGCTGGTCGATGTCCTCGTGAGCTTAGAGCTTGCTCCTGATGCCGTGGAAACTGATGAAACCCCCCTTCTCTGGCGGCCTGTGGGACGGCAGACATTCTACTGCCCGATGGCGAGCTGCCCATACATGAAACCTGGCAACCTGACGGCGGAGCCGAGTGGTCACCATGTGGGGAGTTTCCCCTCAGCAGAGGAGACGACACATGCACCAGGTGCAGATAGCTGATCTGGCCTGGCTCACCACCTTTCCCCATCGAGTGATGCCACAAGATGATGAATGGCTCCCAGGTCTATTGTTGCGTTGTGATGAGGTCAATCATTGGGAAAGCGGAACAACTCTGGCCCATCTTCGTCGCGCAAGTAGCCGAGCGCCAATGTCAGGTCGGCCAAGTTGGATCGTTGTTGCTCTGCCAGCGCTGGAATGTCTGTCCTCTCTCCTTGCGGTCACTCCCAGTCGACTGGTGACGACAACCTATCAGACAGAGCTTGCTCGTCTCTATGCTCCCGCCTCGCCACACGCTTCACAACTGCGCGCATCAGGAGCATTTCACCTGTGCCCGGTCTGTATTGCGCAGACGCGATTGCTCAGACGTATCTCGGTCTTGCCTCAGATCAGATGTTGTCCTACTCATCAGGTCATTTACCTGGAGACCTGTCAGTGTGGGATGAAACTGCACCCCTTTGCTCGGCAATCTAGCCCGTTTGCGTGTCCTGGATGTGGCTTGGGATGGGAGCAGTTACCGAGGGTACGAGCAGAACCAGAGCGCCTCACAGCGGAAGGGAGGGTATTGTCATGCTACGAGCTGTTCTTCTCGCAAGGGACCCCTGAGCTGCTCGCACATGCCGTACTCACGGTCCGAGATAGATTGATGAGAAGCAAAGTGCATCAGGTAAAGCTACTGGATGGGAGGATCAAGCAGGTGGAGCATTATGAACTGACAAAGGCTTCTCTTGGCTATCTTGTGGAGTTGCTGACCAGCTTGGGTCTGCCCATTCCCACCTCCTGACGTGGCGTGTTCGAAGTTTGATGTGTACAATGGTTGACACCAATCTTCGAACACCTGTTTTTGATCATCATTAGGGGTACCACTGGCCTATCGGTGTGATTCTGACGAAAAGAGTAGGGTAAGAGGCCGGGTCCTGGTTGCCCAGGAACACCAACCTCTCCCCTCCGAACAGTGCTTGCACGTTTCCGCGCACACTGCTCTCCAAGAGCC